>Ga0137397_10003905_pt1 | contig 10397 bp, 10 predicted proteins | sample czorhiz116metaG_FD_106658 | JGI IMG/M metagenome (GOLD analysis project Ga0137397, IMG submission 106658) | Vadose zone soil microbial communities from Angelo Coast Range Reserve, California, USA - czorhiz1.16 metaG | ecosystem: Environmental > Terrestrial > Soil > Vadose zone | place: USA...
TCGCGCGCGAGCTCCAGGTGCCGGTCATCGCGGTCTCACAGTTGTCGCGGCAGATCGAGACGAGCGGGACGGAACCGATGCTCAGCGACCTGCGCGAGTCCGGCGCGCTCGAGGCTGATGCCGACCTCGTCATGTTCCTCTGGCAAAAGGATCGCAAGGACCGCGACGAGAACGTGGTGCGCTTGAAGCTCGCGAAGCACCGGAACGGACCGACCGGCGACTTCGACCTGCACTTCCAGTCCGAGCTCACGCGCTTCCGCGACCTCGGGGAGACGCGTCAGGACGTCTAGCGAGCCGCGACCGTGACCTTGTTCCGGCCGCTCTGCTTCGATTCGTAGAGGGCGCGGTCCGCGGCGCGGAAGAGCGCGTCGGCGTCCGCATAGGTGTCCGACGACGTCGCCGCGCCGATGCTGAGACTCATCTGGATCCGCTCGCCCCATGAGGTCCGGTACTCGGTGCTCTTGACGGCCTGACGAAGGCGTTCCGCCGCGACCAGCGCGTCCGTCGCGCAGGCGCGTGGCAGGACGATCACGAACTCGTCGCCACCGAATCGCGCGAGCACGTCCGACAGGCGCAGCGCTCCGCGCAGCGTGTCGGCGAGCTGCACCAGCAGGCTGTTGCCCTCGGCGTGACCGAACTGGTCGTTGACCGTCTTCATGCGATCGCCGTCGAGCACGAGCAGTGAGACGCAGTCATCGTGGCGCCTCGCGAACTCGAGCTCCTCCCCCAGCCGCTTCATGAGGTGACGCGAGTTGTACGCCCCGGTCAGCTCGTCGGTGACCGAGAGGCGGCGGATCTCCTCGTGCGCCTCGGCCGCGGCGATCGCCAGGGCGGCCTGGCTCGCGAGGGTCTGCGCGAAGCGGAAGTGGTCGTCGTTGTACGACCCCACGCCCATCTTCACCGCGCGGGCGACGCCCACGAGGCGATCCTCGACCATGAGCGGGAACACGATCGCCGATTTCGCGCCGACCGGCGTGCCCTGGATGGCGATGGCGCGGCCGTCCTTGGCGATGTCGTCGATGCGGATGGCCTCGCGATGGAACGCGGCCCAGCCGATCATGCCCTCGCCCAACACGAGGCTCCTCTCGCGCACTTTCTCTTCGTAGTCCGCCGCGTAGAGCGACGGCTCGTACGAGATCGCGGCTGAGGTGAGGCGCTCGCTGTTGGGGTCCCACAGGTAGACCGAGACCGAGTCCGAGGTCGTGATGCGGCGGAGGGATTCGCAGACCGAGGAGAGCGTCGCCTGCAGGTCGAGCGACGCCGCATGCCGGGCGACCTCGTTGATCGCCTGGAGCTCGGCGATGTCCTTTTGACGCGCCTGATGCGTGCGCGCGTGCAGCAGCGCGAGCGCCAGCAGACGCGCGTACGCGTCGAGCAGCCGCTCGTCCTCGGCCGAGAAGGCCGCGAGGTCCGCGCTCTGGATGCCGAGGACGCCGAGCGTGTCCTCGCCTGCGATGATCGGTACGCAGATCTCGGATCGGCACGAGTCGAGCACACTGACGTAGCGGGGATCGGCGCGCACGTCGGCCACGTTCACGATCTTGGCGCTCGTCCAGCACGCACCGGCCAGGCCGACGCCGTGCGCGACGCGGTAGCTGCGACCCTCTTCGCTCTGGCCCATCTCACCCGCGGCGCCACCGACATACAGCTGGCCGTGCGCGTCGTCATGAAGCATCACGTAGCGCGCGCCGTAGCCGAACTGATCGCCGAGGAGCTCGGTGGCGACGTTCAGCAACGCGGCCTCATCGGTCGCCGCGGAGAGGAGTGCCTCGGCGCTGCGCACCAGCAAATCGAGATCTCCACGGGCGTGTACGGCGGTCGTCATCAGGGAGAACGCTAGGCCGCTGAAAAGACGCCTCAATCCCTCATAGGTCCGGGGCCGCGCGGGCTACCCCGTTAGAAGCGGGCTACCCCGTTAGAAGGAGACGGGCGCCGGTCCCGGGGGACTCAGGCAGGCTCGACCGCGATCGTGAGCGTGGCGCGCACGTCCGGGAGCAGCCGCACCTCGACGGTGTGCGCGCCCAGGGACTTCACCGGCTCGGGCAGGACGATCTTGGCGCGGTCGATCTCGATGCGGTGCTCCTTCTTGAGCGACTCGGCGACGTCCTTGTTCGTCACCGAGCCGAAGGTCTTGCCCTGCTCGCCGGCCTTGAGCTTGAACACCAGCGTGATCTTCGCCATGCGCGCCGCGAGCTCCTCGGCGTCGGCGTGCGCGCGGTCCTTCTTCGCCTTGTCCGCCTGACGCTCCTGCGCGAGATGCTTCAGCTCCCCGGCGGTCGCCTCGATCGCGAGGCCGCGCGGCAGGAGGAAGTTCTGCGCGTAGCCGTCGGCGACGTCCTTCACCTCACCGGGGCGGCCGAGTCCGCGGACCTCGCGCTTCAGGATGACGCGCACGTCGCGGTCTAGGAGGTGGGCGGGGTGGTCGACTCCGCCGGCGAGCCGTTCCGCTCGCTCTTGCGCAGCTCCATCTCCCACGCGAGGACCGAGGCAGCCACGGCGACGACGCCCATCACCGTGAGCGCGCCGATGATCGCGAGCAGCGCTTCGATGGCGCCGAAGAAGCCGCCACCCGAGTCACGGTCGCTCATTCCTCTCCCCCTTCACGCTGTCGCGACAGGATCTTGTCCAGAGTAGCGCGCAGCTCTTTCGCGCGGCCCTCGAGCATCGTGCCCGCCGCGCCGAGATCCTTTGACAGTGTGTCGTCGTGCTTCGCGATCTTCGCCAGATGCTCCTCGACCACGTCCGGTGGCGCGTTCCGGATGAACCAGTCGAGACCGAGGATGAGCACCGCGAGATCGTCGAGCTGTCCGATCACCGGGATGAAGTCCGGGATGAGATCGATCGGGAACGCGAGATACGCGGCGATGCCGCCGAGCACGACCTTCTGCTGCATCGGGACGCGCGGATCGCGCGCCAGGTCCCAGATCAGGCGGGCGTACGTCGGCAGCTTGCGCGCGGTCTCGATCGCCTCGTCGAGGTTGCGCGGACGCTTGAGCCCCTTGTCGTCAGGCACCGTGGACCTCCCCTTGCGGGAATCGTGCCCGCAACGCCGCGATCGCTGCCGACGCTACCGCATCACGGTCCGCGGCCCAGAACGACACCAAGTAATGGGCGCGTCCCTCGGACACGCTACGTAGCTCGACATTCGGTTTCGGCTCCGCCGAGATGCTGGGGACGCTCGCCAGCACCGCGCGGATCTCGTCCGCGCCGATCGGCTTCTCGCGGTCGTCGACGATGAGCCACAGCGCGCCGCGGCGCGTCGGGAACCGCGTGAGGTTCACCACCGAGCTGGTCATGAAGATCGCGTTCGGCACGATGACCTGGCGCGCGTCGGACGTCTTCAGCATCGTGGTGCGGAAGGAGATCTCCTCCACCACGCCAGAATCGCCACCGACCTCGATCGTGTCGCCGATGCGGAAGGGACGCTCTACGAGGACCCACACGCCGGCGAAGAAGTTCTTCAGGATGTCCTGGAGCGAGAGGCCGATGACCAGGCCGACCACGCCGAACGAGGTGAGGATCCAGGCGAAGGCGTCGCGGGTGTAGATCGCGAGCACGCCGAGGATCCCGAGCAGGATGACCACGACCTGCGCGAGGTTGCCGAGCAGGATCGTGACGTTGGCCTGGGCCCGGCTGCGCGCCAGCATGCGCATCGTCGCGCGCCGCACCCCGCGCGCGATGAGCAGGGTGACGACGACGACCAGGAGCGCCCAGAACGTGCGCGCGGCGTAATCCAGCAGGACCGCCGTATCCAGGGACATGGGCAGGATTCTGGCCGCTCTTGACATGAGAACATCCGTTCGGTATGGTCCATGCCATGACCAAACAGGATCAGCAGCGCGCCGAGAAGATCCTCGAATTCATACGCGAACGGATCGACGAGCGGGGCTACCCGCCGACGGTGCGGGAGATCGCCGAGGCCGTCGGACTTGCTTCGACGTCGGCGGTACATCACCACCTCTTGAAGCTCGAGCGCGAGGGCAAGCTCCAGAAGGACGCGACCCGCTCTCGCGCGCTCACCATCCCTGGCTCGCGCGCTGCGCGGCCGGTCATAGCGCCCATCGTCGGCGAGATCGCCGCCGGTGAGCCGATCTACGCCTACGAGGACAAGACCGAGACCATGAGCCTCCCCAGCGAGCTCGCGGCCAAGGGGCGCGACACGTTCGTCCTACGGGTCCGCGGGAAGTCGATGATCGAGGACCACATCGACGACGGCGATTACGTCGTCGTGCAGTCGCAGAACACCGCGCGTGACGGGGACATCATCGTGGCGTTGCTCGAGGACAGCCGCGCGACGCTGAAGCGCTTCTTCCGCGAGAAGGACCGCATCCGTCTGCAGCCGGCCAACGGTCAGATGCAGCCGATCTACACGCGCGACATCCAGATCCAAGGGAAGGTCATAGGCGTCATTCGACGTCTCGCGTAGAGATGCGCGACTAACATCGGGCCGTGCCCGCGCGGCGGACCGCGACCGATGTCCCCACACTCAGCCTTCGTGAGCTGAACCGCGCGCTTCTCGCGCGCCAGATGCTGCTCACGCGTCAGAAGATCGGCGTCGTCGATGCCGTCGAGCGGCTCGGCGGGCTCCAGGCGCAGTGGGCACCGTCGCCCTACGTCGCGCTCTGGTCACGGCTCGCCGACTTCACGCGCGAGTCGCTCACGAAGTCGATCGATCGCGGCGACCTCATCAAGGCGACGCTGATGCGCGCCACTTTGCATCTCGTTTCGGCGCGCGAGTACTCCGCGTACTCGGCCGCGACGCTGGATGGACGCTTCGGCGCATGGCGGCCGCCGGGCAGTCCGCTGCTGAAGGACCTCGAGGCGATGTACGCCTCCGTACTCAAGCTGGCCGCGAAGACGCCGCGCACGCGCGAGGAGATCCAGGCGCACATCGCCGCACACCTTCCGAAGAGCGCGGCGAAGGACGAGCGCGTGCGCAACTGGTTGCTGTTCGCCGCGATCGCGACCAGCGGCCTCATCTGGGAGCCGGCCTCGGCCCGGTTCGAGTACCGGCAGCTCGCGCGTTTCGTCGCACCCCCGGCGAGGCTGCGCAAGGCGCCCAGGCCCGACGCCGCCTACGACCTCGTGGTCCGCCACCACCTCGCCGCCTTCGGTCCGGCGAGCGTCCAGGACGTCGCGACCTGGAGCAGCGTGCGCACGCCGCACATCCGCGCCGCGCTCGGGCGCATGAAGGACCTGAGGCGCTTCCACGATGAGCACGGTCACGAGCTCTTCGACCTGGCGCGAGCGCCATGTCCGCCGGCGGAGACCGCGGCGCCGGTGCGCTACCTCGCGCGCTTCGACGCGGCGATCCTCGGACACGACTCGGCTGAGCGCACGCGCATCCTGCCTGCGGCGTACAAGAAGCAAGTGATCTTCTCGGCCGAGGTCTGGCAGACGTTCCTGGTGGACGGCTTCGTCGCCGGCCGCTACCGCCTGGCGAGCACCAAGAAGGAGGCGCTCCTCACGCTCGAGCCATTCAAGCCGCTCCGTCGCGCGGACAAGGCCGCGCTGGTGGACGAGGGAGAGCACCTCGTGCGCTTCTATTACCCAAATATCCCGCGCCACGAAGTGAAGGCGTGAGTTCCGGCGGACGGCCGCAGGCGCTGCTCACGGTCCGCGAGCTGAACCGCGCGATGCTCGCGCGGCAGATGCTGCTCGAGCGGCAGCGCGTCGACGTCGTGACCGCGATCGAGCGCCTCGCCGCCCTGCAGGCGCAGTGGTCGCCCTCTCCGTACATCGCGCTGTGGTCGCGCCTCAAGGGCTTCGAACGCGAAGCGCTCTGGTCCGCGATCGAGCGCAAGCACACCGTGATCCGCGCGCGACTGATGCGCGGCACGCTGCACCTCGTCTCCGCGCGCGACTTCTACCCGTACGCGGTCGCGACGCAGGATCTGCAGCGCGGCGCGTGGAACCGCCTGCAGATCGGGCGCGGCATCGACCCCAAGGTCATCGCGCGTCTCGCCGTCGCGCGCGCGAAGACACCGCGAGCGAAGGAGGACGTGCTCGCACACATCACCAAGACGGTCGGCACGCTCGGCGGTCCCTTCGACTGGCTGGTCTGGCGTTTCGTCAGCGCGCATGCCGACCTCGTGAGCGCGCCACCCGGCGGCCACTGGGAGTACGGCGGGACCGACGCGCCGTACGTCGCGGCGCGCCACTGGATAAAGGGTGGCGCGCGGCCGACCGAGGGCGCGGCCATTGAGCGGCTGATCCGCCGCACCCTGGCGGCGTTCGGGCCGGTGAGCCTGGCCGACATCGCGAAGTTCGGCGGCCAGGTCCCGGCGCGCATCCGACCCGTGCTCGCGCGCATCGCGCCGACGCTCGCGACCTTCACCGACGAGCACAAGCGCGTGCTGTACGACCTGCCCGGATCGCCGCGGCCCGATGCCGGCACGGCCGCGCCGGTGCGTTTCCTCCCGCGCTACGACGAGCTGCTGATCGCCTACCAGCACCGCGATCGCGTCATGCCCGAGCGCTACCGCGCGAAGGTCTACTCGAAGAACGCCATCGTGGAAGCGGTGCTGCTCGTCGATGGGATGGGTGCCGGGACGTGGGGCTACGAGCGCTTGCGGGGCGAGGCGATCCTGCGCATCGAGCCGTTCGCGAAGCTCTCCACCCGCGACCGGGCCGCGGCGCTCGATGAAGGAGAGCGGCTCGTCCGCTTCCTCGTGCCCGAGGCGAAGACCCACGCCGTGCGGTTCGTATGACCGCCGTCGCCGAGCTCCGCGCCATCCTCCACTGCGACCTCGACGCCTTCTACGCCTCGGTCGAGCAGCGCGACCATCCCGAGTACCGAGGCAAGCCCGTCATCGTCGGTGGCGGCCCGAACGATCGCGGCGTCGTGAGCGCGGCCTCGTACGAGGCGCGGAAGTTCGGTGTGCGCTCGGCGATGCCGCTGCGCACCGCGGGGCGGCTCTGCCCCGACGGGATCTTCGTGCCCGGCGACGGCGAGGCCTACGCGACCGCGTCGGACGCGGTCATGGCGCTGTTCTTCGAGCGCACGCCGCTGGTCGAGCCGATCTCGCTCGACGAGGCCTTCCTCGACGTGACCGCGACCGAGCATCTCTTCGGCGGCGCGGTGCAGATCGCGCGCGACCTGAAGGCGGACGTGCGTTCGAAGCTCGGCCTCGTGCTCAGCGTCGGCGTGGCCGCGAACAAGCTCTGCGCGAAGATCGGATCGGATCTGCGCAAGCCGGACGGCCTCGTCATCGTCCCGGCCGGCGGCGAGGCCGCGTTCCTCGCGCCGCTGGAGCTGCAGCGCCTCTGGGGCGTCGGGCCGAAGACGCGCGAGCTCCTCGAAGGCTGGGGCCTGCGCACCCTCGGCGACCTCGCGCGCGCCGACGTCACCACGCTCGAAACGCGACTTGGAGAGCACGGGCGTTCCATCTGGGAACGTGCCAATGGCATCGACGAAGGCACGGTCGAGCCGGACATGGCGCCAAAGTCCGTCGGCCACGAGCACACGTTCGACCGCGACACGCTCGACACGACCACGATCGAGTCGACGCTGCTCCGCTTGTCAGAAGGTGTCGGCAAACGGCTGCGCGCCGGCGAGCTGCGCGGCAAGACCGTGACGCTGAAGCTCCGCGTGGCCCCATTCGAGACACGTTCGCGGCAGCGGACGCTCGCCAGTGCGACCGATGACGACCTCACGATCTATCGCGTCGGTCGCCAGCTGCTGCGCGATGCGCTGGCCGAGGACAAGAACGGCGGGCGCACCAGTCCGGTGCGACTTGTCGGTGTCTCGCTCAGCGGTCTCGAAGCCGGACGGCAGCTGGGTCTCTTCGATCACGCACGTGTAACCAGGCTGAACGCGGCGCTCGACGCTGTACGCAAGAGGTTCGGTGATGATGCGCTCGATCGCGCAAGCGCGCGCGACGTGAAGGAACGTCGTCGGTTCAGCGGTCGACGCGAGAAGCGATCGTCGTGACGATCAAGTCACTGTCGATAACTTTGTGGATAAGCCCTCGTCGCGACTGTGGACGAACTTGTGGAACGTTCAGTGGACAACAGACCTTGTGAACGCTCCGTGTGCGGTCGATGATGCGCAGGTCGTTGCACGGGGGAGGTCGAGGGGTTGTCGGACGAGCGAATCGCTCAGGTGGCGATCGACTTCATCACGTTCTGCTTCGAACGGCGCGGCGCCGGATGGCCTTCTCTGTACGACGAGATGTGCTTCGTGGCGGGCAACCGGCTGTATCGCGGGCTTGGGTACGAGGAGCTCCGGGAAGCGGGATTGGACTTCACGCTTGGTGGTCTTGGGAAAACGAGCCGCCTAGTGAACGAAGTGACAAAGCGCTCGAGGCCCGGAATGCTCGCGACGGCGACCTAGAGACCGACACCGCGTTCTGAGATAGGCCACACCGGCGGGGCGGGGAGTGAAAGGAAGCGCACTCCCCGCCTCTTTTTTATCTCTGTCAGAATGGGAAGCGCATCGGGGAGCAGGCGGGTCGCGCGGCGAAAAACCGCACGAAATCGGGGCTTTTCTGATGTTTGGTCCCGTGGTGCAGCGGCCTAGCATACGTCCCTGTCAAGGACGAGATCGCCGGTTCGAATCCGGTCGGGACCGCCAGTCGTCGCCTTCGAACCATCACCGATGCGAGTCGGCCCGAAGCGTTTCTGCGATGAGCCGCTTCGCTCGCGCGGGTCGTGCGCGTTCCGCGGCGCTCTCTCCACGCTTCCACAGGGACGGGCCGCTATGGGATGAACGCGAGGTCCTCCGGCAGCATCGATGTTGGCGTCTCGAAGAACGGCCCCGACCCATCCGGGTCGATGGTGATCGCCCCGTCGCTTGTGAAGAACGTGGCGATCTGCCCCTGGGCGGCGAGCGCGTATGGCGCACCCGCTCCGCTGATGTTCGTCAGGAACGTGTGCGGGTTCTTGCTCACCGCGGGGTTCGCCGCGAACGCGAGGTCGTTGCGGAAGAGCGTGGCGCGCGACGCGAGCTGGCCGGCTCGCAGGATCGCGGTCGCCGTCGGGTTCGGAACCGTCTTGTCGCCGCGCGCGAACTGGATGATCACCGGCCGGGTGATGAACGGGGCATACGCCGCCGGGTTGGCGGCCTGCTGCGCCCACTCCGTGTTGTCGATTACTGCTTGGATCGCTGAGGCGCCCGGTACGGTATCGACCAGGAGCGGCACGTTGCGAAGCGGGACGTTCTCGACGAACGAAGTGAACGATGCATTCGGCGCCGCGTTGTAGAGCGACGGGGTCCGCGTGATCAGGGAGATCCCGACCAGCGGCCGGAAGCTCGGGCTCAACCGGGCGATCTCGATGATCGGCCCGCCCGGCACGTTCGGGACGCCGGCATGGATGTCGGGCTCTAGCCCGAGCAGCTGCATGCCGTAGATGCCGCCGAACGACTGGCCGGCGTAATAGATCCGCGAGCCGCTGAGGTCGGGCGACCCGTCGCCGTCGACGTCGACGCCGCCCTGGATCACCTTCACGAGCTGCATCAAGTCGATCGTCGTCTGGCGCAGGCCGTCGCGGCTGCCGATGAGCGACTGCGCGCCAACGGCGCTCACCCCTTCGGTCGAGCCGATGCTGCCGTCGCCGTTCTGGTCGATGCCCCGCCCCCCGCTCGGCAGCGTGACGGGCGCTCCGGCGATGGGCAGCACCGTGTACGTCCCGAGCGCACCACCGCCGTGGCCGACGACGTTGATGGCGATCGTCGCGATGCCCGCGTGCGCCAGCGAGGACGCGACCGCCCAGGGAGCGCCGTCCTTGCTGTCAGTGAATCCGTGGCCGAAGATCGCGGTGGGCCAGCCGCCCGCGGGCGTCGCGCCGGCGGGCAGGAAGAGCGTGAACTGGATCGCGTTCGTCGACTGCGGGACGGGCGTTCCATCCTTCGTCCCGGTAGCCGGGATCACCTCGGCCGCGTTCTCGTAGTTCGGCGACCCGTACGACCCGAAGGCGATCGTCGCGACCGAGCCGGGAAAGATCGAGAGCGCGGGCGTCGGCAGGAACGTGCTCGCGAACGTCGTCGTTCCGGTCTGTCGCCTCAGCTGAATTCCGGCGACCGAGAACAACGGGAACACGGTCCGCTGGCCCGCGACACCTAGCGTGAAGGACGCAGGTCCGGCGCGGAGCTGCGAGCGGATCTGCCGCGAGATCGCGTCGATGCTCTGGGTCGTGAAGACGCTCGCAGCAGCGATCTCATTCGGTGTCGCGCCACCGGCCATCGCCATCGGCAACGCGTCGAGGAGCTTCTTCCGGTAGGCCTTCGCATCGGAATCCTTCGTCTGCCCGAAGTTGAGGTCCTTGCGGAAGTCCGTCGCAGCGAGCGGCTCGCCGTTGGCGGCACGCACGCCGCGCGTTACGACGAGCAGGTAGGTCGTGTCCTGGGCGAGCAGTTCGTCGCTCTCGACGTGCAACGTGTTCGTGAGCGGCTCCCA
>Ga0137397_10003908_pt1 | contig 10396 bp, 10 predicted proteins | sample czorhiz116metaG_FD_106658 | JGI IMG/M metagenome (GOLD analysis project Ga0137397, IMG submission 106658) | Vadose zone soil microbial communities from Angelo Coast Range Reserve, California, USA - czorhiz1.16 metaG | ecosystem: Environmental > Terrestrial > Soil > Vadose zone | place: USA...
GTGGAGCTCGCCAACAACACCCCGTACGGCCTCGCGGCGAGCGTGTGGACCGAGAACATCAACCTGGCACTCGACGTGGCGCCCAAGATCAAAGCGGGCGTGGTGTGGGTCAATTGCACCAACTTGTTCGACGCGGCCTCGGGGTTCGGGGGATACCGGGAGTCGGGCTTCGGCCGCGAGGGCGGGAAAGAGGGGATGTGGGAGTACCTAAAACCAAAATGGGAGAGGGGAGAAGGGAGAGGGGAGAGGGCTGCTCCGCGCCGCAAGAGCGCCCGCGAGCCGAAGCGTACCTCTCCCCTCTCCCCTCTCCCCAGTATTGATCGGACCTACAAGCTCTTCATCGGCGGCGCGCAGGTGCGCCCCGATCAGGGCTACAGCCGGAAAATCCTGGCGCCGTCAGGCGCGCTGCTCGCCGAGGTCGCGGAAGGGAACCGGAAGGACATCCGGAACGCGGTGGAAGCGGCCCACGCCGCGGACGGATGGGCCAAGACGAGCGGCCACAATCGCGGGCAGGTCCTGTACTATCTGGCCGAGAACCTGGCGCAGCGCGCCGACGAATTCGCGGAGCGGATTTCGGGCGTCACGGGGCAACCTGTGGGCGACGCGCGCGCTGAAGTGGACGCGAGCATCGCGCGGCTCTTCTCCTATGCCGCGTGGGCCGACAAGTACGACGGGGCCGTGCACCAGACCCCGATCCGGGGCGTCACGCTCGCCATGAACGAGCCCGTGGGCGTGATCGGCATCGCCTGCCCCGAGGAATCGGCGCTGCTGGGGTTCGTATCGCTCGTGGGCCCGGCCGTCGCGGTGGGCAACACGGTCATCGCGATCCCGTCCGAGGCGCATCCGCTCGCCGCCACCGAGCTGTACACCGTGCTCGACGCCTCGGACGTGCCCGCCGGCGTGGTCAACATCGTCACCGGGGCCAAGGACGCGCTCGCCAAAGTGCTCGCCGAGCACGACGACGTGGATGCCGTGTGGTACTTCGGCAGTCAGGGGGGCGGCGCCGAGGTCGAGCGGGCGTCGGCGGGAAACATGAAGCGGACGTGGGTCGAGTGGCATTCCCGAGACTGGACGGACGCCAGACGGGGGGAGGGGCGGGAATTCCTCAGGGAGGCCACGCAGGTGAAGAACATCTGGATACCGTACGGGGAGTAGAACGGAGAACAGAAAAAAACGGGGCCAGGAGTGCATCTCCTGGCCCCGCTATTATTCACGCCGCCAGACGTTTGCCGTCGGCGGGCGCCAGTTTGACCTTCATACGCTTCCAGCGGTTACAGATCGGGCAGCCCGTATAAGTGCGGCCGAGCCAATCGGTTTCGTATTGCTGTGCATGCCGGCACCCACCGGGCGACCGGCGTTTAGTAACATCGTGTTTCTTGGTCGTCATAGGCACCTCGCCACGTGGCCGTGACGGTGTGTAAACCACCGATGCCGCTGGGAAGTTCCTGCTCGCTACCGTCTCACCCCACCCCCAGATACCGCTCATCCCAGGCGATCCCGAACTGGCCGTTGCACTTCGCGCACTGCATGTCGACGGTGTAGCCCGTGATGGGCGCGCGGGCGCGGCACACGGGGCAGACGGCGTAACGAGAGCGCCAATGATCGGGGAGGTCCTGGACGTGGGAGGGGCGCGGCACGACGGTCCAATGGCGCGGGCGAGAAAAGAGGGTTTGCAGAAAGCGCCGCGGGACCCGGACTCGCTCGCGCCGCGGGACCTGGAGGACCGCATCCTCCGGCGTCAGGCCCACGACGCGGTACCAGGCGCCGCGCCTGAGGCCGCAGTCTTGGTCGACCTTGAGTCGGGCCCACGCCCCGGGCAGGGCTTCTCGGGTTGGCTCCATGTCTGCAACCTGAAGGGGCCAGCCTAGGCTGTCAACCGGTGAATGACCTAGGTTTCAAGTCGGGGCGCCGGGATTTGAACCCGGGCGATTACTGCGAACGGATTAGCTCTCCCTGACCCGCAATTCCCCCCGATAGACGGCGCACCCCACGGCGACTACTTCTCCCGCGTCGCCTTTGTCTTGCCCTTCACGACGTCGCCGTTCGAGTAATGTGCCTCGAATGTTCCAGTCATGGTGTTGCCCTTGTAATGAGCGACGGCGCGCAGCGAGCTGACGGTTTGCCCAGGCCGCAAAACGCTGGGATAGGGTCCGGCCTCGGTCACGACGCTGTCTCCTCCCATGGCAAGGATGCGCGTCGGAATCGCGTCGCGATTCGGGAACCTGATGGTCGCGCTCTTGCCGTCGCCCGCTATCGTCAGGACGAATGTCGTCGCTACGCTGTCCTTGGGGCCGATCATGGTCTTCGTATTCCAGGTGCCAGCCGCCCCGGAGACCTTTTGTGCGGCAGCTGCCGTGACGAGCCCCACTAGGGCGGTGATGGACCAGCAAAGCTGACGGAGCATAGGTGCTCCCTGATGAGAGGATGAGACGTCTGGCGCAAGCGGGAGGTGCCGCAGCCTTGGAAGATACCTTCGGGGCGGGAACGCGATAGGTGAGGCTGCGGCGGATCAGTTGACGCTAAGTTCAATCGGGGCGCCGGGATTTGAACCCGGGACCTTCTGGTCCCAAACCAGACGCGCTACCGGACTGCGCTACGCCCCGCTGTAATGCTAGGCCCCAGTAAACAGGTGCAGACGCACAGACGCACTCACAACAGACGCACCGAAACGCTGCTAACAACCTAGTGACGCCACGCCAAAAAGCCACGCGCGGGGTACCTAATCGCCATGACCCCCAAACATTCTCCGGGCCCGCGCCGGGCGGTCCCACCCGCCCTCGACGACCACGTCCGTATCGTTCCCCTCTGGGTGCCGAAGGAACTCGTCGCTCCTGCTCCCGGCATCAAGGCGCCCCCCGGGACCGAGCTCACCTACCGCGGCGGCCCGCTGCTCGCCGCCGTCGAAGTCTTCACGGCATACTGGGGACAGGCGTGGAACACGACCGCTCAGCAGAGCGTGATCACCACCCTGAATGAATTCTTTCGGTTCATCGTCGCGAGTCCGTACGTGGACCAGCTGGGCGAGTACGACGCGCCACCGTACAAGATCGGCCGGGGCCGGTGGGTCGGGACGACGACCGTCACCACGCCCGAACCCGGACCCAATGTGACCGACTCCGCCATCCGCCAGATGCTCCAGAAGCAACTCTCCGGCAAGACAGCCTTTCCTGCCGTGGGGCCGAACACCCTGTATTTCGTCTTGCTCCCGCCCGGCGTCTCGGTCGTCGCGGGCGGCGACCGCTCGTGCCAGGCGTTCTGCGGCTACCACGACCACATCGATACCAAAATCTTCTACGCGGTGGTCCCCTACCCCAACTGTGCCGGGTGTCTCGGTGGCGTCGGGCCACCCGACGCGCTCACCTCGATCTGCTCGCACGAGCTGGCCGAAGCGGTGACCGATCCGGTCCCCCCGCAAGGATGGTACGACGACAGTCAGGGTGAGATCGGGGACGTGTGCGCCTGGCAGAACAAAAAGCTGGGGCCTTACACGGTGCAGCTCTTGTGGTCGAATCGGGCGCAACGTTGCGTCTGATTCGCTACTTCGAGCGCCGCACCAACACCTCCACCAGCGCCCGGATCGCCCGCCCGCGATGCGACACACGCTGCTTCGCCGGCAGCGGAGCCTCGGCGAAGCTCAGCCCGAGATCGCTCGAGAAGAACAGCGGATCGTAGCCGAAGCCACCGCTGCCGCGCGGTTGCGACAGAATCCGTCCCTCGCACGTCGCCTCGACCAGCTGCGGCTTGGCGAGCGGCGTCTCGAGATACGCCACCACGCAGCGGTAGCGCGCCGTACGCCGCTCGTCGGGAACACCCGCCAGCCGCTCGAGCAGCAGCGCGTTGTTCGCCGCGTCTCCCGACCCCGCCGCATGCATCTGCGCCCAGCGCGCGGAGAACACCCCCGGCGCCCCGTCGAGCGCGTCCACCTCGAGCCCCGAGTCCTCGGCGAGCGTCGCGATGGTGCCGCGCTTCGCGAAGTAGCGCGCCTTGGCGACCGCGTTCTCGGCGAAGCTCGTGCCGCGCTCGAGATCGGCTTCATCCGGTAGCCGCTCGAGAAACTGGTCGACCGGGAACGTCAGCTGAAACGGGAGGCCGGTGAACAGGTCCCGGATCTCCCGGATCTTGCCCTCGTTGCGGGTGGCGACCAACAGTTTCATCGGAGCGCCGTCACGCGGTCTTGCCGCGCAGCCGCGCGAGCAGCGCCGTCGTCGATGCGCCGGGGACGAGCGGCACGCGTACCACCCGCCCGCCCCACGCTTCGACCTGGTCCGCCCCGACGATGGCGGCGCGCGCATAGTCCGCCCCCTTCACGAGCACATCGGGGCGGAGCCGCTCGATCAGCACGAGCGGCGTCTCCTCGTCGAACAGCACGACGCAGTCGACGCAGGCGAGCGCGGCGAGCAGGCGGGCCCGCTCCCGCTCGGGCACAATAGGGCGGTCGGCCCCCTTCTCCAGCCCTCGCACCGACGCGTCGCTGTTCACGGCCACGACCAGCGCCCCGCCCTCGGCGCGCGCCGCTTCCAGCAGCGCCACATGCCCGACGTGCAGCAGGTCGAACACGCCGTTCGTGAACACGACGGGACCCCGCTGCCGCTCGCGCCACCGCGCGGCGTCCGCGAGCGTGCGCACCTTCTCGCCGGTGCTCACGGAACCGAGTCCTGGTCGAGCGTGGCGCCCCGCCCCCGCAGGGTCCACTGCAACAGCGGCGGCGTCACGAGCGTCGTGGCGATCACGACGAACAGGATGGCGCTGAACAGCCGGCCCGAGAGAATGCCCGCCGTCAACCCGATCTGCGCGAAGATCAGCCCTACCTCACCGCGCGGGGCCATCCCCACGCCGACCGCCGGCCGGTTGAACCGCCGCCACGGGACTGCCCAACCGCTCGCGAATTTGCCGACAATGGCGATGGCGAGCAGGGTGCCGCCGATCGCCAGGGTCTGATGGCTCTCGGGCAGGAACGGGTTCCACGCGCGCGGGTCCACGGCGGCGCCGATGTTCAGGAAGAAGATCGGGGTGAAGATGTCGGCGACCGGCTTGATCTGGTCCTTGATGTTGTCGAATTGATTCGTTTCGGACAGGATGAGCCCCGCGGCAAACGCGCCGATAATGAGCGCCGTGCCGGCGCGATCGGCCAGGACACAGAGCAACAGCAGGAACGCGAAGGCCGACACGACCAGCATGCCGCGCACCCGCATCCGGTCGACCACGCCGAACAGTCGCGGGGCGAGCTTGAGCCCGATCCACAGGGCTACAAACAGGAACGCGACCGCCACACCGAGGATGCGCAGCGCGCCCTGCAAACTGAACGCCGTTCCGGCCGCGAGTCCCGAGACCACGCCCAGGATCACGAGACCGATGACGTCGTCGATCACCGCGGCACCCAGGATCAGGCGCGCTTCCAGGCTGTGCAGCACCTGGAGGTCCTTGAGCACGCGCCCGGTGATCCCGACCGAGGTGGCGGTGAGGGTCGCGCCCACGAAGATGGCGGTCGTCAGCGGGTCGGCGGACGTGTGCTCGTACCCGTGCCAGCCGGAGCGCCAGTACAGGAAGCCCAGGACGAACGGCACCGCGACACCCACGACCGCGACCGCCGTCGCGGCGGTCCCCACCCGCATCATGGCTTTGAGATCGGTCTCGAGCCCGATCTCGAACAACAGCACGACGACCCCGACCTGGGCGAGCAGCCGAAACACCGGCGTGAGCGGATCGTCGGCGCCGATCGGGATGACCTTGAGAAACCCGGCGCCGAGCAGGATGCCCGCCAGGAGCTCGCCCATCACGGCCGGCTGCCCCAGGCGCTCGAATGCCTCGCCCGCGAACTTCGCGGCGAGCAGCATGATCGCGAACACGGTGAAAAAGCGGGCGACGTCGATCTCGCCGGCCGCCCCGAGCACGAGGGGCAGGCCTGCGGCCAGGGCCCACAGGGGCGGGCTAAAGCGGCTGCGTCGCCTTGGGATGGAAGTTGAAGGTGTGGTTGAACAGCGGGAGCTGGACCGTCTCGCTGTACTCGGTCTCGATCACGATCTGCCGCGGCGACGCCCGCCGCGCGATTTTAATCTGCTGGGCCTCGGGCGGGAGACCGATATCCTGCGCGGCGGCCTGGATGCGGCGGCGGATCGTGCCGTCGTCGAGGGAGGGGGCAAGCTGGGCCTGGGTCTGCATCTCGTCGAGCAGGCGATAGTACCGGAAGAACAATTCACCGATGTTGACGCCGTAGTACAACGCCCCGACCAGAAAGAGCAGCGAGACGAGGCAGCCGGTGGAGCTGGCGCCGCGCCGGCCGCGGAGCACGCGCGTCACCATTGCGACTGGGCCCCGTCGACCAGGTCGTTGACGAGCTTCTCGAGAGCGATCTTGCGGCCCGCGGCTTCCTGGGGCGGCGCGTAGTCGCCGGTCTCACTGAGCCCCTGCCGCTGCCACAGCGTCTTGCCTTCCCGCTGATCGAGAATCTCGACGTCGATGCTGATCTGGACCTGGCGCTGCGTGACATCGGTGCGGCCCTGGCCCGCCCGGTACGCTGCCGGCATATCGGGGTCGTAGCGGGTGACCTTGCCGCGCACCACCGCGTCCGCGTTGCTCTCCCCCGCGATGCGGAGCCCGAGCCGACGTTGGAACGCTTCGAGCACCGCGTCGTTCACTTCCTTCGTGAGCGCCGGCTCGGCGGTCTGGTTGTCGAACGGCAGAATGGCGACGGTCTTGATGTTCGGCAGGCCGCCGCCGGCGAAGCCGTACAGGCAGCCGCTGAGCGCGAGGCCGAGCGCGCTAACGGCGCCCGCGCCAAATCGCAGGATCGAGCACCGCGGCCGTGTCCACCGAGACCACCGTAAGCTCAAACCGAGCCCTCTCCTCCGGAAAATCCATGCGGGCGCGCGCCGGCATCCGCTGAGCGTCGAATTCGGTGCGGCTGCGCGCCAACACCTTGCCCTCTCGCCGCCACTCCGCCTCGAGCACGCGCACGCTGCCGCGCGTGTCGCGGTAGTCGAGCGTGTCACCGTCCTGCGCGAACCGCCAGAGCCGGACGCTCGAATCGGCGCCACCACTGCCATATACCAGCGCGTCTGGCGGCGGTGGCCGCGCGATGCCGAGCGCCGCCCACAGCATCCGCACCGCCGGGACCAACGAGCGGAAGTTCTTCTCCGGATCCGCCCAGATCGTCGAATCGGCGACGATCGCAGCGGCGCCCGCGCCGAATCCCAGCGGCCCCACATAATCGAACCGCAACGAATCCGGCGGTGCGAGGCGCGCCTGACCGCGCCCGCCCCACCGCTTCTGGTCGTCCTGATACTTCCACCGGAACCGGATCGCGGTGTAGTGCGTCGGCACCGTGGCCCGACTCCAGGCGACGGCGGAGTCCCGATCCACCCGGGCCAGCGGCTGCGGCACCAACGGCCCAGGCGGGCGCGGGCAGCCGGCCAGCAGCGCACAGGCGGCAATGTAGGAGAGTGCTATCCGCGGGTCAAGCGGAAAACGTTGCGGTCTCAACAGTTAAACCCGGAAGCGGTCACCGATGGATGCTCCGAATGCGCTCGCCCTGCCCGATCGCATCGAGCGCGCCGAGCCCCGAGACCACCCGGCCGAACACCGTGTAGGTGCCGTCCAGATGCGGCTGCGGCGAGTGCGTAATGAAGAACTGACTGCCGCCCGTGTCGGGCCCCGAGAGCGCCATGCCGACCGTGCCCGTCTCGTAGCGCACTGGGTTCACTTCGTCGCGCAACGCGAAGCCGGGGCCGCCCCATCCGTCGCCTCTCGGGTCGCCATCCTGCACGACGAAGTTCGGGACGACGCGGTGCCAGATCGATCCGTCAAAGTAGCGCCGGTCCACGAGAGACAGGAAGGCCGCGACCGTCAGGGGCGCCTCGGCGGGGAGCAGCTCCACCACGACGGGGCCCCGCTCGGTCTCGATGGTGACCCGGGGACCCGGCCTGCCGCGCCGCGCGGGCACGAGATAGCGCCGCGCGACGGCGCGATAGTCTGCAAGCGTGCGACCCGTGGCGATCGGGGCCACGGGACCCCAGCGCGCAGCGGCCTCCGGCAGCTTTTCCCCCGCGAGCCGGCGCACGAGGTAGTCATCCGGGCGGGGCACACGCGCCACGAAGCGCGTCGCCACAGCCGTCCGGGCGTCTGGCCCCGTGCCGGCGATGGCGGCGAGCGCCGCGACCGCCGAAAGACGAGCGTCGTTGAACGAATCAGCCGCGGCGCGCAGGTACGCGTCGGTCAGCCGGTCGACGTCGTCCAGGACCGGGCGACGCGCGAGTAGATCGGCGGCGACGCTGCGGACCGCGGCGTCGGCATGCTGGAGCAGCGAGCGCGCGCGCGGGCTCAGGCTCGAGTCGCTGTCGGGCACCAGACGCTGCAGCGCCTGCAGTGCCTGGACCGCCACGCGGCCGTCGGGATCAGCGAGCTGCGCCTCGAGCCGGCCGCGGTCTCGTGCCGCTCCGAGTGCTTCGGCTGCGACGCTGCGCCAGCGCCAGTCCGCCCCGCCCGTGAGGAGGGCCGTCGCGGTCGCGACGCCAGCGGCGCTATCTGCTTGGGCGAGCGCGATCGCCGCCTGCCGCCGGAGCGCGAACGTCGCGCTCGCCAGTCCGGGCTGGAGCGCCGCGACGGCCCGCGCGCCACCGAGCGCGCCGAGCGTCGTCTCCGCCTGGACGGCGACGTTCAGATCCGGGTCCGCCGCGAGCGGCAGCGCCAGCGCGGCGAGGGTGCTGTCGTGAAACGTGGCGAGCGCGCGGAGCGCATTCACGCGCACGTGCGCATCGCCATCGCCCAAGAGCGGCCTGATGCGGCTCACCACGTCCTGCGGGGGGACGTGCGCGCTGTCGGTGAGCACGCGGCTCAATCCCCGCAACGCCGCCGCGCGCACCGAGGCCTCGGGATCCGCGAGCGCCTCGACCAGCGCCGGCACGCCGCGCACCGTGTGGAGCCGGGCGAGCGCGTAGACCGCGTTGCAGCGCGCGACGGGATCGGCATTCCGGGCGTGCGTCATCAGCGCCGCGATCGGCGCGCGCGCGCCGAGGCGCCACGCTTCGAGCAGCGCGGCACGCGGCACCGCGGTGGCCGACGCGCCGGATCCCAGGAGAACAGTCAGCGCCGCCGCCGCCTCGTCCCCGCCCGTCTTGGCGATCGCGGTGACGGCCTCTGGTTGTACGGGGGCGACTAGCAGCGCGGCGACGGCGCGAGGTTGCTTCAGCAAGCCGAGTGCGAACGCCGCCGCGGCCCGCACGGCCGGGGCCGAGTCCCCCAGTGCGGCGATGAGCGGGTCGAGCGCCTTCGCATCGCCGATCCGCCCCGCGGCGAACGCCGCCTGACGCCGCACGAACGGGTCGGAATGATGGAGCGTCTCGCGGAACAGCGCCGTGTCATACACGCGCGTGTCCGCGGCGGCGAGGAGGCGGGCCAACCCGTCCACCACACCCTGATCCCGCTGCGCCGCGGCCGGGCCGCACAGCGAGAGGGCCGTCAGCGACAGCGCGAGCGCCCTAGAGGCGCACCGGATCCGGAATCGGTTTGAGCAGGTCGAGGACATGCTGCGGCAGGCGCGTCACGGTGTGTTGGTGGGTGAGGGAGACGAGCGACGTCACGCCGGTCGCGAGCAGCTCGCCCGTCCCCGCCCGCTCGACCGCGTAGCCGAAGGTGACGCGCCGGGACGCGAGCTCGCGCACCCAGCAGCGCACCTGCACCAGGTCGTCGTAGCGGGCGGCGGCGCGGTAGCGGATGCTGACTTCGGAGACGGCGAGGTAAACGCCCTGCTGCTCGAGCTCCTTGTAGGTCAGCCCCGTCTCGCGCATCAGCTCGGTGCGCGCGCGGTCGAACCAGATCAGGTAGTTAGCGTGGTAGACCACGCCCATCTGGTCCGTCTCGGAGTAGTTGACGCGCAGAGTTATCGAGCTGATCACGCGCGCGCAAAATAGCGCTTGCGGCACTTCTCCGCGATTCCTAGCTTGGGGGCCGTGCCCCTCCCTGCCTCCCGCGTGGTCGTCGTCGCCGACGCGCATCTCGGCCAGGTCCCGCCCGCGGTCGCAGCCGTGTTTCATCGCTTCCTCGATGCGGTACCGGATCTCGGGGACGCGCTCCTCATCAACGGCGATCTGTTCGACTTCTGGTTCGAGTACGGCTCGGTGATCCCGCGCCGCCACTTCGGCACGGTCGCGAAGCTCCACGCCCTGCGGAGCCGCGGCGTGCCCATCACGTTCGTGGGCGGCAACCACGATCGGTGGGGCGGCGACTTTCTCATCCACGACCTGGGCATCGCCTTCCACCCCGGGGAAGCCGAGCTCGACGTGGCGGGTCGCCGCGCCTTCGTGGCCCACGGCGACGGGCTGACCGAGCAGCACTGGAGCGCCCGCCTGATGCACCAGATCACGCGTCACCGGGTGACGATCCGGGCGTTCCGGGCGCTCCA
>Ga0137397_10003909_pt1 | contig 10396 bp, 10 predicted proteins | sample czorhiz116metaG_FD_106658 | JGI IMG/M metagenome (GOLD analysis project Ga0137397, IMG submission 106658) | Vadose zone soil microbial communities from Angelo Coast Range Reserve, California, USA - czorhiz1.16 metaG | ecosystem: Environmental > Terrestrial > Soil > Vadose zone | place: USA...
CAAAACTTGATGGCCGCGCCCCCGCTCGAGAACAGAATGGCTGCGGTAACGATTTTCGATCGGGGACTCATCGCACCTCGCCGGGAGCGAGGAATATAGGCTAGCTTCTTGTGGATGAAATTCCCGATCGTCACGGCATGTGCGCTCACGCTGACCGCCTGCGCCGGCTCGAATGCGGCGAGAGAGGCGCGTGACCCTGGCCCCAGCCATGACTCTGACGTCATCATGGCGGAAGAGCTGTCCGGCACGAACGGATCGACGGCGTATGATGCGGTGCGACAGCTGCGGCCGGCCTGGATCATGCGCAGCCGGCCGACGGCGGTAATGCAGCGCAACCAGTCCCAGGTCATTGTCTACGTCGACGGTATCCGCTACGCCGCGGGGATCGAGAGCCTACGCCTGCTGCCCCTCAGGTCCGTCGGGTCGCTCCGGTACTTCTCGCCCGGTAGTGCAGAAGCGCGGTTTGGCGCGGGCCACCTGCTCGGCGCCATCGAGGTCCTTACCGCCTCCCACTAGCCCCCCGCCCCCCCCCACCCCCCCGCCCCCGTGGAGGTTCAGGTATTCGGAGTGCGCAAGAGCGCGGACACGCGCACGGCGCTGCGCTTTTTCGCCGAGCGGCGCATCAAGGTCCATTTCGTCGATCTGAACGAGCGCGCGGCGTCGGTTGGCGAGTTGCGGCGCTTCGCGCAGAAGTTCGGCATCAGCGCGCTTGTCGACCGCGAATCGCGCCGATTTGGCGAGCTGGGGCTGCGCTCGGCCATGCTGAGTGAAGAGCGTTGGCTGGAAAAACTCTCTCTCGAGCCGCTGCTGTTGCACATGCCGTTGGTGCGCAACCAGCAACAGCTCACGATCGGCGCCGCGCAGGAGACCTGGAACACGTGGTACGCCGCTGCGAAATCCTAGCGCTGATCCTGTGCACCGCGTGTGCGACCGCGGGTGGACCTCGCGTGACGACTGACGACCTGCAGCTGGTCGATTCGCTCTTCTCGGCCTACAGCGGTGCCACGGTGCCGGGCGCGAGCGTCGTGGTGATTGCGGACAGCCGCGTGGTCGTACGTCGGGCCTACGGGATGGCGGATCTCGAGCATCGAGTCGCCGCCACGCCGGAGACCGATTACCGCCTCGCCTCGGTCTCGAAACAGTTCACGGCGATGGCCGTGATGTTGCTCGCTAAGGACAGGAAACTCGGTTACGACCAGTCTGTGCGGGATTTCCTGCCCGAGCTGCCCGCCGCCGCGCAGTCGGTGACGGTCCGACACCTGCTCAACCACACGTCGGGGCTGTGGGATTACGAGGACCTGGTTCCCGAATCGAGAACGGCGCAACTCGACGATCGCGACGTCCTCAGCCTGCTCGCCGCCAGAGATTCGTTGTACTTCCCGGCGGGGAGCCGGTATCGCTACAGCAACTCCGGCTACGTACTCCTCGGCCTGATCGTCGCGCGGGTGTCGGGGATGACGTTCCCGGAGTTCCTGCGCACGCGCACCTTCGAGCCGCTCGGCATGGGCGCGACCGTCGCCCACGTGGAGGGCTCGGACACGGTCCCACGCCGCGCTTACGGCTACTCACCGCGCGGCGGGACGTTCGTCCAGACGGACCAAAGTGTGACGAGCGCGACGCTGGGTGACGGTGGTATCTACACGAACGTGGACGACATGATTCACTGGGACCAAGCGCTTTACGGTACCGACCTGGTCAGTGAACCGATGCTCGAGCTCGCCACGACACCGCCGCAGCTGCCCGGCGGCGCGTCGACCGAGTACGGATTTGGCTGGTTCGTCGATCGCTATCGGGGCGAGAAGCGCTGGCGCCATACCGGCGAGACGAGCGGGTTCCGCAACGCGATCCAACGGTTCCCGCGCCGCCGGCTGACGGTCATCGTGCTGACCAATCGCTCGAGTGGCGAACCGGGCGCGATCGCCGAGCGTATCGCCGATCGGCTGTTGTTTCGCTAGCGCTCGATCCGGTACCCGAAGGTCCGGACGGTAACAATGTGGCGCGGATGGCCGCACGCTCAGATTGTCGACCGGGGGGGCACACTCATGCGATCTCTGTTGCTCAGTCTCATCGTCCTCGTAGCTGCCGGCGACCGGACGTCGGATCGCGACGCGTTGCTGGCCGCCGATCGTTCGTTGTCCGACAAGACCGCTGCGCATGGCATGGTGCAGGGATTCCTGCCGAGCATGACCGAGGGCGCGGCGTATCTGTATCCCGGCGCGCCGCTGCTGCGGGGCACCGGTCACATTCGCACGTTCCTCGAGACCGCCGACTCGATCGTGAAGCAGACGTGGACGCCCATATTCGCAGACGTTTCGGCCGACGGCCGGCTCGGGTACACGTACGGCTGGACGCACTCAGGTGGATCGCGGGGCAAGTACCTCGCGTGCTGGCGGAAAACAGGGAGCGGGTGGCGACTCGCGGCGTATGCCAACACCAAGCCAGCGCCCGTCACGGACTCGGTGACGACACACGGTCCCAGCGGTGAGCCGGGCGCTCAAGTGCGCGGCCGGGCTGATCCCGGAGAGTTGCTGCATGCGGACTCCGCGTTCGCTGCATTGTCGGTGACGAGCGGCGCGAAGAACGCGTTCCTCGCGTTCTCAGCCGAGGATGCGATGTCGTTCGGCGGCGGCGCGCAAGTGACGCAGGGGCGGCAGGCAATCGGAGCGGGGTTCGACGGTTTTCCGGCCGGGGCCGTGCTCGAATGGTGGCCGGTTGCCGCGGAAATCGCGCCGTCGGGGGATCTCGGCTGCACGGTCGGCGAAGCCAGGATCGTGAGCCTCAACCACTACAGCAAATACCTCACGATCTGGCGGCGCCAGCTCGACGGCACCTGGAAATTCGTGGCCGACGGGGGAAATGTGCGGCCGGCGCCCTAGTGCTTCAGCGTCACCACGATCCCGGGACCGCTACTGGGTCCGAACCGCGCGCCCACTTCCGTCATGCTCATGAACTTGAGCGAATAAATGAGCTCCGCAGGGATTGTCTTGAGGAATTCGACGTCGCCCTTGTCCCGGTCCTCCATGTAGACGTGAACCTCTGCCATCCGGGCATCGGTACCGACGCCGGGCAGCACCACCATGTCCCTGGCGCGCCCCAGCCACCGCGGCCGCAGCAACTGGACGACGTCGAACGCGTTCCCGACGTTGGGCCGGGCGTGGTCGATCTCGTCCTCCGTGATCAAGGTACTGCTACTCTTTGGCTTGGACTGCGCCGCGAGCGCGGAAGGTAGGAGCGCCACGGCGCTCAACAGAAGCAGTACACGCGCGATTCTCGACATGCGTCCTCCCTGACCGACGGTCCCGACTGTAAACGTATCCACCTGCGGGAAAATAGCTCTCCTTGGGCGCCCGCGCTGGTTAGAAACGCGTACTGAGCCCGCCGTAGACCTGACTTGTGCCGTCCGCAGCGCCTCGCTCCGTAATTCCGGAAAGCATCAGATACCAGGCGCGCGCCAGATTCACGTCGAGATCCAGTCCACCCCAGAGGATGGACTGTGTCGTCGGGATGGCCAAGGGGTCGCGCTCGAGCCGCGCCCCACCCGAGAGCTCGAGATGCAGCCGGCTGCCCCCATCGAGGGCCAGCGCCAGCGAGTTGAGCCATCCATTGATCTGCTGACTCCGAAAGTAGGTGCTGCGCGCCCGCACGCCCATGGCGAGCGGTGTGACGCGGTCGGCGCCGATCGACAGTGTGTAGGAATTCGCCCGACCCGCCGGGCCACCGCTGCTCTGCCGCGCATCGACACCGACGGAATAGCGCCGGCCCCATCGCAGTGCGGCACCTGCCCACACACCCTGGCGGAAGGCATCGTCGAACGTCGTGACGGGGTTCACGAAATCCCGGTATAAGAAGACATTGCGGCGGTTGTCGAAACCGGCGTGGACCTCCAAACCGTTGCTCGCGCGATACCGTGCGGTGGCGAACGTGCTGGTGGGGGAAATCGCCGCCATCCCTGGCGTGCGCTTCCACCAGCGGTAGTAATCAATCTCCTGTGAGACGTACGAGCTGAAGCGGCCGTTCGAGAACGACGCTTGAAGAAATGCGAATTCGCGGTTCGCATGCGCATTTTGATAGGATCCGCTCAGCCCCAACGTCGTCGACCACTGCTGGCGCCCGCCTGGCCGGCTGCGGCGCTGCACGTATCCTCCCGCCTCCAGGATATCCGTCGCGAACGCGAGGCTCAGCGGGTCGGGTTGGCTACCGCTGAAGACGCCGGCGGCCCATTGCGGCGCGTGCAACTCGGCAAGGACACCGTCGAGCACGCCGACCACGGCGAGAGCCGGCGCGATCTGACGGCCCAGCGTGATTCGTCCGAGAGACGACGCGGGACTCCACGACAAGGCCAGCTGATACGCCCGCGCGTGACCATCGACGGCGGTGCCGCCGGCGAGAGTGCTGACCGTGCGCCGCGCGCGGATATCCAGTGACAGGCCGATCGGGCCGCCAGGAACGGGACGCCCGTCCAGGCGGAGGTCGAGCGAGGGCTGTGTAAATCCGCCTCCGGCGCCCTGGCCGACGACGAGGTAGTGCGCGCCCGCGTAGCCGCGCAACGCCGTTCGGGATGGGCCGGTCTGTACCGTCGGGCGAGCAGCGACAGTCGCGTCGCGCGGCGGCGCCGCAGCAGTGAACCGTACCGAGTCCCCGACAACGATTGGCGTCGATTCACTCACGATGTCGCACGAGGCCTGCCGCGACGCGAGAAACGCGACTTTCAGGACGCCGATCACCGCTCCGCCCCGAATTACCTGCACGCGCGCACCGTCGCGCAGACCTGCGTCCCTTCCCGCATCGATATACGCCGACGCGCTCGTGAGGTAGGTGACGCGCGCGGTACGGGGGGGGCCCGTGCTGGAATCCTGGGCGCGGACCGGTGCGGCGAGCACAGCGAGGCACGCGAACAGGCCCGCCGGGCGGGACCAAATCGTTAACGGTGATGGCATCCGTAGCAATTCGTGCTATTCCACACGTAGCCGTTGACACCCTGGTGGCGCGGAGCCGTCTGGGCTTGCGTGTGGCAGACCGTGCAGACGAAGACCGCATACGACGACGGGTCGTTGTGGCAGTCGGTGCACGCACTCGCGCTATGGTGTGGAACCCGGAACCACGTATGGTTGAACGCTGCGCCGGTCCAGCCCGCGGTCGTATGGCAGTCCTGACAGGTCGTGGCGAACCCCGCTGCCACGTGGCTCGGATTGGTCGTGGCATTGTACGCCTGCTGATGACATGAGACGCATGCCGTACTTTTGCCGGCGTACACGCCGTCGCCATGGCACTGTGCGCACGTGACCGCAAGATGGGCGCCGGTCAGCGGAAAGCGTGTGCCGGCGTGGCTGAAGCGCGCCCGCGACCATAGCGTCGTAGCATGGCATTGGATGCAGTTAGTCGCGATGCCGCCTGCCGCGTGGTTCGGATTGGTCGTCGCCTGGTACTGGGCGCGATGGCAGTCCACACACTCAGCCCCACGGCTCACGAACGTCAGCCGCCCCTGTGGCGTCGGTGTGTGGCACCGCTCGCAATCCACCGCAACGTGCGATCCGGTCAGCGGAAAGCGGGTCTCCTGATGCGCGCGCATCATGCCGGCACGGTCGAGAAAGTTGCGCGGCGTGTGGCAGCGCGCGCAGTCGGCGCCGAGCTCACCGCGATGCACGTCCCGGTGGCACGACGCGCACTCGGTAGGGGCGCCTTTGAAGTCGAGCGATGTGTGACACGACCGGCACGTCGCCTGGCCGTGCGCGCCTGCCAATGGAAATCCCGTTTTCGCGTGGTCGAACGCGGCGCTGATCCGTACCGGCACCCAACCCTCGGACGCGTGACACACCGCGCAGGGCTGCTGCAGCGGCCCGTGCGGGTTTTTGGTTGTTTGCTGCGCAGCGGACGTGGCCGCGAGCAAACTCATTGCAAGCAGCGAGAGGATCGATTTCATCGGTGGCAGGCCTCGCAGGCCGTTGCTACAGGGCGGTAGATCACCATGAGTTTGCCGTCCACACCGCGTGTGCTGCGGTGGCAGCGATCGCACGGCACGCCGGTGTGGGCGCCCTTGAGCGAGAACGCGGCGTCACGGTTGTGATCGAAACGCGTTGCCGAGCGGAACGCATCCGTGCCGTGGCAACTCTCGCAGGCCCCCCGGTCCGACCGCGCCGCGAACTGAGTGCCGTGCGCATTCTCGTGACAACCGCCGCACCCGCCCTTCGGGGAGGGGGCCGCGAACAGCAGCGGCGGGCCGGACCAGCGAACGCCTGCCGCCAGCGTCGAGCCGGCCGGTGCGCGCCGCATTTCGGCGTGGCACGCGGCGCAGGGCACCGCGCGATGCGCGCCTTCGAGGCGGAAGTGGAAGTGCTGGTGCGCTGCTACGTCGATCGTCGCCGGTCGGAACCCCTGCAGATCGTGGCAATCGGTGCAGCGCGCGAACCGCTTGTCGTGTGGGTCCACGTGGCAGGTCACGCACTCGGTCGTGACGGGACGCATCGCCACGACCGCGGCCGTTCCCGAAGTCTGGACGTGGCACCCGGAGCAGCGCGCCTGCTGGTGCCGGCCCTCCAACGGATAGCGCGTGAGTCGGTGCTGCGCGACCGTATAGCTCGACGGCCGCCAGCCATCCACAGTATGGCACGACGCGCAATCCACGACCCGACCCGCCAGCGTCGCGGTACCGGCGTGAGGGTCCGGAGTGTGACAGGCGGTGCAGGTAGCGAACGGCGGATTCCGAGCGACCTGGCCGCCCGAGAAGTCGTGACACTTCTCGCACGATACCTGCGCGTGGCGGCCACGCAGGGGGTAGCGCGTGCGATCGTGATCGAACGACGTGCGGTTGACCGTCGTGAACGACGTCGTCACGTGACAGCGGCCGCACGTCGCGCCGAGCTTGCCGCGATGCGGGTCGGCGTGGCAGGCGGAGCACTCCTGGTGCTCGAGCGGGCGGTAGCGCGGGATGGCGGGCTGCAGCCGCGGGCTTTGGTGGCAATCGGCGCATTTCACGGTCACGTGCCCGCCGGTCAAGGGATAGCTCGTCTTGTCGTGATCGAAGCGGGGCGCCGGCTTCCAGTGCTCCACGTCGTGGCACTTGAGGCAGTTCTTGTCGAGCGCGCCACGATGTGCGTCCTCATGGCAGGACGTGCACCGCTGTTCCAGCCCCACCCAACCGACGTAGGGCGGTACCCGTTGGGCAAGACGCGCTGCCTGTGACACGCGAAACGCGGCCTTGTGGCAGTCGGCGCATCGCTGTCGCGCGTGGCGTCCCTCGAGCGGCCAGCCGGCGCGCGCGTGATCGAATCGTTCGGGCGCGCCACCGTCAGGCCAGCTGACTAGAGCGAAGTCCTTGCCGGCGTGCTCCGGGTGGCAACTGGCGCAGGTCTGCTGACGTACGCGGCCGTGCAGCCCACGATCGCGCTCGGCGAGCCAGCCGATCTCCTTGTGGCAATTCACGCACAGCCCCGACATCTGCGCCTTGCCGCCCGCCCCGTGCCCACCAGCGTGACACTTCACGCATTGCAGCGAGCCTTCCAGGCGCTCATGCGGGCGGGCGAGCGGACCCGGCGATATCTGCGCGCGACCGGCTGCCGGAGCTGCAAGAGACAGAACGAGAACCACAATCGCACGCCTCACCACAACCAGGTGGCGCCGAGCGCGACCACGACGACGACATGCACGAGCACGGCAACGAGGGCGGCGATGGCGACGGGACGGTGGAAGACATGCCAGTACCGAAAGACGGCTTGCGTGGCGTCGAGCATCCGCACCTGCTGGGCCAACGCGACTTCCTGGTGCGCGAGCCGCATCACCGATCGGATCACGGCGCGGTCTGCTGAGCGCCGCCGCGGTCCTCGCGCATCCCAGAGGCGGCGCAGCCGGCGCTCCGCCCGGCGGCGCCCGAAGTCGTCCGCAACCATGCGTTTCAGAGTCCCCCACACACCGAGTCGCTGGGCCGCGGGAGTGGGCGCCAGGATCCCTTGGATCGTTTCCAGATCGAGCCCGCTCTGCTGCGCGATCTGCACGAGCAATGCGGCCCGCCGCCTGGCAATTTCCTCCCTCGTCAGCTCCACGCCCGCTTTCCCGCGTGGGATCCGCGCGTAGATGTAGCGGCCGACGATGCCGCTCAGCCACACGACCATCATCGACCAAAAGCCGAGGCCGATCACGCCGCCAAAGCGCCAGGCGGCGTGTACCGCGACGAGCAGAGGGAGCGCGAGCGCGGCAAGGACGTGGGCGTTGAGCCACCGGGAAATCGCGCCGGTGAAGGCGAGCCAGCGGAACTTCTTACGGAGCGGATACAGCCACAAGAAAAGGAACAGAGCGAGCGCAAGCAACCCAGCGCTCTGCCCGATGTAGCCTGACGGCTTGAGCCAGGCGTGCCACGGATTACGCACGCGTGCGGCCATGGGCTCGAGGTAGTACCGCGCGCCCCCGACGCAGATCGCAACGAGCGCGAACACGAGAAGCACGACGACCATTCGCCCCGGCCGGCGCGCGGCGGGGGGAGGCGCCAACGCAGCCAGCGAGGGGCGTTCCGGGGGTGCCACCCGGAGCGGCGGCGGCTGTGCCCGTCGATCGGGTACCGGACTGGATTGCGTCATAGTGGTTGTTATTTCCTCTGACGCGCCGGAGCCGTGACGCAGGCCACCGCCGAACGGGGCGCCCGACAAGCACAGTCGTAGTGGTGCTCTAGCGAAGGAGCCGATGGACTCGACATTGGCGTATGTCGCGTTTGGCTTGATCCTGGTCCTCTCGATCGTCCGCCATGTTCGGCGGATGCATCGGAAGGAGGCCGCCGCGCGTGCGGCCGCCGAGCGCGGCAAACTTCGCTCCGACGGGCCGCGCGCCCAGCACCCCCACATCGACGCGACGCAGTGCATCGGCTGCGGCGCGTGCGTCGAGGTCTGCCCGGAGGGGGACGTGCTCGCCGTGATCGCGGGCAAGGCCGCGATCGTCAATGGTCACAAGTGCATCGGCCACGGCCTCTGCGCCGAGGCGTGCCCCGTGGGTGCGATCACGATCGTCATGGCCAGTCCGAGCGTCGGCGCGGACATGCCCCAGCTGGATCCGCAGCACGAGACGACCGTCCCCAACGTGTTCATCGCAGGTGAGCTGGGCGGGCTCGCGCTCATCAAGAACGCGGTCAATGAAGGTCGCGACTGCGTGGACACGATCGCGAGTCGTCTCTTCGCGATCAAGCGCGGCCGGGCGATCCCCGGCGTATCGGACGTGTGCATCGTCGGCGCCGGCCCCGCAGGGATTAGCGCCTCGCTGCGCGCCATCGAAAAGAAGCTCAGCTATGTGACGCTCGAGCAGGACGAATTCGGCGGCACCGTCGCGAAGTATCCGCGCCAGAAGCTCGTCCTGACGAGTCCCGTCGAGTTCCCGCTGCATGGGAAGTTCAACAAACTCAAGATCTCAAAAGAGGAACTCCTTCGCTTCTGGCAGAAGCTCCACGGACAGGCGGGTCTCACGGTTAACACCTGTGAGAAGGTCGAAACGATTCTGAAAGAAGCGGACGGTACGTTCGCGATCGACACCAACAAGGCGCGCTATCGCACCTGGACGGTGATCCTCGCACTCGGCCGGCGCGGCACGCCGCGCAAGCTGGGTGTTCCGGGGGAAGAGCTGGCCAAGGTGATGTACGGCTTGATCGAGGCCGAAGCGTACACCGATGCGCATATCCTCGTGGTCGGCGGCGGCGACAGCGCGGTCGAAGCGGCCCTTGGTCTCGCGTATCAGCGCGGCAACAAGGTGACGCTGTCTTACCGGAAGGAAGCTTTCAGCCGCATCAAGGAGCGCAATGCGCAGCGCATCGCGGAATCCGCGAAGAGCGGCAAGGTGCAGGTGATCTTCAACTCGCAGCCGCTCGAGATTCTGCCGAAGGCGGTGCGGCTCGAGGTGGCGGGCGCGACCCGGGAGATCGCGAACGATTACGTCTGGGTGTTCGCGGGAGGAACGCCGCCGAGCGAGTTTCTGGCCAAGGTCGGTGTCCAGATCGGCCCGCGGGACCTGACGGCCGCGGCCGGCGCCGAGGCCAAGCTGGTCAGCGGTAGCCGGCGGCTTGCAGGCTGAACAGCTCGGCGTAGAGTCCGCCGCGCGCCACCAATTCTTCATGCGTGCCGTCATCCACCAGCTCCCCGCCTTTGAGCACGAGGATCCGGTCCGCCATCCGCACGGTCGAAAAGCGATGGGAGATCAACACCGCCATCCGACCCTTGGTCAACTCCGCGAACCTCAGGAACACCTCGTACTCGGCACGGGCATCGAGCGCGGCGGTCGGCTCGTCGAGAATCAGGACCTGCGCCTCGCGCATGTAGGCGCGCGCCACCGCCACCTTCTGCCACTCGCCGCCTGACAGCTCGACGCCGTTATCGAACCGTTTCCCCAGCATCTGGTCGAAGCCCTGGGGCACGCGGTTCGCGACCGA
>Ga0137397_10003910_pt1 | contig 10392 bp, 8 predicted proteins | sample czorhiz116metaG_FD_106658 | JGI IMG/M metagenome (GOLD analysis project Ga0137397, IMG submission 106658) | Vadose zone soil microbial communities from Angelo Coast Range Reserve, California, USA - czorhiz1.16 metaG | ecosystem: Environmental > Terrestrial > Soil > Vadose zone | place: USA...
CGACGGCCAGGAGGTCGACTTCCGCGCGTCGACGCTCCGGACGATCTTCGGCGAGAAGATCGTCCTCCGCATCCTCGACAACCGCAAGGGCGTGCCGCCGCTGGAGGAGCTCGGCTTCTCGGCAGCCTCGCTCGAGGCGATTCGGTTCTTCCTGAAACACCAGCACGGGATGATCCTGGTCGTCGGCCCGACAGGCTCGGGCAAGACGACGACGCTCTGCTCGGCGCTGACGTCGGTGCGCTCGGAGCGGACCAACATCATCACCATCGAGGATCCCGTCGAGTACCAGATTCCCGGCGTCAACCAGACCCAGATCAACGACAAGATCAAGCTGACGTTCGCCAGCGCCCTGCGGTCGATCCTCCGGCAGGACCCGGACGTCGTGCTCGTCGGCGAGATCCGCGATCAGGAGACCGCGCGCATCGCGATGCAGGCGGCGCAGACGGGCCACCTCGTTCTCTCGACGCTCCACACCGACGATGCGCCGTCGTGCGTGACCCGACTGACCGACATCGGCATCGAGCCGTACGTCAGCGCGTCCGCGCTGATCGGCGTCATCGCGCAGCGCCTGATGCGCCGCCTCTGCATGCACTGCCGCCGCCCGTACACGCCCGACGCGGAGACGCTCCGCGCGATGAGCGTGAGCGAGACGGAGGCGGCCACGCTGACGTTCTATCGCGCCGTCGGCTGCGAGCAGTGCAATCACACGGGCTACCGCGGCCGCGTCGGCATCTACGAAATCATGCCGGTCACCGACAAGCTCCGGCGCATGATCGCGCAGAAGGGGTCGGAAGCGCAGTTGAGGGACTCGGCGATCAGCTCCGGCATGATCTCGCTCGGCGAAGACGGGTTGCTGAAGGTGAAAGCCGGCGTGACCACGCCGGACGAGCTGCTGCGCGTCGTCACGGAAGTGCGCGAAGCGCGCGCGGCCTGTCCCGAATGCGGCGCCAGCGTCTCTCCCGACTTCGCCGCGTGCCCGTCGTGCGGCCACCGCGTCGGCGGCGGGTGCCCGCACTGCCATCGTCCGCTGCAGACCGGATGGAAGTTCTGTCCGTACTGCGCGAAGAACGCGGAGACGGCATCGCCGGGCAAGCGCGCGAAGAAGCTGCGCGAGCAGCGCCAGATGCGCGAGCTGCCGGCTGCCACCAACGTCGCCGAGTTCAAGAAGTAAGCAACGCTTTTCGTGGCCAAAGCGTTCTACGAGCTTCTCGAGGTCGCGTCCGACGCGTCGCTCGACGACATCAAGCGCGCCTTCCGGCGCGAAATCGCCAAGTATCACCCCGACAAGGTTCAGCACCTCGGCAAGGAGTTCCAGGAGATTGCCGCGAGGAAGGCCGCGGAGCTGACGCGCGCGTACAAGACGCTGACCGATCCGGCCGCGCGAGCGGAATACGACGCGGAGGAGGAGGGGCAACCGTCCGCGCAGGCGAGGCCCTCGCCTGCTCCGCCATCGTCGCCCGCGACGCCACCGCCCGCGCAGCCGGCGGCGCGTCCCGCGCCGGAACCGCAGCCGCCGGGCGGCGGCTCGGTCTTCCAGCAGGATCGGGCGGGCGCAAACGATCTCGTCCAGCGCGCCACCGTCATGCGGTTCCGCACCGCGCTGACCGGTGAATTCCGAGGCTGGGAGGAGTTCGCGCTCCCGGGCTTCGAGGTGACGTGCATTCCGAAAGCCGCGTTCTGGAGCCTCAAGCTGCCGCCGCGCGTGCTCGGCCGGTTCGTGCCGCAGGTGGATGGGCAGGCGCTCAGCGAAACGTGGACGCTGGCGGCGCGTATCCCGAAGGACAGCCAGCGCGACACGTGCATCATTTTCCTGATGGGGCCGGCCATCGCGCCCGCCGGCGAGCTCGCGGCCGCGATCAAGGAATCGCAGCGCAGGCCCACGTCGACCAGGCTGCTCATGGTGCCGGTCAACACCCGCACGTGGAACGCGCACGTGCCGACCGATGCGCCGCCGCTCGTCAAGTCGCTGCTGGCCCGGTTGAAGTCGGCCTGAAACCAACGAAAGCCGTTGCCCGTAGACTGATTAGGCGCCCCGTAAAAGGGCGCCCTGCACTACCCTTCGTCGAACAATGGCCTTGATAGAAACACGAGATCTCTGGAAGACGTACATCATGGGCTCGGAGGAGATCCATGCGCTCCGAGGGGTGTCCATCGACATCGAGCGTGGCGAGTACGTCGCCATCATGGGACCCTCCGGCTCCGGCAAATCGACGCTGATGAACCTGATCGGCTGCCTCGACACGCCGACCAGGGGCAGCTACCTGCTCAACGGCAAGCGGGTCAGCGAGATGAACGACAACGAGCTGGCGCGGATCCGGAACGAGGAGATCGGCTTCGTCTTCCAGACGTTCAACCTGCTGCCACGGGCATCGGCGCTCCACAACGTGGAGCTGCCGCTCGTGTACGCGGGGGTCAGCGCGGCGGATCGAGAGGTGCGCGCGCGCGGGGCGCTCGAGCGCGTCGAGCTGGCGGACCGCATGTCGCACCGGCCCAACGAGCTGTCGGGCGGGCAGCGCCAGCGCGTCGCCATCGCGCGCGCGCTGGTGAACAACCCGTCAATCCTGCTCGCCGACGAGCCGACCGGGAACCTGGATACCAAGACCGGCACCGAGATCATGGCGCTCTTCGCGCGGCTGCACACCGCCGGCAACACGATCGTCCTCGTCACGCACGAAGCAGACGTCGCGTCGTTCGCGGACAGGACGATTCACATTCGAGACGGGATGGTCGAGAAGGATCTCGGCAATGCAAAATTCAAAATGCAAAATGCAAAAACTACGTAGTGCGACGCAGTGTGCCGAAACACACGCGACGTCCACCCCTTTGTGTCGACGCTGCGCAGGGTTTGAGCCGTCACACAGCGGCCCAATGCTCCGCGCCGATTTCCCGCAGCGGAGCATCTCGTTCAAATGACGCCGGGTCCAGCTCGATGCGCCGTCGCGGCGCGTCGGGATCGAGCACGGGAATCGCGCTGAGGAGCGCCTTCGTGTACGGATGCGTCGGTTGCGCGAAGAGCGAGGCCGTCTCACCGAGCTCCACGATCTTGCCCATGTACATGACCGCGACCCGCGTGCAGATGTGTTCCACCAGCCGCAGGTCGTGCGCGATGAACAGGTAGGTCAGTTTCAGGCGCTCTTTCAGGTCGAGCAGGAGCTTGACCACCTGCGCCTGGATGGAGACGTCGAGCGCCGACACCGCCTCGTCCGCGATGACGAGCGCCGGGTTCAGCGCCAGCGCGCGCGCGATGCCGATGCGCTGGCGCTGACCGCCGCTGAACTCGTGCGGGTAGCGCGCGAGGTACGACGGATCGAGCCCCACCAGCTGGAACAATTCCGCGGCGCGCGCCCGGCGCTCGGCCTTCGTCCCGAGCTTGTGGATGACGAGCGGCTCTTCGACGATGTCGCCGACGCGCATGCGCGGGTTGAGCGACGAATAGGGATCCTGGAACACGATCTGCAGATCGCGGCGCGCCATCCGCATCCGCTCGGTCGAGAACTGCAGCACGTTCTCGCCGCGGAACAACACGTCGCCGGAGGTCGGCTCGATCAGCCGGAGGATGCACCGGCCCGTCGTGCTCTTGCCGCTGCCCGACTCGCCGACCAGCCCGAACATCTCTCCCTCGTCTATCGTGAAGCTCACGTCGTCCACGGCCTTGACGACCGATGGCGGGCGGAAGAGGCCCTGCTTGCGCACGAAATGCTTGACGAGGTGACGGACTTCCAGCAGCGGCATCACCGTGTCGTCGGCGGACCTGAAGGCCCGCCGCTACGTCCCTCCAGGTCGGCCGCGTATGGCCGTAGAGGCGGACCTTCAGGTCCGCCTGCACCGGGCACCGCGGCGAGCAGGCTGCGCGTGTACTCGTGCGCGGGCCTGCGCAGGATGTCCCGGACGGATCCCTGCTCGACAATCTTCCCCTTGAACATGACGGCCACGCGGTCGGCCATCTCGGCGATCACGCCGAAGTCGTGCGTGATGAGGAGCAGCGCCAGGTTGTAGCGCGCCTTCAGCTCGCGCAGCAGCTCCAGGACCTGCGCCTGGATGGTGACGTCGAGCGCGGTCGTCGGCTCGTCGGCGATGACGAGCGGCGGGCGGCAGGCGAGCGCGATTGCAATCATCACGCGCTGGCGCATGCCGCCGGACAGCTGATGCGGGTAGTCGCGCACGCGGCGGGCGGCATCCGGAATCCTGACCGCGTCGAGCAGCTCCACCGCCCGCGCGCGGGCTTCGGCGCGCCTCGCCTTGCCGTGGACGAGCAGCGCCTCCGCAATCTGGTCGCCGACGCGCATCACCGGGTTGAGCGCCGTCATCGGCTCCTGGAAGATGAGCGAGATGCCGGCGCCGCGCACCTCGCGCATCTCGCGTTCCGGCAGCGCCAGCAGGTCACGTCCCTGGAAGATCACCCTGCCGCCCGTGATTCGTCCCGGCGGCTGCAGCAGGCGAAGAATGGAGAACGCCGTGACGGACTTGCCGCTGCCGGACTCGCCGACCAGTCCGAGGGTTTCGCCGGCCGCCACCTGAAAGCTCACGTCATCCACGGCCGGGGAGGCGCCGCCAAACGTGACCGACAGATGCTGGACGTCGAGGAGAGGATCGGCCATCAGGGTCGCGCGGCAGCGGCGACGGGAGTGGCGTCCTGGTGCTCGCCGAACACGCCGCGCAGCGCGTCGGCAATCTCGCCCAGCGTGGCCCGCGCCTCGACGGCCGCGATGATGGGCGGCACGAGATTCGAGGTGCCGCGCGCGGCGACCGCCACCGCGTCGAGCGCCGCACGCCACTCACGCTCGCTGCGGCCTGCTCGCACGGCGCGGACGCGGTCGACCTGCCGACGCTCCATGTCGGGATCGATCCGGAAGACCTCGGTGGCAGGCGCCCCGCCGTCGGCGAACCTGTTCACGCCGACGACGATCGCCTCGCCCGAGTCGATCGCCTGCTGCGCGCGGTAGGCCGCGTCCTGGATCTGCTGCTGGATGTAGCCCGTCTCGATGGCCGCGAGCGTGCCGCCGAGGCGATCGATCCGATCGAGCAGGTCGGACGCCTCGCGCTCGATGCGGGAGGTCATCTCCTCGATCGCATACGAGCCGCCCACGGGATCGACCGTGTTGGCGACGCCGCTTTCGTGCAGGATGATCTGCTGCGTCCGCAGCGCGACGGTGGCGCTCTCCTCGGTCGGCAGCGCCAGCGCCTCGTCCTTCCCGTTGCCGTGCAGCGACTGCGTGCCGCCGAGCACCGCGGCGAGCGCCTGCAGCGCCACGCGCACGATGTTGTTGTCGGGTTGCTGGGCGGTCAGTGTGCTGCCGGCGGTCTGCGTGTGGAAGCGGAGCTGCTGCGCGCGGGGGTTGGTCGCGCCGAACCGGTCCTTCATGCGCCGCGCCCAGAGGCGGCGGGCGGCCCGGTATTTCGCGATCTCCTCGAGAAAATCGTTGTGCGCGTTGAAGAAAAACGAGATGCGCTGGCCGAACGCGTTCACGTCGAGGCCGGCGTCGATCGCCGACTGGACGTACGCGCTGGCGTGCGCGAACGTGAAGGCGACCTCCTGAACGGCCGTCGATCCCGCCTCGCGGATGTGATATCCGCTGATGGAGATCGTGTTCCACTGCGGCAGCTCGCGCTCGCAGAACGCGATGATGTCGGTCACGATGCGAAGGGAGGGCCGCGGCGGGTAGATGTAGGTGCCGCGGGCGACGTACTCCTTCAGGATGTCGTTCTGCACCGTGCCCGAGAGCGCGCCCGGCGCGACGCCCTGCCGCCTGGCCACCGCGATGTAGAGCGCGAGGAGGATGATGGCGGTCGCGTTGATCGTCATCGACGTGGACACGCGATCGAGCGGGATGCCGTCGAACAGCGCCGCCATGTCCTCGATCGAGTCGATCGCGACGCCGACGCGCCCCACCTCGCCGGCCGCGAGCGGATGGTCCGAGTCGTAGCCGATCTGCGTCGGCAGGTCGAAGGCGACGCTCAAGCCGCTGACACCTTGCGACAGCAGATACCTGTAGCGCCGGTTCGACTCCGCGGCATCCGCAAATCCCGCGTACTGGCGCATCGTCCACGGGCGGCCCCGATACATCGACGGCTGCACGCCGCGGGTGAACGGGAACGTGCCGGGCTCTGCGATGTCTCTGTCGGGGTCGAGGTCTGAAAGGTCGGCGGGAGTGCGGTAGAAACGGTGGCTCGGACCGTTCGTCATGTGGTGCCACGCGATTCTACTCCAACCCCTTGTGGCTGCCCCGGAAACGAAATGGTTGTGCAAAGCAGGCAGGTCGTCTGTTCGGACCTGCGAAAACAGGCCGAAAATGCCCCATTTGTTGACACTCTACAGTAAGGACTTTAGAATGCCGATAGCCTTCCCATAAGGCTTAAACCCATACAGATGAACATCTTTGGCGCCCGATCCCTGCCACGCCTCCCCGGCCAGTGCAGGTTCGGATCGGGAGACGCCCCGGATCCCGGCCCGGCGGCGGTTGTAAGGAGGAAGCAGGTATGGATGACGTCGTGAACCGGTTCGCAAAAGAGCTGGCCGACGCGATCGCCGCTGCCGTCGCCGAAAATACCCAGGTGGAAGCGTGCCGCGCGAAGGCACGTGAAGCCGGGTTCGACATGAAGGTGACGCTCGAGGCGGTCGTGGGGTTCGTGAACCGTAACAATGGCGCGGCCGTGACCAAGATCACCACCCCTGCGCGCCTGCTGCCAGGGCGCCGGGCGTTCGAGCTGACGGCGAACGACAAGCGCTTCCTCCGTTCGCTGCGCATTGGCGCCGACGAGGCCAAGGAATCGACTGTCGAAGGACAGAACTAGAAGCAAATCCCAAATCCCAACATTGGGGTTTGGGATTTTCTACGTACGCGCCTTCCCCTGGTTCGCGACAGCCGCCATCTTCGCCTGCACCGCCTCCTGGTTCCCCAGATAGAACTTCTGCAGCGGCTTCAAGTCTTCGTTCAGCAGGTACACGAGCGGGATCCCCGTCGGGATATTCAGCTCGAGGATGTCCTGCTCGGACACGTTATCGAGGTACTTCACGAGCGCGCGGAGGCTGTTGCCGTGCGCCGCGATCAGCACCTTCTTCCCGGCGCGGATGTCGGGGGCGATCGTGTCGTGCCAGCAGGGCAGGAATCGCGCGACCGTGTCCTTGAGCGATTCGGTCAGCGGCAGCTCCGATCGTTTGAGCGACGCGTAGCGGCGATCGTGAGAGGGATGGCGCGGGTCGTTCGGCTCGAGCGGCGGCGGAGGGATGTCGTAGCTGCGCCGCCAGATTTTCACCTGCTCCTCGCCGTGCCTGGCCGCCGTCTCCGCCTTGTTCAGGCCCTGCAGCGCGCCGTAGTGCCGCTCGTTGAGCCGCCACGAGCGGGAGACCGGCACCCACAGCAGGTCCATTTCGTCCATCGCGATCCACAACGTGCGGATGGCGCGCTTGAGCACCGACGTGTGCGCGACGTCGAACTCGAACTTCTCGGCCGCCATCAGCCGGCCGGCGTCGCGCGCTTCCGCGCGTCCCTTCTCGTTCAGGTCGACGTCGGTCCACCCGGTGAACCGGTTCTCCTGGTTCCAGACGCTCTCGCCGTGGCGAAGCAGAACGAGTCGATACATAGAGATCTCATAGTCCGCCTTCAGGCGGACCTCACCGAAAGCTGCCGGATCGCGGTGCGCCCGGCGTACCGCGCGCTCGAGCCAAGCTCCTCCTCGATCCGCAGTAGCTGGTTGTACTTCGCGACGCGATCGCTGCGGCTCGCCGAGCCGGTCTTGATCTGGCCGGCCGACGTGCCCGCCGCGAGATCGGCGATCGTGCTGTCCTCGGTCTCCCCGGAACGGTGCGAGATGATCGTGCCGTAGCCCGCGCGCCTCGCCATCTCGATGGCATCGAGCGTCTCGGTGACCGTGCCGATCTGATTCAGCTTGACCAGCAGTGCGTTGCCCACCTTGTCGGCGATGCCCTGCTTCAGGATCGCCGGGTTCGTCACGAACACGTCGTCGCCCACGAGCTGCACGCGGTCGCCAAGCGCGCGCGTCAGCGCCTTCCAGCCTTCCCAGTCCCCTTCGGCGAGGCCGTCCTCGATGGAGACGATGGGGTACTGCCGGACCCAGTCCGTCCAGAGGTCGATCATCTGCGCGGAGGTCCTCGTCGGCTCACCCGATTTCCTGAACACGTACTTCCCGTTGTCCCACAGCTCGCTCGACGCGACGTCGAGGGCGAGGAAGACGTTCTCGCCGGCCGAATAGCCCGCCTTCGCGACGGCCTGCAGCACCACGTCGAGCGCTTCGCGGTTCGACTTCAGGTTCGGCGCGAACCCGCCCTCGTCGCCCACGCCGGTCGAGTGACCGGCCTTCTTGAGGATCGCGCGCAGCGCGTGGAAGATCTCGACGCCCGCGCGCAGCGCCTCGGCGAAGGTCGGCAGGCCGACGGGCATGACCATGAACTCCTGCAGGTCGACGCTGCTGTCGGCATGCGCGCCGCCGTTGAGGATGTTCATCATCGGCACCGGCAGCGTGTAGGCGCGCTCGGTCCGCCCGGCCAGCTGCGCGATGTATTCGTAGAGCGGACGCCCCTCGGCCGCCGCGCCGGCCCTGGTCGCCGCCATCGACACGCCGAGCAGCGCGTTGGCGCCGAGCCGGCTCTTGGCCGGCGTGCCGTCGAGCGCGATCATCGTCCCGTCGAGCGCGCGCTGATCGAGGTCGGCGCCGACGATCGCCTTCGCGATCTCGCCGTTGACGTTCGCAACCGCCTTGCGGACGCCTTTCCCGAGATAGCGCGCCTTGTCGCCGTCGCGCAGCTCGAGCGCTTCGCGTTCGCCGGTCGACGCGCCCGACGGCACGGCCGCGCGTCCGGACGCGCTGCCCGCCGTGACCTCGACTTCGATGGTGGGATTGCCGCGCGAATCGAGAATCTCGCGCGCGTGAACGTTCGTGATCTTCATGAGTCGTGCTCCGGCCGGACCCCGGATCCCGGCTCCCGGCTCCCGGATCCCGGCCTGAAACCCGCCTTACGCGTGTGCCGCGCCGCCGCGATCCGCTTCCGCCTCGGCGCGCAGCGCCTCCTCCGTGATCGGTCCGATGAGCGGCTCGTCGTCCGCCGTCACAATCACGACGCCTCCCTCGGTCATCGTATGGCGCCGCCGATCCTCCTCGACGTTATATCCGATGAGCGCGCCGCGTGGAATCAGCACGTCGCGGTCGACGATCGTCCGCCGCAGCCGGGCGTGCCGCCCGACCCGGACGCCGGGCATCAGGATCGACTGCTCGATCTCGCAGAAGCTGTGCACGCGGACGTTCGGGCAGAGGATGCTCCCCATCACGCGACTGCCCGAGATGATGCAGCCGCCCGAGATGATCGAGTCGAGCGCCTGGCCGCACCGCCGCCCCTCCGCGGCGAAGACGAACTTGGCCGGCGGCGCCTGCGGCTGGTAGGTGCGCAGGGGCCATTCCGGGTCGTACAGGTTGAACTCCGGGCTGACCTGGCAGAGGTCCATGCTCGCCTCGAAGTACGCGTCGAGCGTCCCGATGTCGCGCCAGTACTTCGCGGCCTTCTTGTTTTCGTCGTAGAAGCGGTACGAGTAGACCAGGGACGACTGGATGAGCGAGGGGATGATGTTCCTCCCGAAGTCGTGCTGGCTGTCGGCGCGCGCCGCATCCTCTTCGAGCGCGTGCTCGAGCACGTCCGCGCGGAAGATGTAGATCCCCATCGAGGCGAGCGCGCTCTCCGGCGCGCCGGGTGCGCCCGTGGAGTGCTGCGGCTTCTCCTCGAAGCCGATCACGCGATCGGTCTCGTCGATGCTGATGATGCCGAAGCGCGACGCGTCGGCCAGCGGCACCTCGATCGTCGCAATCGTCGCGTCGGCGTTCCTCTCGACATGGAACCGCAGCATCTTGGCGTAGTCCATCTTGTAGACGTGATCGCCCGACAGGACGATGATGTGGCTCGCCGACTCGCGGGTGATCGAGTACAGGTTCTGGTAGACGGCGTCCGCGGTGCCCAGGTACCAGTGCTCGCCGACCCGCTTCTGCGGCGGCAGGATCTCGATGAACTCGCCCAGTTCCTCGGAGACGACGTTCCACCCCATTCGAATGTGGCGGTTGAGCGACAGCGACTTGTACTGGGTCGCGATGTAGATGTGCCGCAGCCCCGAGTTGATGCAGTTGCTCAGCGTGAAGTCGATGATCCGGTACGGACCGCCGAAGTAGACCGCCGGCTTGGCGCGCTCTTTGGTGAGCGGGTACAGGCGCTCTCCCACTCCCCCGGCGAGCAGGATGACCAGGATATCGTCCAGTTCCATGGGTAACGGCCCCGGCCGGCGCCCGAGCACGTGTCGGGCGGGTGGATCGCCGTACGGGGCCAGCGATAATAGCATGGTGATTGTTTGACTTACCCGGGACCGAATCCCTATGATCATCGGATTCTGTTTC
>Ga0137397_10003911_pt1 | contig 10392 bp, 9 predicted proteins | sample czorhiz116metaG_FD_106658 | JGI IMG/M metagenome (GOLD analysis project Ga0137397, IMG submission 106658) | Vadose zone soil microbial communities from Angelo Coast Range Reserve, California, USA - czorhiz1.16 metaG | ecosystem: Environmental > Terrestrial > Soil > Vadose zone | place: USA...
AAGAAGATGCTGCGAAGCCTCCTTATGAAGGCGCAGACGGGGTGGTCAGTCCCGAATAACGTTACAACGTCAACATGTACCATAATGACCACCCCGTCTGCGCCGCTTCGGAGGCTTCGCGTCTTTTTCTTACTGGCGCAGCCACCCCTCCCGTTCCAGGAGGGGAACACCATGTCCTGGCAATTCATTCACACCTTCGGGGTGGTCGCTCACACAAAATCTTTCGCCGAACTGACCACCCCGGCCGCGCCTCAAAGGAGGCTTCGCGGCATTTTCTTGATGGCGCGTCCACCCCTCCTGTCCCAGGAGGGGAACACCCTCGCCTGAGACCATTTCGAGAAATTTGGTTGCGGCTCTGCCGCGCTAAGCTTCTCGTGGTTTCTCTTTCAGTTTTCCTGCAATCAGGAGCAACGCCCGAGTGCCTCCTCTTCACGTTGTAATGGTCGCCGGTGAATGCGTACCCTTCGCCAAGGTTGGCGGATTGGGTGATGTTGTCGGCGCGCTTCCGCTTGCACTCGAGAAACTCGGTGTTACCGTCACGGTTGTTATTCCCCGGCATCGTGTCATCGACCTTCACAAGTATGGGTTCGAACGTTATCCGGCTCGCGCCGAAGACTCCATTCCGCTGGGACTCGAGCGTATTCCATACGACGTGCATCGGGGAAAGATGCCGCGCTCTTCCATTGAGGTCTTTCTCATCGGGAACGACCGGTTCTTCGATCGCGATGGCATCTATGTCGACGTCGCGACCGCCAGGGACTATCCCGATCAGGCCGATCGCTGGATCTTCTTCCAGCGCGCCGCCATGGAATTCCTGAAGGCCCGATTTCCCTCGTTGGATATTCTTCACTGCCACGATCATCAAACGGGTCTGATGCCTGCCTACCTTTCGAAGCTGTACCGTAGTGACAGCGCATTCACAAACACACGTTCGATCTTCACGATCCACAACATGGGGTACCAGGGACTGTTCCCAAGAGAGGCGATGACCCGCACCGGATTCAACGACGCCGAGTTTTATCCGACCAGCCCGTTTGAGTTTTACGGCTTGTTGAACTTCATGAAGGTAGGGATCACCTATTCCGATCTCATTACAACCGTCAGCCCGACCTACGCTCGCGAGATCCAGGAAAGCAGAGAATTCGGCTATGGTCTCGAAGACGTCCTTCGCGCTCGATCGAGCAGCCTGATCGGTATTCTCAATGGTATCGACGATTCGCTCTGGAATCCGCAGACGGACAACCTGATCGCCGCCACGTACAGCCCTGCCGACCTGTCGGGAAAGCTCGAAAACAAAAAGGCGCTGCTGAAGAAATTTGAATTGGATGCGACCCATCTGGATTGGCCGGTCCTGGCGATGATTTCCCGCATCGATGTCCAAAAAGGCTTCGACCTTCTCGTCAGTATCCTGGACCATCTGCTTTCAAAGGATCTCTATTTCGCCCTGCTCGGAAGCGGAAACAAGGAGACGGAAGCGTATCTCCGCAGCATCATCGAACGCCATCGCGGCAAGGCCGGCATTCGATTCGAATTCGACAATGGAAGCGCCCACCTTACCGAGGCCGGAGCGGATATGTTCCTCATGCCGTCAAAGTACGAGCCCTGCGGCCTGAACCAGATGTACAGTCTGCGATACGGGACGGTCCCCATCGTTCGCGCCACTGGAGGCCTGGCGGATACCGTGCGTGAATACGACCCGGCGACCGGCCAGGGCACAGGCTTCCGCTTTCGGGCTTACGATCCCGACGAGTTCAAGGAAGCCGTCAATCGCGCTCTCGCCCTATGGCCCGACCGCGAACAATGGCGGCGGCTGATGCTGAATGGAATGCGCGAGGATTTCAGCTGGACGGAATCAGCTAAGAAATACTTGGAGGTCTACGAGCGCGTCGCGGGAAGAAAAGAATAGGTCTGCACACCCATTTTTCCGAAGATTCGTAAATACAATTCTGATTTCGGAATTTCTCGATGTTTTTCCCCTTCTAACGTATTGATTCAACACGCCGGCGTAGTGGTCCCCTTATTGCATATTATTGGTTTCTTACAAGTTTCCGGGACTCGGCGTTCATTGATGTCTCGTTCTCACAGGGGGTGAGGGGAGAGAAGGATGACCAGGGTCCCGGAAAGTATTGACAGCCGCGAATTACGGCACTGCATCAGCGTGATTCGCGGCTTTTTTATTGGTTGCGATTATGCGGCGATCGAAATCTGGCGGACGCGGCTGGTGATGATCAAGCGGCGATCGAAATGGACTTCGAGATTGAATCCGACGTAGATGCCTCGAAGCTTCAGGAAGCTGCCACCGAGCGAACTGCCGGCGAGCCGCGCGGGAGTAAATTCCGGGAAGAAACGGCCGCCCCGAATGAGGATTTCACCGGCGCGGGCCGAGATGACTGTGATCTCATAAGTACTGTTTTCGGTTCGGACGACAAGCCGGTCCATGTCCTCCCGAGTTTCGAGCTGTAAGCCTTCGGTCCAATCGTGTCCCGACCACGTATCAAGGAGCGCACTGGCCGAACAGGTTACCCTCGTATCCATAAGTTAATCTGTCATCCTTTACCTATATTAATACTTTTACCACGGGGATACTCGCTGTCAAACCCTTTCGATGATCATTAGAGTGATATCGTCGGTCTGAGACCGTCCACCAGTAAAACGCTGAATGGTCTCCAGCAATTTCTGCTCCAGATGCTTGGACCCGGATGGCGCCTCCCGTCGAATCACGTCTTTTACGCGCTCTTCTCCCAACATTTCGCCGTGGGGATTCTCCGCTTCGGTCAGTCCGTCGGAGTAGACCACGAGAACATCACCCTTTTCGAGTTGGAGACTATCCGGTTGGTACGAGGCATAGGAGAATGCCCCGACGATCATGTTATTGGATCCCAGTTCTTCGATTTCTTGCTTTGCAGCCCGGAACAAGTAACTGGGATTGTGTCCCGCACTGATATATTTTCCCCGACCTTCCGAGCTCACTGTAAGCAAAAACATTGTTACAAATCGCCCCGAGGAGGATTTTTCGCAAAGAAACCGATTTAATCGGTTGACAGCCTCGTCGACCCGCAGGCCGGCCCGGAGCTGCATCTGGAGGCAGCCCAGGAGCATCGAACTCAGCAGGGAAGCCGAGATTCCTTTGCCCGACACGTCTGCCAGCACGCCGAACAGTTCTCCCGTTTCCAGCTTGAGGAAGTCGTAAAAATCACCGCCAACGTACCGCGTGGGCTTCGAGAAGGCGTGGATGCTCAGGTTTTCGATTTTCGGTAAGGTCTGCGGAAGGAGGCTGCGTTGCGTTTCCTCGGCGAGGGCCAGCTCCTGTTCGAGCTTCTTTCGTTGCTCGATGCTCTTGATCATCTCCACGCGTTCAAGAACATTGCCTGCTTCGACAGCGAGTTTGTTGATAATTCTCTCGTCGAGACCGGACAGGGAATGCATCCTCTTGGTGCTGTCGAGGTAGAGAATCCCGAGGATCGACGGAGTGTCGGCCTGCGACGGAAGTCCCATGAGGGGCAGGCATGCGATCGCTCGCAGGTTCATCGCCACAATGCTGGCTTGCTCGATGTATTTCTTGTCGAGGCCCTCAACCATGAAGACCGGCGAACCTTTGGCGACCACGTCGTTCACAACCGTCTGGCTCGTCTGAAAGTGCGAAGGCGTAAGCGTTCGTCCCATGCCGTCCAGGCCCGCGGCGTAACCGAAGGCCGTGCCTTCTCGCACCAGGATGAATCCGCGTTCGGCGCCGCTGATCTTGAGCGCAAATTCCAGGATCTTCTGGAACGCGGCGTTAGGCGTGAAAAGTTGTTCCCACTGGTACTGAAAATCGAGAAGGCACGAAATCTTTTCGAGGTCGGAATATTCGGGCGGCAAGACCACGCCCAGGTTCATTAATGATTTTTCGAAAATCCGAGTAGTGTCGGCCTTGGCCGGCGCCCTTGTTGAGAGATCATCGGTGACCAGATACTGCAGCTCAACGCGGTCTTTCCCGAGGGCGATTCTGTCGCCATCCTTGAGAATGTGTTGTTCGATCAGCTGGTCGTTGACGAATGTGCCGTGCGTGCTGCCGAGATCCTGAAGGAAATATCCCTCCGGCATCATTACGATCTTGGCATGGTGCCTGGAGACGTGCTGATTGCTGAGGACGACATCCGCGTCGCCCTTTCTTCCAATCAGGACTTCACTGGACGCAATCAGGAATACGCTTTCCTGTCCGTCTGGTCCGACCCAATATAGTCGCGGCGTCGACATGTAACATTTACCCGGTGGTAATTCGGGGACAGACGGAAATCGGGGTCAGACTGGTGAATTCCCTTTTTCCGATCACGGGTTTCTTTGACTGGAAAAAGGGAATTCACCAGTCTGACCCCGATTTCCGTTGTCCCCGAATTACCACCACACGCTATTACCCGTGGCTTTGTTCGTGGAGATACTAGTACAATTCGAGGAAATTTGTTCATGGGATTTCGCTATGAGACTGATGAAAGCAAAGCTGTTACTGCTGCCCGTGATCGCTTTTCTGACCATCACTTCCGCCCTGGTGGCGGCCGGATCGAATATTCCCGAAGACCGCGGAGCCATGGGGCTGTCGCAGGTTTTGAAACGTCTGGACGTCATCGGCAGCGTTCTTCATACGGGTGCCCATCCGGATGATGAAAACAGCGCGTTGCTCGCCTGGCTCGCCCGTGGACAAGGTGTTCGTACCGCCTACCTTTCCGCCACTCGCGGAGAAGGCGGTGTGAACCTCGTGGGTCCAGAGTTGTTTGAAGCTCTCGGAGTAATCCGCACCGAAGAACTCTACGGCGCGCGACGTCTGGATCATGCGCAGCAGTTTTTCACACCCAACTATGAGTTCGGGTTTTCCAAGAGCGCTGAAGACACGTTTGGAAAGTGGGGGCGAGAACAAATACTTGGCGATTTCGTGCGCGTGATTCGATATTTCCGTCCCGAAATTATCATTTCACGATTTACCGGTACACCCCGGGATGGACACGGACATCACCAGGTGGCAGGCATCATCACGCAGGAAGCCTTCAAGGCGGCAGCCGATCCCAATCGCTTTCCCGAATACGGAAAACCCTGGCAGGCGAAAAAACTCTATCTGAACGTCGGCGGCGGACCGGGCGGACCTGGCGGCAACGACCAGCCCCAAACGCCTCCTCCAGGTTTGGACATCAACACCGGAGAATTCGATCCAGCCCTAGGTCGTTCCTATAGCGAGATTGCAACCGAAGGCCGGAGCCTTCATCGCTCTCAGGCCCAGGGCGGCGCGCAGGAGCGGGGGCCTCGCCCGACGCGAGTCCAGTTGGTGCAGAAGACTGTCAATGTTTCTGATCTGGCGCCGCTTTTTTCCGGAGTGCTCTACAAATTGACGGATCTCGCACAGCTGGATTCCGCAATCTCCTCCGACCTCACAACTCTCGAGCAGCGGATTACCGCCATTCGTCAGAAGGTCAACCTGCTGCGCCCGGCCGAGATCATGCCGGACCTGGCGGCTGCGCTGAAACAGCTACAACAGATCAAGGCAAGAGCTACCCACGAACACGTTCGTTTTCTGCTCGAGCAGAAGGAAGAGGATTTTCAGGAAGCGTTTCGGTTGGCGTCGGGCCTGGTTATTGATGTTCTGGCATCCGACGATACGCTCGTGCCTGGGCAGGAGTTCAACCTCACGGTCAGCGTGATCAATGGAGGGCCGTACGAGTTTTCCAGCCTCCGCGCAACAACCGACCTTCCGCAGGGGTGGGACGCCGTTTACGACAGCTCCACGGGAAGCCTCCGGCCGGGCCAACGCCTGGATCAAAAATTCAAAGTGAAGGTTTCCCCCAACGCCGAATTCACCCAGCCCTACTGGCTTCGTGAACCACGACGTGGCGACCGTTTCGTCTGGCCCGCATCATCGACACTTCCGATGGAGACACCTCTATTCGTGACTCGCGCGGAAGTGGACTACCAGGGCACGACGATCTCGATGAAGCAGCCTGCGGAGTTCCGTCGTGTCGATCGAATGTACGGCGAACACCGCGTTGCACTGAAGGTTGTTCCTGCATTGTCTGTGACCATAAATCCGGATATCGCGATTGTTCCTCTAACCGGCAACCGGCGGAAAGACTTTACGGTCACCGTCGAGAACCAGAGCACAACGCCGGTCAACACGGACGTGTCTCTCGTGACACCGTCCGGCTGGACGGCTACTCCCGCCACGCGGACCGTCAACTTTACTCAACAGGGAGAAAAGGCGTCGCTGCAGTTCACGGTCTCCGTTCCCGCAACTGCCGGCGACTTTGTCGTGCGCGCCGTTGCGAAGGCGGGAAATACGGAGATCAGGAATGGATACACCGTGGTTTCCTATCCACATATCGAGACCCGGTATATCTACTCCCCGGCGGAATCCAAAGTAGAGGTTCTGGACGTGAAGACCAGGGTTACGTCCGTCGGCTATATCGAAGGAACCGGCGACGCTATTCCCGATGCGCTCCGGCAATTGGGAATGAATGTGACAGTTCTTTCACCGCAGGACGTCGCGACCTCCGATCTTTCCAGGTTTCCTGCGATTGTTCTCGGCGTCCGGGCCTACGCGGTGCGTGATGACCTTCGCGCCTACAACAAGAAATTGCTGGACTACGTATCGAACGGCGGCACCCTGGTCGCCCAGTACAATCGAGGCAATGAACTGGGAAATCTTCAGATCGGTCCATATCCGTTCACAGCGCCAAATGTGAACCAGAACAACCAGGAGCGCGTGACCAGGGAGGACGCTCCCGTAAAGATCCTGGAACCGAACAATTCTCTCCTGAATGTTCCCAACAAGATTACGGAGAAGGACTTCGACAACTGGGTCGATGAACGCGGTACGTTCTTCCTCCGCACCTGGGATCCCCGATACGTTCCGCTCCTGGAAAGCCACGACCCCGGTGAAGAGGCCCGGCAGGGTGGCCTGGTTGTCGCCAAATACGGAAAGGGCTCCTACGTCTACGCCGGCTATTCCTTCTTCCGCCAGCTACCCGCTGGGGTAAAGGGCGCCTACAGGCTCTTCGCCAATCTGGTCAGCATCGAAAACGTAAACTAGAGAACTGTAGCGGCGGTCGTAGAAGGTGTGAACGAATTGCCAGGACAGGGTGTTCCCCTCCTCGGAGAGGAGGGGTGGCTGCGCCATCAAGAAGATGCTGCGAAGCCTCCTTATGAAGGCGCAGACGGGGTGGTCATTCCCGGATAACGTTACAAGGTCAGCATTTTCCATAATGACCACCCCGTCTGCGCCGCTTCGGAGGCTTCGCGCCTTTTTATTACTGGCGCAGCCACCCCTCCTGTTCCAGGAGGGGAACACCCTTTCCTGCGATTCATTCACACCTTCTTAGAGCGCCGCTACAGCGGATTACTTTTGTGCACAAGCCGCGGCTCTTTTTGCCCGTCTCAGTGGTAAAATCACACCATGATGTACCGATCCTTTCTGGCGGCAATTCTTTGTCTGAGTGTTTCTGCCTCACTGCCGGCGCAGATCTCCCGGGACGCCAAGTTTGAGATTCTTCGAACTGTGATTGCCGACCAGGCATCCGCGCGCATCGCACTGCCTTTTGGCAACGATGGCGTTGATCTCTCGGAAGCAGGAGATGTCAACAAGGACAAGCTGGAAAAGGACATGAAGAAGAACGGTCAGTCGATTGAAACGGGCAAGGTTGTAACGATCACCGATCTCGCTTTCGACGACAACAAAATCGAGGTCGAGCTCGATGGCGGCGGCAAGAACAAAAAGAGTTTCTTCGACCGCATTCAGGTTGGTGTCGGTTCGGGGAACTCGACTGTTCCTGTCGGAAGAGACGATCAGACCAAGAAAGCCAAAGGCTCCAAAATCATTCTTCGGTTTGCCAAGAAAGTTCCTCCCGAGCTGACGCCAGCACGACTGAAGGAACTGCTTACACCGATTCTCGATTTCAACAAGCGTAACTTCCTCAAGACAGGGATCGATGCCCTTCCACCAGAGTACCAGGAAGCGGTGAAGGCGAAAGAAGCCAGGATCGGTATGGACCGCAGCACGGTCATCATGGCGTTGGGGCGTCCCGACAAGAAGATTCGCGAAAAGAAGGACGGTATCGAGTCTGAGGACTGGATCTACTTCGAGCGCGGCCTGCGTGCCAAGTTCGTCACGTTCGAGAATAACGTCGTCGTTCGAATCGCCCAGTACTGACCCCACGTAATGTTTGGTTATTGGTTGCCTCTCGTTGTCTGGTTAGTGTCGATTTTTCTTTTTTCCACGGAGTCATTTTCTGCTGGGGAGACGTCTCACTTCATTGTTCCAGTGCTGACATTCCTTTTCCCGAACTGGTCTCCGCAGCAGCTTGACATAGGCCACGCTGTGATTCGAAAACTCGCCCACATCACGGAGTATTTCATTCTTGCCCTTCTCGCTTACAGGACGCTCAGGTATGAAAAGCGTGATCTCCTGGACGCGAAAGTCTGGACCGGCGTGTTGGTTCTGCTGGCCGCGCTTTCCGACGAGTTCCACCAGAGTCTCACGCTGACACGACAGGCGTCGATCGTCGATGTGGGATACGATTGTTTAGGAGCGCTGTGGGCGCTTTGGCTGATTTCCACCTATGAAACCCGGCGTTTACGTTCACATTCCATTCTGTGAGCAGCGTTGCTACTACTGCGCGTTTACAGTCGCTGTTTCTCCAGAGGAAACATATGAGCCGTATGTTCGCCGCCTGATCCGGGAAATCGAGCTTTCCGGATTCAAGGAGCAGCCGGAGACGATATTCTTCGGCGGCGGAACGCCATCCATTATCGATGCTGCGCTGATCGAAGGAATCCTTCGCGCCCTTCCCCCGTGCACTGGGGAAATAACCATCGAAACGAACCCCGGAACCCTGAGTGATTCGAAGCTGGATCTTTACCGCGACAGCGGCGTGAACCGCATCAGTCTTGGCGTCCAGTCGTTTCACGACGAAGATCTCCGCAACGCCGGCCGGCTCCACAACGCCGAAGATGTTTTCCGCGACATTCAATCTCTTCGAAACCACTCTTTTGAAAACATCAACGTGGATCTGATCGCCGGCCTTCCCAACCAGCGTCTCGAAGTGTGGAAGCAGAATCTCGATTGGATTGATCGGCTCCGTCCCGAGCACGTTTCCGTCTATATGCTGGAGCTCGAAGAGCGCAGCGCCTGGGGTAAGAATCTCGCGAACATCCCGGCCGAGGAAGTGTTCGCCTCCTGCTATCTTGAAGCAGCCGAACGGCTGGCCAGCGCCGGGTACGTTCATTATGAGATCTCGAATTGGGCGCTTCCTGGTTTCGAGTGCTGCCACAACCTCAAATATTGGACCGGCGTGCCCTACCGGGGTTTCGGTGTCAGCGCCCACTCATTTTCCGGATTGCGCAGGTTCTGGAACGTGACTTCCATGAAGGAATACGCGGAGATGCTGGACTCCGGAAAGCTTCCGATATCCGGAGAAGAAATGTTGACGCGAGACATGCGGCTTGAAGAAGCTTTCCTGCTCGGACTGCGGCGAACGTGCGGGTTCGACGTCTGGAGTGTAGCGCGTGATCTGGATGTTCGATATCCTCCCGAGTGGTTTGAGCGAATCTGCGAACTGGAAGATGCGGGCTGGATCCGGTTTGATGGTAAGGTTCTAAAGCTGACTCCAGCCGGCTGGCTGCTCGCCAATGGCGTGACCGAGGAATTGCTATGGCCGACACTGTTATCGACCTCCGAAGCGACACCGTAACAAAACCCTCGCCGGAAATGCGACGGGCGATGGCCGAAGCGGAAGTTGGGGACGACGTCTTTCTCGAAGATCCGACAATCAATCGCCTCCAGGACCGCGCTGCGCACATTTTCGGGCGGGAAGCCGCGCTCTTTGTGCCTTCCGGCTCGATGGGAAACCTGACGTGCATCATCGCGCAGACGCGTCCCGGCCAGGAGATCATTTGCGAAGAAGCCGGTCATGTCTACAACTATGAAATGGCTTCCATGTCCGCCATAGCCGGCGTGCTTCCTCGCATCGTTACCGGCCAGGATGGAATCCTGAGCTGGGAGACGATTTCAAAAGCGATCCGTCCCAAAATCTACTATCGGCCGCAGACCGCGCTCATCTCCCTGGAAAATACTCACAACATGGCCGGCGGCACCGTTTATCCAACGAAGCTCGCGCTCGAGATCTGCGACAAAGCTCACGACCTGGGGATCCCGGTTCACTTGGACGGCGCGCGCATCTTCAACGCCGCGACTTATCTCGGCGAGGACGTAGCCGGGATGACGAAGAAGTTCGATTCGGTTCAGTTCTGCCTCAGCAAGGGGCTGGGCGCTCCGGTTGGCTCGCTCATCGTGGGGTCCCGCGTTTTCATCGAGCGATGCCGGAGCATTCGCAAAATGCTCGGCGGTGGCATGCGCCAGGCTGGTGTGCTTGCTGC
>Ga0137397_10003912_pt1 | contig 10389 bp, 8 predicted proteins | sample czorhiz116metaG_FD_106658 | JGI IMG/M metagenome (GOLD analysis project Ga0137397, IMG submission 106658) | Vadose zone soil microbial communities from Angelo Coast Range Reserve, California, USA - czorhiz1.16 metaG | ecosystem: Environmental > Terrestrial > Soil > Vadose zone | place: USA...
CATCCTGTACGTGCTCGAGATTTGTGGCATCCTGAGCTTCAACCTTTCGGCGGTGTCCCTTCACGCCTTGTACGTGCACTTCGCCCAGCGCTATCGCGTGACCGTGGTGCCTGGGGTTGGCTACGACACGCAACGTCCTGCGTCTACGGCGCGCGACGTCCTCGCAATGATGGAGAAGCGTATGGCGCTCAAGGATGCGGAGATCGCGCTCACCGTCGAGCAGCACGCGGCGAGTCTCAACGCGTTAGTCACTTGGAATGCGAAGCACTTCGCCGGCAAGCTCTCTGTTCCAGTACTGACGCCGCGCGAGTGGCTGCGCGTGGGCAGTCGGCGGCGCGTCCGCCTCACGTGAGGCCGGCGGTCAATTCTGCTACTGAACTCGTAATGGGAAGAGAGACCTGCGCCGACTGATGCAGCGTTCGGCTGAGAGCGATCCAACATCTGGGAGAAAGTTCAGACTGCGACGTGTACGGGTGGCGAGCCGAGCTATCTCCACGAACATTCTGGATCTTCGTGCGCGAGTTCTCGTCATTTCAGGCGGCAGGGGCCGCTAACGGGCAGCGACTCTGATCCTGGACACGGTTCTGCCCGTTCACTGGAGCGACGTCCGGTCCCCGGTTGTCCCGCCAGTCGCCTATAGACCCGCGGCCCCCGTAGGTGCCCATGGTGAGACGGCGGTCAGCACTCGGTCGTCAGGCGGCTGCTTCGACTGACGGGCACGTCCCGCAGGCCGCCGATCGGTTGGCCTCAACGCGGGCTCGGCGCGCAGCGGCCGCGCGTGACGTCAGGTCTGCCGGCACTGTGTCTCCGGTGCCAAAGTACATCTCGTCCGGCGTCTGTCCGCGAAACGCCGAATGCGGAAGCACGCGGTTGTGTTCGTCGACGTAGAACGTCACGAGCAGCCGGACGGTGGTGACGCTGTCGAGCGAGTGGAGGAAGAGCCATTGATGTTTCAGAGGATGCCCGCGCCGAATTCCTCGTCGATCAGGATTCCGGCGCAAGATTTCGGCACGCCATTCCCGAGCGCCTGCCGGAATCCGTCGTAGATCACCTGCTTGCTGTCGGCGACGATGTCGTGTTCGTCGGCAGTCAGCGGTGATGTGAAATGGAACATGCCGGTGACGTAGGACTGACGATGATCGAACGGCAAAAGGTACAGCGGCCGGTTGTAGCCGAGGCTCATGATGGGGATGCCTGCGCGAAGAGTCTCGTGACGAGCGCCTGGGCCTCCGCCTGGATACGTTCGAGATGCGGGCGGTCGCGGAAACTCTCCGCGTACAACTTGTACACCTGCTCCGTGCCGGACGGGCGCACGGCAAACCATCCGTCGTCGGCAACGACTTTCAGTCCACCGATGGATTCCCCGTTGCCGGGCGCGGTTGTCAGGATCGCGCGGATGGCGTCGCCGGCCAGTTCTTTCGCGTCGACGTGGCCGGGGGAGAGCTGCGCGAGCAGCCGCTTCTGCTCGGGCGTCGCGGGCGCATCGATCCGCTCGTACACCGGCGCGCCGAACTCGCGGGTGAGCTCGACGTAGCGTGCTCCAGGATCGCGGCCGAGCTGTGCCGTGATCTCCGCCGCAAGCAGGCCGAGAACGATGCCGTCCTTGTCGGTCGTCCACGTGGTGCCGTCGATGCGCTGGAACGACGCGCCGGCGCTTTCCTCGCCGCCGAAGCCGATCGACCCTTTGAGAAGCCCGCCCACGAACCACTTGAACCCAACCGGTACCTCGATGAGGCGGCGCCCCAATCCCGCCGTCACGCGGTCGATAAAGCCACTGCTGACGACGGTCTTGCCGACCGCGGCTTCGGTCGACCACCGGCTTCGATGCGTGAACACGTATGAAATCGCCACGGCCAGGTAGTGATTGGGATTCATCAATCCTGCCGCCGGCGTAACGATCCCGTGGCGGTCGTGGTCGGCGTCATTGGCGAAGGCGACGTCGAAGCGATCGCGCATCGCCACAAGTGGCGCCATGGCGTAAGGCGATGAGCAGTCCGTCCGAATCTTGCCGTCCCAATCCACGGTCATGAAGCGGAACGTCGGATCGACCGCGTCGTTCACCACGGTCACCGCGATCCCGTACCGTGCGATGATCGGCTCCCAGTAGTGGACGCCGGCGCCGCCGAGCGGATGCACGCCGATGTGCACGCCGGCGCTGCGGATGACCTGCATGTCGACGACGCTCGCGAGATCGTCGACATACGACGTGATGTAGTCGTGGAGATGCGTGCTCGCCGCGCGGCGAGCGCGCGCATACGGCATGCGTCGGACCGTGCGCAGGTCGTCAGCGAGGAGCGCGTTCGCGGTCTGCTCGATCCAGCGGGTGACCTCGGTGTCAGCCGGGCCGCCCGTGGGCGGATTGTATTTGAAGCCGCCGTCTTCGGGTGGGTTGTGCGAGGGCGTGACGACGATCCCGTCAGCCAACCCGGATCCGCGGCCGCGGTTGTATCGAAGAATGGCGTGCGAAATGACTGGTGTGGGCGTATAGCCGCCATCCCGATCGATCATCACCTCGACGCCGTTGGCGGCCAGCACCTCGAGGGCGCTCACGAAGGCCGGCTCCGACAGCGCGTGAGTGTCCATCCCCATGAAGAGCGGACCCTCAATCCGGTGCGCCTGGCGATACGAGCAAATGGCCTGCGTGATGGCCAGAATGTGCGCCTCATTGAAGGTGCGCTCGAAAGGGGAGCCGCGGTGCCCCGACGTCCCGAACGCGACGCGTTCCGCCGCGACAAGGCGATCGGGATGCTCCGCGTAGTACGCGGTCACCAGTCTCGGGACGTTGACCAGCATCGAGGGCGAAGCCGGCGTTCCAGCAAGAGGGCTGACCTTCATTCGCGAGTCAGCCAGCCATGGTTGAAGCCTGCCCGCCGGAGCCCATCCACGACGAAGGGACAACGGCGCATGAGCCGCCACAACAGGCCTGAGCGATAGTTTTCGATCATCAGAACGACCGGACCTTGATCGAGCGCGAAGTGCGCGTGCGAAATCCAGCCTCCTCGGCGCCGTGGGGATCCGGGGAACGTCGGGTTGATGCTGCACACGAGCCCGTGTTCCCTCGCCGTCGCAGGATAGAGGTCCAGACAATGTTGAAGAGTGGGCAGGACGATTTCTGGTGCGAACGGAAGCGACGCGACCACCGCCCACGGCGCGATCGTGCCGTCGTCGGGCCCGTTGGGCACGGCACGCGCCCGATACCCCAGGAAGCGCCGGATCACGCCGTTCACCCGGTACGTGGCGGGTCCTGGTCCATTGCTGGCGGTAATGCCCCACAGATGCTCACCGTATCCTGCGAATCGCTTCGGATTCCGGATGGCATAGGCCTGGTGCACATACGTCGCGCGGCGGCTGTTCTCAAAGTAGTCGATACCCTGCGCGCGCATGTAGGCATCCTTAATTTCACGGAAATCGATCCAGACATGCGAAAGCTGGTGCATGAAGAGTGACCCGCCGTAGAGGAACTCATGTCCATACAGTGTTTTCCATCGGTACGTCGACGTCCACCCGAGATAGCTCTCTTTTGGCAACGCGTGCGCGGGCGAGCCCAGGCCAAGGACATAGAGCAGCAGTCCTTCGTTGTAGCCTTCCCAGCGGTACGGAAGGAATCCGCGCTCCGGAGTCCAACCGTGCGTGACGGTCACGCCACCGTTCTGGGCCCAGTGCCAGTCAACACGGCGGTAGAGCTGCTCCGCGAGCCTTCGCACTTCTCGCTCCGCAGCCGTGTCCTGGTCGAAGTACGCGCCGGCCGTCAGGGCGCCTGCGAGCAGGATCGTCGTATCGATCGTCGACAGCTCGCATCGCCAGGCGCGGCGGCCAGTGCGCACGTCGAGAAAGTGATAGTAGAAGCCTCGGTAGCCGGTCGCATCGACGTCGGTGCCCTGGGCACTGTTCCAAAAGAAACGGAGCGTGAGGAGGGTTCGTTCGAGCGCCTGCGCGCGCGTGACAAAGCCACGGTCTACGCCGACTGCATAGGTCGCAAGGGCTAGGCCAACCCCGGCGATGCTCGCGGGCGTGGCCGCGAGCGTGTTGTCGGGTATCAATCCCTTCTCTGGGTTGGTCTCCCGCCAGAAGTAGGTGAAAGTGGCCTTCTGAAGCGCGTGTAGCCACTCGTCATCGACCCTCAGGACCCTCGGTGTAGCGCGCGTGCCTCGTCGTCCACTCATCACGCCTCAGAATCCCAGTGTCACCGCACCGACGGCATGAGGGGACAGGGTCATCTCGAATCGTACCGTGCCGTCGGCATAATCGCACCGAACCGGCTCTCGTAAGGTGCGCGACGCTGTTTGCAGATGTTCCAACTGAGCCGAGTCGAGATACTCGGGGCTGCCAGCGGCGCACCACTCGCGCTTCGGATTGGCGTGATCCCGATCGATCCGCTCGGCGAACGCTTGCCGCGGTTCGGCCGCACCGACCAGCGTGACCTGAACACGCTCCGTGTCAATCGCGTGGCGCGGAAGCGCATGGTTCGTTAGCACGATCGTGACGTCGCGACCTTCGCGATTGTCGCGCACGACCCAGGCGTCAACCGTGTGGTGCAAGCCATCAACGAGCAATCGCTCGTGGCCGAGGCGATGAACGATCTCGAACGCTCGGTACGACGGCTTGGGAATGCCATGAAGCGTCATCAGGCCGAACCCGCCGTGAAACGGCACTGACGGGAAATAGTTCTCTTCGAAGATGTCCGAGAAGGCCCAGAAGCTGTAACCCTCAACCAGACCGCTGACCTCCATCAGCGTCTTCACCACGAACGCCGCGGCGTACGGTTCGTCATGAAGCGGATCTCGAGGGTTTGCTGAGGTATTCCACTCCGTATAATAGAGTGGGCGCCGGCGGGCGCGGCGTCGCGTATCCTGCGCCCACTGGCGCAGGATGCTGCGGCGGCTGCCGGCCAATTGTGTTTCCGTGTCCGCAGCTTCCCTCGACAATCTCCACAGGGCATCCGTCGGATAGTGATGCGTGCTGACAAAATCGATCGCCACGTCAGCGGTCTCGCAAAAGTCGATAAACTCGTCTATCCAGGCGTCGCGGGCCGTGGCCGGGCCGCCCACCCGGAGTGACGGATCCACCTCTTTGATGGCGCCGACCGTGGTGCGATAGAGCTTGAAGTAGTCTTCGCGGCGCCCCGTCCAGAACGCCTTGAGGTTGGGTTCGTTCCACACCTCGAAGAACCAGCGGCTCACTTCGCGGGCGCCATACCGGGCGACCCAGTGAGCCACGAGGCGCTTGATGAAAGCCGCCCACTGCCGGTAGTCGCCCGGAGGCGTCACATTGCCGCAGTACTTGAAGACCGTGGTCGGCCCCGACGCCAGGGCCTGGGGCATGAAGCTGAGCTCGACGAAAGGCTTCATGTCAATCGAAAGGAGGAAGTCGACGATCCGGTCAGCGTTGAAAAATGAGTCAAGGAGGCTTTTCTGATGCCGGATGAGCGTGCCGACATCATCTGAAAGCAGACCATGGAACCGGACGTACCGAAAGCCTAAGTCTTCGTGACATTGCCGGAGCTGGGCCTGCCAGTCCGCCCGAAGCGCCAGAGGGGCGTGGCAGCTGCCAACCGTGTGCTCCCAGCAATGCGGAAGCGGAGTTCCTCGCTGGGATAAGTCACAGCGGAATTCAACGGTGGCCATGGATGCAAGAGGCTTCACTCGGCCGACACTCACTCGCCAGCGGCCAGGCGGCCGTCGTGAGGACGGTGACTCGCGGTCGGTTGATCAACGCCGCCCGAAGCTGCACGCTCCGGCCGTTGTGCAGCAGCGTGACGCGCTTGAAGGCCGTATCGCGCATGCGGGTCGCGCCCCAGAACGTGTGCCACGTCTGTGAATGTGGATGTCGACGGTGGACCAGGTATTTCGCGACCGTGGACTGGCTGACATCCATCGCACGTTTCAGCAATTCGCCGTGGATCCGCGGGACGCCCCACCGGGGATTCGCGTCCGACATGCGTCGAATCAGTGCCCGGAGGTCCGGAGCGACCGACGATCGCTCAATTCGCCGACGACTTTTCCAGCTCCAAAATAAGCGGAAGGCGCGGCGGTGCCAGGCAATGACGGTCTCCCGTTTCACGATGACGAGCCCCTCGCGCCACCCGTTCGAGAGGTGGGACAGCCACACCCACGGCAGACGGTCCGCCTGAGCGAGCCGCAGCTGGCGAGGCCGCGATCTGTTCAGCACCTGCAGCTGGTGCCGCAACGCGAGCACCTTCAGCTGTAGGACGGCGCGTGAGCGCGCGCAACTCCGGAGCGTCACCAGCAGCGCGAGGAAGACGGACATGATGGCTGAGAAGCGTATGCCCTGGTCGCCTGCAAGATCAACGGTATCAATAGGAACGGCCTTTTCAGGAGGCAGAGGAGGCTGGGGGGCGATGACAAAAACACCCATCACGCTGCAGGACCTGCGACGAAGACGGTACGTTCAAGGCGAAGGCTGAACCATCGTGGCGATTCTGGGGCTTGTATACTACCGGCGCGTTGACCAATCCGACCGTTTTCGGCCGGCTGACGGGAAACACCTTGAGCGCGCGGCGCATTCACTTCGGTGCGCGCCTGACCTTCTGACTCATGAACGCTCAATTGATGCGAACAGTCACCAGTGCAGTGATCGGGTTCGCCACTGCGCTGACGCTTCAACTCGCCCTCTCCGCGACGAAGCATGAGCGGCCCCAACCACCGACTGCAGGCGCCCAGGCGCCGGCCGGCGTGCCGCAGCAAGGGCGCGGCCGCGGCCTGCAGTTTACCGAGCCGAGTCCGCTCGATTTCAACGATCACGAAGGCTATGTCTCGATCTTCGACGGGCGGACGCTCGACGGCTGGGACGGCAATCCCAAGTTCTGGCGAGTCGAGGATGGAGCGATCGTCGGAGAGTCGACACCGGAGCGGCCGAGCGGTAACAGCTACATCTCGTACCGCAAGATGGAGGCGAAGGACTTCACGCTGAAGTTCGAAATCAAAGTGGAAGGTACTGGCGGCAGCGGACTGCAGTACCGTAGCCGAACGGGCTTGCCGTGGCTGGCGAACATTCCCTCGAATGTGACCGCGTTCAACGGGCCGATCAATCTGAATTGGATGATGACCGGGCCCCAGGCTGACTTCTGGCCGAGTCGTGTATACACCGGGCAGTTCTATTCGGAAAACACGCCGATGCGGATCCTGGCCTGGCGCGGCCAGGTCGTCGAAGGATTCGGCGAACGGAGCAAGCGGCTGATGGGCACCATCGGCGACCGCCAGGCGCTCGGCGCCATCGTGAAGCAGAACAACTGGAACGAGTACACCGTGATCGCGCGCGGCGGCACGTTCCTTCACATCGTCAACGGCCAATTGATGGCCGTCATGATCGACGACGATCCGACCTCGTCGAACAACCGGTCGGGCCAGTTCGGGATTGAAATCGAGGCGACGACGAAAGTGTCGGTGCGCAATCTCTGGGTGAAGAAGCTCAGCTGACGTATGTGCGCGACGCATCGTTTGGCGCCCTGGAGGCGTCGTTTGTCATTCAATCGCGCAGGGCGGCCGCCGGTGAACAAAGATAACATCCTCTAAAGCCCTTCGAACGTCACGCCGATAACAATTCGCCAGCTTATCGACGAGCGAGGGCGCCGATTCATCGGCAATGGCTTGCCGAAACTAGGGGAGCACGAATGTCCGACGCGTTCTTCGAGAAACTCTTCGGGGATTCGGAGCCGGGCCACCTCGGAACCGGCTGGATGAGCGGCACCTCATCCGTCTTTTTTGGCTTGCTCGGCTTCGGCGGCGCGGTGTGTCTGCATTTTCCCGGGCTGCTCACGCTTCCCGATGCGCGCGCTCACTATCCCATGACGATCATCCGGCTGCTGATTCAGGGATCCATCGTCCTTGCGATCGTGCTGGGTGCCATCTCGGGCGTCCTGCGGCAGCGCAAGGTGCTGGCCGTCACCGGTGTGTCCCTGGGACTTCTGGCGGCGATCATCGGCGGCGGAAGCACGCCGCTGCCGGACGAAGTCCACACGAAATTCGGCCTCGGTCTGGATTGGTTTCTGCTGGATCTGTTCGTGATGACGGTCGTCTTCCTGCCGGTGGAACGATTCTGGCCGCTACATCCGGACCAGAAGACGTTTCGGCCCCAGTGGACGACGGACCTCTTCTACTTTGTGGCCACGCATCTGCCCGCGCAGCTCATCACTCTCGGGATGGTGATCCCGGCGAGCTACGCGTCCAGGTGGCTGGCGATCCCATGGCTTGCGCACACGGTGGGGAACCTGCCGTTTCTCATCCAGCTTCCGCTGGCGATTGTCGTCGCGGATCTCTCGCAGTACGCCACGCACCGGGCGTTTCACACGATTCCGTTCCTGTGGCGCTTTCATGCGATCCATCACTCCATCGAGACGATGGATTGGGTGGCCGGATCGCGCTCGCACTACGTGGACATCCTGCTGACGCGCGGGCTGATCCTCATCCCGATGACGATCTTCGGTTTCTCGCAGGCCACGTTGGCCGGTTATCTCGTCTTCGTGTCCTTTCACGCCACGTTCTGCCACACCGACTTTCGACCGCGGACGATCTGGCTGGAGCCGTTCTTCGTGACCGTGCGCTATCACCACTGGCATCACGCGGCGGATAAGGACGCGGTGGATGTCAACTTCGCCATCCATCTCCCGTTCATCGATCGCCTGTTCGGAACCTACTATCTTCCGAAAGACGCCTGGCCGAAACACTACGGCCTGGTCGGCAGCTCAGTACCGCAAGGCTTCTTCGCGCAGTTGCTCGCGCCGTTCACGCGAGACACGGCGTAGCTAGAGTGTGAGTTCCGGCAGCCCCAGATCGCTTGGCTTGTTCACGCCGGTCCCGGACGGCTTGACGAGCCCCAGTGCGCTCATGGCCCGGACCGTCATGTAACCGAAGTCGAACTCGCCAGGACCGTGAGTGGTGCGGAGCACGTGAGGATAGTGGTGATGGTTGTTCTGCCAGCAGGCGCTGAACGTCGCCATCACCGGCAGCCAGTCGCCGATGTTCATCGCGTTGTCATCCGGATCGTCGTAGCGCCGCGTGCCCCAGCGGCGATCGTGCGTCCAGTAGTTCTGCACCAGATTCACCCACAGCGCGAACACCCGACTGCCCGACCACACGCCGATGGCGAATGTCCAGTCGCGGACGAACAACCACAGGAGACCGCAGCTCAACACCGGTGAGATCGCCGCGAACAGCGGATGCGACACCAGACGGAACGGCCACGTTTTCAGAATGTCGTCGGTGGCCACGTTCATCGTGCATGGGTAGGGCAACAGACAGAGGTACAGCGTTTTCCAGAAACCGTCGTCGTCGAGCTTGTTCGGATCGCCGGGGTGGTCCGCGAATCGATGATGCAACCGGTGACGATTGACCCAGCTCACCGGATCGACGTAGACGCCGACGGTGTTGTTGACCAGCGCCAGTCCTTTGATGAACCACTCCTTGTAGTCCAACGCGCCGTGCGCGATGCCCATGTGCATCACGTCGGACAGATAGACCCCGCCAAGGAACCAGAACGCCAGCAAATAGCCGAACCCGATCGCCATGCCCCACCATGGCCCGATCGAGTGCGGCGCTAGCCACGCTGATAACACCAGCTGAAACCCCAGCGCCGCATATCCGAGGACGTTGTAGATTTTCATGCGTGCGATGTACCAGACGCGCAGAAGGAAGTCAACGCTCCCTTGACATCGCGGTGTCACGATCAATCGGTGCGCAGCGCGGCGAGCGGGTCCGCGCGGCTGGCGCGCCGCGCAGGCAGATAGGCAGCCAGCCAGATCCAGATCTCCGCCAGATGACGCTTTTTTTGCGTGTAACTTCGGTAATTTTGTTATCTTCACTCGGAGCGACATGGAAACCAACGCCGGGGTCGAAACTCGGCCGCGTGACAAGCTCAAGAGCGACACGATTGTCGTCGGCATTGATGTCGGCTCGACCACTGTCAAAGCTGTCGTCGTGGATCCGTCCACGACGGAGATTCTCTGGGCCGACTACCAGCGCCACGAGACGCGGCAGGCGGAGAAGACCCTGGAATTGCTCGTGGCGATCGGCGGCGAGTTCCACGACATCCCACGCGAACACATCCGGATCTTCATCACCGGGTCGGGATCGGGCCCATTGCGCGAGCCGATCGGCGCGCGCTTCGTCCAGGAAGTCAACGCCGTCACGATGGCGGTCGACCATCTGCATCCCGACGTGCGCGCGGTGATCGAGCTCGGCGGCCAGGACGCGAAGATCATCCTGTTTCAGGAGCAGGCAAAGACCGGCGACAAGCGGGCGATTGCCTCGATGAACGACAAGTGCGCGTCCGGCACGGGTGCCACGATCGACAAGTGCATGATCAAGGCGGGCATGGACCCCGATGATGCCTGCCGGCTGCAGTGGGATCCGTCGAAGCTCCACCACGTGGCCG
>Ga0137397_10003913_pt1 | contig 10389 bp, 6 predicted proteins | sample czorhiz116metaG_FD_106658 | JGI IMG/M metagenome (GOLD analysis project Ga0137397, IMG submission 106658) | Vadose zone soil microbial communities from Angelo Coast Range Reserve, California, USA - czorhiz1.16 metaG | ecosystem: Environmental > Terrestrial > Soil > Vadose zone | place: USA...
CCAAGGACGCCACCTCCACCCGCGCCAACATTCTCGCCGCCGCCGTGCAAGTACTTCAGCGCGGAGGCATCGAAGGTTTTACCCTCGACGCCGTCGCCCGGCGCGCCGGAGTCGTAAAGGGCCTGATCCTCTATCACTACGCATCACGCGGCCGGTTGCTGCGCGCAGCCGCCTCCCAGATCGCGACGATGCGGAGCGCTGGAATCGAGGGCGCGCTCGCGAGTGGCTCAGGAGCCGGTGCATTGGACGCCTGTTGGGAGGAGCTGCGCCGCCAAGCCGAGGACGGAACCGCGCGCGCCTGGCTCAGCCTCTGCGCAGCCGGTCTCATCGACCGATCGGCCAGGCATGCGCAATTCGAGGACGCCGCCCGGGAGGCGGTGATCGACGGGACGGCCATCGCGCTTGCCGCGGGCGTGCCGCTCGCTGATGCGAAAGACGCTTACGACGCCCTCTGGTTAACCCTGCTCGAGGTAACGCAGAAGACCTAGCGACGCCTGGGTCTTCGACCGCCCCGCGTCACACGCGCGCGATGCACGCTTCCCAAACTCCGTAGACCCTGTCGCAGCTCGTCGAGCGAGCTGGCCCGTACTGCCTCGTGCTTGCCGCGTGTCACGGTGAAGCGCACAGGCCGGTCGAAAGTCGGGAGATCCTGGGGATGCAGCCGCCGAGCCTGTCCCTCTTTGAGTCGGAGCCGCAACACTCCAACGCCCTGGTCGACGTCATAATCGATCGGCACGCGGTCGCCGTAGAGAAACACCGATGAGGGCAGGGCATCGAGCCGGTGGCGTTCGTCCTCGGGGATGGCGCCCTCGGGATCGAGCATGATCCGAGCGCCAATGAACTCGTCCCAGGAGCCTACGCTCGATAGCTGTGCCGCGATCTGCTCGGCCACATGCTCGCGCTCTGCCTGCCTCAGGCGACCTCCCGACCGGCGCCAGTAATGTCCGAAGCGCTCCAGCGCCCGCCGGACTTTCCCCTGATCCGGATGCGGCGTTTCGCCGGCGAGCGACGCCTGGACCAGTGCCCGCCGGGCCGAGTCAGCCAGCTCATCGGGGAATGGACTGGGAAGTGGCTCCACTTCGCGGTCCAGTGTAAACCCGAAGTACTCGACGGTTCGCACGACCATCAGCCCCTCACGACGCCGCTGCCGCTCAAACACCACCTCCGGCCGGCCGCGGCGCGCGTACCGGCGGATCGCGCGCTCAGGGATCTGCGTGCCCTCGATACTCGCGCGCGGCACGCCGAAACGATCGGCGAAGTACCGGAGCGATCCGGCAATCGCGCCCCAGCTCCCACTGACCGAGCTCCGACTGACGCGCGCTTCACGACCGTCCGCGGTTTGCTCGTCGATCACCAGATCAAACGGCATGATCTTGGCCAAAAGGTCAGCAAAAAGCTCGAGCGTCTTGCGGTCGCCGTATGGCAGCTTGGCCGGCAGGGGGAGCTCCAGCTGGCGATAGACCGAGGCCGTCCCCAGCGCGATGTCTTCGATCGCCTTTACGAGCACGCCCCGCTCCTCGGCCCAGCGCGCGATTTCGTCCTCCCGAAACAGGTGTCGGGGCAGACCATACACCTCGCCGAGAAATCCGTACTTGTTCACCGCCTCGGCATACACGTTGTACGCCGTGATGTGATCGGAACCTGGCACGATCAAGCCGCCGAGCTGCCGCTCCTCGCGAGTCATGCGATGGAGCGACTCGATGTTCGACGCGACGGCAACGAGCGGCACGAGCGGCGGCTCGGCGTGATACAGCAGCTCGCCCCACGGCCGTTCGACCGGCATCGCCTCGACGTCCCGGCCGTAAGTCGTTAGTCTGCCGTGCTCTATGAGCCCTCGCCCGGTCAGAAGCTCAACGCTATCGCGATAGGCGCGTCGATCGAGCGGGACGGGAAGGTCGAGCTCGGTGGCGTCGACTCCGATAGCGGCGCAGGTAATCGCTACCCGTTCCGCGTCGCCCGCGAGCTGGAACTCGGGCGCCGTCGGCCGGAGACTCTCAAACGCCAGATCGCGGTCGCTCAGGATGTAGACTTCGCCGTGCTGGACGCGTCCGTGCACCCGGCCGGCCATCTGTAGAATCTCGTTCGCCCCGAGGTAGGCCCGGGTCAGCACGTTCTTGCCACGCTCCACGACGTTCGTGTACCGCGCATCGTAGATCACGACGGTATCCAGCCCCCGGATATTGAGGGCGGACTGGCCCGCGGCAGTCATCGCTAGCAAAAATGGTCGTTTGACCAAACCGTCAAGAAAAGGTCGAATGACGCGGATTGGCTCGCCACCGTGGTAGAACGCCGTGGCGAGATTGGGCCAGCGGTCACCGAGCTCTTTCGCGATCTGCTCCACCTCCGCCCTCGTGGGAACGAAGACGGCAACGCCTCGACGCTCCTTCATCACACGCTTTATGAACCTATCGTTCAAGAACTCGAGGGGTCGCTCCGCTAGAACATCTACCTGGGCCGCCCTGGCGGGATCAAACGCCCGGGTTTCCAGAACCTGGGCAGAATTGAGATAGCTCGAGTAGAACCGGGGATCCACGGTCGCCGAGAGCCAGATGAAGCGGCAGCGCGCGCGCTTCCCGAGCGCAAGGCACAACTCCATTTCCGCCGACGTCTGGTGAATCTCATCCACGACGAGCGTGTCATGCGCGGTGATGAGGCCATCCTGGAACCAGCGTCGCGCGATTCCGGTCGTGATGATGACGACGTTCCAGGTGGGCGTCTCGGGCGTCGCTTCCCGTTCGCGATTGACAACGCCGACCTTCAGCGGTGCCTTGAGAATGGTCTCTGCCATGCTGCGGATCGCAAGCGTCTTGCCGGTACCGGTGCCGGCCACGATCCCAAAGCCCTGGCCCGAGCCGGCAAGCCGGCGAATGTCCTCGCCGTGTTCGCGCTCGAGCAGCGTCTCCAGGTTCAGGCCGAGTGCCAGCTCGATCGTCTCGCAGGCGGCCCGTGTCGGGGCGATGACGATGACTCGCCCCGTGGGCGGCTCAGCTGCGAGGAATGCCTTGGGATCGGGAGGGAGAAAGTGGTCGCGGGAGGTACGCACTGCTGGAATATAGAAAAGGAACGGAGGCGCCGGGTGTAGCGGCGCCTCCTTGGTGGGTCTTCCTAGCTACCAGCCGCGATGATATCCGTGCCCGTAACGACGATGCGGCCGCACGACGATCACGGGAGCGCGATGGTACCGGTAGTAGTAAGGGCGTGCGTAGCGATGGTAATACGGCCGGCCGATCACGACCTGTCCGGCGAAGTACGGGTCTCCAAAACTCAGCGACACGCCAACGCGCGTCTGAGCGGCCGCGACGCCGGTGGCGAGGCCAAACAAGAGTCCGAGAACGACGAAGATGCGTTTCATTGGATGCCTCCTTGGCGGCGCTTGACTAGGGAAGACGCGTGCCATGCGGGGGCTGAGGAAGTAAGTTGTTAAGTGGTAGGCAGTTACGGGTCTTACAGGAAGCGGCGCCACTGTCCGACGGTGGCTACAGGTTGTCCTGTTCAGTCTCCGAAGCTGATACCGAGATCTCGGGCTGTGGCGATGCTGTCAGAATCGAGTCGCACGCGGCGCGGAGCCGCCAGCGCCTCCGCGATCGCGACCGGGACGATATTCGGCGGTTGTAAAGCCACCATCATCCCGAACTGCCGCTCGCCAACCAGGCGAACCGCCGCCGCTCCGAAGCGCAGCGCGAGCATTCGATCGAACGTCGTCGGGCCGCCACCCCGTTGCAGGTGGCCGAGGACCAGCGAGCGCGACTCCTTCCCCGTCATCTGCTCGATCGCGTGCGCCACCCTTTCGGCGATGCCGCCGAGGCGCTCATGCGCGGGATCGATCAACGACACCGTCCCGCCCTTCGGCGCGGCACCCTCCGCCACGACGACCATACTGAAGTGCCGACCCTCGGCCTCGCGCCGGCGGATCTTGTCGCAGACCTTGTCGATGTCGAAGGGGATTTCGGGAATCAGGATGACGTCCGCAGAGCCGGCGATGCCCGAGCTCAGGGCAATGAAGCCGGCGTACCGGCCCATCACCTCCACGACCATGACGCGCTCATGACTTTCCGCGGTCGAGTGCAGTTTGTCGATCGCGTCGGTCGCCGTGGAGACGGCCGTGTCGAAGCCGAATGTCGTGACCGTTCCGCCGACGTCGTTGTCGATCGTTTTTGGTACGCCGACAACGGGCAGACCTTTTTTCCAGAGTTCCAGGACGATCCCGAGTGTGCCATCGCCACCGATCGCCACCAGCGCGTCGAGACGATTCGCCCGGAACGAGTCGAGCAGCTCCTGTGAGCGGTCGCGCTCCTCCCAGGAGCCATCCGGCCGCTGCACACGCCACTTGAGGGGGTTGCCGCGATTCGACGTGCCGAGGATTGTGCCGCCGAGGTGGGTGATGCCGCGGACTTCGTTCGGGCCCAAGGGCATCAGCTCCGCTTCACCGAGCAGGCTGCCGAACCCCCGTCTGATCCCTATGCATTCCCAGCCGCGATGCACTGCGCTGAGGACAACGGCGCGGATGACGGCATTGAGGCCCGGCGCGTCACCGCCGCCGGTGGAGATCGCAATTCTCACTGCTTGCCGGCGGTCCCCTCGCGGATCAGTCGCACGACTTCGCCCGATTCGGCATGGCGCTTTGTGCCCTTCTTGGAGTACACGCGGCGTCCGTCGACGTCCACTTCAAAGACGCCGCCGGAGGATTGGATCAACCGCACCTCAGCATGGGGGAAGGCATCGCGGATTTCGGCCGCCAGACCGGTGGCCCGAGGTTCGTAGTTTCAGATGACGCAGTATTCGATTGTGACGGTCATGGCGTAAACGATAGTCGCGCTTGACACACCGCGCCACGGCGCCGACCTTGCGCCACAGCGTATGCGGCTCCTCTCGCGATTCTCGACCGCACCAGCGCTCTTCGTCCGCGTCGCGGTTTCGCTCGCCGCAATCATTAGTTTCGGCGCCGGGCTGACTGTTTACGTCAACGGTCGAGTGCCCGCCGGCGAGAACCTGCCGCTGGCCGGCGTATTGCTCGTCCTCGTCGCCGCGATCACCCGCCGCTATGGCATTGCGCTTCCCGGTAACGGTTTTTCCTCATACGTCCTCGGTGTCATGCTGTTCGGGATCCTCGACCGTGGCTGGGCGTTTGCCGCGATCGTCGCGCCCTTCGCGATGCTGGTCGGGGACGTGTTGCTGCGCCGCCTCCCGCTCCGCTCGGCGCTGGGGAACGCGGCGCATCTGACGGCAGGATCCACGTTCGTGGGACTGATGTACACCCGCCTGAGCGGAGCGACAGGAGTGGCGGCACTTTCCGCCGACAATGCGTGGGTCGTCGCACTCACGATCGTGATGCTGCCGATGATCGTGAACGGCACGTTCTACCTGGAGCTCGCTCTGGGTCAAACGATCGCGTGGGTGGATGCCCGGCTCACCCTGCGGTGGGAATCGATCGTCTACCTCGTATCCGCCGCCCTGGCGCTGGGCTGGCTCGCGGTTGTACACGCAACGATTCCTGGCGGTACGCGCGCCTTGCTCATCGGCGCGCTGGCGCTCGCGACCTGGGGCAGTCTCGGTGTGCTGCGCCTGGGCGTGCGGGCCGACGAGCTTCATCTGATTCAGCGGCTCGCCCAGGTGATCGCGGCAGAGCTGACCTTGAGTCACAGCTTCCAGCGAGTGCAGGAGTTGACGCGGCAGCTCGTCCCCTGGGAACAGATGGGATTTGCTCGCTATGATCCGCGCACGCGTCAAATGGAGCTTGTCGCCGACACGGCATCGCAACCAGGGGCCGCGGCGTTCCGCTTCGATTCCGACTCGGGCCTCACGGGTGAAGCGCTGCGGCTGCGCCGCCCCCTCGTGGCGCATGGGCTCGCGCCAGATCAGGTCATACTGCCGGGCAGCGAAACGCCGGGCTCGGAAATGCTCATCCCGCTCTACCACGCGGGCCAGCTCGTCGGTCTCTGGAGCGTTCGGCACTCCAATCCGACCATGTACCGTCAGTCGGATGGCGAGCTCCTGGAGCTGCTCGCGCCGCAACTCGCGCTCATGGTGGCGATCGATGGTTCGCTGCGACCGGTGACCGGCGCGTCCGATCAGACGACGCAGTACGTGCAGACATTGACGGCCACGACGGAGGAGATTCACGCATCCAGCGAGGAAGTCGCCGCGGCCGCTCAGCGCGCGAGTCACGGCGCGGGCCAGGCGGCAACGCTGGTCAGCACCGCCGCCCGTGAAGCGGGCCAGTTGAAGGACAGCGCCGCCGAGCTGGCCGCAGCCGGCGACCGGACGCGCGATGCGGGCTCGCAAATGGAAAAGACCACCGACCGCGTGCGGACGGCGACCCAGACTGCCGTGCGGCAGCTGACCGATCTCGGCGCCACGACCGAAGAGAGCGCCGCCGAGGTGGGGCGCCTGCGGGAAGTGGCATCGCAGGTCGAGAAGTTCTCCGAAACGATTGGTTTCGTCGCGAATCAGACGAATCTGCTGGCGCTCAACGCGACGATCGAAGCCGCGCGCGCGGGGATTCACGGCCGTGGGTTTGCCGTCGTCGCCGATGAGGTGCACAAGCTCGCCGAGGCGAGCGGACGGGAGGCGCGCAACGTCGGCAAGGCGGTCCAGGACACGCGGCGCGCATTGGACCGCGCCGCCCAGCTCATCGAGCGGATCCGCGGCGATCTCGGGCAGGTGGTTCAGAGCTCCGCGGCGTGGGTACAGGACCTCGACCGGATCGCGGAAGCGGCCGTCGAGACGGCGCGCGCCGGAAAACAGGTGGCGGAAATCGGACGTCACAGCGCCGAGCTGGCGACGCGCATCACCGACTCCCTCGTCCAGGCGCGGACGGGCGCGCAGACCTCCAGCCAGGAGGCCGAGGCGGTTGCGGCCGCAGCCTCCGAGCAATTGCGCGCCATCCAGGATCTCGCCAAGGGCGCCACCGAGCTTTCGGCGCTCGCCGAGCAGCTTTCCCAAGCCCTGCGCTTCATCAGAGGAGGCAACGGACACCCTTAGGGGACCGGGGGAGGGTGCCCCAACGGCTGGTGACCGAGGTTACAGGGGTTTCTTCACGAGAGGCCGATTATTAAAGTGGAGTGCCAACCTCGGGGAGAGACATGCGCGCCCGGACGACACTACTCGTGTTTTATCTCAGCGCGGTTCCTGCGCTGTGCATCGCCCAGCATACCCATCAGTTCGAATTCGGCGGATTCGGATCCTACACGCGCTATGACCGCGCGTTCGCGCTCAAGAAGCAGATCGGGGGCGGCGGGCGGCTCGGCTACTTTTTCAGTCGGGTCGTCGGCATCGAGTTCGAAATGGGCTTGCAACAGCCGACGCCCTATGCCGGGGGCACCAACGCAACCGCGACGCTGGCGAGCGGCAGTCTCGTGCTCAACACGGGCAACGCGCACAACCTCTTTTACGTCCTCGGCGGCTACACCCGGCTCGAGTTCAGCGACCGGCCAGGCTACAGCTTCTCCGATAACGCCGTGCACGGTGCGATTGGAGACCGGCTGTTTTTGGGCGGCCAGGTCGCCCTCCGGATTGAAGGGCGGGCGATCTACTCGCCCAGCACCAGGTTCTCGAGTGGCAATTGGGCGGGACACATCGTCGGCTCTGCGGGGCTCTCGATCCTCACCGGGCCATACGCGGTGCGTGACGCCGATCTGGATGGGGTCTCTGACGGGAAGGATGCGTGCCCCGGGACGCCCGTCGGTGCGGTCGTCGATGCGCGCGGGTGTCCGAGTGACTCCGACCGCGACAAGGTCTTCAACGGGCTCGACGCCTGTCCCAATACGGTCGAGGGCGCCGAAGTGGACGCGCGCGGTTGTCCGAAGGATACGGATTCTGATGGTGTCTCCGACGGGATCGACAAGTGCCCGAACACGGCGACCGGTGCTCGCGTGGACGCGCAGGGCTGTCCCACCGATACCGACGGGGACGGCGTGCCTGACGGTCCAGACCAGTGTCCCAACACGCCGGCCGGTGCGACCGTCGACACGACCGGCTGTCCGGTCGACAGCGACCGCGACGGCGTACCCGACGGCATCGACAAATGCCCCAATACACCGGCGCGAACCGAGGTCGATACGGCAGGCTGCCAGCGCTCGTCGGATGCCGACCGCGACGGCGTAGACGACACCAAGGACAAATGCCCCGGAACGGCGGCCGGCACGCGCGTTGATGCGGCCGGATGTCCGATCCTCTTTACGGAGGCAAAGACCCCGGTCGTGCTGCGCGGCGTGACCTTCGAGACGGGCCGCTCGGCGTTGAAGCCGGACTCGTACACGATTCTCGACATCGTGGCGGCGTCACTCGTTGCCAACGCCGAGATCAGGATCGAAATCGGCGGACACACCGACAACACGGGGGCCTCGGCGACGAACCTGCGTCTGTCGCAGGCACGTGCCGACGCCGTGCGGGCGTATCTGGCGAGCAAGGGCGTCACTCCCGAGCGGATGGTCAGCAAGGGGTATGGTGCATCGCAGCCGGTCGCGCCGAACACGACGGCAACCGGTCGCGCACAGAACCGGCGTGTCGAGCTGCGGCAGACCAACTGAGGCGGAGGCCAAACGTGAAGAGCATCGCCCCGATACTCGTCGTGCTGGCGCTGACGGCAACGCGGCTGGAGGCGCAGTATGCCCGCCGCTACGAAGTCGGCATATTCGGCGCCTACACGAGATACGACAAGGCGTTCGGTCTCGCCGACAAGCCCGGCGGCGGGGTGCGTTTCGCGTACGCGCTCACACCGATGGTCAATCTCGAGGTCGAGGCGCTGTTCCAGTCACCGCAGGATGTCGGGGCGGCGCACATCGAGGGGCTGATCGGCAGCGGCAGCCTCGTCGTGAACGTGCTGAACGCGAGCCGAATGTCCGTCTACGCGCTCGGTGGCTACTCGCTACTCGATTTCGGCAATACCAGTCCCTACCATTTCACTGACGGCGGATTCCACGGCGGCGCCGGGGCGAAGTTCTTCATGAGCTCTCGGTTCGCGCTCCGATTTGAGGCGCGCGGCATCTACACGCCAAGCACGACGAGCGCGTTTCCCGGCTCGGCGAAGAATGCAACACACCTTATGGCATCAGCCGGTGTCGCGTTCTTCCAGCCGGACCCGGCCCGCGGCGGGGACGCCGATCAGGACGGCGTCGGGGACAAGAATGACGCCTGCCCCGATACGCCACGTGGCGCGTCCGTCGATAACCGCGGTTGTCCCGCCGACTCCGATAGTGACGGCGTAGTGAACGGGATCGATCAGTGTCCCAATACGCCGACGGGTGCGACGGTGGATGCGATGGGCTGCCCGCACGATCAAGACGGCGACAAGGTGTTCGACGGGATCGATCAGTGTCCCGACACGCCAGCCGGTACAGCCGTGGACGCGAAGGGGTGTCCGCCCGCCGGAGCCGCTCCGGGCCCGCTGCCTGATTCGGACCACGACGGCGTGAACGATTTCCTCGACAAGTGTCCGGATACACCGGCGGGCGCGACCGTCGATGCGACCGGGTGCCCGCTCGATTCCGATCACGACGGCGTCTGGGATGGGCGCGACAAGTGCCCGGACACCCCGGCCGGCGCGACGGTCGATGCGAACGGCTGCCCGAGCGATTCCGACGGCGACAAGGTCTTCGACGGCATCGATCGCTGTCCCGACACGCCTGCCGGCACACCGGTTGACGCGTTCGGCTGTGCAGGAGACAGCGACAAGGACGGCGTGGGCGATGCCCTCGACAAGTGTCCCAACACGCCTGCCGGGATTCAGGTCGATGCAAACGGCTGCCCGCTCGCGCACGACACCGACGGTGACGGGGTGGTCGATCCGCAGGATCGGTGCCCGAACACGCCGGCGGGTTCGCGCGTCGATCAATTCGGCTGCTTGTTGCTGTTCGAGGAGCGCCCGGTGACTCCGGCGCCGCCGGGCGCGCCGCCGGCCCGCCCGACACTGATTCTGCGGGGTGTGAATTTCCAGAGCGGCAGATCGGTGCTGACGACCTCGTCGTACGCAGCTCTGGATCAGGTGGCCGCGTCCCTCGTAGCCAATCCTGAGATTCGGATCGAGATCGCGGGATATACAGACTCCACGGGCCGGCGTCCGTTGAACCTCCGGCTGTCGATGGCGCGGGCCGCCGCCGTGCGCGCGTATCTCGCCCGTCGGGGGGTCAGCCCGATGCGGATGCAGGCACGAGGATACGGGGCTTCCGGCTACATCGCGCCGAATGCGACGCCCGAGGGACGGGCGCAAAACAGACGGGTAGAACTGCATAAGCTGAACTAGGAGACGCCGCAGACGCAGCAGACGCAGCAGTGGTGAACAGGTGGGGTCAGGACAAGCAAACTGCCCTGACCCCTGGTATTTTCAGTCGCCCCGACCCTCTCGAGAACCGTATGCGTTTGCAACATGTTGCGATCATCGGTCTTCTGGTC
>Ga0137397_10003915_pt1 | contig 10385 bp, 18 predicted proteins | sample czorhiz116metaG_FD_106658 | JGI IMG/M metagenome (GOLD analysis project Ga0137397, IMG submission 106658) | Vadose zone soil microbial communities from Angelo Coast Range Reserve, California, USA - czorhiz1.16 metaG | ecosystem: Environmental > Terrestrial > Soil > Vadose zone | place: USA...
CAGCATTGGCGACTGGACTCGGCAACTCATTTTTCCGTAGTTCCCGTGGGGCAGCGAGTAGAGCGTCACTTGTAGCAGAGAGGGGAATGGTGGTTAGAAAAGCATTAACAAATGATATGGACAGTACGACCTGGGAGTACGATGGAATGCTGGCAAGGTTGGTTTAGAGGCCTTCTTAATATTCCTTAGATTGTTTTTCATGAGTCATGATTTTGCTGAGACAGAAGACCGTCGAAGGTAACATGGTAGGGAGATATTTGGAACTCCATTGCAAGATAGGCGCCTGGTTTCATTCGGCCCGAATGAAACACCTCGCCAATAAGATTAAGGACATTGATCCAGGTTCGGTTTCCAGAAACCCTGTAGACAAGACCGCGGGTTCTCTCGTCACACCAAGTACTGCTTCCTCCACCTTTTATCCGCCCATATTGCGGATCTGCCGCGCTCACTCTTTCCATAATCTACCCGAGGGATGCAAAGAGTAGAGAGAGTATGCGCACAAGCCAACCCTGCAGGCCACGAGATGCCTTCCGTTTCTGCCCACCGTTGATTGGAGCAGGGGGAAGAGGCGATGGAAGGAGAGGATAAGGCGGACAAGGAGGCGATGTGGAGGCGCAAGAAACGGGGGACAGGAAGTGAGGCGGTGGTGAGGCGGTGGTGAGGCGGTGGAGGAGTGGCCGGGATGGCGGCGGCGCATATGAAGGGTGACGAGGGAGTTTCTGGCGACGGCCGACCAAAATAAGAAGACTTCTCTGGCCGAGTAAGTTACGATATTGGTGATGTGGGCGCTAACACGATGGCCACAATACCTTGGCATGCGAAAGGAAAGGGAAGAAGGTGGTAATTCCTGCAATTACAGCGCACGCGGTGAAGCCTGCTGACTTCTAGAGCCTATCATACACGACTTTCGGTATATGCATGGGCTAGTAGTACATATCGATCTTTCATGACCAATTCCGTCACAGACCGATGTCTTCAAACAAGAAGGTCCATAGTGCTTCGGGGTTTTTGAAGTCGTGATGTGTCACGTTGACCAGCCAGCGGGTATCTCTGACATTTTCCAACAACCGTCGTTCCTGCGAATCTGGAGAGAGCTGTCGAGCCCAGTCCGTCCAGATGGAAAATGCCTCGTCCTACAGGACATCATTCGACCGTCGGGATGAATTTGAACCGAGCGATGGCACGTACCTTCCACATTAGGAAAGATCCCTGTTCGATGATCGTCGGTTGGACAATCTCTTGCCCTGGAAAGACACCCCACGTCACCGCGTTTCGCTCAGTGTCCCGCACGCTGGTCTTAAGGTCGCCCTTCCGATGATAAAAAATTAAGTGGAACGCGAGGTGGAAGATAATTCGGACGCACAGCACGATTCCCCGCTAAGAAGTCTACCACGCCTTTCACCGTCCCAACGGCGTCTTCTAACTTGTCCACGACCGCCTCGCTCGCAAAAAACTCGACAAATGGCTTCTGATACACGTATCCGCCCGCGGGGCCCCACCCTACCGTCTCGTCTTCGGAAGGTAAGCCATCGACGGCAGGCTGCGAGCCGACGGGCCACCAACCGTGCCTCGCCAGGCGAAGCAGGTGAGGGAGGATAAGCTGTGACTCGTTGGAAAGCGGCGCGGGGGAGAATGGATACGAATTGATCTCGCCAGAGAGGAAGCGTACGCTCAATGTAGTGATATCCGCAAGCGAACTCGGACGTGGGCCACTCGGTGTCTATGCGGTGAGCTTGTACAGTGGATCGGTGACAATCGGAGGAGGTAGTGCTCACGACCCGGCCGAACCCACCCCAGAGGTCTTGTGTGCCAAACGCGGGACTGTTGACGTCGCCAAATCGCCCATTTGGGAACTCGTCCCAGGTAGCGGCATAGTTGGCCTCGCCTTTGCCCGTGTCCCCGGGCCTTTCCTTGGGTACGTGCGATGCGAGCCCGTTCGCCGCAGAAATAGTGGCACTCGCAGGAGTAACGATCAAGTCAGGATTTGTCGTCGTAGGTGATTCGGCCGGTCCGATAGACTCCTTTTATCTATTCATGAACCTTGGATTCCCGCAACACTCTGTCGTGAGGGCTCACCGCTATCAGTCTGTTATGTACTTTGGCATGACCTGGTGTCCATTTCAAGATCTCCAAGATGTTCTGTACGCTCTTTTCCAAGTTGAGTGTGCAGAAGTGGAAACCGCGCAAACCGCCTTCTTCGACAAGGCGCCGAATCATCTTGACAGCCAGCGATATGCCATAATCTTTAATCTTCTGGTCGTCATGCTAGGATAAAGCAATAGGTGCCGGTGGAAGAATCGGCGAATGTAAGACGATCTGACGTACCTTGATAGACTCCAGATCTGCATGTATCTGGTCTGGGACATGTGTTCCACAGAGCTTTGTGACGCGAAGAAACGATGCACAGGTTTGAATAGGCATGATGCCTGGAATAACAGGGACGGTTATGCCTAAACTCCAAGGGTCAATCTGGCAGGTGCGTTTCTGTGGCGTGAGTACGAACCACAGGAGCGGATCCTCTGCAACCATCGAAGGAAGTTGTCGACGTCATAGAACAGTTGTGTGACTATGAAATCGGCGCCCTTATCGACCTTTGCCTTCAGCTGTTCGATCTCTTCGTCCTCGCTGAGTCCACTTCCGGCATGCCCGTCTGGGTAGGCTGAAGGTAGATGGGATCAGAGGCGGAAGCGTCGGCGTGAGTGCCTAAATGACCTGCTACCCCGAGAGAGAACGCATCAGAGAACTCCGGTGACGACCGGATATAGGAGACGAGATCGTGAGCGTGAGTAAATCGAGGATCGGTGGGGATCCAATATTCTTCCCCTCTTGGGGGATCTTGGGCGGTCAATCAGTAACCTCTAGGGAGGGACAGAACATCTATCGTGCGAACCTCCTCGCAAGGCCAAGATGGTTTGGATTCCTACTAGTTTCGCAGCCTATGCACCTCAGCACACCGTGCTGGCTTTAAGCCAAAGGGAATTACACACCCGAAGAGCGTCATCCACCGATCCTTGTACCATGTTGGTGCAGGTCAGGTGCATCACGGTGTCAATACCGTACTCCTTTTGTGTCAATGATGCGAGCTCGAGCGTCCGATCCCTCGTCGATCCGCCTGCGCCCCATGTGATATTGATTGCAAGGGGCTTCAGATCAGCCAGACGGGATATCCGCAGGAGGAGGTTGCTGAAGCCCTGTACAGTAGTAACGCGACATCGCCTCTACGAGATCGCCCGATCACGATGGGTCTGGCTTACCTGTTCGGTTCTCGGTGGGAAGAACTCGAAAGTATAGAATGGCCCGCGGGCTTGTTCGAGCTTCTCAGAAAGCTTCATACTGGATCAACTGAAGAGGGTGAAAAGTAGTATATGGAAAACAGGGAGACCGTCAAGTTTCTTCGGTTCGGTGCGGGACAGTACAACAACCGACTTCGGATCAAACAATCCTCCAAGAAGGCGCTCACAGCGGTACGAAGACGTGAGAATGAGATATGGACGTCGACATATAATTCGAGGTGCAGTTGCTGATCAACACACTCAAACATCGCATGCGCGAGTTTGGGCTCATGGCCCAATAGGCGCTGTAGTATCCATCCTCCTCGTTCACGCCGAAGACCACCTCCCTCTTCCCCTCGACGCTAAATTACATCATATTCATGGCCAGTCCGACATCCCCTACGACAGAAGTCTCGTCCGGCACGTTAAAGCGCACCAAAATCGTGCTGCTCGGCGACCAAAGCGTCGGTAAGACCAGTCTCATTACACGGTGCGCTCTCAGCTCTCCCCTCCTCTATAATCGCCGGCCGAATTCATACGCGTCACCAGCTTTATGTATGACACGTTTGACAACACGTACCAGGCGACCATCGGCATCGACTTCCTCAGCAAGACCCTCTACCTTGACGACCGGACGGTGAGGTTACAACTTTGGGATACCGCGGGACAGGTACGACCACAACCGTTCTTGCAAAACGATGCATCTCAAAACCTCTCTCGCTACTAGGAACGATTCAGATCTCTGATCCCGTCTTACATTCGCGACTCTACAGTCGCAATTGTTGTATTTGATATCACCAGTGGGTGGTTGTGCCCACTACTGTCACTACCTTACGGAACTAATAGTATCGGCCCAGACCGTCAATCATTCCTTTCCACGGCGAAGTGGATAGACGACGTGCGGTCGGAGCGAGGAAGCGATGTTATGGTCGTGCTCGTCGGGAACAAGGCGGATCTTTCTGACAAGCGGTTCGCGCGCATGCCCAACCGAGTACATGAATGCTGACGTGTCGCAGGCAGGTAACGCTTGAAGAAGCTACTGCAAAGGCCCAAGGTCTCAACATCTTATTCATGGAGACGTCAGCAAAAGCCGGACACAATGTGAAGAGCCTGTTCAAAAAGATCGCCATGTCACTACCTGGCATGGAGAAGGACGGCCAGAACGCGGACACCCAGAATACCAGTGCGTATATTCTGACACTGGTCATTCATTTTCACTGCTGACTGTCCTTCCCACCTTCGCGCTTATCAGAGATTGACGTGACTACGCCCCCAGCGAACGAGGTTCCAGAGGCGTCTCAGTGCCAGTGCTGATCTTGTGTACCTTCTTCTGTGTGTCATTTGTCTGTCATACCATATCTCTCCATCTCTAGAGACAGTCCCAGTTTTGTCAGGAAAATAGGGTTTTCCAGGAGCGACGTCTGATGCTACCTATAATACAATCTCATCCTCGATTCATAGTATTCCCTGCGCCCCGAGGGTTGGCATCGGTAAATATTGTCCAATCCTCATCATTCTGCCTCTTTTCTTCGGACTTGGCATCGCCGAAAACTGTCCCATCCTGTTCCGCATCCACGGCGAGCTGTTCTGAGGACGTCGGTTTTGCGGCCGACTGCGGCCTTGGTTGCGTCAGTTTTACCACCTGATCTGAGATGACGAAGGATGATCGTCTTACCCTCCACCCGTGAGAATATTGCCGCGTTGTCGTTCTATCTCTAGATACTCGTCGATGGACATCGTGGGTAGGCGGTAGTCAGGCTGGAACACCTGTTCCCGCAGCCTCGCACGACCGTCGCCTCCGGTACCAGAGGGCAATATCGTGATCGGCTGCAACAACTGCATTTCATTTCTCATAAGCGAGACTCGCGCAAAGAAGCCGTGTGAACCGAGGAGGAGGGGTCACGCACCTTGCCTGTCGAGTCCAGTAACGGTCCGCCGCGCGGCGCATCCAGCGACCACAGCGCGCGGTCGGCCTCAGGCGATGAGCGTGCGCGACCTGAAGTATCGGCTTGATCCGGCGGCGGCGATGTGCGCAGGAGCTCGAATTCCTCCGCGATGCTCGAGAGTTGGGCGTGCGCCTGTGCGTAGGCAAGTCGGAGCAGGAGGAGCGTCGCCGTGCGGCGCTCATCCTCAGTGTCGTCCAACTCCTCTTCTCCATTTAAGGTGCCACCTCCGGGAGCAGATTGTGGTAGTAGCGCGGCAATAAGGTCAAAGTCTGTCGGGGAAGCGTCGGACGGTGGTAGGAGGACGCGTTGCCGTTTCGCGATGGCCTGGTAAGGGGGAGAACCGCGCGTCAGAGTCAGACGCAATAGGAAACCTTGGCGTAAATGCGGATTTACTTACCTCTATGCGGCTTCGGATCTCTTTCTCGGCTTGATACTGCTTGATCTTTGTCTCGCGCCGTCGGGCGGGATCAGCGATGGCAGTCACGTTTTTGCCGTATAATTCGCGCTCGGACTTGGACGCGATTTCGTACAGCTCTAGGTCTGACACAAACTTGGTGAACCCTTGCTGCCAGTGGAGTAGATATATGCCCTCTGAAATTGGTCGAGTCTGGGACGGGTGCAAAGGGGGGACGTACCTCCGCTTCACGCAGGCGCGCCAGGCGCTCGTCCCTCTCGATTGCGCGGGCCCTGCTTTCGATCTCGGCAGAGACGTAAGGAACAAAGAGATACACTAAATCTTGAGTGGATATGTCGTCGAGGGTCTCATTTGGACTGAAGAGCGCAAGATCTGCAACCCGCGCTTGCGCGCTGCGACAATCTTTCCGTGCGATATCGATGAGTTCCTGATCCCACGAGTTCAACGATGGGACGTATTCCGCGGGAAACGATCCGGACTTGCCTGGGTCTCATCTTGAATGGTCGGCAAGTTGGAAGCTTTCGAGACGTTTAGCAGTGCACGGCGAAAGAGAGCGGGGAGTGATTCCATGATGTAAGGGTGTCAGTTGTCCATCCAGATGCTTAACCGAGGTGCTTCCGGGGGCCTGGAACGTGCACGTGCCATTCACTTTCACGGCGCGTGTCAGTCACCTCGCCCGTGTTCTATCGTATGATGGGTAAGCGCGCCCACACGGATTCTACGGGGCCCTTCCTCGCGCGGAAATATGCTGCAGATCTACTCAGAGGCGACGTCGATAGTCCCGGAAGCTTCATTGAGGGCCGCGTGTTTTCAATGAATCCCAGGAAGAATGTGTACACCCTTGACATTCGGTTAGACTCGAAAGCAAAGGCGGCCTATCTGGATATCTACATCGAAGACAAGCTACAAAAGAGGCTGGGAGAGCTCCTCGTGGGCGACCATCTGCAAATATCGCTGCGGGGCGCTCAGCTTCTGCCATTCACCGGTGCCTCTTCGCACCTGCCGGTTATCCTTCGCTTCAGGGAAGGCATCACGGTTCTGCTCGTGTCGAGGGCGGGGCTTCAGGGCGAGAAGGAGAAACTGTTTCAGGTCTGGCCGGGTTCAAGTGAGCATTCTTCTACTACTCCTGCGAAGCGCGGAATGTGACCCCCGTTTTCATCTGCGTAGACACCGGCAAAGCCAAAAGGCGAAAGCAGGCGTTGAACGTCGATAACTCCGACATGGACTGGTTCTCTACACCCCATCTTGGCGATAGCCATTCTGGTGTGGAGGAGGGCACATTCCGAACGCAGGCCACCAGCGCCGGAAGCCATAGTCCCACGAAATCCGCCGAGCCATCTCCGCCCCCAGCCTCCTCTTCCACGCTTTCTGCATCGCAGACCTCTGCAAGTCACGCAGAGGTGACAGGCGATCCCGGGCCTTCCACTTCTGTCGCTACAGTAGTTTCGTCGAGTTCGCGAAAGTCGCCCCTGACTACGGGACAGAATCGCGGCGGGGCGACCTATGCGTACAGGACTGCTCGACCTCCTGAACAGAGCGCACCCGTCCATCTAGCTTCTGTCCCTGAATCCCCCAAGACTACTAACTCTGCAGTCCCTCCCACCCCTACGCCGTCTACTTCAAAGCAAATAGCAGGCCACAGCTCGGTTCTGCCTTCTCGGGGTTCCTTGGAACCCGGTTTTACGTCAGAAGGACCTCCACCCGCCAAGATTAAGTCGGTTAGGAAGAGGAGAAGAGAAGAAGCAAAGAGACTCGCAGCCTCAGCTTCTACCGTGCTGCCTGCGACTACTAAAGATGCTTCGCCCGACCCTGTCAAGCCCGTCGTCCCAAACACCATTGAGGGTAGAGACGTCTGCGATACCCCTCGGCACGACGGCGGTCAGACGGTGTTGGATCTCGATCTACAGTCCGCACCGGCTGATATAAAACCCAAACCAAGTACGGTTGCGGAAGCAGGGGGTGAGCAGCCGAGATTAGGTGAAGATAGGACAGAAACAGACCAGGATGATCCAGCGTTGAACATGAGAGCAGGCTTGATCGTCAATCAGGTGGGTTTCTCACCATGAGACAATATAGCCTGTCGACAGCCTTCTCGCAGTGGCCGTACACAGCTCTCTCTGAACTTAGAAGTGGCGCTCTGATGTCTATCATTGGTGTGGTGACTTTCGCGAAAGAACCCACGCAAACTCATACAGGCGGTACGAGCTTTCCTGCCGACTACCTTCGTCACTTACGGTATAGCTTCCTCAGACTGGTGCACTTGCTTCTCTCTATTGGACCCGTCTGTCTTAGAGTCGTTTGGTGGCGTCCTCTATACAAGCACCGCGGGCATAAAAGTCAATTGTTTCATGAGAATGGAACAGTTAGTACCAAACCCCAGGAGGGGCGACATTGTCCTGCTGCGTCAAGTCAAGGTGCAATACGTCGTCAGTCACTCTATCTTGTCTTCTCACTGAAGATGCACCTCAGATTGGTCGTTGGCATGAAGGCCTTACCGGTACCTGCTTCGCAAATACGATGCAATGGGCAAGTTATGACCCTCTCACAGAAGAGGTGTCACAGCCCGATCCCAACCTAGCCAGCTATCGGTCTCATCACCCGCCCAGCTGGCCTGTGGTACCCCAGGAGAGAGAGTACTGTGCGCAGTTGGCCAGGTGGTGGGCAGCTGTACAACGGACTCGCGTCGAGCGCCAGGGTACCGCGGTTCAAATCGGAGGCGGTCCAGTTGTGGCCTTAGAGAGGAAACACATGCAGCGGGAGCACCTGCTTATCAGCGAAGCCGACCCCGGGCGGGAGCCGCGGGGATATTTCAACTGCACTGTAGAGGTGCGTAGGTTTATTTCGCCAGCGTCGGACCTTGGCAAGTTGACTTGGGTGGGGGGTGGCGTTAGTTTTTACACGGACATTCAAACCACGTCGCTGACATCTACAGCATCTACGTGACGGATTACACGTCCAAATCGGGCACTTCGATGGAGCACAGCAGTGACTGGTGCCCTGCAACCCTGGTCGACCGCGTGTTGCGCATCGAGATGTGGCGTGATAAAGCTGTTGCTGTGGCCCAACAGATGGCTCCGGGCGAGTACTGGTACTTGGACAATGTGCGGATGAAGGTCAGTAGCAGCGGTCATATCGAGGGCTCCCTTTCGGAGGCAACCAAGGCGCGGAGGCTTTCGATCGCGGATGTGGATGCAAATCAGCATTTACGAGCGCTTCTGCAGTACGCATTACACCGTTCTGACCCACTCTTCCCCAGCTAATTTATATGGCGTTCGACAGGCGAAAGAAAGTGTGGGAAGAGAATGACACGAATCCTCATGTATTTCCACACAAGCTGTTCAGTGAAGCGGCGCTTCAGTTCATCTTTGACTGTACCGTCGAGGTGGGCTTCGCTTGTTGTGGTTCGAACTTTCGTGTCATTGAGTAAATGGTAACCAGGTCCTGCACGCGGAGTATAATGCGACAGGAACGTCAATACTATACATCACCGACTTCACCGAGCGCAGTGATCTCGCAACGCCGCCAACGGCACTATGGAGTCGCGAGCCTCAAGGGCGGATAGTGACCCTAGAGCTACAGGGACAACAAAGCAAGATGGCGGACAAGATCGAGAGCGGCGCGTTCTTCACAGTCAAGCATATGCGGTTGCTCGAACGCCACACTGGGGGCGGCCGAGTCGTAGGCAGGATTGGGGGGCCTGATCGCCTCATTCATAAGCTCAATGCGAACAGCCCCAACAAGGAACTGGAAGACCTGCTGGAGTGCGTTCGATGTATTATTTGTTCAAGGTGACCGGTCGTATTCTAATATGGCGTGTCAGACGGATGAAGCGATGGAAAGAAGAAGCCACGACGACAAGGCCGACTGACAGTTTCACTACCATCGCCCACGTTCTGAAAAGTGATAAGCGAGTGGATAAATTTCGGGTCCGCGCGCGTGTCGTCGGAACCTTCCCCTTGCAGTTGGAAGATTGCGTCGTTCGGTGCTGTAAGGGCTGCTCTGAACAGTTCCGTTTGTTCTCTTGTATTGCCGTAGAGTTGATGCTAAGATATGAGCATAGGCTACCCTCGGGTACAGACACCTGCACGCTGTGCACCACCTCCGATGGGACCACGCCGGAATGCGAGGATGTATTTCATCTGTTCTTGCGGTTGCAAGACAAGCATGGGCCCGCCCAGATCACGGTGGCCGTAGATCAGAACGTATGTCCTCTCTTTCAAGTATGTATCTACTTTGCTCATCCACCCGCGCGAGCAGAGCAGCATGCTGGGTGGCCTATCGCCTGACGACGTGATGAGTGGATCGGGTATGACGGAGATGGTTCGCGAGCGCCTATCGGGCTTTATTGGGAACCTGGAAGCCGTCCAGGCTGCGAACAGCCAGGGGAGAACATCAGAAGCCAAGGTCCCTGTGCGCGAGTATACTATCGAGAGTTGGTATGTCGAAGGCGAGGAAGATGAGTCGAGTGGCGAGCTAGTTGTCGCGTATGGATTACTATGAAGAACTTGAAGTGGGTTGAGACAGTATCGTACTACGTTGCTGAGTAATCAATAAATCAATATTAGAGATTACATAATCTACTAGTTGGATTATTTGTTTTCGACCTGGCTTGGCTTTCCTCAGTAACACCATTCACCCATGCGCCTGCCGTTTTTCCTCCTCTTCCTCATCTCGTCTCACTATGCTGTCGACGCTGTCGAGCACTCCTTCGTCACTCACGACTACTATGTATTGGAACATGACCCTCATGTC
>Ga0137397_10003917_pt1 | contig 10383 bp, 6 predicted proteins | sample czorhiz116metaG_FD_106658 | JGI IMG/M metagenome (GOLD analysis project Ga0137397, IMG submission 106658) | Vadose zone soil microbial communities from Angelo Coast Range Reserve, California, USA - czorhiz1.16 metaG | ecosystem: Environmental > Terrestrial > Soil > Vadose zone | place: USA...
CATCGTGGAGCACGAGGCGCTCGAGCTGCTGGAACACCGCTCGGTGACGGACCCACTCACCGGCCTGTTCAACCGCTACCACTTCGATGCGACGATGAACCGCGAGATCGCGCGCTGCCGCCGTTACAACGCGCCGCTGTCTCTCCTGCTCATCGATGTCGACCGTCTCAAGCTGTTGAACGACCGCTGGGGCCATCACGCCGGCGACCAGGCGTTGAGCCGTGTCGCGGTGGCGATTCAACACAGCTTGCGTGGCACCGACATCGCGGCCCGCCTCGGCGGCGATGAATTCGCCATCATCCTGCCGGATACGGATGCCGTCGCGGGACTCATCGTGGCCACGCGCATTCGGCGCAGTCTGGTCGAGAATGCCTCGACGATGGTCACTGTGAGCGGTGGGCTGGTGGAGCTGCCGCGTGATGCGGCGCAGCCCTCCAGCGCGCAGCTGATGCTGGTGGCCGATCATGCGTTGTATGCGGCAAAGAATTCCGGCGGGAACTGCGTCGTACAGCGAGAGTACGAGGCCGAGGAGTAGGGGCGCGGCAGGCTGCGCCCGTCCAATGCCCCCAAGGGGAATCGAACCCCTGTTCCCACCTTGAAAGAGTGGTGTCCTAGCCGTTAGACGATGGGGGCGGCGAGTAGCGGTAACGGGATTCGAACCCGTGTTTGAGCCTTGAGAGGGCTCCGTCCTAGTCCCCTAGACGATACCGCCAAGGCGGGCGCGTGAATATCGCCAGTCCGCGCGCGGGTGGTCAACCCGTTCGATGGCGACACGCCAGTTGACCTTCCAGTTCGGATACGTACCGTTACTGGCCCGATGAAACGCTTCCTTTCCAAATTCGTGCCCGAAGTGCCGATTCTCGTCGCGATGGCATTGCTCGTGACGATGCCGTCATTGCGGGGCACCGCCAAGGGTCTCGCGACGGTGTTCCCCTTCACCGTCGTCGCCGCCGCGCTGCTGCTGGGGTGGCGCTTCAACCGCTCGCGCCTGGTCTTCGCGATCGCCCTGCTGGCGCTCGCGGAATACGTCCTGCTGAACGGCCTCGACACGCCGCGCGACCGACTCTACTTCCACGCCCTCACATTCCTGCTCCCGATCAACCTCGCGCTCGTCGCCTTGCTGCCCGAGCGCGGCACCCTGACCCCGGCCGGCTTGCTGCGCTGGGTCCTCCTCGGCGTGCAGGTGATGGCCGTCGTGTTTCTGGCGCAGTCGTTTCCGATCCCAAGTCTCAAGTTGCTCACCACGCATCTGCTTCCCGCCCGCTTCACCGCCTGGACCCCCCTGCAGCAGCCGGCGATCATCGCGTTCCTCGCGATCGGCGTGCTGCTGGCCATGGCGTGGTTTCGCGAGCCCCAATCGCCGGTGCGCGGCTACTTCTACAGCCTCTTCGCGCTGTTCGCGGCGCTGTCGTGGCCGGCGGCTGGGCTGGGTCAGGAGCTGTGGCTTGCGACCGCGGGCCTGATCCTCGTCGTCCTGGTGATCGAAGCCTCCTACATGATGGCGTATCGCGACGGCCTCACCGAGCTCCCGGGGAGGCGCGCCTTGAACGAGGCGCTGCCGCGGCTGAGCGGCCAGTTCACCGTGGCCATGGTGGACGTGGACCATTTCAAGCGCTTCAACGACACGTACGGCCATGACGCGGGCGACCACGTGCTGCGACTGGTCGCGGCGCGGCTCGCCCAGGCGCCGGGCGGCGGCACCGCGTACCGGTACGGCGGCGAAGAGTTCGCGCTCGTCTATCCCGGAAAGGGCCAGGACGAGTGTTTGCCGCATCTCGAGGAGCTGCGCGAGACGGTGGAAACCAGCCGCTTTACGATGCGGCGGCGGTTCCGGCCGCGCGTGAAGCCCAAGACTGATAAAGGAAAGAAGACCCGCCAGGCGATTACGATCACCGTAAGCATCGGAGTGGCCGAGCGGAACCACCGGAATTCATCTCCAGATCAGGTCGTGCAGGCTGCGGATAAGGCCCTCTACCGAGCGAAGGAGGCTGGCCGAAACCGGGTATCGACGTAGTTTCGCCCCATGCAGCTTGTTCTGATCGCCTTACTCGTTGCTCAGGCTCCTTCCTCCTCCGGTTCGTCGCTGTTCCTCGACCATGCTCCTCTGACACTGCGATTGGCAACAGATCTCCGCGCGTTATTCCACGATCGCGGCGAACATAAGAAAGACCACCCCGCGACACTGCGGTATGGGACCGCGCCGGACACCGGCAGCATCAAGGTCAAGCTGCGCACCCGGGGCATCTTCCGGCTGGCGCGTTGCGCCTTCCCGCCGATTCGCGTCGACCTGCCGAGTCACAAGGTCGAGGACACCCCCTTCGGGGGTCGGGACAGAATCAAGCTGGTCACGCATTGTCAAAGCGCTCAGTCGTACGAGCGCAATCTGCTGCGCGAGTACGCGCTGTATCGGGTGTTCAATGCGCTCACCGATACCAGTTTTCGCGTGCGGCTCGCGCACATGACGTACCTCGATTCGGCGCACACCGACACCGTCGCGCGCTACGGATTCCTGATCGAGCCGGACCTCGAGCTGGCCGGTCGCCTCGGCGCCGAGGTGCTGGAGACCGCGAATGTGCACGACCTCATCACCGACCCATCGTACATGACGCTGGTCGCGGTCTTTCAGTACCTCATCGGAAACACCGACTGGTCGGTGTGGGGGCGCCACAACATCGCGATCTTCAGCGTGAAAGCGGAGCCGCACACGTTGTTCGCGGTGCCGTATGATTTCGATTACTCCGGCGCCGTCGGAGCGCCCTACGCCATCCCGCCACAAACACTCCCGATCCACTCCGTGCGTGAGCGGCTGTACCGCGGGTACTGTCAGCCCGACAGCATCCTGTTCAAGGTGTTTGCGCGCTTCCGAGCGGCGAAAGACTCGATCTACGCCGCCGTTCGCGCCGTCCCCGATCTCAGCGAGAAGGATGTGCGCGGCCTGTTGGACTACTTCGACGACTTCTATCGCGCCATCGATAACCGGGCGGTCGTGCAGCGCGACTTCATGCGCGCCTGCCGGACGCTGCCGCAATGAGCGAGCGCCGCGCGCTGGGATTGTTCATCCGGCTGCTGGGTTACTACGCCGTGCTCGCGGCGGCGGCCTGGCTGGTGGCGCGCTGGTTTCCGCGCGGGGGACCGCTGTTCGCTGACCGCTCGCCGGGAAGCGCGGCGGTAGCGATGCTTGGTGCCCTGGCCCTCGTGGCCCCGGTGGCAACGCTGTACATGCGGACCAAGCCCAAGCTGCGCTACGACCCTTCGCTCGTGCAGACGGTGATCGTCCTGCCCATCGTGATCGCCGGCGTGGTGATGATCGTGCGCGATAGCGTGGCGGTCGCGTTCAGTCTCGCCGGCATCGTCGCCGCCGTGCGCTTCCGCAACACGCTGAAGGATACCAAAGACGCGGTCTACATCTTTCTGGCCATCGCCGTCGGTCTCGCGGCCGGCATGCAGGCATTCGCGGTCGGCTTTGTCGTCTCGGCCATTTACGTCGCGGTCGTACTGGTGCTGTGGCGCTTCGATATCGGAACGGCGCCGACGCCGGAGCGGGTGCGCGGGCGGTTGATCGCGGAGACGCCGATCCCGACGGCCGCGCACCCCACGATTGCCGGCGTTCTCGAGCGGCATGCGCGGAAATGGAAGCTGATCGGATCCGAGACCGCGTCACCGGGAAACACCGCACTCACTTTTCTCGTGCAGCTCCGCCCCCAGACGGATGCCGAGCTGCTGCTGGCGGCACTGCGGCGCGAGGCGGCCGCGCAAATCACCGCCGTGCGGTTCGAGCCGGATCTGCAGTAGCAATGACCGCGCGGTGGGAAGTGCCCAACCCGGCGATGCTGGGACAACTCCTCGACAATCCTCCCGCCGGCTTTCATGTCTCGGCGCTACAGTCGAGCTACTTCCGCGACGTCTATTGCGACACGCCTGAAGGCGAGTTGCGGCAGCGCGGCGGCCGCTACCGCATGCGCTTCACCGCCGACGGCGCGCAACGTATCACCGCATGGCTCCCTGACGGCACTCGGCTGGAGGCTCCCGAATTGACGCGCCTGCGCGCGGTCATCGACCCCGCGCGTCTCGCTCCCTGGATCGAATGGGATGTGTCGCGCCAGTGGCGCACCCTCGCCATGCCGTATGTGCTCGTGCCCCTGTGTGACGTCGTCGGCGATGCCATCACGGTGCGACGTGCCGAGCTGCGCGCGCCACTGTGGGAGCTATCGCTGCGGCCGCGAGCCTGGGCAGGAATGTCCGCCCGCATCGTGGCGCGGCGCTATAAGACCACGACCCGGCTGCGGCCGGTGGGCGATGATCTGCTGCAACGTGCCCAGGCCGCGCTGAGTGCGGCGGAAGCACAGGTGCTCGCGCGTGAGCTCCGGGGCGAACGCGAGCTGGCCTTCCTCGCCGTCGAGCATGGTCGCCTGGGACTGTGCCGCCTCGGCGCCGAGCTGCGCGTGCCGCTCGATCACGGTAGCGGCGAGGCGGCGTGCCGAGCGGCGCTGCGCCGCATCGTGGGAAGTGGTGAGGGTCAGCTGCGACTGCTCGGCATTGTACCGCCGACGGGGGATCGCGCGGCACTCGAGGTCTGGACGGCGCGACGCCTGGGCGGGGGAGGTCATTCGACGCTGCAATGGTTCACCCCTGCCGAGCTGCTGGAGCGCGTCGGGTCACCGGTGCTGCGCGATCCCGCAACCCTGGCTGCACTCACCGTGGCCGCCCGCTCTGCGCTGATTCCCGAGTGGTCGGGCGCGGCATTAGGTGCGAACGACAGCGCCGGTGATGCGGCGCCTACGGACGTCGCGCGGGCGAGCCGCGTGACTCTCAGCGAGCTGCGCACTCCGGTCCTGGCCCGGGACCAGATCGATCCCGCGCGGTCAGCGCCGGAGCAGTTCCTCAGTCCGGAGCTGTCGTGGATCGAGTTCAATGCCCGCGTGCTGGCCCTGGCCGAGGATCCGCGCACACCGCCGGCCGGGCGGCTTCGCTTCCTGGGAATCTTCTCGACCAATCTGGACGACTTCGTGGCGACGAAGGTCGGTGCCCTGAAACAGCTCGTGGCACTCGAGCGGGGTGGGCAGTCCGCCGACGGGCTCCGCCCCCAGGAAACGCTCGACGCGATCGCGATTCGGCTCCGGCCACTCATTGCCCGGCAATACCGGCTGTTCGAGGCGCTCGTCCGGGAAGGATCGAATGGCAGGGGAGGCGTGACGGTCGTGTACTGGCCCGAGCTCTCCGATGATGAGCGGGCTGCGCTGCGCACGCAGTTCGCCGACGAGCTGCTGCCGTTCCTGAGTCCCAAGGCGCTGACGCGCGCTCCCGGTCACCCGTTTCCCGTCGTGACCGATCGCCGCATCGTGCTGCTCGTCGTGCTGCGCGATCGCGCCGATTCCCCGCCCCACTATGCGCTGGTAGAGATTCCGGAGAGCCTGCCGCGGTTCGACATCCTGTCGGACGGACGTCGACTGCTGCCGGTCGAAGAGACCGTGCGCGCGAATCTCCAGCTGCTCTATCCGGGCCGGATCGTCGTCGGCGCGCACGCGTTCCGCCTCACCCGCAGCGGCGACCTCCAGCTCGACGAATCGTCCGCCGGGAATTTCGTCCAGGCGATCGAAGAGGAGCTGGCACGCCGCCTGCTCGGGCCCGTGGTGCGAATGGAGATCGAGGCAGGCACGCCGGCACCGCTGCAGGATATGCTGCAGCGCGAGCTCCATTTCGAGGAGAGCGAGCGAGACGGTGGAGTGGCCGCCGCCGACCTGTACGTCGCCGGCGGCCCGGTCCATCTCGGCAGGCTGCGGGACGTCACGATGCCCTTGGCAGACTATCCGCCGCATCCCGTCAACTCGCCGTTTCTCCCTTACCGTGCGATTGCCGACCAGATCGACGAGCACGACGTGCTCGTGCACCACCCGTACGACTCCTTCACCGCGAGCTTCGAGCGCTTCATCGCCGAGGCCGCGGACGATCCCGATGTGCAGTCGATCAAGCTCACGCTGTACCGCCCCGGCGGACCCTCCGCGATCGCCCAGGCGTTGAGCCGCGCGGCGGCGGCGGGTAAGGACGTGTCGGTGATCGTCGAGCTGAAGGCGCGGTTCGATGAGGCTCGCAACATCACCTGGGCGCGCAGCCTGGACCGAGAAGGGATTCACGTCGTGACGGGCCTGGTAAGTCTCAAGACACACGCCAAGCTCGCTCTCGTGGTCCGGCGCGCGCGCGGCAAGGGCGCGCAGCGTTACGCGCACATCGGCAGCGGCAATTACAATCCCGATACCGCGCTGGTGTATACCGACGTCGGCCTCTTCACGGCCGATCCGCGGATCACGGCCGACGTCCACACGTTATTCAACGAGCTGACCGGCTCGGCCAGACCTCCACGCGGCGGGCTGCCGCATCTGCTCGTCGCGCCGGCGGACCTGCTCGACCGCTTGCTGGCCATGATCGAACGGGAAACGGCGCACGCGCGCGCCGGCCGGCCGGCGCGGATCCGCGCCAAGCTCAACGGACTCGCGGACTCGACCGTGGTGCAGGCGCTGTACATCGCGTCGCAAGCCGGCGTGGACGTCGACCTCGTGGTCCGCGGCATCTGCACGCTGCGCCCCGGCGTACCGGGACTGTCCGAACGGATCCGCGTCGTGAGCATTCTGGGCCGCTTCCTCGAGCACGCCCGGGTTTATCACTTCGCCAACGGCGGAGCAAGTGCAGAGGAGTACTTCATCGGCTCGGCCGACTGGCGACCGCGCAACCTGCGGCGCCGCGTGGAAGTCATGGCTCCCGTGTACGATCCCGCCGCACGCGCGAAGCTGGACGTCTTGCTGACCAAAGAACTCGCCGATCCAGGGGCCTGGACGCTGCAGTCTGACGGGGGTTACGAGCGATTGTAGGGTTTACCCTGCCCGCACGAGCTAAAGCGTGACACGCGACCTTGCGTAGCGCCTAGGACTCTTCAATCCTGGAAGCCATGAGCACGGCCCGCGCCGACCGACTGCGCACCCGCGCCGCGGTCCTGGCCGCGGCCCTGGTCGCCGTGCACAGCGGAGTCGCCCTCACCGGTTGGGCCGCTGGTTGGTCTCTCTTTCTCATTCCATCACCCAGCTTCATTCCAATGGCGCCGACCACGGCGCTCGCTTTTCTCGCGCTCAGTCTCGCGCTCATCGCACGGCTGCTCGCGCCGGCAGGTTCGGCGCTGCGGAACACGGGCACCGTGCTCTCATGGGTCGTCGCGACCCTCGCGCTCGTCAACATCGCCCTCCCAACGGTGCTGGATCAGATCCTCGGGGGTGGCACCGGTCAGTTCGGTCGCGTGCGTCTCGGCGTGATGTCGCCCGTGACGGCGGCCGCGCTCGTGCCGTTGGCGCTGGCGATCGCCGCCACAGGGCCGCGGCCACACTATGCCGGCGCGCTCGCGACGGTCGCATCGATCGTGGGTGCCACCGTCGCGCTGGGGTACGCCTATGGGACGCCGCTCCTCTACGGCGGCGGCACGATTCCCGTCGCACTGCCGACGGGCTTGAGCCTCCTGGTCCTCGGCGTCGCGACAGTGCTGGCGGCGGGGCCGGACGTCTGGCCGCTCGAGCGGCTGGTTGGCGACCATCCACGGGCGCGGATGCTCCGCGCCTTCCTGCCGGCGACGGCGGGGCTGGTGGTGCTGATCGGTCTGCTCGATGCGCGTCTGGGTGCGCTGTTCGGCGGGGATCGCGTCTTGATCGCCGCCTGGTTCGCGGTGATTGGCGTGGCCCTCATCGCCGTGCTCGTCTCGCGGCTCTCGCGCCATATCGCGCAGGAGATCGATCGGGCCAACTCCGAGCAGCATCGCGCCGAGAGCCGGTATCGGGAGATGTTCGAGCAGTCGGTTGCGGGCATCACGACCACGCGCGTGTCCGACGGCAAAGTCATCATGTGCAACGAGGCGTGCGCCCGGATCTTCGGCTACGAGTCGCCCGCGGAGTTCATGAAGCAGAAGGCGCGCGACCTCTGGTGGGATCCGGCCGAACGGGACCAGCTGGTAACCGCGCTGCGCGAATCTCCGGGCCTTCGCAACTTCGAGGCGCGCATGCGGCGCAAGGACGGAAAGCCGGCGTGGGTGATGTGCAATGTGACGCTGCGTGAAAGTGCGGATGGGGAAGCGATACTCGAAAGCATCCTCGTCGACGTCAGCGATCGCAAGTCACTCGAGCAGCAGCTATGGCAGGCGCAAAAGCTCGATGCGCTCGGCAGTCTGGCCGGCGGCGTCGCGCACGATTTCAACAATCTGCTGACGGCGATCATCGGCTACGCGGACATCCTGCGGGAGGATCTGGGGGAGAATTCCCCGTATGCCGAAGACCTCAACGAGATCGTCAAGGCGTCCGACCGTGCCACCGCGCTGACGCGCCAGTTGCTGGCGTTCAGCCGCCGGCAGCCGTTCGAACCCAAGGCGCTGCGCCTCGACGAACGCGTCCAGGATATAGAGAAGATGCTGCAACGGCTGCTGGGGCCACCGGTGCGACTCGTCACCGCGACCGACGCCGCGCTGTCCGCGATCCTCGCCGATCCGAATCAGCTCGAGCAGGTTCTCTTGAACCTCGCGGTGAACAGCCGCGATGCGATGCCCAATGGCGGGACCGTGACCATCGAGACGCGCAACGTGCGCATCGATGAGCCGTACACCCAGGGCCCGTCGGTCGTCACGCCCGGCTCGTATGTCATGCTCGCCGTCAGCGACACCGGTACGGGCATGTCGCCCGAGACGCTGTCGCGCCTGTTTGAGCCGTTCTTCACCACCAAAGAAAAAGGCAAAGGGACCGGGCTGGGCCTGGCGACGGTGTACGGCATCGTGAAGCAGAGCCAGGGCCACGTCATCGTCTACAGCGAACCGGGCATTGGCACAACGTTCAAGTGCTTTTTCCCGGTGAGCGATGCACGGCCTCGCGTCTCCCGCCCGGTGCAGATGCCGGTCGAGGTTAAGGGCACCGAGACGATTCTGCTCGTGGAAGACGAGGAGCCGATCCGTGTGCTCGCCGTAACGGCGCTGGAGCGCTGCGGGTACCGCATCCTCCCGGCCGGCGACGGCGACGCCGCGATGACGCTGGCGGCCGAGCACGACGGGCCGATCCACTTGCTGCTCTCAGACGGCGTGTTGTCGGGAATACGCGTGCCCGAGCTGTTACGCCGTTTCGTCGCGCAGCGGCCCGATACCAAGATCCTTCTGATGTCCGGTTACTCCCAGGAGGCAGTGTTCCAGCATGACATCGTCGCGCCGAACACGGCCTTCCTGCCCAAGCCGTTCACGATTCGCCAGCTCACCGAGCGCGTGCGTGAGGTGTTGGATTCCTAATACGGTCGATCCCTGACAAAGAAAAAGGCCGCGACTGATCGCGGCCTTTTTTTTCAAGCGTCCTTTTGTTTAGCGGTCGTGGCCGCCGCCCTGCCGGCCACCCTGTCCGAAGTCCTTATCACTCTGGTCCGGCCGACCCGGGGTGCGGCCGCCTTCCTGACCACCCTGCTTGCCACCTTGGCCGCCCTGACCACCTTGACCGCCCTGACCACCCTGCTTCTCGCGGTCGTTCTGACCGGGGTTACTCGGGTTTGTGCTTCTCACAATTTCCTCCAATGCAAAAGGTCAACGTCGACTCTGGCGAACTACTTTGCCAATGTCGCTGAGGCGCGGGCCGCGTCGCATCCATCCGGGGGTTGAAAAAAGGCTTAAGCCGCGTGCGGACTAGCTACGTCTATGACAGAATGAGAACGGCTCGGAGGGGCCGCGCGGGCCCCTCCTCGATCAACGTCAGGGTAGGAAGCCGCGGGCAACGCCGCCCGGGCAGTTATCGGAATGGAAGTTGACGTAGAAGCTACCGGGATTCGCCAGCAATTCGGCAAGACCAGCTTGTGCCGAAGCGAAATGGCCGTTCGGTACAAATATACCGACCTGCCGGATGTCGATATGCCGATCCGTCAGGTTCAGGTCGACGCCGACCGGGCTCGACAGCCACCAAATGATGGGACCCGTGCTCGCGCCGGCATTGAGATGATGGATATGCCCGAACCGGACGCTTTCGTCACTCTTGTTGTCGAGGATCACCGTCGACTCGATCGTGCCGTCCTGCAGGATCTTGATCTGGGCGTGGCCCTGCGATTCCGACGCGCACGCCGGCACCTCGATATCGGATCGCATCTGCGTATTGAAGACGATCGGAGGCGCTTGCTCGCTCGCCACGCTGGCGAACAGCGGCGTGTTCTGGCCTGTGATGCGATCTGCGTTTGGGGTTGAGCTGCTGCTGCAACCGGCGATGGCGAGGGCGACGATGACGCTACTCCAGTAACGCATACGGCCTCCTCGGTTGGATGTGAGACGACTGCGGAACAGGCCCGGCAGGAATCGAACCTGCAACCCCCGGTTTTGGAGACCGGTGCTCTACCAATTGA
>Ga0137397_10003918_pt1 | contig 10382 bp, 5 predicted proteins | sample czorhiz116metaG_FD_106658 | JGI IMG/M metagenome (GOLD analysis project Ga0137397, IMG submission 106658) | Vadose zone soil microbial communities from Angelo Coast Range Reserve, California, USA - czorhiz1.16 metaG | ecosystem: Environmental > Terrestrial > Soil > Vadose zone | place: USA...
CCCGAATTTCCCCTGCCCTGACGTCCTAAAAGACGCGGCGGCCCGCGCGATCCGCGATGACGTCAACCAGTACGCCATCACTTGGGGTGCTGCCCGACTGCGGAACGCGTTGGCCGCGAAGTATCAAGATTGGTACGGCCTGGCCGTAGATCCAATGACCCAGGTCACAGTGACTTGCGGAGCGACCGAAGCAATGGCCGCATCGCTACTTGGGATCGTGAATCCGGGCGACGAAGTCGTCGTGTTCGAGCCCTTCTACGAGAACTACGGGCCGGACGCGATCCTGTGCGACGCGAAGCCGGTCTTCGTCCCGATGCCCGCCGAGGGACCGATCGATCTGGACCGCCTCGCCAAAGCCTTCAGCGCGAAGACGCGGGCGATCATCGTCTGTACGCCCAACAATCCGACCGGGCGCGTCTTGTCCCGCACCGAGTTATCGGCCATCGCCGAGCTGTGCCAGCGCCACGACGCGTTTGCGGTCACCGACGAGATCTACGAGCACATCTATTACGAGGGCGAGCACATCCCGATCGCGACGCTCCCGGGGATGGCCGATCGCACGATCACGATCAGTGGTGCGTCCAAGACGTTCAGTATCACGGGCTGGCGCATCGGCACGATCGTGGCACCGCCCGACGTGACCGACGCGATCCGCAAGGTCCACGACTTTCTCACGGTGGGGGCACCCGCTCCACTGCAGGAGGCCGTCGCGGTGGCGCTCGAAACGCTGGGCGACGATTACTACCAGGGACTGGCCCGCGATTACGGCCGGCGTCGCGACATCCTGTGCGCCGGGCTCCTGAAAGCGGGCTTCCAGTGCCGGCCCCCGCAGGGCGCGTACTACGTGATGGGCGACTTCTCGGCTATTTCCGACTTGCCCGACGACGAGTTCGCCAAGTGGCTGACCGCCGAGCACGGCATCGCGCCGGTGCCGGGCTCGAGCTTCTACTCGCGTCCGGAGTTGGGTCGAAAGTACGTGCGGTTTGCGTTTTGTAAGACCGAGGAAATGCTGCAGCAGGCGGTCGAGCGGTTGCAGCGCGTTCGCGACTAGAGCGCGTCTTCCACCTCACGCAGCCCCTCCACGTGCGCGTCGATGTCGCGCGCCAGGTCGCGCGCCAGTCCCAGGTCGGTCGTCAGATTCCGCACGCTCCCCGTGCCCGCATGGAGCCGCAGCAGATTCAGCCGGATCGTCTCGAGCGCCGCGACGGCGTCCCTCAGCCGCTGCTGCACCAGGTCGCGCTCGGCGCTGAGATCGGCAACGATGCGGTCGTGCCGCGCCGCGATCGCCGGATCGGGATTGCCGCTGTGACCGACGTCGGACAATGCTTCCTGCAGCTCCTCGAGCCGCGCGCGCATGCGCTGCGCGTCCTGCTCGAGCCGGTGCACCACATCCGGTAGGTCGCGCAGCTGCCGGCGCGTCTCTTTCGGCAGCGTTTCGTAGAGCTGCTCGGCCGCCATGCCCAGCGCGAGCTCCGTGGGACGATGGGTGAGCGACGCGGGCAGCACCTTCGTTCCGGTGAACATGCGTGCGACGCCAAACAGCCAGCGGCCCAGGCGACCGGTCCACAAACGCCCCCAGAATTCGGCGTCGACGTCGCGCCGGCGCTGCAACATCACCAGGGCGCCGATCCCGGATGTCATTCCCGCAGTCATGGACCAAATCAACGTCATCGCCAGGGGAATATTCGGCGGGTCCGAGGCGGCGTAACCAGCCAGCGCAAACACGCCGATGCCGAGGCCGATACCACTGACCCAACGAAGGATCCGCTCGAATACCGACGGACCGCCGCCGTGGCCGAGTCCGAACGAGCGTTCCTCGCGGCTGCGGTCGATCTCCGCCTTGAACGCCACGCCGATATCACCATGTCCGAATCCCGCGTTGAGCAGCCGGCGCGCCCGGTTGATGAGCACGCCGAGCGGGACGACCGTGTACCCGGCAACGAGCGTGAGGAATCCCGATGACGCAGAGCCCATGACTATGGCGGAGAGTGGCGCAACGAACAACATCGCGAACGCATACAGCAAGACGCCGCTGCCATCGAGCCGCGCGTCATGCTTGACGAAGGCGCGCAGTGCGACGGGCAGCTCCCGACGCTGCTCCAACGCGTGGCTGAGCTGCTCCGCCAGCACGGCCGGTCCGTCCGGACGATCGGCCGGGTCCTTCGCGAGACAGCGATCGATCGCCTGAGCGAGACGTCGCGGGACCAGCGGTGCAACACTGGTGAGTGGCGCCGCGGGCTCGGTGACCTGCTTGGCGAGTACATCGGTCGCCTTGTCCGCTTCGAAGGGCAGTGCGCCCGAGCACGCGAAGTAGCCGACGATGCCCAGCGAGTAGAGATCGCTGCGTGCATCCACCGCTTCGCCGAGCGCCTGCTCCGGGCTCATGAACTCGGGAGTGCCGACCACCTCTCCCGTGGTCAGCGCCCCGGCGCCGGCGACGACGCTGGCAATTCCGAAATCGGCCACGAGCACGCGGCCGTTGTTCTCGATCAGGATGTTGTCCGGCTTCACGTCACGATGAATGACGCCCTGCCCATGGGCGTAGGCGAGGGCCCACGCGACGTCGCGGAGAACACGCGACCCCTCGGAGGGCGCTAACGGACCGCGGCGCCGGACCCGCTCTGTGAGTGTCTCGCCTTCGATGTACGCCATCGCGAAGAACACGAATCCGGCGATCTCTTCGACGGCGTGAATCGGAATGATGTTGGGATGGGAAAGCTTGGCCGCGGTACGGGCCTCGCGCAGAAACCGCTCCCGCAGCCCGGGATCGGACGTCTTTGATGGCGGTAACAGCTTGATCGCCACAGGACGATCGAGCCGCACCTCGCGCGCGAGATAGACGACGCCCATGCCGCCGCGTCCCAGCTCGCGCTCCAGCGAGTATCGGCCGGCGACCGCCGCCTGGAAGTCGAGAAACAGCCGATCGGGAGCTTGGTGCGTCATCGCACTCTAAACTAACGCCCGATCAGGCCGGCGTTTCGGACCTGTGGAGGATGTTGACGATCGGTGGCGTGTGCTCGACGCCGACACCGGCGAGGCGGAACAGCCAGCGCCCCATGGGTCCGCGCCAAAATTGCAGGCGCCGCTCGCCGCGCGGATCGGTGCGCTGCTCCGTACGGGCGCGGGCCACGACGCTCGCGAGCAGGGACGTCGCGGCGCTCGCCACGGCCACGCCGGGCAGTAGCGGCAGGACATCCAGTGGTACAGCGATCACACCGGCGATGGTCGCCGCGGCGGCCGCGGTGCCCAGAAGCGCGACGCGAGCGAGCCACGCGATCGCGCGCTCGATCCCCACCGGGCGCGGACCATAGACGAAGTGCAGCTCCTCGCGCCGCCGCGCCTGCCGCGCCACGAGGGCCGCGACGAGATCGCTCCGGTCGTGCCCGGCCGCGAGCAGCCGGCGAACGCGCGCAACCGCGACGACGCCCGGCACGATGAGACCGGCGCCAAGCGTCGCGGTGGCGAGGCCGCGCACCACCGGCGGGGCCGCGGAAAGCCAGGCAGCGACGGCCATGGGGAGGAGTATCGCGCCCGTCATGAACGTGTTGATCACCGCGGGCCCCTCGAGGTGGGTGCTGCGCACGAGAAACGCGCGCACGGCGAGCGGGACCGGCAGCGGCTCCACCGTATCCACGACGGCTTTGACGAGCGCCGCGGCGTCGGGGAAGCGCTCCCAGGGTTCCTTCGCCAGGCAGCGGTCGACGATCTGGGCAAGGCGAGGCGGCACTGACGGGGCAACCCTCGCGAGCGGCGGCGCCGGCTCGGCGATGTGCAGCGCCAGAAACGCCGTTTCCGTGGTCGCGCGAAACGGGAGCCGGCCTGACAAGGCGTAAAAGGCGACGACTCCCAGCGAGTACAGGTCGCTGCGCGCATCGACGGCATCCCCGCGTGCCTGCTCTGGGCTCATGAACGCCGCCGAGCCGATCACCTGCCCGCGCGGGGCCGCGGGGCGTCCCAGGCGTGCGGCCGAGACGGGCGCCGGGCTCGTATGAGCGATGCCGAAGTCGGACAGCAGGGCCCGCCCGGTATCGCCGTCGAGCAGAATGTTGTCGGGTTTGACGTCGCGGTGGACGATGCCGCGGGCATGCGCGTAGCCAAGCGCTTCGCCGATGTCGCACAGGAGCCGCGCCGCCCGATGGGCATCCAGGGGACCGCCAGTCGCGACGCGCTGCGCGAGCGTTTCGCCCGACACGTACGCCATCGCGAAGAACACGAAATTCTTGATCTCGTCGACGGTGTAGATCGGGACGATGTTCGGGTGGGTCAGCGCCGCCACCGTGCGCGCCTCACGCAGGAACTTCTGGCGGCTGGCGTCGTCGACCGCGAGCTCGGGCGGGAGCACCTTGATTGCAACGCGCCGGTCCAGCCGGCGCTCGCGCGCGACGTACACAAGGCCCATGCCGCCTCGACCGATCGGCGCCTCGACGTCGTACGCATGAGCGAGCGCCGCGCGCAGCTCGGGCAGAGTTAGTTCGGTCGGCTCGGGCATCAGGCTCCACATACCCGCGGACCTGACACAGGTTCGAGGCTCAGTTCGTGAATCGCCGCTGGACACCGGCGCAGTTTAGGACGCAGATTCTGCGGCCTATATGACCGCCCCCGCCCCCGCCGCCACGCACCAACCGTACATTCCGGCGACGCAGTCACCCGCCGAGCTCACGCCGCGCGCGATAGCCCTGGGGGTTTTGCTAGGTCTGATTTTCGGCGCCTCCAACGTCTACCTTGCGTTGAAGATTGGTCTCACCGTAAGTGCGTCGATCCCGATTGCCGTACTGTCGATTACGATCTTCCGCTGGCTCGGCCGCTCCACGATCCTCGAAAACAACATCGTCCAGACGACCGGCTCGGCGGCGGATTCGGTATCGGCGGGAGTCGTGTTCACGATTCCGGCGATTCTGTTGATGGGCTACGACCTCGACATCGGCCGCGTCACCGTCCTGGCGATCGCCGGCGGGCTGATGGGCGTGCTGATGATGATTCCGCTGCGCCGCGCCCTGATCGTCAAAGAGCACGGCAACCTGCCCTACCCCGAGGGGACGGCGTGCGCCGAGGTGCTGATCGCCGGCGAGCGCGGCGGCATCCACGCGAAGACGGTCTTCCAGGCGTTCGGCATCGCGTTCCTATACAAGTTCCTGATGACGGCGCTGAAGGTCTGGCAGGAATACCCGGGCAAGGTGTTCCGCGCCTACCAGGGCGCCGAGGTGCGTGTGGAGGCGAGTCCCGAGCTGATTGGCGTCGGGTACATCATCGGGCCGCGGATCGCGGGCTATCTGTTCGCGGGCGGCTGCCTCGCCTACGTCGTGCTCATGCCGGCAATCAAGCTGTTCGGCAGCGCCATGACCGAGCCGATGTTCGGCACGACCAAGCTGATCCGCGATATGTCCGCGGGCGAGATCCGGGCGGCGTTCGTGTTCTACATCGGCGCCGGCGCGGTGGCCAGCGCGGGGATTATCGCCCTCGCGCGGTCGCTGCCGACGATCGCCGGGGCGTTTCGCGCCGGGTTCGCCGACATGCGCGCCAGCCGCCTCGGCCAAGCAGTTACCGCGAAGCTCCGCACCGATGACGACCTGCCCATCAGCGTCACGGTCTTCGGCTCGATCCTGCTCGCCATTGCGATTGCGCTGATCCCGGGGATCGGCGTGAACCTGCTCGGTGGCATCCTGATCATCATCTTCGGGTTCTTCTTCACCACCGTGTCATCCCGCATCTGCGGCCAGGTCGGCAGCTCGGCGAACCCGATTTCCGGCATGACCATCGCCGCCCTGATTGCGATCTCCTTCATCTTCCTGTTGCTCGGCTGGAACCAGATCGACGATCGTGTGCGCGCCATCTCGATTGCCTGCGTGATCGCCGTAGCCGTGGCGAACGGCGGCAACACGTCGCAGGACCTGAAGACGGGATTCCTGGTGGGCGCGACGCCCAGGCGCCAGCAGATCGCGATTCTCATCGGGGCGATCGGATCGGCGTTGGCCGTGGGCTGGACCCTCACGTTCCTCAACGGCGCCTACAGCTACCAGGTCCCCGAAACGCGCGCCGGCTTCGTCGCGCCGGCGAGCGGCAAGAGCCCCGACGGCAACGTGGTCGTGCATACCGAGACGATGTCGCACTTCGGGATCGGCGGGACGGACTCGATCGACAACAGCAGTTACCAGGTGATTCGCGTCTACGTCGAAACGGTCGGCGTCCCCCCCGGGAAGTACCTCGTCGATCCGGCGTCGCACGAGATTCGCTACGTCGTAGACCCGGGCATCGGCGGCCGCATTCACGAATACCGCGGGCATGAGCTGAAGCGTCTCGATTCTCCCAAAGCGACGCTGATGGCGCTGATCACCGACGGGATCCTGACGCACAAGCTGCCCTGGGGGCTCGTGCTGATTGGCGTGTTCCTGACGATCGCCATCGAGTTGATGGGTGTGTCCTCGCTGCCGGTCGCCGTCGGCGTCTACCTGCCGATCACGACGTCGGCGGGGATGTTTGCGGGTGGCGTCGTCCGCTGGCTCGTCGAGCGGAGAGTCCGCTCCGCGAACCGGTCGTTGGCCGAGATCGAATCCGGTCCGGGCGTGCTATTCGCGAGCGGGTTGATCGCGGGCGGCGCGATCTGCGGGATCGCGGTGGCGGCCATCGCCGGGTGGGGAAGCGCCCGCGGCATGTCCGCGGAGTGGCTCGCGGAAAAGTTCGGGCTGTATCACACGCTGGGCGGGTTCGCGACGTCGGCGATCGTCGGTCTCATCATGTTTGCGATTCTGGGCGTCTTGCTCTACCGCACGGGCCTGCGCAAACAGTAAACACCATTACGCCATCTCAGACCAGCGAGGGACCATTAAGACCGTCGCATTCCTGAAGCAGCTACTCGACTCGGCGGGCCCGTCGGGTTTTGAGCAGGCGCCGGGCCGCGTCTGGCGCAAGGAGGTCGAAGGCTTCGCCGACGACGTCCGCGCCGACGTGCATGGCAACTCTGTGGCCGTTTTGAACCCAAAGGGAAAACCGCGGGTGATGTTCGCCGGCCATATCGACGAAATCGGCCTCCAGATCACCCACATCGATGACGACGGCTTTCTGTACTTCAGCGGGATCGGAGGCTGGGATTCGCAGGTGCTCGTCGGGCAGCGCGTGCTGATCCTGAGCCGCCAAGGTCCGGTGCATGGCGTGGTGGGGAAGAAGTCGATCCACCAACTGAAGAAGGAAGAGCTGGACCGCGTGACGATGGTGATCGACCTGTGGATCGACATCGGCGCGGCCAACCGTGACGAGGCGGCCGCGCGAGTCCGCATTGGGGACCCGGGCGTGCTGGATAGTCGGGTCGAGGAGTACCCCAACGGCCGGATCGTCTCGCGGAGTCTCGACAACCGCATCGGCGCATTCGTCGCGGCAGAGGCAATGCGGCGGCTGGCCACTGCACGGCCCAAGCACGCCGCCGTGTTCTCCGTTGCCTCGACCCGCGAGGAAATCGCGTGGACCGGAAGCGGCGCTCGCACCAGCGCGGTCGGCATCGAGCCCGATGTCGCCGTCGTGGTGGACGTCACGCACGCGACCGACTATCCCGGCGCCGACAAGAAGCACGTGGGCGACCACAAGCTGGGTGGCGGCGTGGTCTTGAGCCGCGGGTCCTCGGTGAGCTCTGCCGTCTTCGACTTGCCGGCCGAGTGCGCCGAGCAAGCGAAGATCCCGTACACGATCCAGGCGGCGCCGCGCGACACCGGCACCGACGCCGACGCGATCTACAACGCCATGCGCGGCATCCCCACAGGTCTCGTGAGCGTCCCCAACCGCTACATGCACAGCCCGAATGAAATGGTGGCGCTCGAGGATCTCGATCGCGCCGCCGATCTGCTTGCCGCGTTCGCGCGCCGGCTGGAACCAAACACCGACTTCATCCCCCGATAACCGTGCTTTAGGTGACCCAAACAAACAGGGCCCCGGCGGACTGCCCGGGACCCTGAATTGGTCAGGAGTTACGACAAGCTACTGCAGCATCTCTCCGAAGACGCCAGGGAACATCTGCTGGAACACACCGTTGAACGTGAACAGGTAACCCGAACCACCACATCCTGTGCCATTAACTGGGTGGGTCTGCGTATATCCCCCCAGCGGCTGGATACACAGGCTATACGTTGTGTTGCCGAGGTTCAGGAACTGGTACTTCCCGTCCACATCGGTGGGCGTCGAGGCCAAAACCTGGCCATTCCACCACAGCTCGACGGTCCACCCTTCTAGGCCCATCTCACCGGCGAACGGATCGCGAACACCGTCGTTATTGAGATCCTCGAACACAATGCCGTTCGCAAAATTGATCCCCGTCGGCGGACTCTCAGGCGGCGGCGGCGGAGGAGGCACCGGAGCCGGAGGAGGCGGCGGAGGAGGAGGCACCGGAGCCGGCGGCGGCGGCGGCGGCGGAGGCACCGGGGCCGGCGGCGGCGGAGGAGGAGGAGGAGGCGGCGGCGGCGGCGGAGGAGGAGGCGGCGGCGGCACCGCAGCCGGAGGCGGCGGAGGAGGCGGAGGAGGTGCCGGAGGCGGCACCGGATCGCACTTCTTCGCCTGACCCGGAGGCACCTTACCGCTGCTGCCAGCGGTCTGGGGTGCCACCCTGCAGGCAACGGAGCTGTTGCCACGACCCTGCGCGGCGACCGCGACCAGCGGCAACGCCGACAGAGCGACAACAGCAAACAGGACACGAACGCTTTTCATGCTCTCTCCTGACCGAAGAGGTCGTGGATATGGAACTGCGCACCCCCTTTGGGCAAGAACCGCACCCATTGCGGCATGATGGGCGTAACACATTCTAGATTAATGAGATACATGCAGCGGATAGCACGGAATATGCGCGTGCTGTTGTCATAATTCTTGACGTTGCGTTACGCGGTTTTTCGGGCGATCTGCAAGTGACATTAAGGCAGAGAAATCTGCCCTATTTCCGCTTGAGATCCGCGAGTGCGGATTGAGCGGCGTTGCGGACCTGCTTGTCGCCGTCATCGGTGAGACCTTCGAGTGTCCCAACCGCCGCCGGCGTCGCGGCGAGACGGAGGGCCTCGACCGCAGTCGCGCGCAACGCAGCCGGTTTCCGACCGAACAATCGCCCACCGGGCTGCGCAAACTTGATGAGCGCCTGTACTGCCGCCGTGCTGCCGATCCGACCGAGGGCGAGAATCAGCTCCCGCTCCACCGTTTCGTCCTCCTCCTCTTCCATCGCCGCGACCAGCGGCATCGCGAGCGCGTTCGACTTGCGGCCGCCGACACCCAGTGCGGCCTGCATGCGAACCTCGGCCGACTTGTCGCGCAACGCACGACGCAGCGGCTCCGCCGCCGAGCTCGATCCGATCTTCGCCAACGCCAGGGCGACCGCCTTCCGGACCCGCTCGTCGTCGTGCTCGAGCTGCTGGGCGAGCGCCGGTACGGCCACCTCCAGGCCAAGCTCGCCCGCCAGCTCGGCGACGTTACGTACGACGAACCACTGACGATGTCCCAGCATATGCACCAGCTGGTCCGTCCCTTCCTTCATGCCCGTCAGCGCCATGAAAATGCCGCGACGCTCGTCGATGGTCGGGGCCGCAACGAGGAGATCCAAGAGCACTTCGACGCCGTCCTCCCCTGCCCGGCGCAACACCAGCAGCGCGTCCTCTCGATCCGTCGGATGATCGGCTGCGGCGGCGATCGCCTCGAGCAACGCCTTGCTGTACATACGCTTCAGCGCGATTGAGTACTGCCGCCGCCGGCTTGCGTCGCTCACCTGCTGCTCCGCCCGCGCAATCCCCGCAACAATCGTGAGCACCTGCGTCGTGCGTTTGGCCTTCATCGCCGCCTCGAGCTGCCGGCCCAACACCGCAAGCACGTCTCCCACGTGTGGCCCGTCGGGATTGTCCTTCAACTGCGCGATCAAATCGCCCGTCGAACGTGTGGCCGCGGTTGCGGGGGAGAATCCGGAGCTTTGCGCGGTCGACTCGCGAACGATGTCCGGGATGTCGTCCGCGTCGCGAGCCACACTCGGCGCAGTTGCCGCATCGGGGCCCGGATTCGCGCGCGGCGATGGCGGCGGAGGACTGGAAGGGGGGGGAGCAAGCGGCGTTCCGAAGACGAAAGTCTGCATTCTGACGGACACCCGAGTAGCCCCGCTCGCCCGCAATCGCGACGAGATGTCCTCCTCGCCAGGTTGAGCCGCGAGGGCTCGCAGCAGCTCGAACATCTCGCCGAGCGGCGGATCGGGTGGAATGGCGATCTCCTTGACGGAGTGGAACTCGAGCCGCTGCAGCAGCGTGTCGCCATCCACGGCCGTGTCGTTCACCAGCAGCTTGCCGTCGTGCGCCGCGATCGTCACGCCCTCCACCTTGAGCATGCCCGTCAACGTACGGAACTGCGTCTTCTGCTCCTCTTTCGCTCCTGGATCGCGA
>Ga0137397_10003920_pt1 | contig 10382 bp, 8 predicted proteins | sample czorhiz116metaG_FD_106658 | JGI IMG/M metagenome (GOLD analysis project Ga0137397, IMG submission 106658) | Vadose zone soil microbial communities from Angelo Coast Range Reserve, California, USA - czorhiz1.16 metaG | ecosystem: Environmental > Terrestrial > Soil > Vadose zone | place: USA...
ATTCGCAGATGCGGACACAGAAACGTGATCTTCACGCGTCGATCAGATGGCCATCGAGACCTGCCCGCTCTTCCGGTAGCTGTCCGCCCGTCAGGTCAGCCATCGGCGGTGTCCGTCCACCCGATCAGGACGACCTGAGTCGCGGGAGAATCTCGGCGGCGATCATCTCGTGCTGGGCGCGCTCGTCGCGGGGGTCACCGATCGCGCTCATGAGGAAGTAGTTGCAGCCGGCGGCGCGGAATCGCTCGAGCTGCTCCGCGCACTGCTCGGGCGTTCCGATGATGCCGTAGCGCTTCACGAGCGGCTCGAAGTCCTGGTTGTACCGTTTGCTCAGCACGCTCACCCACGCCTTCTTCGCGGCCTCGTAGTCGCGCCCCACCGTGATGAAGGCCAGATGGGCCGCGGTGAAGCCGTCCAGCGACCGGCCGGCGTCGGCGGCCGCGGCGCGGATCTTGTCGAGACTCTGCGCGTAGCGGTCGGCCTGCACGACGTACGACACCCAGCCGTCGCCCTGGCGGCCGGCCCGGGTGAGCGCCGCGTCGGAGCGGCCGCCGATCCAGATCGGCGGAGGCTGCTGGATGGGTTTGGGGTCGATCGAGACCGACGTGAACCGCGTGAACCGGCCGTTGAACGTCGCCGGCGTGTCGCGCCAGAGCGTGCGCACCACGTCGATGCCCTCGGTCACCCGCGCCCCGCGCTCCTGGTGGGGCACGCCGCAGAGCTCGAACTCCTTCGGATTCTCCCCGCCCACGCCGACACCGAAGACGAGCCGCCCGCCCGAGAGCACGTCGAGCGTCGCCGCCATCTTCGCCGCCACCGCGGGCGCGCGGAGCGCCAGCAGGTAGACGGCGATGCCGAGCTTGATCCGGCGCGTGATCGGCACGTAGGAGGCCAGCAGCGTGAGCGACTCGTAGAGCGGGTTGTGGAACGACAGGTGGTCACCCGTCCACACCGAGTCGTACCCGATCGCCTCGAGACGCTGGACGAGCGCGAACTGCTCGGCCGGCGGATGCATCGAGAGCTGGGCGCCGAAGCCGATCACGCCGTCACCGCGGGAAGGCGTCACGCACGCCGCCGTCCACCGTCAGGGTGCACCCGGTCGTCTTCGCGGACCGGTCCGAGGCCAGGAACAGCACGGCCTCGGCGACGTCCTCCGGGAGGATGGTGACGCCGAGCAGATTGCGCTTGCGATAGAAGTCCTCGAGCTGCTCGACGGTGATCCCCTGGGCCGCCGCGCGCTCGCGCCGGATCTCCTCGGACCAGAGCTTCGAGTCCTGGAAGACGGCGTCCGGATTCACGATGTTCGAGCGGATGGCGTGGGGCGCGCCCTCCAGGGCCAGCACCTTGGCGAGCTGCGCCTCGGCCGCCTTCGCCGCCGAGTACGCGGCGAAGTCCTTGCCCGGCGACATCACGTTCTTCGTCGCGACGAAGACGAGCGCGCCGCCGAGTCCCTGGGCGATCATGAGCCGCATCGCCTCGCGGGCGACGATGAAATGGCCGGTCGAATTGACCGCGAACGAGCGCTCCCAGTCGGCGAGCCCCAGGCGCACCACCGGCGACGAGTGCGCGATGCCGGCGTTCGACACGAGCACGTCGAGCCCGCCGTAGGCGAGCACCGTCTCCTCGAACGCCGCCCGCACCGACGCCTCCCGCGTCACGTCCATCTCGAGCCCGAGCGCTCGCCCGCTCCCGACGTCCTTCACGATGTCGTCGGCGGTGCGGCGCGCGCTGGCGCCGTCGACGTCCCCCGCGACGACGTGGGCGCCCTCGGCGGCGAGCCGGCGCGCGATGGCGCGGCCGATGCCGGAGCCGGCGCCGGTGACCAGCGCGATACGTCGCGCCAGCTCCTTCTCCGGCGGAGCCAGCGTGAGCTTGTAGAGCTCGAGCGGCCAGTACTCGACGTCGAAGGCGTCCTTGGCCGAGAGCGAGACGTACGTGCCGAACCCCTCGGCGTTGCCGAGCACGTCGATGGTGTGGTGATAGATGTCGCTGACGATCCCGGCGGTGCGCCGGTCCTTGCCCGACGTGAACATGCCGAGCCCCGGGACCAGCACGACGCGCGGGAGCGGGTCGCCCAGCTGCGCGCCCTCGAAGCGATTCGCCTCGAAGTAGCGCGTGTAGTCGGTGACGAAGCGCTCGACCGACCGCTCGATCGCCGTCGCCAGCTCGGCGTCGGTCTCGGTGCCGGTCGCCGTCACGAAGCACGGCAGGCGCTTGGCGTAGATCGTGTGATCCGGGGTGGCCGGTCCGATCTGCGAGACTCGGGGCGCGTCGGCGGAGGACACGAACTCCGTCACGGCCGGCGCGTCGTCGAAGGTCACGACGACCCGCCGGCGCCGCCCCAGCAGGCCGCGCAGCCGCGGCGCCACCGTCAGCGCCGTCTGTCGCCTCGCCGGCGCCTCACGAACGGGAGTCCGGGCGCCGCCGAAGATCCGCCGGCCCCGCTTCCGCTCGGCGATCGCCGCCTCGGCGCGCGAGATCAGCGCGATCGTGCCTTCGTACGCCTCGCGGACGGTCGCCCCCCACGTGATGGTGCCGTGACGCTCCAGAAGGAGCGCCTTCGCGTCGGGCCGGTCGCGGATGGCGTCGGCGACGTCCCGCGAGATCCGGAACCCGGGCCGGCGATACGGGAGCGCGATGACGTCCTTTCCGTAAACACCCTCGACCGTGTCGTGGGCGCGGTCGCTGTTCGTCAGCGACACGACGGCGTCCGCGTGGGTGTGGACGATCGCGCCGGCGGAGAGGAAGCCGTGCAGAAGCGTCTCGATCGACGGGCGCACGCCCGCCGGCTCCTGCAGCGCGTGGGCGAGGTAGCTCACCATCTCCTCGTCGCCCATCTCGTCGCGGCCGAGGAGCGCCGCGATGTCGTCCATCCGTACGCCCGGGAAGTCCTTCTTCTGGACGGACTTGAGGTCGGAGCCGCTCCCCTTCACCCGGAGCACGGCGATGTCGCGGCCGCGGTGGTCGTGCTCGCGGGTCTTGATCGAGGTGTTGCCGCCGCCCCAGATCACCAGCGAGGTTTCGGCGCCGACCAGGCGGGAGGCGTAGACGAGGAGGTCGAGGCCGTCGAGCGGATTCGCCTCGGCTTCGTTCCAGCGAGAACGCATGCCGGCCCCACGATACCATGATCTCCGTGGGGATTTTCGGACGCCGCGCGGCTGCCGGCCTTCTGGCCGCGGGGCTCCTCGCCGCGCCCGCCCTCTGCCGCGCCGACGGCGTGATGCTGGTCCAGGCCGGCGCCTTCTGGATGGGGCGCGACGACGGCTCGCCCGACGAGGCGCCGCTGCACCGCGTCTACGTGCGCGACTTCTGGATCGATCGCGACAAGGTGACGAACGCCGAGCTCGCGGCGTTTCTGAACGCGACCGGTCTGAGACCGCCCGGAGCCGACCGGCGCTACGACGAGGACGATCCCGACGCGCGGATCCACCGGTCCGACGGACGCTGGATCGCCGACCCCGGGTTCGAGCGCCACCCCGCGGTCGAGGTCTCCTGGTTCGGCGCCCGCGACTACTGCGCGTGGAAGGGCCGGCGCCTGCCCACGGAGGCCGAGTGGGAGAAGGCCGCCCGCGGCGACGACCGGCGACCGTACCCGTGGGGCTTCGCGGCGCCAGCGCCGGAGCGCGCGGTTTTCGGACGCGCCTACAACGCGACCGACGTCGCGAGCCGGCCGGCCGCGGCGAGCCCGTACGGCGTCCAGGACATTCTCGGAAATCTCCGGGAGTGGACATCGACCGTGCTCCGGCCCTATCCGTACCGGGCCGATGACGGCCGGGAGCCCTACACGGGCGCGACCGGCCGGGTGGTGGTCCGCGGGGCGAGCCACGACGACCCCGTCCAGTCGCTCAGCGTGACGCGGCGGCTCTCCTACGACCGCCGCGGCGCCGCCGCCGGCCACCACTTCGTCGGCTTTCGGTGCGCCACGTCGGAGGACCTGGGCGAGATGGCTCCCGGGGGCGGTCCACGGTGAGCGGAGTTGGGTTATCATGGCGATCCAATGGAGTTTCTCCGTCTCTACGTGATGTTCGAGGAGCGATTCCCCCGTACGATTGCCCCGATCGCAGACGACGACGCCCCGCCCCGGCGCGAGGCGCACGCGCAGTGAACGACAGAGGAGGATTCATGGCATCGATCACGCGTCGCCGCTTTCTGACAACCACGACAGGTACCGGCCTGGCGGGCATCTTCGCCGCCGGCATCCCGCCCGCGCGCGGGCAGCAGCGGGAGATCTCGTATCTCTGCTGGAACAACTTCGCGCCGCTCATGGACAAGAAGCTGGACGAGATCGCGCTGCGCTTCACCAAGGACACCGGCATCAAGATCAAGATCGACCACATCGCGGCGCCCCAGCAGGCCGCGAAGTACGCGTCCGAGGTCCAGTCGCAATCCGGCCACGACCTGGTCGAGATGCGCATGCACTTCCCGTGGCTCTACGAGGGCCAGCTGGTCGACCTCTCGGACATCGTGGGCGAGCTGGAGAAGAAGTACGGCAAGGTACTCTCCTCGGCGGCCGAGACCGCCCAGGTCCGCGGCGTCTGGCGGGCCGTGCCGCAGTACCACGGCATGTTCGTGGCCACCTACCGGGAGGACCTCTTCAAGAAGGCGGGGCTCAAGATCCCCGACACGTGGGAAGACCTCTACACCGTCGGCAAGGAGCTGAAGAAGATGGGACACCCGGTAGGGATTCCCATCAGCCAGAACTACGACACCATCTCGACCGGGGGGCCGGTGCTCTGGTCGTTCGGCGGGCTCGAGGTCGACAAGGACGGCAAGACCGTCAAGATCAACAGCCCGCAGACCGCCGAGATGATCGAGTGGTACCGGAAGATGTTCCGCGACTGCATGGAGCCCGAGGTGCTCTCGTGGGACGACGCCAGCAACAACCAGTCGATCCAGCAGGGCAAGGCGGGCTGGATCCACAACCCGGTGAGCGCCTACATCGTGGCCAAGACGATGAAGCTCCCGACCGCGGACACCATCAACCACCACAAGACGCCGGGCGGGCCCAAGGGACGCCACGAGACGGACGTGCCGCGCCACATCGGCATCTGGCGGTTCTCCAAGCACATCGCGCCGGCCAAGGAGTTCATCCGGTATCTCCTCGGCACCCGGGAGCGCTACGACGAATACATCATGTCGGCGGACGCCTTCAACCTGCCGGTCTACGAGAATCTGCAGAACCATCCCGTGCTCAAGACCGACCCGAAGTACGCCGCGCTCCTGGACACCAAGGGGGTGCAGTACCACTGCTACGGCTGGCCGGCGCCGCCGAGCGACAAGGTGCAGCTCATCACCAATTCCTTCATCATGCCCAACATGATCGCCAAGGCGGTCACCGGCACGTCGACCAAGGACGCGCTGGCCTGGGCCGAGAACGAGATGAAGAAAGTCATGGCAGGGTGATCTGACAATGGCCATCAGTACCGTCGATATCGCCGCCGCGGCTCGCCGCCCCTCGCTGCGGACCCGCATCGGGGAGCTCCTCGACCGCGAGGAGTGGCTGGGCCCGATCTTCGTGAGCCCGGCGCTCATTCTCCTGCTGCTCCTGGTCGCCTATCCGTTCTGCATGGCGCTCTACTTCTCGGTCTCGAACGCCTTCATCGGCCGGCCGAGCCATTTCATCGGCCTGCGCAACTTCATCAACCTCTGGCAGAGCGACGCGTTCCGGCAGACCTTCCAGAACGCGTTCGTCTTCTGCGGGGCGGCGGTCGGCGCGAAGCTCGTCATGGGGATCTCGCTGGCCTTGCTGCTCAACCAGCAGCTCTGGTTCAAGCGGCTCATCCGCGGCGCCGTGCTGTTGCCGTGGGTCATCCCGACGGCCTTGTCGACGCTCGGCTGGTGGTGGATGTTCAACTCGCTCTACAGCGTGGTGAACTGGACGGGCCTGGCCCTCGGCATCATGGACCCGCCCGGGCCGAACTGGCTCGGGCAGAAGTACTACGCGATGGCCGCGGTCATCATCGTCAACATCTGGCGCGGCCTGCCCTTCTTCGCGATCACGATCCTGGCCGGCCTGGTGGCCATCCCGAAGGAGCTCTACGAGGCGGCGGAGGCCGACGGCGCCGGACCGATCGCGCGCTTCTGGTACGTCACGCTGCCGCTGCTCAAGGGCGTGCTGGCCATCGTGGTGCTCTTCTCCACCATCTTCACCTTCAGCGAATTCAACATCGTGTTCGTTCTCACCCACGGCGGTCCGATCAACTCGACCCATCTCTTCGCGACCCTGGCCCGCCAGGTCGGGCTCGAGACGGGCCGGATCGGCGAGGGCGCCGCGATCTCGCTCTACCTCTTCCCGGTGCTGATGCTGGTGGTGTGGGCACAGCTCCGCTTCGTCCGAAAGCAGGCCTACTGATGAGTCGCCGGAAGCTCTCGAGGAAGATCCTGATGCACGTGCTGCTGGTGCCGTTCCTGATCTTCGCGGTGTTTCCCTTCTACCACATGGCGCTGACGTCGCTGAAGCAGAACAAGGAGCTGTACGACCGGGACGCGGTCCCGCTCTTGATTCGCCAGGGCCCGACGCTGGACCACTACACGAAGCTCCTGTGGGAGACGGGCTTCCTGACGTGGACGAAGAACAGCCTGCTGGTCACCGTGCTCTCGACCGTCGTGTCGCTCGTCCTCGGCACGATCGCGGCCTACGCGCTGGCGCGGCTCAAGTTCTTCGCGGTCGGGAGCCTCGGCACCGCGATCTTCGTCACCTACCTCGTGCCGACGTCGCTCCTGTTCTTACCGCTGGCCCAGGTCGTGAACTGGCTGGGCCTTGGCGACTCGAAGTGGGCCCTCGTCGTCACCTATCCGACGTTCCTCGTCCCCTTCTGCACCTGGCTCCTGATGGGCTACTTCCGGACCGTGCCGAAGGAGGTCGAGGAGTGCGCGATGGTCGACGGCGCCACGCGCATCCAGGCCCTCTGGCGGATCGTGCTGCCGATCACCGTGCCGGGCCTCGTCTGCGCGGCGCTCTTCGCCTTCACCCTGTCCTGGAACGAGTTCATCTACGCCCTCACGTTCACGTCGTCGTCGGAGCAGATCACGGCGAGCGTCGGGGTGACGAGCGAGCTGATCCGCGGCGACATCTACTACTGGGGCTCGCTGATGGCGGGCGCGGTGCTGGCATCGGTGCCGATCGTCGTCTTGTACGTCTTCTTCCTCGACTACTACGTCTCCGGCCTCACCGCCGGCGCCATCAAGTAGCCGTCCGCCACGGCCGGCCCGGCGCAACCCGCCGAGCCGGGCGCGGCGCCGCGGCGGCCACGCTGAACGTCGAGTAACTCGACGAGCAAGCGGTGTCGGAGGCGCGGGGCGGGGATGCGGGAGGGGTCAACCGGACCCGTTCCCGTGAAGCGGCGTCGGAAGTCGACCGCCCGGATGGAGCCCAGCCGCCGAGGAGCAGCGTACGCGTGCCGCGTGGTCCGGTGACCCCTTCCGCATCCCCGCCCCGCGCCGCCGGCGCCTAGCGCGAAGTGACGAAAGCCTCGAGCATCCCGTCGGCGCAGATGCGTCGCGCGGTGATGGCGCGACGCATCGCGAGCCGGCCGCGCGCCTGGGCCTCGTCGGTCGTCGCGAGCGCGGAGAGGATGCGCACGGCGCGGTCGGCGTGGTCACCCTCCACTTCCATGTGCACGTGGTAGAAGTCCAGGGCCAAGCGCGGCACGCCGTAGTGCGTCTCCAGGGCGGCGGCCATTCGCTGGACGTGGATGGCGTTGAGCGATTCGGTGGCGATGTTCCCGCCGCACAGCGCCTCGATGGTCGAGGAGCGCTGCAACAGGAACAGCTCGTTCTTCTCGATGATCGTGGTCGGCAGGTACTCGGTCGCGAAGAGCTCGTCCCGTGAAATACCGAGCGCCGCGGCGAGCTTGACGAAGAGAAACGAATGCGCGGTCGTCTTGCCGCCGATCGTGTCCTCGCCGCCCTCCTCGACGACCAGCGGAATGAGGGCGCGCTGGCGCTCGAGGTCCGCGAAAGTCGGGGTGTAGCCGCCGACCGAGATGATCTTCCACGCCGCGTGGCGCAGCGTGTCCAGGAAGAAGGCGCCTTGCTGCCGGATCACGTTCCGAAGCTGGGGCCGGCTCAGCTTGCCGTCCCAGATCATGTGGAAGAGCGGATGGTGGAGCCAGGGGTGGGTCTCACGCGCCTCGCGGAGCAGCGCTTCGGTGAACGCGGCGGGGGTCAGCGGCATCGTGTTCCTCCTGGCCGGGGGTCGATCGATCGGCCGGATCATTGTACCCACCCGTGCGCGGCGGAGCGGCACATGGTCTATAGTGGAGCGACCTCACAACCCATAGTCAGGAGAACACGACACCATGAAGAATTGCAGACGCCTGGTCTCCGTCGGCCTCGTCACCGTGTGCGCCCTCACGCTGGTGGGGCCGCCGGCGGGCGCCCAGGAGGGCACGCTCAAGAAGATCAAGGAGACGGGCGTGATCACGCTCGGCCATCGCGACGCGTCGATCCCCTTTTCGTACTTCGACGACAAGCAGTCGGCCATCGGCTACGCGATCGACCTCTGCGGCAAGATCGTCGACGCGGTCAAGGCGGAGCTGAAGATGCCCAACCTCCAGGTGAAGCTGAATCCGGTCACCTCGGCCACGCGCATTCCGCTGATGGCCAACGGCACCATCGATCTCGAGTGCGGCTCGACCACCAACAACCTCGAGCGGCAGAAGCAGGTGTCGTTCACGATCACGCACTTCGTGACGGCGAACCGCTTCGTCAGCAAGAAGGCCGCGAGCCTCAAGGACCTGAACGATCTCAAGGGCAAGACGATCGTCTCGACGTCGGGCACGACGAACATCAAGCAGATCACCGAGCTCAACGGACAGAAGAACCTCGGCATCACGATCCTGCCGGCGAAGGACCACGCCGAGGCGTTCCTGATGGTCGAGACGGGCCGGGCCGCCGCCTTCTTCATGGACGACATCCTGCTCTATAGCCTGGTCGCGAGCTCGAAGACCCCGGCCGAGTGGACGATCTCCGCCGAGGCGCTCTCGGTCGAGCCCTACGGCATCATGCTGCGCAAGGACGACCCGTCCTTCAAGAAGGTCGTGGACGGGGCCATGGCGGCCGTCTACAAATCCGGCGAGATCAACAAGATCTACGCGAAGTGGTTCATGTCGCCGGTGCCGCCCAAGGGCGTCAACCTCAACGTGCCGATGAGCGAGGTCTTCAAGCACGTGGTGGCCAAGCCCACGGACTCGGGCGATCCGAACGACTACAAGTAGCCGGCGGCCCGTGACCGCCGCGCCCGTTCCCCCGGAGCGCTGACCCCGTGAAGTACAACTGGAACTGGGGCATCTTCTGGCAGCTCTCGCCGGACGGGCGCGGCACCTATCTCGACACCCTCGTCGCCGGGCTCGGCTGGACGCTGGCCACCGCGATGGCGGCCTGGGTGATCGCGCTCGCGCTCGGCATGATCGTGGGCGTGGTGCGGACCACGCCGACCCGCTGGCTGCGGCGCCTCGGCGACGCGTGGGTCGAGGTGTTCCGGAACGTGCCCCTCCTGGTCCAGATGTTTCTGTGGTTCTTCGTGGTGCCGGAGCTCCTGCCCGCCTCCGTGGGGACGTGGCTGAAGCAGCTCCCGCGCTCGGCCTTCTACACGGCGGTGGTCTGCCTCGGCCTCTACACCTCGGCGCGCGTGGCCGAGCAGGTGCGAGCGGGAATCCAGTCGCTGGCGAGCGGCCAGCGGATGGCGGGCATCGCGCTCGGGCTCACGCTGCCGCAGACCTACCGGTTCATCCTGCTGCCGATGGCGATCCGGATCGTCATGCCGCCTCTCACGTCGGAGTTCCTGAACGTCATCAAGAACAGCGCCGTCGCGCTGACGATCGGCCTGGTCGAGCTGACCGCCAGCGCGCGGTCGATCCAGGAGTTCAGCTTCCAGGTCTTCGAGGCGTTCACGGCGGCCACCCTCATCTACATGGCGCTCAACCTCATCGTCGTGATCGGCATGCGCTGGCTCGAGCGGAGGCTGGCGGTGCCGGGCCTGATCGGGTCGGGGCAGGCGATGCCCCTGGCCGGACACTGAGCGTGCTGACCGCCTTCGACTGGGACGTCATCCGCCGCACCGCGCCCTTCCTGTTCCGGGAGGGCATGACCTTCACGCTCACGCTCACGGCGCTCGCCATGACGGGCGGGATCGTCTTCGGCACGCTGCTGGCGATGATGCGGCTGGCGAGCTACCGCACGCTCTCGACCGCCGCCAGCGCGTACGTGAACGTCATGCGCTCGACGCCGCTCGTGCTCGTGATCTTCTGGTTCTATTTCCTCGTACCCTGGATGGGCGGCTGGCTGCTCGGGGCGACGCGCCCGATCCAGGTCGGGGCGTTTCTGTCCTCGCTGGTCACGTTCATGATGTTCGAGGCCGCCTACTACTGCGAGATCATGCG
>Ga0137397_10003921_pt1 | contig 10376 bp, 16 predicted proteins | sample czorhiz116metaG_FD_106658 | JGI IMG/M metagenome (GOLD analysis project Ga0137397, IMG submission 106658) | Vadose zone soil microbial communities from Angelo Coast Range Reserve, California, USA - czorhiz1.16 metaG | ecosystem: Environmental > Terrestrial > Soil > Vadose zone | place: USA...
CCACTGTTCTTCGTTGGCTTGCTACAGTATATATATCTCAGGAAGCATTCAACGATGCTGAGGTCTCATTGCAAAAAGCATTAGAAATCAATAAGCTTCATAATAATGTTAGTGGCCAAGCAACAAATTATAATGAACTTGGTGTAATATATAGCCAGTCATCTAAGTTAGATATGGCCAAAGCTTCATTTCATAGGGCCATAGAATTACACAAGTGCTTTGATAATTCTATAGGGCAAGGGAATAGTTATCATGGCCTTGGAAACATATATCTTATGTTAAATAAGTTAAATGAGGCTGAAGCCTCATTTGAAAAGGCAATGGAATTTGCTAAGCTTAGCCATTCTTCTTTACTTCATGGAAATGCTCTTCAAGGCTTAGGAAAAGTAAAGATGCAAAGATCACAAATGCAAGATGCAAAACTACTGTTTGAAAATGCTCTTGTCATGCATAAACAAACACAGGATCTATTAGGACAAAAATGGGATCAGCACTATTTGAATGAAGTGTTATCTAAAATGAGCCAGTCCTCAAATTTATTAGTAGACTAGCTTAATTAAGTGTACTGTTAAAATCAACCTTATAAGTGGGGATTAACACTTTTATAAACTAGTCTTATTTGTTATATAGGTCACTGCCAGTGGCCAAGTACTGATCGGACCAAGTCTGTGAGGACTTAGCAGTGTTTGAAGGTTGGTCAGATAGCTGAGACGACATTGCGTTCTCTGAAGAGAGCATGAGGTGTGAGGCGTGTTGCTTAAGTCGAGGAAGGGGCCGTCCTCTTCCCGAACGTCGAGCACGTGCGACGAAGGGCTTGAGCGTGGACGCAGGGAAGTTGCGTGAACGCTTTGGGGTACCGCACACGGACTTGTACGATGCATGACAGCACGCGGGCTTCGAGTTAACGTTGAACAGTCGGGTGAGGGAAGGGTTAAGCACACGCAGAGGAAAGGAAGGGGCAAAGCGAGCCTGATTATTGTCTGCCTCTCGAAGAGGTGAAGCGTGAGGTATTTGTACCAACGCGAGAACTTATTACAGTCTACAATAGGTCGAGCGCGAGTAAGGTGAGATGGGGTCAGAATGAGATATTGCGCGCGACAGCTGGCGCGGAGACGACGGACGCACAAAAGGGACACGGTGAACGAAAGCATCAAGCCTAGAGCAGAAGGGGATAAGACGGGAGGTCTAGGTCTGAAGAGGGAGGGAAAAGTGTGTAAGTGAAGGAAGGCGGATACACACATAAATACCTCGACTTGAACCACGTCTTCGTTACTTCGTATCATCATCCTTCCGAGTCGTCGCCGTGTTCAGGGCTGACCGCGTACATTCGAACCAACTGGTACTTTCACCTATTGAAATGTCAGAAAAAGAACGGTGAAAGTAAGGCAGAGAGCAGAAAGATAACTTGGAAGTCGCCCACCTTGACGATGGGAAGGTAGTCTTGAGCACGTGGTGAGCACAGCCTCTTGCGCCAGTCCTCTAGGAACGAATGCGAGAACCTCCGCGAGCTCCTCGAGGTGAAGTGGGCGGACGCTACCGCGACACACTCGACAAGGCGCCGAGCACGTACCCCGTTTCGCCCATCGACGTGTCGCAAGGCGCATTTATAAGTCTCCGAGTCGTCGAGGGTCCCTTCTCTAGTAGTAATTCATCTGGGGCACGCCGGATGGCGCCGCGGGAAATGGGATACAGCGATGGGATTAAACGAGCTGGCAGAACTCCTATAGGAAGCTGTTCAGATGGGCGTTCTGCCAGTGAGAGACACTGCAGTCGCGTGCAGGGCCGTCGATTGTTCTTTGGTAACTCGCTGATAACCGGACTGGTTCCTCGTCTGCCGCTTTCCATGTCCGCGTCATTGGATCCGAGGGAACGACGGACATGATATTATTCGACGATGTCTTGCATTCGGCCGCTCTCGCCATGTAGGGAGAAACGGAAAGGGAGGACGAAAGTTCGGAAGCTACTGTAGGTGGATGTGCTAGTGACGCAACTGCGCAGATCCGGAATACGTAAGTCTGGACAGGACCGGAACCAAGGGAGATGCGGAAAGGGCTAGCGCAGAGAGAGAGTTCATTGACTAGTTCGTCGCTATCATCGGTAGTATGTAGCAGGGTGAGGTGGTCCTGCACGTGAGGACCGAAGCCCATAACCGGAGAGCTAGAAGTATTAATATGTTGGCGCCGATGAGAAGCCGGATTCGGATTGGATGCGACGATCGATGACGCACCTCTTTCCCCCCAACTTGGTGGCTGAAAGGTCCTTGATTGAGCAGGGAAGACGAAACACAATACCGTGCCAACATCATGTTCCGCCACAGCGTATCGTACAACTTGCCATCATCTAACAATCTCCGACTGGTGCCCCAGAAAGGGATGTGGTACAAGTACCAGACATCATGCAGTCCCAGCCCCCGCCAACGCTTCCAGTAGTACTTTGACACCCCAAGCACCTGGGTCCGGCACCCTCTCCCTCTTAAGCCGGCCCCTCTCGACGTACGCGCTTCTTCCTACGCGGGCTTCGACGTCCCGCGTTGCCTCGGCCGCCTCCGCAGCCTTCTTCACCGCAGCTCGCAAGTCCGACGGACTCGCGGAGAATGCGTCGGCAAACGCGGCGAGCGGATCAACAAGCGTGCGAGACGGGGGCCGTGCTCGCGTGTACGCATACAACCGTTCGAGAGCTGCAGAGACGGCCCGCGACCAGTCCTGCTCCGCGGCAACGCCGACGCCGGAAGCAGAAAGCGCCTGGGCGAGAGCGGAAAATAATATCCTTGGTTGTCTTGATACAAAAGACGTAAAGAAGCGCAAAGGAGACTCACGAGTACAGTGCACCGCTGGTGCCGCCCATTTTCTCGGCCGCCACCTCGGATACGGCGATGAGGGCACCGACAACATCTTCGCCGCTGATCGAACCTGCGCGCAGACGTGCCAGCACAGCTATATATACGAACAGGTCGTATGAGCCGACGTTAACGCTAATTCTGTGAGATCGCATACCCTGTGCGCCCGTTTGCAGCGTCAGGCCACAATCGCCGTCTCCAGAAACGGTGTCCATTGCGGTGATCTCGGGCTCAGCCTTGTCCAGCGCATTGCATGCCTTCTCTACTGCGCGCGCGAACCCTTGCACGTCCTGCGCCCGTACTTTCACTGCCTGATTCGCGGTGCGCTCGGGTGTGAGAATGGCTGGCGGCAGGGCTGGCGCGGATGGAGCAGCACCAGACGTCCATTTCCAGCCGGGGGCAGAGGTATTTGCATCAAGAAGGCGAAGTATAACGTCTGCCGTGGGGCCAGCAGTTGAAGGAGATGACGGGAGAAGAAGCAATGTGAGGGAAAAACCGGGCATATTCAAGCTCGTCTGCAAAATCAGGTAAGCGCTAGAGACATGGGCGGAATTATGGGATTAAGTTACCATGAACGTTCCGCTGACCACTCTCAAGACTGCCACGCCCCGAGCTGAGAGCGCCGTGATGGCCTCTCGCACAATTCCGCCCAGTTCGAGTTCGCTCACGCCACCAAGATTATTAACGAGTAGGACCACGTTGTCCTTCCCAGAGCCCCGAATGCGGAGGAATCCTCTTTCTGGGTCACTCTGGGACAGTAGGAGGTCGAGTAGAGTTTGAATGAGCTCGTTGAGAGGAGGGGTGGGGGAGACACGCTGCACCCCAGCTTCATTATGTATGCCCATTCCGATCTCGATTTCCGAAGAGCTAAGATGACCATCACCGGCGATGGTCCCAGGAACCTGCAAGTAGGGTGTGAGGATCAATGCCTCATTACACGAGGAGTCGAAATGTACGTGGCAGTGCTCCAGACCGACACCGATTGTCGCGATGTTTTGCGAGACCCATTCGGCGATGGAGTACACCTCGTCGAGGCTGGCACCAGTCTGGGCCAGTGCGCCTGCGATCTTATAAACGAGTACGGTCCCAGCGAGGCCCCTGCTGAAGTGAACACGCCAGGCGAAAATTGCGATGACGAAAATCTTACCTGCGTCCCACGATACTGCCCTGGGACTTGCCTACAGCAACGTCATCCCCAACGATAAGAAACTTGACCTTGTCTACCTTGGAAGGATGGTGCGCAGCAAATTGTTCCTTGGCAAGACCGAAGTTGAGCACATCTCCAGTATAATTTCTTTGAAAATGTGAGTGCAGTAACTGAGAGAACTGAGGTAAGGCGCTTACTTGACGATAATAAGAGTCCTATGATATTGGTTACCGCGCTGACTGAAGTGATAAAAAGGATGGTGCTTACCCCTTGTCACTATCAACGAGCTCGATTGCACGGCGCACCTGGGTAGGCCCGGGTGAGGCAAATATGTTACCACATACGGCGGCTTAGACCGTTAGATGTCAGAAGAAGCCTCTCGAAAAGGGTTTGGTATTACCCGTTAACATGCCATTGCCTTGATCGATCGTGGCAACCAACGGAGAGCGCCACAAGGAGCACGAAAAAGGATATCAGAAGTCCGTAGTCGGCGATCCATCGATAATCTTACCAACAAAGCCCGCATGGGAAGGCTCGTGGCCAGATCCCCCACCGCAGATGAGTCCAACCTTGGACTTGTCTTGGTCGGATAGAAAGACCACTAGAATTCAACTAAGACAAAAAGGACACGATCAAAAAAGAGTGGAACCTTTATTGTCGGCATCAAGACCGAGCTTGGGGTTAATCGCGCATAGGCCCTGGAGGGACTGTACGACCAAAGAAGATGGGTCGTTTAGAAAGTGCTTGGCTGAGATGATGGTGAGGAAAGCGTTTCAAGGTGCGGAAGAGTCGTACGAACCGTTGGGACCCATGAGGAGACGATCGATGGGATCTTGACGAGCCGGCACACGTGATGGCTCATGCGCTTGGTGGGCACTGGGCAGGGATTTGGGTTAAAAAGTAGGCAAAACGCACTGGTGGTCGCTGTACTCTGGGTGTCGGGTGAGACCACGATTTATTGTAGATGATCGTGGGAAGAATAGAGATTGCCCTGACCCTGTGAGCCACGACTGGAATGAAAGGCAATTACTGTGGGCGGTACTAAAAGGCAGGGGGTCCATTACACCCAACACCACCCTACTTTGCTATGCAAAACCCATCCAATTCCTCCTCGCTTTCCCAACCTACTCTTCCACCCTCCGCAGAGGGTCGGAAACGACACAGATCGCTCTCTATGGAATCAACAACATCCGCGTCCTCCCGGAAACGCTCTGCCTCGGAAGACCCCACCGCGTCTTCCCCCGTCACGCGCAGCACGCGTCTCGGCGAACCAACCCCTCCTTCCTTATCTGATCCTACCTCCAACGACATCGACGTCTACATGAACTCTCAGGGCGAGTCTGACGTCCTCCAATCGACTCTTCTCCCCGTCCCACATCAACGCGATCCATCCCTCCCTGACCCGAACCCCGAAGATGCCCTCTCTTCCACATTTCTCAAGTTCCAAGCCATCGAAATCATGCGTGACATGCCCTTGATAGAAGGGTCCACCTGGGCGGTGGTCTCCAAGTCTTGGTGGAGACGCTTTGAAAAGGCTGTCACTGGTCAAGTAGACAAAGAAGGTGGCGTCGACGAAGAGGGTCTTGGACCCGTCGACAACTCTTCTCTTCTCGACATTGACGGGTGTCTGAACGAAAATCTCGTCGAGGGAGTCGACTTTGACTGTGTCCCTGAGGTGGCCTGGGACTGGCTCATCCTCCTGTACGTTCTCGCCCACCATCGAACTTTAGTCTTACTTATGCCTTCAATCCAGATATGGAACGCCCGAACAAAGCCCTATCAAACGAAAAGTCATCACTCGCGGCATGCAAAGAGAGCCATCCATAGAGCTGCATCCGCCGCGCTTCCGTTACTTCCTCCTTACAGACGAACCTGCAAACCGCATGGTTCACGGTGACAAGGCGTTTTATTTCACCACATCCTACGTTTCCACAACGAGTGCTCTCCACCGTGACCTTGCGACCAAGTTTGATCGCACCGAGGAACATCGTATCTGGCGGGTCACCCTGAATAATGAGCCAACAGGCACAAACTACCCCTCAGGCGCACTCGCTCTCTCAGAAGCTCGCATCATCGAGGCAGGCGACAAACTTATCGGTGATGTCATTAGTGCGAGCGATGCCTTTATTGTAGAGTTCAAGGAGAACGGTAGATGGATCGCGGATATTACCAACACGAACGAGACTGGCACCGTCGAGGACCGACCATCCCTTCCACTCTTTAGTCATGGCACCGACTTCTTCAGCCGCATGGGCGGAAGTAGCAGCACTTCCCTCGCGCGCAACACCCTCACAATCAACGGTTTGACATCGCCATCGGGCGCATCCAGTACATCCTCCTTGAATAAATCCACGACAATAGCCACACGGTCAAGAGCTTCGATAAAGCCAGGAACGCTCGGTTTAGGAAATCTGTGAGTGGACGAACAGGTTCCTCTGTCTCCCTAGACTAAACACTTGCAGGGGGAATACCTGCTTTATGAATTCCGCGATTCAATGCCTCGCGCACACACCCCAACTCACAGACTATTTTCTGAGTATGCGTTCCACACTCCTTCAAAATCCTATCTAACAAGGATCACAGCCGGGGTTTTCACAAAGGAGCTCAATCCCGATAACCCCCTTGGCATGCGGGGAGAAATCGCACTGTCCTTCGGCGCGTTACTGCAACGCATTTGGTCCGACGCTTCTCAATCCACTTCCTACCCGCCGCGCGAATTCAAGTCCGTGTTATCGCGCTTCGCGCCTCAATTCTCCGGGTACCAACAACACGATACCCAGGAGTTCGTCGCATTCCTCCTGGACGGACTGCACGAGGACCTCAATCGCGTCCTCAAGAAACCGTACGTCGAAAAGCCAGATTGGAATGGCGGTGGCGATTTTGAACTCGTGAAACTTGCTCGATCGAGCTGGGAAGGGTATATGAGGCGGAATGATAGCGTTATTGTCGACCTTTTCCAAGGACAATACAAGAGCACGCTAGTATGTCCGCAGTGCAACAAGGTATCGTTCACCTCTTTTTCGACTTGTTTCTGGTGCTGATCCCGTCGTTCAAGGTGTCGATTACCTTTGATCCGTTCATGTACCTCACGCTACCACTGCCAGTCAATAAGAAGTGGCGACACGAGATCTACTACATTCCATGGGACACGAGCAAGCTGCACGTCAAGATTCCTGTTGAGCTGAATCGTGACTCTACTTTCCGAGACCTTCGCAATCTTCTCGGTCGGTGGATGAGCACGAACCCAGACAACGTACACAACAAACCTACCTTTCTGTGGCGTCGCTGACTCTGCGTTCACGCAGCTCCTAACCCTCGAGATCTTCTCGCACCGGTTTTATAAAAACCTTGACGATACGCAACTCTGCGCGGAGATGGCAGAGAACGACAAAATCGTTTGCTACGAGCTGCCTTGCCATGCTCAGCAGACGCGCAACCACATACCCAAGGCCGGCAATCCGTTCATTGTCCCAGTCTTCCTATGTGACGCCGCTGTTGGACGTACCGCACACTCGGCATTCAGCCGCCCGATCCCAATACTGTTTGGTTATCCCTTCGTAATTGCGATCACTCCGGACGACGCTCGTAGCACGATACGTATGAAGGAACGTGTCGTCGAACAGTTGCAGCGTTGGACGGAGAATGCACGTGACCTGTGGTCATGGGAGGCCCCTGATGAACCCGACGCCGAAATGGAGGAAGTACAGATCCCTACGCCCATGGACGTGCTAAAGGATGCAGTGACGGAAATCAAGGAGAACGGGGACGTCGTTCCGATCGAGGAGGGTGAGATTGTTGACCAGAAGGCCTTACTCTACGAAGACGTCGTCGAAATCCCTCTATTGAACACCCGGGTATCCACTGCCTCTTCGTCAGTTCACCAGGACATTGATTTTACAGACATACCCTCGCGAGAGGTGCGGCGCGTAGGGGTCAAACCCGGAGCGTTCAACTTGCGCGTACAATCGGGATACAAGGACTTTGGGACGGGTGCCACCTATGGCATGAGCGGCTCACGCTTTGATTCGTGGGACTCGCGCCGTGATGAGTTGACCATTCCGGGAAACGAAGATCCCGTATTGCTTCTTCCCGACGACGCACTCTTCCTCGAGTTCGATCAGAATATGAAGGCATACTACTTCGGTACCGGACACACATTCCAGCACGCACTGTTTAACACCTGGGAGACGTTCACACATCCCGAATACAGCGAGGCAATTAGAGCAGCGGCTGCGAAGACTCAGCGCGGTATCTCGCTGCAGGATTGTCTCGACGAATTCACGAAGGAAGAACAGCTCGGAGAGGACGACCCCTGGTACTGCCCGCAGTGCAAGAAGCACCAACAGGCGACGAAGAAGTTTGACCTATGGAGTGTGCCTGACGTCCTCGTTGTGCACCTCAAACGCTTCTCGAACTCGCGCGCTCTGCGCGACAAGATTGAGGCGTTCGTTGACTTCCCAATAGAGGGGCTTGACCTTACGGAGATGGTACAGGAGCGCAAGATCACGAAGCAGTTACAAGACGAGGAGGTGGACATCGCGCAGCTCAAATTTGGCGATCTCGACGAGCCACTGCTGTACGACCTCTATGCTGTAGACGAGCATCGTGGTGGACTCGGCGGTGGACATTACCGCGCATATGCCTCCAACGACGTTACGGGCCAGTGGTATCAGTTCGACGACGCTTTTGTGACGATTTCACGACCGGAGGCGGCTGTGGTAAGTTTGGCCTGTCTCCAATCGCGAATCTATCCCGCTCATTCGGAACTTTCAGAACTCCGACGCTTACCTGTTGTTCTACAAGCGTCGGACATCTCGCCCGCTTGGAGGAAAAACGCACTCCAAAATTGAAGCTGCGCGTCTAAATTCAGAGCCGTGCAGTGCAGCAGAGACCCCAGTTCCTGTACATATCAACGAGCAGCTCCCAACTCCTCCAGATGAGCCCCTCCCCTTGGTCACGGTGTCCTCCTCAAGGAAACAGGACCTGAACCAGGCGAACCACAATTGGTCCAACACCGGTCGCTGGCCAACGCCCCAATCCGAGTCTTCGTCCATCTCTACATCCCCACCGCCTCAGGATGAAGCCGACAGCGAGTTACCGTCATTTTCCGATTCGCAATACGACGCGGTGCTGGAGGGCTCGCTAGACCCTCTGGTGCTCTCCTCGAATCAGTTTGATTTTGGGAGGACGTCGCCGACGTCGTCGAACGAAGTGGAAATCGATCCTGACGATGAGCCAAGCGGGACTCTAGAGACAGATTCTAGGCAAGCGTCTCCAAGAGAGGAGATGCTTAGAGAGACGCAGGAGGTGGTGGACACGTGGAGTACTAGTACTTGATACGAAGGAGGGACACACAAGTGTAGTAGTTGTCGGTAGTGATGCCCATCGCGGCCAGTTTTGACCTATTAATACAGCGATACAGTACGTCGGTACTACGAATTACGCACGATCCCTATGAACTTTCTACAATTGTATTCCTGTAATTCGATATTCAGCGCAGAACCACCCCCCGGATCCGTCGGTCACATTCTCCGCGGCTTGCTTTTCCACCAGCAGGGCAGATGAGCAGATTGTCTCCCGCCCTCCTCTACCTGACGATCTACAACCCGACGCTCAAACCCTGCACGCCCGTAGGTGACGACGATGACGAGGACGCCGAGGAGCAGGCCCACATCCTCTTCTACGCATCGCGCGAACGGGCCGTCTCGCGCGACAAGATGCTCAGGCAGGTCGGCCTCGCCAAAGCTTTAGTCAAATTTTCCGAGTACGCCGCCCCCTTTGCGAACCCATGGCTTTTTAAAAAAAAGTTGACCCATCCGTCTAAAACGTTAGGATGTTCGTGCCCGAGGACGCGTGCGACAACGTCCATTCGCAATCGCGACGCATGCTCATGGTCACCCCGGAGCCCGGCTTTTGGATCCACACAGTGAGTTAGTTGATCCTCCGAGCTCCGTCCGTCCGTCTTCCTTCCTTCCCTCTCCTTTTTTTTTTTTGTAGATGGATCGATCTTGATCGCTGACTTGACAGGACGTTTCTTTGTAGTGCATAGAGCTGGCAAAGACGCCACGCCCGCAGCCCTCGACCAAGGGAAAGGGCAAGGCGGGGACGAAAACGACCAACAAGGGCAAGGACGGGAACGGGGAAGGGAATGTCGTCTACGACTATCACGAAGGGTCGGTGCACGACCTCGCGCTGCGCGCGCAGGTCCTGCGGGGGTACGAGGAATTCAAGGTGCGTGTGTTCTGTCGTACCAAGCGAAGGGTGCCCTTCTAACGCCTCCATTTTGTCTTTTTTTTTTTTTCCTTTTCGTTTATTCATTTTTTTTTATTTAAATTGTTTTTTTTTCTTTCCCATGGTTTTTTCACGTTCGCCCTTGGCGTGATCGGAAGACGC
>Ga0137397_10003922_pt1 | contig 10376 bp, 8 predicted proteins | sample czorhiz116metaG_FD_106658 | JGI IMG/M metagenome (GOLD analysis project Ga0137397, IMG submission 106658) | Vadose zone soil microbial communities from Angelo Coast Range Reserve, California, USA - czorhiz1.16 metaG | ecosystem: Environmental > Terrestrial > Soil > Vadose zone | place: USA...
AGCCAGCCGTCGCCGGAAACCGTGTTCGCTTCGCCCTGGCTGTGCAAGTAGTACTTGCGGTATTCCGTGCCGGGGATGGGCCATGCGTCGGCGGTGCGCCACTTGTTCGCGCCCATCACGAAGATGCGCACCTTCGGGTCACGGTCCACGCCGTTGTCGATCCCCTTCAGCCAGTAGTCGAACCAGCGCAGCTGAAGCTCGTCGATGGGGTTGTCGGCTCGAGGACCGAAGTCGAGCGCGCCCACGTTGCGGCCCCAAGGGAGATGCAGCCAAGGACCGACGACCAGCTGCTGGTTCTCGCGCGCGAGCTTGGAGCCCGCGTTCCTGCGCAGCCCGTTGAAATTCTCGAGGGCTCCGTCGATGAAGATGTCGTACCAGCCGTCGAAGTGCAGCGCCGGGACGGTGATGCGGTCATAGCGCTCGCGGATGCTCCACTGCTTCCAGTAGGCGTCGTTGTCCGGGTGCCGCAACCAGTCGAAGAAGTAAGGGGCGACGCGAGGGTCCTGGGGATGGAGCGGCGGGAAATCCTTGAGCGGAAGAAACCAGTACCATTTCGTGAATTCCTCGGCGACGGCCTGGTTCATCTCGGCGTCGAGCGCTGCGCCGTCCGGATAGCGGCGGACATGGCTGTTGGCCAGCGTCGTCAACGGCCAGTCCTCGGCGAACGACTGGTCGAGGGCCCCGCCCTCGTAGGTCCAACCGTCGTGGTAGTCGGATGCGGTCATCGCGGGCACGATCGCCACCAGGTGGGGAGGACGCAGCGTAGCGGGAAGGAGCTGCGTCCCGCCGGGATAGGAGAAGCCGTACATGCCGACCTTGCCGTTCGACTTCGGCAGCGCCGCCGCCCATTCGATCGTGTCGTAGCCGTCGTTGGCCTCGTACCGGAACGTGTAGAAGAACCCGTCCGATTTGTACTGACCCCGGACGTCCTGGACGACCACGATGTAGCAATGCGAGGCGTAGAAGCCTGGAGAGGCATAGACGTACGTCTGCGCGAGGTCCTTGTTGTAGGGCAGTCGCAACAGGATGACCGGAAACGTGCCCGGCGCGGTCGGCGTGAAGACGTTCGAGCGCAGGATGGTGCCGTCTCGCATGGCGGTGGGGACGTCGTCCGCCTTCGTGTAGCCGCAGCTCTCGGCAGCAGATGCCGCCACCGCTGGGATCGGCACGGCGACAGCGAGCGACGCGAGCAGCAGGATCGGGATCGAGCGCTTCCCGCTGGGCCAGCACGGAATCGGGGCCATCTACGTCTCCTGTGGACGCCTGAGAAGGCTGCGGCAGGCGAAGAGTTCCCGCGTAGTGGCGGTCGACCAGATGCGAGATCAAGACGCGGCGTGTCAGCGTTTTCGCAAAAACGCAGAAGGCCCGGCACCTCGCGGTCCCGGGCCTTCGCGTTCAGGCGCCGAGCGCCTGGACTAGACTGGCTTCACGTTCTGTGCCTGGAGCCCTTTGGGCCCCTTGGTCACGTCGAAGCTGACCTTCTGGCCTTCCGCGAGAGTGCGAAAACCTTCCGCGTTGATGGCCGTGTGGTGGCAAAAGACGTCCTCGCCGCCATTGTCCTGCGTGATGAACCCAAAGCCCTTCGCATCGTTGAACCACTTCACTGTACCGGTTGCCATGCTCTTCCTTCTGAATCGCAGGCGGTGAACCCGCCCGGACCTCGCGCGTTCTGGCGAGGAACGGGCCGTGTATCCGGTTACAGCACAAAATACAAGCAAGCAATGAAGGATGGCCTCAGGTGGGCCGCCCGAGCGGGCTGGCGGCGGGCACCTCGACGATGCGCCCGCTCTCCACCTGATAGATGTAGGCGTAGATGGGTATCGACCTGGGCACGAGCGGGTGACGCCGGATCCGTTCCACGTCGGTGGCGACGCTTTCGGCCTGATCGCGGATGGTGAGCCAGTCGATGAAGTCGCCCTGCCGCGAACCAGGCCCGTTGCCGCGGTCGTGCCAGCCGCTGGCGTCCACCGAAGCCGTGTCGAGGCTTTGCGCAAGGAGGCCGCGCATGATCTCGTCCGTGAACAGCTCCATTCCGCAATTGGTGTGGTGGATCACGAACCACTCGTTGGTGCCGAGCAACTTGTGCGAAATGACCAGGGAGCGGATGGCGTCATCGCTGGCGCGCCCGCCTGCGTTGCGGATCACGTGCGCATCTCCCTCGCGAAGGCCGAGCGCTTTGGCGGGATCGATGCGCGCATCCATGCAGGTGAGAACAGCGAAGCGGCGGGCCGGGGGCAGTGCGAGCGAGCGTTTGTCGCCGAAGTCGACGGCATAGCGCGTGTTGGCGGAGAGGACCTGATCGAGTACGGCGGACATGTGAACCTCCTTCGGCTGAACCTCGGCCGGGAAGGATACTGCTCGGCGCGCGAGTGTCGATAGATGGGCTTCCCCAACGGAACACTTCACTAGCCGGAGGACCGCGCCCGCCGCGCCATGCCGGTGGCGCTGCCCCTCGTCGCCATCGGGGTCGTCGTCCGCCTCGCGCGCCGCTAATCCTCGTCGTCTTCCCCGCGCCCGAGTCCGAAGATCGCGAGGTCGACCGCGTCGGCCATCTTCCGGTCGCCGAGGGCGTTCGGGTGATAGCAGTCGTTCATCCAGGCGGGGCGCATCCGGGTGGGATCGGCGGGATCCTTCATCACGGCGTCCCAGTCGATCACGGCATCGCAGCTGCCCCGGGTCCGGATGAACGCGTTCACCAAGGTCCGGTTCTCCTCCTTCGAGCTGCCCGCAGGATTGCACATGGGAAGCACGGTCGAGCAGACGATGCGAAGCCCGCGGGCGCGGACCCGCGCGACGATCTCCTGCATGCCTCCGATGACCTGCGCCGCGGGGGACGGAGGCCAGGCGCCGTCGCCTCCCAGATCGTTCGTCCCCTCGAGCAGCATGACGTCGGTCACACCGGGCACGCTGAGCACGTCGCGCTCCAGGCGGACCGGGGCCGGCGCGCCGCAGCACTGCTGAGTCGGGTCGTACGGGTTCGGCTGCCGGCTGACCGTGTTGCCGGAGATTCCCGCGTTGACGATCGACTTCTGCCTCTCGGCCGGTAGCCGGTTGATGCGCTCGCTCAGCAGGTCGGTCCAGCGGTCGCCGCCTCCGCTCACCTGGTAGCCGTCGGTGATGGAGTCACCGAGCGCGACGATGGTGCCTTTGATGTCCGCGTTGACGTCGATCAGATCGACCCACAGCAGCTCGCCGGGGTGCCAGCCCGGAGTGCGGGTATTCTCGAACACGTACGTGGAGGGAAACGGCGCGCCGGATACGTCGGCGGTGTGGTCTCCCGCGCTCGCGGAGATGAAGCAGCCGGGCGGGTTCGTCTCCGGCGCGGGGAACGTGTGATCGTTCACCTGGGCGCCGGGAGCATGGAGGCTGACCGCCATGTTCTGCTGGGCGTGGACCCGCAGCGAGACCGGGTCGCTCCAGACCACCTCGCCAGCCTTGATGTTCACCGAGGTCTGGCCGTGGTGGAACGTGAGCGTTCGCAGCGAGCCGGGAACGAGCGCCGGCTGCGCCACGCTGCGCTGCAGCCCGATGGTAGCCGCCCGGATGGTGATGCTCTGCGTGCCGTACTGATTTCCGATGCGGACGCGGATCCGCGTCCCCGAGACCGACGCGCGAGCGACGTTGCGCACCGTGAAGTCTTCCGACGTGCCGTGCACGCCTTGGAGCGCCGATTCCCAGGTGGCGAAACGGCGACCGTCACGGTCCTCGTCGCGCTCGGCCAGCGCGGCGGCCGGCATGAGCAGTGTTCCAATCGCCAGCGCAATCGCAGCGCGGACGGTCCAGCGGCCTTTCGATTCGGGAGCGGAGGGCATGGCGGCCGACATGCCAAGGTGTCCGAACGCAAGTCACGTCTCGCCGCGTCAGCCGTTGACGCCACGGGAGGTAACGCTCCCTGCCTTGACTTCCCGTCTGAGCCCGGCGCAACGGTCCGCCGCGATCGCGCTCTCCAGGCGCCGTCCAGCGACTGTTCTCCGTATCCCCCTGAATCAAAGGAGATTCCATCATGAACGACGTTTTCCGACGGCCCGGCGCGCTCGCCGGTCCCTGCTGGAGCTTCTTCAATCTCCGGTCACTGTGGTTCGCCTTCTCATCCTCTCTGGTGCTTGCAGCCGCCCCTGCGCTCGCCGGCGAGCACGACCGCGATCGCTCACGACGGGGAGTCGCTTGCGCGGACTTGATCAACTTCACCTCCGAGGGCGGGACGACGGTGACCGCCGCGACCCTGGTGACCTCGGGCACAGTGGTCACGCCGGCGGGGGCGACCTTCAGCAACCTGCCGGCGTTCTGCCGCGTGCAAGGTGTGAGCAAGCCGTCGACCGATTCCAACATCCTGTTCGAAGCGTGGCTGCCTGCCAGCACGTGGAATGGAAAATTTCTCTCCGCCGGCGAGGGGGGCTACGTCGGGACCATCGGCTATGCGGCCATCGCCCTCAATCTCCAGAAGGGCTACGCCACCGTTTCGACGGATACCGGTCACGTCGCCTCGGACACGTGGTGGGCGGTCGGACACCCCGAAAAGGCGAAGGACTACCTGTACCGTGCCAAGCACCTTGTCACCATCGCGACGAAAGGCTTGATCAAGACGCACTATGGCATGGCGGCCAGCCGTAATTATTTCCAGTCCTGTTCGAACGGCGGGCGCCAGGCGCTGATCGAGATCCAGCGGTACCCTGACGACTTCGACGGATTGATCGTGGGGGCTCCATGGAACTTCCAGTCTCACTCGAATGCGGGATTCGTGTGGGACGCCCAGGCGCTCAGCGCTCCGGGCGCGGCGATCAGGCCCGCCCAGCTGCCGGCCATCACCAAGGCCGCGCTAGACTTCTGCGATGGCAACGACGGGCTCGTCGACAACCTCATTACGGATCCCCTCAGCTGCAGATTCGATCCAGCCGTCTTGCTCTGCACGGGCGCCGAGAATGACTCATGCCTGACGGCCGCCCAGCTGGGTGCGTTGAGGAAGATCTATGCCGGCCCGACCAATCCGCGCACCGGCCAGCAGATCTTCCCTGGATTCGCGGTGGGCTCGGAAAGGCAATGGGCCGGGCTCGTCGCGAACCTCAATGCCGCGGGTCTCGGACGGGGATACTTTGCAAACCTGACCTTCGAGGATCCGAACTGGGACTACAAGACCTTCAATTTCGACAGCCACATGGCGTCTGCGGACTTCAAGGTCGGCCTTCTCGGCAACGCGACCGACACCGACCTCTCGGCGGCGAGGCGGCGAGGCGTCAAGATCATCCAGTACCACGGTTGGGAGGATCAGACGCTGCAGCCAGCCTACAGCCCCGAGTACTACGAGGCTGTCGTCCAGGAGACGGGCAGTCTGAAGAAGACGCAGAAGTTCTATCGGCTCTTCATGGTCCCTGGAATGAGGCACTGCAACCCGCCCGGCCCGGGAGCCGGCGTCTTCGGGCAAGGCACCGGGCAGCAGCCACCGGTGCGCGATGCGCTTCATGACGTCCAGGTGGCTCTCGAGGCCTGGGTGGAGCGTGGAGTCGCGCCCAGGAAGCTGATCGGCACGAAGTACACCACCGACGATGCTGCTGCCAGCACCATCCAGTTCACCCGCCCACTATGCCCTCATCCGCAGGTCTCCCGGTACGTCGGCGGCGACCCGAACAGCGAGGCCAGCTTCGCGTGCGTCGGTCAGCCCCGCCATGACGGCGATGACGACGACGACGAGGACGATCGGGACTGAACGGGGCTGGGTGCGCAGTTGCGGAACTGCGCACCCCCTTTGCAGGGGGCTGTCGCAGTCCGCTGATGCCGCAGCTTGACACCCTGTCCGAAGCGGGCGGACAAGCGAGGGGCGGGGGGCGCATGGCGAAGTACGTCCCGAACGATCACGGCAAGGTCGTCGACGGCAAGACCGTCGTCTTCTTCCAGGTCCCCCCGGCCGATCAGGCACCCTCTGCCGCCCGGCCTTCGGCGGCGGAGCGGGCCGAGACGGCCAGGCTGCAAGCCGCGGCGCTGACCGCTGCCGCGCAAAAAGGCGTGCCCTTCTGCGCGGAGTGCGAACAGGCGCGCCGGGAGCTCGAGAAACAGCGCGGAGAACAAGCTTGAGCTCCCTCTCCACCCGCCTGCTCTCGGAGCTGGATCCGCGGCAGCCCTGGTACGCCGTCCTCGACGGGGCCCGCGATCCGCGCATCCGTGGTTGGGTCCTGGACACGCGGGCGCCGAGCTGGTGCCTGTACTGCGGCGTCCTCCCGCCCGCCGTCGAGAACGCCGCACCCTGGCTGCTGCGGCTCGTGCCTGGACACCCCTACGTGGAGCAGCTTTTCGCGCGGGGCTGGAACCAGTCCTGGGGAACGTTGCTCGCATCCGCCGCGCCTTCGCGCGAGCTGCGCCGCCATCTCCGGCGGTTCCTGCGGGTGCGCACCGAGGACGGGCGCATCCTCGTCTTCCGCTACTACGATCCGCGCGTGTTGCGGGCGTATCTGCCCACTTGCACTCCGCAAGAGATCGCCGCGTTCTTCGGCCCCATCTCCGCCATGATCGCCGAGGCAGAGGACACCACCGCGGCACACGTCTTCCGGCCTTCGAACGAGGGCCTTCAGGCGCGCCTGATCCAGCTTCCGCGCCCGTCGCCGGCCACGCCGGAGCGGAGGGCACAGCCATGAAGCTGTGGACCATCCGGAGGGAGCAGCTGGCGGCGCTCCAGGTGGCGGTTGAGCGCCAGCTCTGCGATCGCGCGGTCGCGTACCTCCGGCGCCAATACCCCCAGGTCTGTGCGGCGCTGGAGGAGCGCTCCATCCGGGCGTCGGTGGAGACGGCGCTGCAAAAGCGCGCGACCTACCGGTTCGATTCTGAGGAGACGTTCTTCGCGTACCTCGACCTGATGTACCTGCTCGGTTTCGACTTTGACCGGGATCCGGAGAAGGAGTGGGTGCGAGGCACCTTGACGGATTTCGATCTCGGCCCACGGACGCGGCTCCTCTTCCTCGTCGAGGAAGCCAGGGAACGAGCGCGCCGCGCTGGGCAGGGGGCCGCGCGGACGTGAGCGAATCGTCGTCGGTGATCGAGGATTGTCCGCTGAAGTGGAGCCTCTCCGCTCGGGTCAAGGGCGATCCGGAACAGTGCCAGGCCCGCTCTCCTGGCGTTGGCAAGGTCAGGATCTCGATCGCGGATCGAGAGGACGAGAGCGGGACCATCGTCGTGCGGCACGCCCTTGCCGGGAAGAACGGGGAGTCCCCGGTCGAATGCCTGCTGACCGGTCACGAGGCGAAGTCCTATTACCTGTCCGCGCAGGCGGAGAATGGGCATTGGGTGGGCAGGGAGGCCGTCAAGGTCTCGCTCGCGCCTGGCAAGCCGCAGACGGTCTCCCTGGACCTCGACTTCCGGGCCATTTCCCACGGCATCATCGATTCGGGCAACGCCGATGGCCTGCTCCAGCGCGGCGACGTGCTGATCAAGTTCGCGGCCCAGACCTCGACCTTCTCGGAGAAGGTGATCATCGCGGGCGAGAAAGCCGTCAAGACGCTCTCCGGCCTCTTCCACGCGGGGATCAAGAAAGGCGATCCCACCTGCTTCCACGTCGCCATCTACCTGGGGGAGGGCCGCACCGCGGAGGCGCACGGCGGCGATCTGAGCACCGCCCGCGTGGGCGCGCGCGGGATCGACGCGCACGCCGGATTCCTCTTTCGCATCTACCGCTGCCAGGACCGGGCGCTCGCGGAGTCAGCGGCGAAAGTGGCGGAGACCTGGGCGACCGGCCGGATGAAGTACCTGGTCCCGGCGCTGGTGCCGTTCCAGCTCGCGAGCTTCGGCCCGCGAGCGCACGGCGAGGCGCTGGTCTTCGGCCAGGAGTCGGGACGTCCGGGCGGCCCGCTCAGATTCAATGCCATGTTCTGCTCGCAGTTCGCCATCGCCGTCTACCAGGCCGCGGCGGTGGCGAAGCAGCTCCGGCAGAAGCCCGGGATGATCTCCACCGAGGTGGAGATGCCGGCCGGTCTTGACCTGCACGCCTCCAACTCCTCGCCGCTGGCTTTTCACGCCCGGCTCGAAGGCGCGCCCGCGAGCTGGCAGTACGTCGACGAGGTGCTCGTGCGTCCGCAGCAGGACGCGAACGCGCAGGCCGGGCCTCCGGCCCGGCCCGGCAAGGACGTCACCGAGCAATCGCAAGTCCTCGGCAATCCGACCCAGAAGCGCTGGCCGTCCGGAGACTGGATCTATGCGCGCAATCCCTGGAGCTTGAAGGCCTTCGAAGGGAAGATCTACCTCGGCAGCGGCAACAGCAACAACGGCGGCCCCGCCGCCAACGCCGGACCGGTCGATCTCTGGGCCCTCGACGCCGCGACCGGGACCTTCCCGCAAGAACCGGAGTACGAGGTGCGCGACGAGCAGGTCGACGTCTTCCGGATCCTTTCCGACGGCCTCTGGATTCCCGGCCATGACTCCAGGCTGACGGCCCGCAACGCCAGCCTGCTGAAGGGCGAGAGCAAATACGAGCTATTGAAGCGGCTAGTCAACTTCCCCGCCGACTGGGCGGCCGGCAACGTCCACCACAGGATCGGCTCGCTGTGGATGACGATGAACAACATCCCGAACGGAATCCACGTCTACGACGTGATCGATTTCGGCGGGGCGCTGTTCGCCGCCATCGCCACCGTGGCAGGCGGGATGGTGGCGCGCTCGAACGACCGCGGCCACAGCTGGGAAGTGACGCTCACCAAGGCCTTCCCCTACAGCCGCACGCGCACGTTCTTCGTCCTCGACGACGACACCGGCCCAAGGCTCTACGCCTCGACCAACGGCGGCCGCATCTATCGCTACGACGGGAAGAGCGACTTCGCCGAAATGAACGTGCGCTTCTTCCCGGGCATCTCCGATTTGAAAGAGGTGTTCGCCGCGCGGCCCATCGAATTCCGCAAGCAGGTGGTGTACGTCGCCGGCCGGAAGCTCATCGATCACGATTGGACGCCAGTGGGACTCTTCGCCGCCGCGCAGTCGGATTCGGCCCGTTCGCTTCCCCTGCCCGGCGGAGCGCTGGCGCGCGACTTGCTGGTGCATGACGACGTGCTGTACGCGCTGGCGTCGACGCAGCCGTCGGCCTCATCCACGCGAGTGCACGTGCTCGCCAGCCGGGATCTGGAGAGCTTCAGCGAAGTCTGCTTCTTCGACGCCGGGACGTTCGCCCGCTCCTTCGAAATGCTGGACGGCGCTTTCTACTTCGGCCTGGGATCCGATCCGGATCGTCTCCGGCCCGAGACCGGCCGCATCCTGAAAGTGCCGGCATCCGCGCTCTCCTAGCCGTTCGCTCAAGAAACCCTGGAACGTGTCGCCTCCTCCCAGCGCGCGGGTCGGATGCCGGGTCTCCAGCGGAACCTTTCCTGCAGCGGGTGGCTCCGTCCTTCGACGACGTCGGCGATGATCGACCCGAGCACCGGGGCGAACTTGAACGCGTGACCGCTGTCGCCCGCGGCCACCACCAACCCGTGGCGATCGGGGTCGCGAGCGATCCAGAAATGCCCATCGCGGGAATCGCAGTAGAGGCAGATCCGCGTGTAGGCGATCGGTGCGTCCTGCAACTGCGGAAATGTGGCGGCAAGGAACGCGCGCAACGCCCGGGTCTCCTCCGCCGTCACCGACCTCTCCGGGGACTCGGGGTGCATCGCCCGCCCCAGCCCGTGTCGGGCGATCTTGAGGACGCCGCTCACCGCATGCAGGGGAAAGCCGTAATACCCGGTGGACTGAATGTCGGCGCAGAAGACCGGGAACCGTTCGGGCCGGAAGGCCTCCGGGTCCCTGGGGGCGAGATGGAAGACCGGATGCCCGGTCGATCGAAGCTCGGACGCCAGCCACGGAAGCGCATGCGGGGTCCAGGCCCCGAGAGCGAGGACGACCTGCCCGGCTTCGACGCGCTCCCCCTCGGTCGACACGATTCCCCCGATTCGAGGGGAAGAACCTCCTGGCGATGGAGCCTCGAGCAGTTTGCCGAAAGAAACCTTCTCCCTGATGTCGACGCCGAGGTTCCGCGCCTCTTCCACCAGCCGGGAGACCACCCGCCCGCTCTCGACGAAGCCGCCCTCGGGATTGTAGGTGCCATGCCGATACACATCCGCGTTCCAGGCGGGAAATCGCGCGCGGATCGCCGCAGCGTCGAGAATCTCTGGCCGGTGCCCTCGGCGCGCGACCACCTCGAAGCTGTCCTGCTCCAGGCTGCCTGCGGCGAGTGGAGCCCGCCGCAGCAGCAAGAGGCCGGTCTCATGGTAGAGAGCGACGCCGAAATCGCGGTTCCACCTTCGCCAGCCCTCGATCGATTCCTCCGAGAGCGCCGTGTAGGTCTCGTCCGCGCCGTACTCCAAGCGGACCACCTTGCTGATGTCCGTCGACGCCGCGAGCGGATGGGGAACCGGTCCGGGATCGACGAGTCG
>Ga0137397_10003923_pt1 | contig 10375 bp, 7 predicted proteins | sample czorhiz116metaG_FD_106658 | JGI IMG/M metagenome (GOLD analysis project Ga0137397, IMG submission 106658) | Vadose zone soil microbial communities from Angelo Coast Range Reserve, California, USA - czorhiz1.16 metaG | ecosystem: Environmental > Terrestrial > Soil > Vadose zone | place: USA...
CAACGGCGATCCCATCACGGCGGACGACTTCCTCTACAGCTGGAACCGCGCGGCCGCCAAGCAAGGTGACTACGCGGGGCTGTTCAACGTGGTGGCCGGGTATGACGCGGTTGCAGCAGGCAGGGCCACCCAGATGAGCGGGCTGGCGAAAGTCGACGACTTTACCTTCACCGCAACGCTCACGAAACGGGCCGGCTATTTCATGACGGAGCTGGGCCTGTGGCCGTTCTGGGTGGTTGACCGGAAGGTCATCGCCTCGGCCGGCGAGAATGCCTGGTTCACGAAACCCGAGACGCTGATCGGCAGCGGGCCGTTTCGCCTGAGCGCGCGCGTGCCCGGGCAGTCGATGGACTTCCAACCCGTGCCCAACTGGTACGGAGGCACGACCGGCAAGCTCTCGCGAGTTCACGTTGAGGTCGTCAGCGAGACCACCGCGCAGGTCACGCAGTTCGAGTCCGGAGTCTTCAGCCTGATCGGGTATGGGCGCCAGGGCCTTCCCCCCGCCGCCGCCACCCGCTACACCACGGACCCCAAGCTCAAGAGCCAGCTCAACCTGGTCCAGATCGGTCTCACCTTCTGGGTCGGCTTCAACCTCAAGACCGGCCCGTTTGCGGATGTCGAGGCCGGTAGGGCCGGGCGTCACGCTTTCAGCGCCGCCATCGACCGCAACGCATTGGTCGACGCGCTCTGCAACCAGAAGACCGCGTGTGTCGCGGCCACCGGCGGGTTGATCAGCAAGGGACTGCAGGGCTACCTCGGCGACGAGGCCGACACCCAGGTGAAGTTCGACCCGGTGGCAGCGAAAGCCGAATACAAGGCCTGGGACCCGAATGGATTGAAGGTCAAGGGCCTGACCTACACGTATGACACCAACGGCTTCAACAAGGCCGTCTGCACCAACCTCCAGACACAGTGGGCAAAGAACCTCGGCGTCGACGTCGGATGCGTAGAGATGGACCGCAAGACTTTCTTCGACGACCGCAACGGCCGGTGCGCCTACCCCCTGTTCCGTCAGAGCTGGAGCGCCGACTACGACCACCCTCAGGACTGGTTCGACTATCTGTTCGTCACGGGCGCCAGCTCGTCCGGGTCGTGTTACTCAAATCCCAACCTGGACAAGGTGATCGCCGGCGCCGATGTGGCGCCGCTGAACCAGAGCCTGGTCGATTACAAGACGGCCGGCCACATGCTGATCAACGACACCGTGTTCGCCCCGCTCATCTATGGCGTGCAGCAGTACCTGTCACATCCGTATGTCGCGGGCGTGGGCGGTAACGCGCTGTATGACTTTTCCTGGACGGAGGCACGGATCCTGCGGCACTGATCCGGTGCCACCGCCCCCCACCCTGGCCCTCCTGTTCAAAAGGGGGGAACTCCCCCCTTTAGGCGCCATGACCGGCGAAGCCAGCCCTGGCGGCACCCCCCTGCTGCGGGGGAGGGAAATTCCATCAGTGGGAGATCAGCTGGATCTCGTTCCAGTGGTATTCGAAGAAGTTGTTTGCGCCCTCTCCCTTGACGTACGGCTTGAACAGGTAGGCGCCGTTTGAGTAGAAGAGCGGGATGTACACCACGTCGTCGATGAGCATCTGGTTCAGCTTCTTGTAATCGGCGATCGCCTGGTCGCCTGTCTCCGCATCCGCCTTGTCGAGCAGGCTGTCGTAAGCCTTGGTCTCGTAGCCGCTGCTGCAGTTCGAGTCGGGACAGCCCACGACATGGCCCCACAGGTTGTCGAACCAATCCTGCGGGTACTCGTAGTCGGCCTTCCAGCCGTCGCGTGACAGGACGTACTGGCCGTTCAAGCGCGCCCTGATGAACTGCGAGTGCGAAACGGCCTGGAGCTCGACGTCGACGCCGAGGTTGTCATGCCACTGCGTCCTCAGGAACTCGGCCGTCGGCTTGTTGAAACCGTTGCTGGGGTCGTACACGTAAACCAGGCCCTTGGTCTTGGAGCCGGTGGGGTCGGCAGCCTGGTAAAGCTGCTTGGCCCTGGCCGGGTCGAACTTGCCGAGCGGGTCCTGGCCGTCACCCATGTAGCCGATCAGTCCTTTCGGGATCAGGCCCCCGGTGGCCGCCGTGCATGCGATGTCAGAGCACACGCTGGTCGCGAGCTTCTTCTTGTCGATGGCCAGGGCAAACGCGAGGCGCAGGTCGTGCGCGCTCTGGCCCTGGTCGAGCGAAAAGGGTCCCTTTGCCTGCCGCTTGCTGTCGGCCACCAGGTTGAAGCTCACCCACATCGTGCTGACTTTCGGGCGGAGCAGCAGCTGGTCCTTCTCGCTCGCGGTGCCCTGTATGCGGACGATGTCCGCGACCGGTGCGTTGCTGAACCCGCCGTAACCGTAAATGTCGTAAACGCCCTGCTCGTACTTCGCGATCGCGCCCGACGCATCGCTGACGATGTCCATGTGAACCCGCTTCACGGTCGGCCTGGGCAAACCCCACCAGCTGTCGACGGCGACGAAGTCGACCGACTCGTCCGCCACGTGGGCGGCCATCTTGTACGGCCCCGTTCCGACCAGCGTCTCGGGCTTCATCCACCACTTGTCGAAATCCGTCTTGACCGCGTTCTGGTCGACGATGGACCCGGTCGCGCCGGTGACCGCCATGGCCGGCAAGAACCAACCGGCCGCAAGGCTGAGCTTGACCTTCACCGTGTAGTCGTCCGGAGCGGTGAGGCCGGTGAGGGTGACCGACGGGTCGTTCTTCTCGAGCAGACCCTCCAGCGCCGCCCCGCTCGCGGTGTTCTGCGCCAGTTTGGTGTAGCCGTCGATCGCCGACAGGTTGGTCGCGTACGAACCCTGCATCGCCGCCGCTCGGTTCCACGAGTACAGCACGTCCTTCGAAGTGAACTTGTCGCCGTTGGAGAAGATCACGTCGTGGCGGAGCTGAAACGTGTAGGTCAGGCCGTTGTCAGCCGGCTGAGGCACCGAGGTCGCGAGGTCCGCAACGAGGTTGAGGTTGTTGTCGAACTTGACCAGGCCGTTGAAAAGGTTCTGCTGGATCTCCATGTCGGTCTCGGCATCTGAAAGGGCCGGGTCGAGGGTGCCGAAGTCGTGGAGCAGGGGAAACTTCAAGGTCTGGTCGGTGGCAAGACGGGTGGTTGGCGGGCTGCCGCTTTGGCACGCGGCAAGCAACATGCAGGCCGCGGCGCTCAGGGCGAGCGCCCTGGCTAGTGGAGGGACGCCAGGACCTCCGGCGCCATGTCGCTGCCGAACGGACCGTCTGGATTCTCGATCAGCCACACGTGAAGCATCTCCGGCGTGCTGCGGTTGATGCTTCCTCGCGGACAGGTACCGCTCTTGTCGGTGGTGTTCGCGGACCCGTCATGCGTGAAGGCGACGATGACGCCTGTCGTCCTGTCGAAGCACAGGTTGTCGTGCTTGTGCCAGGCAGTGAGCGAACCGCCGATCTGCGGACCCGGCATGCCGAGCCTGGGCATGATGTACATCGCACCGATCAGGACCGGGCCGCGTGAGCTGTTGAAGTAGATCAACGACTGCACATGATCCGGCCGGAGGATGTCCGCGTCGGTGAAGTAGGCCTGGTTGACGTAATGCATGATGGCCAGGCCCTCCGGTTCCATCGGCTTGTAGCCGGCGTTGATCGCCGCCTGCCGGTCGGCGTACTTCGCAACCGCGGCCTTCGTCTCATCGATCAGCTGCAGCGCCGCTTGCAGCTGGGCGCCGGTGACTCCGTTTGCGGTGGCGTGGTTGTGGTCGGTCAGTGCTGCCGTCGAGGTGGTCTGCTGCACCGATGCCGCCCAGCCGGCGGCGTCGCTCGACACCACAATCAAGGCAAGCGAAGCGATGAGCAGGCCTCTACGCGCCCATGTGCCGCCCGGAAGCGAGGTGTAGGCGGCGCCGATGAGTCCCACCACCACCAGCGCGATGCCGGTCCCAAGCAGCACGTGGCCTGGGTTGGACAGCGTAAAGATCCCCTCTCGATGCGCAAGGGTCGGATCCTGGGCATGAAGGTAGGCATCCAGCGCCAGCCCGAGCAGCAGCGCCGCCACCCCTAGGAGTCCAGTGGTCAGGAAGATCGCCAGCTTCTTCATGCGGACCTCAGAGCTTACCGGCGAAGTGGCAGGCTGCCAGGTGACCGCCTTCCTTCATCTCCAGCGGTGGCTCCACCTCGGAGCAGATCGGCTGGGCGATCGGGCAGCGGGTGTGGAACCGGCAGGCGCTCGGCGGGTTCACGGGAGACGGGATCTCGCCCTTGAGCAGGATCGGACGCCGGGAAACCTCGAGATCCGGGTCAGGGATCGGGACCGAGCTCTGGAGCACCTTGGTGTACGGGTGGAGCGGCTTGTCGCGAACCTCGGCGGTCGTGCCGACCTCGACGATCTTGCCCAAGTACATGACAGCGATCCGATCGCTCATGTGGTTGACCACCGACAGGTCGTGGGCGATGAACAGATACGTGAGATGAAAGCGGTCTTGCAGATCCTCCATCAGGTTGACGATCTGAGCCTGGATCGAGACGTCGAGGGCCGACACGGGCTCGTCGGCCACGATGAAGTTGGGATTGAGGACCAGAGCCCGCGCGATGCCGATGCGCTGCCGCTGGCCACCGGAGAACTCGTGCGGGTAGCGGTTGATGAAGTTGGGGTTCAGCCCGCAAACGCGCATCACCTCCTGCACGCGCTTCTCGGCGGCGCGGCCCTTCGCGATGCCGAAGTTTCGCAGCGGCTCGGCGATGATGTCGCCGACGACCATGCGCGGATTCAACGACGCGTACGGGTCCTGGAAGATCATCTGCATCCGCTGCCGGACCCGCCGCAGCTTCTCGCCCCGGACCTTCGTCAAGTCGACGTCCTCGAAGAACACGTGGCCCGACGTGGCGGGCTGCAGCTGCACGATCACCCTGCCCAGGGTTGACTTGCCGCACCCCGATTCCCCAACCAGGCCGAGGGTCTCGCCCGTGTTGATCGCCAGGTCCACCCCGTCGACCGCGTGCACCGTGGCGTGCCCGAAGATTCCGGCGCCGACCGCGAAGTGCTTGACGACGTTCTCCACCCGCAACAAGGGCGAACTGATGGCACCCCCCGGCGTCGCGTGCATCGCCTGGGCGGTCACTGCGCGCCCATATCCCCCGCCGGCACGTTCTTCATAAGCACCCAGCAGCGCGCGCTCTGCCCGGCGCCCACGTCATCGAGGTTCGGCTCCTGGGTGAGGCACTTGTCGATGCGGAACCGGCAGCGAGGGTGGAACTTGCATCCTGGGGGCGGATTGGACAGGTCAGGCGGCAGGCCTGAGATGGAGAGCAGCTTTTCGTGCTGGCGCTCGTCAGCACGGGGGATCGAGCGCAGCAGCGACCAGGTGTAGGGATGCTGCGGGTTCTTGAAAATCGAGCGAGTGGGCCCCTCCTCGACGACACGGCCGGCGTACATGACGATCACCCGCTGGCAGAGGCTCGCGACCACCGCGAGGTTGTGGGTGATCAGGATCACGGCCGCGCCCATTTCGCGATTCAGGTCGCGGAGCAGCTCGATGATGGAGGCCTGGACGGTGACGTCGAGGGCTGTCGTCGGCTCGTCAGCGATGAGGAGTGACGGCTCGTTGGACAGGCCCATGGCGATCATCACGCGCTGGCGCATGCCGCCTGAGAATTGATGAGGATAATCGCGCACCCGCTGGGCGGCAGCCGGGATGCGGACGCGCTGCATCATCGGCACGACGCGGTCATGGGCCTGCTTCCTCGTAAAACGTCGATGCGCGGCCATCGCCTCTTCGATCTGGAACCCAACCCTGAGCACCGGGTTGAGGGACGTCATCGGGTCCTGGAAGATCATCGCGACGTCGGACCCGCGGAACTCGCGGATTTCGTCGTCCGACATGTGGACGACGTCGCGATCCCCGAACAGGATCTTCCCGTTCGTGATCTTTCCCGGTTCAGGAATCAAGCGCAGGAGCGACAGGGCCGTCATCGTCTTTCCAGACCCGGACTCGCCGACGATTCCGACCGTCTCGCCTTTCTCCACGTCGAAGCTGATGCCGTCGACCGCGGTGACCGTGGGGCCCGAGCCGAAGAACTGGACCCGGAGGTCTTGGACTCGCAGCAGCTTGCTCAGGTGGCTAACGCCTCATCCGTGGGTCGAACGCATCACGCAGCCCGTCGCCCAGCCAGTTGAACGCCATGAGGGTGATCGAAAGCGCGATGGTCGGCGCGAGGGCGATGTGAGGCGCGAAGTCCAGTCCGTGGTAGCCGTCGTTGGCCATGGCGCCCCACGACGGCATCGGTGATGGCAGCCCCAGGCCGAGAAAGCTGAGGAAGGCCTCGAACAACACCGCCGCGGGGATGGCGAAAGTCGCTTGGACGATGATCGGTCCGAGCGCGTTCGGAAAGATATGGCTGAAGATGATGCGAAGATCGCGGGCGCCGCTCATGCGTGCGGCCTCGACGAACTCGCGCTCCCGCAACGCCAAAGCCTGCCCTCGGACTAGGCGAGCGACGTCCATCCATCGGGTGAGCGAGAAGGCAAGCACGATGACGAAGATTCCGCGGGGAATCAGGTGGAGTGCATCTGACAGCACGAATACGAGGATCAGCGCCACGAGCAGGTCGGGAATGCCGTACCAGATGTTGATGAAGAACGAGATCGTGGTGTCAACAGCGCCGCGGTAAAAGCCGGCCAGCAGTCCGAGCGGGATGCCGATCAGGCTGACGATGATGGCGCTGCCGATGCCGACCTGGACCGTGATCGAGGCCCCGCCCATGATCCGGCTGAGGATGTCGCGCCCTGCCTGGTCGAGGCCAAGCGGGTGCGCGGCGCTCGGTCCTTGATACGTCGGCCCCACCGCCTGAAGCCACACCGGGTAAGGCGTCCAGAACGTCGCCACAATGGCGGTCAAGAACAGGATCGCGATGATTCCGGCGCCCACCAGGGCTAGCCGGTTGCGGCGGATGCGGTTCCACGCGTCCTGAAGCATGGACACCTGCTCCGGCATCTCATAGGCGGTGACGAGATCGGGTTCGGGGACAGCAGCCATGGCCATCAGTAGCGAATCCTCGGGTCGAGCACTGGATAGATCACGTCAACCAGGAGGTTGGCCAGTCCGACCAGGGCGGCATAGAACGTGAAGACGCCGATCACGATGTTGTAGTCGCGGGCGAGGATGCTCGTCACGAACTCCTTACCGAGTCCCGGGATCCCGAAGATGTTTTCGATGACCACCGAGCCCGTGATGATGCCAGTGATCAACGGACCGAGAATTGTCACCACCGGGATCAGCGCGTTGCGAAGAGCATGCCGGAGGACGACCACCCTTGCCCTGAGGCCTTTGGCCCAGGCTGTCCGGACGTAGTCGGTTCGAATGGTCTCGAGCATGCTGGCGCGCGTGAGCCTTGCCACGTAGCTCGCGTAGGGCAGGCCAAGAGCCAGCGCCGGCACAGGGACCTGTTCGAGCTTGCCCCAGCCGGGGACGTAGTAGAACGTCCCGCCCGTCCAGATGTAGAAGTAATGCCCGGCGAGCAGGAGGCCGAAGATCGCAAGCACAAAGCTGGGGATGCTGTACCCGACGACCGAGGCGCTGGAGGCGACGTAGTCGACCCAGGTGTTCTGTCGCAGCGCGGCGACGATGCCAAGCAGGAGCCCGAGCCCGATTGTCACGATCAAGGCGTAAAAGCCGACCGTCGCGCTGACGGACGCCTCCCTGATCAAAAGTGGGGTGATGAATGTTCCTCGGTTCTTGAGCGACTCGCCCAGGTCGCCGTGCAGCAGCACACCGGTGAACCAGTTCACATACTGCTGGCCGAGGGGCAGGTCGAGACCGTAGTGGTGGAGGTTGGCCGCCAGCGACTCAGGGCTGGTGCGAGTTTCGTTGAGGAACGCGTTGCCCGGGATCTGATGCAGCAGCAAGAACACGATTGACGAAACCAGGACGGTTGTGATCGCGATCAGGACCAGTCGCTGTCCGATGTAGCTGACCGTGCCTCGAGTCATCTGCCTCCCTCGCTCGTATTTAAGTCAAGAGGGGGGCCGCCACGCCGGCGAGCCCCCCTTATTGTCCGCGTTATCGGGTACTGATTAGCTGTGCTGCAGGATTCGAACCTCGGTCCAGCGGAAGTCGTATAGCGCGTTACCGCCGGCGCCCTTGACGTAAGGGTGGACGACGTACTGCTGAATTCCGTAGACCAGGTTGCCGGCTACCGAGTCGTCGATGACCATCTGGCTGGCCTTCTTGTAGTCAGCGAGTCCCTGGGCTAGAGGCTTGGTATTGGCGTTCTTGACCAGAGCGTCGACCTGCGGGTTCGAATAGCACGAGCCGCTCGAGCCGGCGTTGGTCACGAACAGGAAGTCGAACCAGTCCTGGGGGTGGTCGTAGTCCGCGCCCCAGCTGTGGCGGAAGATCGGGTAGGTGCACTTGTTGCGAGCGGAGAAGAAGGATGCTCGGTCCTGAGCTGCGCACTGTACGGTCACGCCCAGGTTCTTCTGCCACTGCGAGGCAAGGTTCTCGCACACTGCCTTGTTGAAGGCCCCGGTGTTGTACGTGTAGACCAGGCCCTTGACCTTGGATCCTGTCGGGTCCCACGCCTGGTATTCGGCCTTGGCGGCCGCAGGGTCAAACTTGGCGTTCTTGTCGGTTCCGTCTCCGAGGTAGCCCTGGAGGCCCTTGGTGATCGTGCCACCCGTGGCGGCGAAGCACGCGGTGCCCTTCGAGCACGCGATGTCGACGAGCTCGGCCTGGTTGACCGACGTGATGAACGCGTGGCGACCGGCCTTACCAGCCTCGGTGCCGGCGAACGGTCCGGACTTGAGGCTGAAGCCGATCCAGGTCGTGCGTGCAGCCGGCTGAAGCGTCAGGTCGGCCTTGAGCGAAGGGCTCGAGTTGTAGCGGATGACGTCTTCGGGCGTCAGGCTCTGGTTCATGAAGCCGATGAGGCTGTAGTTCCCAGACTCGTACTTGGTGATCTGCGCCTTCTGGTCGGCGATGACTTCGATGTGGATCTTCTTGAGGGCGCCAGTCGAGCCGCCATACCAGTTGGCAACCGGCTCGAAGTCGAGCGACTGCTTCGGTGTGCGGGCGGTCATCTTGAACGCTCCGCTGCCGATCAGGCCGGCCGGGGTGGTGAACCACTTGTCGTCGCCGCCGTTGGCGGTGATCGCCTTCTCGGAAACTACCCAAGCGGTCCACAGGCCGACTTCGGTGTACCAGTATCCAGCCGGAGCTGAGAGAGTGGCCGAGAAGCTGTAGTCGTCGACCTTCTTCAGCCCGGGCATGGTCTTGGTCTTGCCGGCTGCAACGTCGTCGTAGCCGACCACCGGTGCGAAGACTGATGCGTAGTCGCCCTGGATTCGGGCGGCCCTGTTCCAGCTGTAGATGAAGTCGTCGGCCTTGATCCCATCACCGTTTGAGAACTTGGCGTCGTGACGCATCGTGAACGTGTAGGTGAGGCCGTCCGACGAGATGTCGGGCGCCTTGGTGGCGATGTCCGGCACTTCGTTCAACTTGCTATCGAACTTGTAGAGACCGGAGAAGACGTTCTGGAACAGGTCGATGTCGACCGCAGCCGACATGTGGGCCGGGTCGAGGTCGCCTACGTCGTCAACGATTGGAAAGCTGAGGGTCTGATCAGACGCCAGATTTTCGGACGTCCCCCCACCACCACCGCCACAAGCAGCGGCGACGCACAATGCCCCTAACGCGGCGGCTAGGGAGCGGAACCTGGAGTTACGCGTCATAGAACCTCCTCACGGAAAATAGATGCGAGGAGGCGCAACAGGCACCACCCTCGCAATCCATCGCCCTCTTCCCGGCAGCCCGGGGCGAGAGTGCGCCGGCGACGGACTCCGCCATCCCTAGATGGCCCCGCTACTCCACGGTCCATCTTGGGGCCTGACACCCCAAACGGTCAAGTTGCGGCATCGGCTCGCCGGGAGGCTGGCTTCCCGGGTCGTGGGATGATCGCTGAATGGACTCGAGGCGCCCTGGGATGCGCCGGCTGGAGGGTCGGGGCAAGGTGGACGGGTCGGCCAGGTTCACCGCCGATCTCGACCTGCCAGGGCTGCTGCACGTTCAGCTCGTGCTCAGCCACCTGCCGAGCGCCCGGATACGCAGCATTGAAGTGACCGCCGCCCGCTCGGCTCCCGGGGTGGTCGCCGTGGTCACCGGCGCCGACCTGCCAGATGTGGAAGCCTCCGGGCCGGACAAGCCGCTGGCGGTAGACCGCGTGTTCTACACCGGACAGCCCGTGGCCGCAGTGGTCGCCGAGAGCGAGGCCGCCGCATGGGATGCCGCCTCGCTGGTCGACGTCGAGCTCGAGGCACTCCCGCTGGCAGCCGATCCCGACCAGGCCATGCTGGAGGGGTCGCACGAGGTGCTCGAGCCGGACGCCGAAGGTTCCGAAGCCGACGCCTCGATGCACGGTGCGGCGACCG
>Ga0137397_10003924_pt1 | contig 10373 bp, 11 predicted proteins | sample czorhiz116metaG_FD_106658 | JGI IMG/M metagenome (GOLD analysis project Ga0137397, IMG submission 106658) | Vadose zone soil microbial communities from Angelo Coast Range Reserve, California, USA - czorhiz1.16 metaG | ecosystem: Environmental > Terrestrial > Soil > Vadose zone | place: USA...
GACCCCCGAGTCCCGCCCGCAGCTCGAAGAGCTGCGTTCGGGCGAGTGGGTGACGGAGCCCGGCGGGCCGGGGACACCCTGGTGCCACCCGTCCGGCTCGCGGCGCCGTCTTCGTGAATAATGAGGGCTAGCACTCGCGTCCAGCGAGCCGTGCTGGACTACGTCGCGGTGATCCGGTTTGGCCCCGGGGGCTCCGGGAGCTTGAGATCCACAACGGGGAAGTTCAGGGCCATCCATCCGGCCAGGCCGCCGTGCAGCGGATGGACGCGCGTGATTCCCTTCCGCCTGAGCTGAAGCGCCACCCGGGCGCTCGTGGCTTCGTTGGGTCAGGAGCAGTAGAGCACCAGCTCCCGAGATCGGAGGAACTCCGCCCGGTGTTCGTCGATCTCGTCGCTCGCCATCCAGCGGCTTCCCGGGATGGCGAACGGCATGGCCGCGACGTCGAGCCGCGTCCGGAGGTCGATGATCGTGATGTCTTCGCCCGCATCGAGCCGGCTCTTCAGTGCTTCCGGCCAGACGCGGGCGATCCGAAGCGCCCGGAGAACGAGCCGCCGGCGCGCGTACTTCACCAGGACGTAGCCGACGACCGCCGCCACGACGACGACGCCCAGCAGGCGCTCCACGCTCGAGAGACGCGCGGCGATCAGCGCGATCGCGTCGCTGAAGGCGTAGCCCAGCCCCATCCAGAGGCCCGCCCACAGCAGCACGCCCAGAACCTCGTAGAAGGCGAACCGCCCGCGTCCGACCGCGAAGACGCCCGCCAGGGGCGGCATGACCGTCGTCAGTCCGGGGACGAACTTCGCGACCAGCATGCCCCGGACCCCGTAGCGGGCAAAAACGTTCTGGGTCCGGCGCACGCACGAGTCCGGCTCGAGCGACAGGCGACAGAGACGCGCCAGGACGCCGGCGCCACGGCGCCGACCTACCTCGTACCATCCGAGGTCGACGGTCAGCGCCACCACGACGATCGAGACGAGCACGAGCGGGATGCTGACTCGCCCGTTCGCCGCCAGGGCGCCGACTCCGAGAAGGGCCGGCACCGCCGGGAGGGGAATCCCGAGCTGCTCGGCGACGACCAGGGTCGGGAGGATCACGACGCTGTACCGCTCGAGCAGCTGAAGGCTGTCAGCGAGGCTCACGATGGCGGCGTCGTGTGGTCCCGGGACCTACTTCGGCAGATCAGGGGGCCGGCTCGCCTCCGGGTCGATCTGGCCCGTCAGCGTCTTCATGAACTCGACGAGATCGGCCTGCTCCTCGGCGGTGAGCCCGAGGGGCTTCATGTCCGACGAGAGCCAGGGGTTCTTCACGCCGCCCCGGTCGTAGAACGCGACCACGTCGGCCAGCGTCTTCTCGCTGCCGTCGTGCATGTACGGCCCGCGCTTGGCCACGTCCCTGAGCGTCGGGATCTTGAACGCCCCCCGGTCCGGGTCGTCGCGGGTGACCGTGTAGCGGCCGAGGTCGGGGTTCGGCCCGGTCATGCCCACGCCGATGTTGCGGTAGCCCTCACCGGTGAAGTTGAAGCCGGCGTGGCACCGCGTGCACATGGCCTTGCCCTCGAACAGGCGCAGCCCGCGCTGGGCCGCCTCCGACATCGCGCGACGATCGCCCGCCTGGAAGCGATCGTAGGGGGAGTCGCCGGAGAGGATCGTCCGCACGTAGGCGGCGATGGCCTGGGCCACGCCGTCGGGATCGAGGTCGCGCCCGAAGACCGCGCGGAACTCCCGCCGATAGGCCGGGATCGTTCCCAGGTGCTCGATCACCTTCTCGTCCGTCTTGTTCACGTCGAGCCCGGCTTGCTCCTCCAGCGAGCCCCGCAGGCCCGACCAGTGCTGCCGATCGCTGAAGAGTCGGTTGATGATCGTCGGCGCGTGCCGCGGCGTCGGCTTGTCCACGAAGTCCGTCGAAAACCGCCGGGGATCGCTCCAGCCGTGATCCGGCCGGTGACAGCTGACGCAGGCCACCGTCCCCGACGCGGACCAGCGCTTGTCCCAGAAGAATTTCTTGCCGAGCGCGACCTTCTCCGGCGTGACGGGGTTGTCGTCCGGGACTTGCGCCGCGTCCTCCTGAAGCCCATTCGGCAGCTTGAGCTTGAAGTCCGCCGCGGGTGACCCGCCGGGGAGCAGGAGGAGGGCGGCGACGCCGAGAAGTCCGACGCGTGCTCTCATCGGTTCGACGCCAGGAGTATAGAACGGGCGCCGGACCCGCGAAACGAGCAAATGGCGAGTCGGGCGAAGCGCGAGGGGCGCGGGCGCGCGCCCCCGCCTCGCGCCGGCGCTGCGGGTTCTTGACCGCGCCCCCGGCCACGGGATAACTTCAGCGTGCACCGTTTCGCTTCGACGAGCGATGAGCCCTGGAAACCCGCGCCTGACGCCTCCCCGGTGCCGTCGAGCGGCGCTCCGCCTCGGCATGGCGCTTCTCATCGCGCTGGCACTCGCCGCGTGCGGCAAGCACCCTCCCGCGCTGCCGTCGGCGGCCGCCGCCCGCGTAGAGCTGAGGATACGCAATTCGACCGAGTACTACTCGGTCCGCGGCGAAACCGCGAGCGCGATCTTCGAATACTTCGAGAAGAACAGCCCGACCGACGACAAGGGCCACCGCGCTGGGGGCCTGACGTCCTCGTCCTGGAACCTCGCCTTCAACGGCACGGACGGCCCCGCCGGCTGTAGCCCCTACTCCATCACGATCGCGCTGAACCTGGTGATCACGCTGCCGCGGCACGACCACCCGGCCAGCCTGTCCGAGGATATCAGGACGCGCTGGCAGCGCCTCGTCGCGCGGGTCGCCGCGCACGAACAGCGTCACGTCGACATCTATCTGGACGGTGTGAAGACGATGAAGACGCGCATGGAAGCGCTCCGGCGCCCGCGGTCCTGCTCCGAGCTACAGAAGGAGATCGCCGACATCTGGACCAGCCAGAAAGCGGAGACCGACCGAGCGCAGGATCGGTTCGACGACGAGGACGCCGCTCGCACCGAGGTCGATCGAAAGCCGCTCCGGGCTCGGATCGATATCAACCGGGCGCGGCTCGCGACCGTCGAGTCCGAGCTTCGTGACCACGAGCAGATCGTCGACGACCTCGAGCAGCAGCTCGAGACCACGCACACCCGGATCGGCACGGTCACGGTCGAGATGGGAAAGTCCGATACGGCACCGTCGAATTGCCCGCGGGCTCGCCCGGGCGATCGGGCCTGGACTCTCTGCCAGCAGTACAGCGACCTCGTCGCCGCCTACCACGCGCTCGTGGGCCCGTACAACGGCGCGGTCGCCCGCCGGAAGGCTCTCGTGAGCGAATACGACCAGATCATCGCGGTGATCACCGGGCTCCTCGAGGCCTACAACTGGAGCTGGTGATCGCGGGCGCGCGCGCGCCGGCGTCGGCGAGGAGACGCCGGTGGTCAGCCGCCGGCGGCGCGCACCAGGGCTTCGCGCCCCTTCAGCATGTCGTCGAGCGCGCCGAAGGCCATCATGTAGTGGCCGCGGTAGCCTCCGCCCTCGATGCGCCGGAACATCCGCGCGAAGTCGATCGTGCCCTCGCCGGGGCGGAGGTGCTCCTCGTATCGCCCGTGGCTGTCGGCGACGCGCACCTCGCCGCAGCGCCCGAGATCCAGGGCGTCGAGAAAGCCGTCGATGCCTTCGGGAACGAGATGCGCATGGTTGATCGTGAACGCCCAACCGAGGTTCGGCGACTGGATGCGCCCGAAGTACTCGCGGCACTCCTCGAGGTTGTGGGCGAGGTAGCGGATCTCGGCGTGCTCCGGCTCCCGGTTGAGGTTCTCCAGAAGAAGGCGGGCGCCCGCCCGCTCGGCGTGCGCGGCCGCGCGCTGGAGGCGTTCGAGGCTCGCCGCGCGCCGCGCTGCGTAGTCGCCGGTGAAGTGGTAGCCGCCGTGGACGACGATCCACCCGGCGCCGAGGCGCGCCGCGAGGTCGATGTAGGTCCTGAGGTACTGCTCGGCGGCGTCGGCCAGGAGCGGGGACGTCTCCGCGACGTTGACGGCGGAGGCGGAGTGCAGGCCGAGGTGGATGCGGTGCCGCTCGCAGGTGGCGCGGAGCGAAGCGACACGCTCGACCGTCCACGTGGCGGGCGCGTTGGGATGGTCTGGCGCGCCCTCCAGGCAGGCATCGACCCAGTGGACGTCGTGGGCGGCCGCCCACGCGAGGCCGTCCTCCAGGCGCCGCCGCCCCCCGAGGTCGACGCCGATCCGTTCGTACAGCGTCATGGCCCGCTCACCATACACCACCGAGCACCCCTTCCTCACCTCATCGCTGGTGGGGCACCCGGTCGCCGAAGTAGTCGATGTAGCGATCGATGGCGCGTGGCCTTGCCCGCAGCACGGACGCGACGTAGAGAATCCAGGCGACTGTCGACATCGGAGCCTCCTTCGCCGTCACCCCTCGCCACGCGCTCGCGCGGCGAAAGTCGTCCAAACGATCCCTGACGGCGCCTTCGATCAGAATGTATTCGCTCAAGTCCATCCAGCTCATGACGGCAATCCCCTGCAAAGAGACGACCAACCTCGAACGCCCCGGCCCGGCGGGCGAATAGGCCCTGCGGGCGTGACGAGGTTGTTTCGTCCCGGAACACCGCGTTCCGTTGTGGAACCGCGGCGGGTAGATCCGGGCGCCGTCGCGACGAACGCCGGTGAGCCCGTGCGCGTGCACGGTCGTCACCGCAGATTGCTTCGGGCGTTGCGCCCGACCGCGATGGTGTTTCTGCCTGATGGAATCGCGCCTATTAAAAATCTTCCGCCTGCGCTCTGCTAGACTCGGCCCCGATCGCGCGGAGGTTCGCCGGTGGCCCAATTCTTGAGCAGCGTGCCCGAGCTGATGGACGCGGGACTTCGCGGCTCCCGACTGCCGCGCGGGCGGGCGCTCGCGCTGCGCCTCGGCGCCGTCGCCGCGTTCCTGGCGCTCTGGAGTCTGCTCTCGGGCGCCGTCGTGGTGCTGAGGCTCTTCAACCCCATCTTCCTGCCCGGCCCCTGGCTCGTATTCGGCAGCCTGCTCGACATGGCGGCGCGCGGCCAGCTCTGGATCCACCTGGCGGCGACGCTCGAGCGCGTCGCGCTCGGCTTCGGTACCGGCGCCGCCGTCGGCGTGGCACTCGGCCTGGCGGCCGGGCATCTCCCGCCGGTCCGGAACGTGGTCGAGCCGGTCGTCGAGCTGCTGCGGCCGATCCCGCCCCTGGCGATGCTGCCGATGTTCATCGTGTGGGTCGGGATCGGCGAGGCCTCGAAGGTCGGGTTCATCACGTACGCGACGTTCTTCCCGATCTTCCTCACCACCGTCAACGGCGTGCGGCAGATCGATCCGCTCCTCCTGCGCGCGGCCCAGAGCCTCGGCGCGCGCGGGCTCGGGCTCTTCACGCGCGTGATCCTGCCGGCCGCCCTGCCGGACATCCTGACCGGGCTCCGGCTCGGCGTGGCACTGGCCTTCTTCGTCATCGTCATCTCGGAGTTCATCGGCGCCGAGCACGGTCTCGGCTACCTCATCAACGACGGCCGCAACTTCTTCCTCGTGCCGCAGATGCTCGGCGCCGCCGTGGTGCTGGGGCTGCTCGGCTACGCGGGTAACGGGCTCGTGCGGCTGCTCGAGCGCCGGCTGACCCGCTGGCAGCACCCCGCGTGACGACGGCCGGCGGCCCCAAGATCCAGATCCAGCGCGTCGCCAAATCGTTCGGCGCGCCGGGCCGCGCGATGGAGGCGCTGGGCCAGATCGACCTCGACGTGGCCGAGCGCGAGCTCGTGTGCCTCCTCGGGCCCTCGGGCTGCGGCAAGTCGACGCTGCTGAACATCGTCGCCGGATTCCTGGCGCCCACGAGCGGCACCGTGCTGGTCGACGGGCACCCGGTGAGCGGACCCGCACCCGAGCGCGGGGTGGTATTCCAGGAGTACGCGCTGTTCCCCTGGCGCACCGTGACCGGCAACGTGGAGTTCGGGCCGCTCCTCCAGTCCCGGCCGGCCGCGGAACGGAGGCGGACCGTCGACCGCTATCTCGACCTGGTCGGCCTCCGCGCCCACGCCGACAAGTTTCCGGTCCAGCTCTCGGGAGGCATGAAGCAGCGCGTCGCCATCGCTCGGGCGCTGGCTAACAATCCGGCCGTCATCCTCATGGACGAGCCGTTCGGGGCGCTCGACGCCCAGACGCGCGAGGTGCTGCAGGACGAGCTGTCGCGGATCCAGCGGGTGGAGCACAAGACGATCCTGTTCGTCACCCACTCCATCCGCGAAGCCGTCTACCTGGCCGACCGCGTCGTCGTCATGACGTCGGCGCCGGGTCGCATCAAGCAGATCTTCCCGATCAAGCTGCCGGAGGTCCGTGACCGCTTCGCGCCCGAGTTCACGCAGTACGAGAGCGACATCACGCGCGTCGTGCGGGAAGAAGTCGCCAAGGTGCAGGAGTGATCGTGGGGACGACGCGGGCGATGGCGATGCTGGGTGCCTTCGCCCTGTGGGCCGCCCTGGCTCACGGCAACGCGTGGCTCGGCGTCGTCAACCCGGTGCTGCTGCCCACGCCGGTCGAGGTCGGCCGGGTCGGGCTCGACCTGGCGCGGAGCGGCGAGCTGGCGCGCCACGTCCTCACCTCGCTGGGCCGCATCGCCCAGGGCTTCGGCCTCGCCGCGCTGGCGGCGCTCACGCTCGGGCTGCTCGTCGGGATGTGCGTGCCGCTGCGCCTCATGACCGAGCCGGTGATCGAGTTCGTGCGCCCGATCCCACCGCTGGCTTTCCTGCCGATGTTCCTGGTCTGGTTCGGTCTCGGCGAGGCCTCGAAGGTCGCCTTCATCGGCTACACGACGTTCTTCCCGATGTTCGTCGCCATCACGGCCAGTGTGCTGCGCGTCGACGTCGTGCTGTTGCGCGCGGCCGCCAGCCTGGGCGCCACTCGCGCGGACCTCGTCCGCCGCGTGGTGCTGCCGGCCGCGCTCCCGGGCATCGCCGTCGCCCTGCGCGTCGGCGTCGGCCTGGCGCTGTTCGTGATCGTCGGCGCCGAGTTCATGGGGGCCGACGCCGGCCTCGGCAACCTCATCATGGAAGGCCGCACGTTCTTCAACCCCGCGCAGATCGTCATGGGGGCCCTGGTCCTCGGGCTCCTGGGATCGCTGATCAACACGCTGTTGCTCGCCGCCGAGCGCCGACTGCTCCGCTGGCGCACCGCGGCCTGAAAGGAGCCATCGAATGCGCACCCTGCTCGCTCTCGTGATTTCATTTTTGGCCCTGACCGGTGACGCGCTCGCCCAGGGCAAGCCCGAGCTCACCGAAATCGACGCCTGGCTCGTGCGCGACGCCCAGATGTCCTCGCAGTTCGCCGTCGCCGACCAGCTCGGCTACTTCAAGGCCGAAGGCATCAAGGTCAACCCGCGCTGGTACATCGCCGGGACCGACCTGCCGTCGATGTGGGGCGCCGGTAACATCCATCTCGGCACCGCCACCGCCACGATGGTCGTCCCCATCGCCGCCGCCGGGCAGACGATCTACAACATCGCGCCCCAGAGCGACATCGCCGGCACCCAGCAGATCGTCCTCAGCAAGAAGGGGCAGGAGGTCGTCCGGTCACCGAAGGACTTCGAGAAGGTGAAGATCGGCATGCCCAAGGGCGCCTCGGTCACGATGGCCATCCAGGCCATGGCCCGCGACACCGGCGTGGACTTCAACAAGCTCCAGTTCGTGAATCTCTCGCCGCCCGATTGCGTCACCGCGCTCGCCAAGGGCGACATCGACGCCATGGCCGGCTGGGCGCCCTGGGTGTTCAACGCCGTGAAGCAGGGCGGCGGCAAGGTGTACTTCACCGGCAACCGGAGCATGATCCCCGGAAAGGAAGGCCAGGTGGACTGGCTGCACGTGCACGCCGGCGTGGTGGCCAGCGGCAAGGTGCTCAAGGAGAGTCCCAACACGCTGAAGGCGGTCCTGCGCGCGCTCCGCAAGGCGACCGACACGATCAACACCGACCGCGAGGCCGCCGTGAAGATCGTCGCGCGCGAGACGAAGGCGGACGAGGCGCTGACGCGCGACATCATGGCGCTCAACATCTACTCGATGGAGATGAACGACCGGATCCCCCGGGGCATGAGCGAGTTCGTGGACTTCCTGCACTCGCTCGACCGCATCAAGCAGAAGTTCCCGGCCGAGAGCGTGATCTACACGAAGCTCCTCGAGGAGACCGATCCCGCGCTCGTGAAGTGGAAGTCGAAGACCGAGATCAAGTGAGGGCTCTCGCCCGAATCATTCATGAACGATCGACGCGCTCGTCGGGCGGGTGGCGCCGGGCCAGGCAGGGGAGCCGGGGGTACGCGACCGGCTCCGTCACCCACTCGCCCGAATCGCAGCTCTTCGAGCTGCGACGGGACTCGGGGGTCCCACTGCGCCGGTCGCGTACCCCCGGCTCCCCTGCCTGGCCCGGCGCCACCCGCCCGATCACCGTGGGGTCGTTCGTGAAGAATCCGGCCTAGGACGCGATCTCTCGCAGCCGTTTCCCCAGATGCCTCCGCTCGGCCTCGTTGCTCACCAGCGCGAGGGCCCGGCGGTAGGAGTCGGCGGCCTCGGCGTGGCGGCCGAGTCGGCGTAGCAGCTCGGCCCGTGCGACGGGCAGCAGATGGTACCCGGCGAGCTCGCCGCGCTGGTCGAGCCCGTCCACCAGAGCCAGGCCGCGCTCGAGTCCGCCCGACATCGCGACCGCGACCGCGCGGTTGAGCTCGACCACCGGCGTGGGGTGCACCCGTGCCAGCATCCCGTACAGGGCGGCGATCTGGCGCCAATCAGTGGCGGCGGCGGTTGACGCCTGCGCGTGGACCGCCGCGATCGCCGCCTGCAGGGCATACGGGCCCGGCGGACGGCCCGCGCCGCGCAGCGCGTCTTCGACCAGCGCCGCGCCCTCGTCGATCTCCACGCGGTCCCAGCGTACGCGGTCCTGATCCTCGAGCAGCACGATGTCGCCCGCCCCGTCCAGGCGTGTCGCGCGCCGCGAATCGTGCAGCAGCATGAGCGCCAGCAGTCCCTTCGACTCGGCGTGAGCCGGCAATAGCTCGACCAGCAGGCGCCCGAGCCGGATGGCCTGCGCGCACAGCTCGTGCCGCACCAGCCGCTCGCCGAAGCTGGCCGCGTAGCCCTCGTTGAACACGAGATACACCACGACCATCACCGCCTCGAGCCGCTCGGCGAGCGCATCGTCCGGCGGCACCTGATAGGGGATGCGCGCGTCGCGGATCTTGGCCTTGGCCCGCACGATCCGCTGCGCCATGGTGGGCGCGGGCACCAGGAAGGCGCGCGCGATCTCCTCGGTCGACAGCCCCCCGAGCGTGCGCAGCGTGAGCGCCACTTGCGCCTCGGTCGCGAGCGCCGGATGGCAGCACGTGAAGATCAGGCGGAGTCGATCTTCCGGCACGGGCGCCTCCTCCTCGGCCGACAGCTCGATGTGCCGCGCGATCTCGTCCTGCTTCTGCGCGAGGCGCGCGCGCCGGCGCAGCTGGTCGATCGCCTTGTGTCGCGCGGTGGAGACCAGCCACGCCACCGGGTTCGCCGGCGGGCCGGCCTCCGGCCACCGGGCGAGCGCCGTCGCGAACGCCTCCTGGAGCCCCTCCTCGGCCACGTCGAAGTCGCCGAGCAGGCGGATCAGCGTGGCCAGGATCCGCCCGTGTTCCGCGCGAAAGATCTCCTCGGTGCGCATGGTCGCTCTCGGTCGGAAGGCTACCCGACCCGGCGACCACGTGCACGCGATCGCCTATTGCGGCGGACCCACCCTGATCGGCCGCACCTCGATCGAGAGGCCGCCCCGCAACAACGGGTTGCGAGACGCGATCGCGATCGCCTCATCGAGGTTCTCGGCTTCGATGAGGCTGTAGCCGCCCAGCTGTTCCTTGGTCTCGGCGAACGGGCCGTCCGTTATGAGCGTCTGGCCGTTCTTCATTCGCACCGTAGTGGCGGTGTTGGTCGTGTGCAGCGGGTCGCCCCCCAGGTAGACGCCGCGCTTCCGGAGATCCTCACTGAACTCGACGGCCTCCTCGAAGATCGCGACCTTTTCCTTCGTGGGCATCTCGCCCCACAGCGTCTCGTCCTTGTAGATGAGCAGCATGTAACGCATGGCGGTGGTCCTTTCAGCCTCCGGTCAATGGGCCACACTCGGGCTCGGCATCGCGGCCGTGAGCTGGCGGGGCGGGCGGAACGTGCACGCGATGGCCACCGCGCCGAGCCCGATGCCGAACGAGCCGACGAACAGCCAGAGGTAGCTGCCGAACGTATCGTACAGCCAGCCGCCGGCCCACGGTCCGAGCGCCATGCCCAGGGTGGACACGAAGGCGACGGCGCCGAACGCCGTCCCCATGATCCGCTCGCCGAAGTATTCGCGCACGAGGATCGCGTAGAGCGGCATCACGCCGCCGTAGGCGA
>Ga0137397_10003925_pt1 | contig 10373 bp, 6 predicted proteins | sample czorhiz116metaG_FD_106658 | JGI IMG/M metagenome (GOLD analysis project Ga0137397, IMG submission 106658) | Vadose zone soil microbial communities from Angelo Coast Range Reserve, California, USA - czorhiz1.16 metaG | ecosystem: Environmental > Terrestrial > Soil > Vadose zone | place: USA...
ACCTGACACATGCGCTGCCTGTTCGCCCTCGGGTTCATTGGCGGCTCCGTGAGCAGCACTTTTCGCCCGGCAGGGTCGACGCGGAGCTTCTCCGAGAACGTGTAATCCCAGAGGTGCTTCATGTCCTCCCAGTTCCGCACGATCCCGTGCTCCATCGGCTGCGTGATCTGCAGGTAGTTCCGCAGCGCCGCAGCCTCGTCGCCCACCATGATGTCCTTGATGATCGCATCCCCCACGCGCTCCTCCGCCCGCAGGATCGGACGTCCTATCACCGATGGAAACACTGGATTGTTGTGTTGGTCATCGGTAGTATTTTCGTTATTTATCGGGGGGAGAGAAGTCCTCCTCGTTGGCTAGAGGACTATGCGCTCACCGTGCTCGGGAAAGTTGGAGCCTGCGTATCCGACCTTGACGAACTGTACGAAACGTAAACGCCTCAATCGCGTCAACATTAATGACCGTATAGTGAATGCTTACCCCGGTTCCATTATCTACCACCAGAGGTGCTAAGGGGTCCATATTGTCGAGTGATCGTTCGAGTTGAGTATCGCAGCCCTAGCTCGGCTGTGCAAATTACAGTAGATGACCTTGCGGTGATCGGGGTACTGTACTTCCGCGCTTGAGATAACAAGAGATCATTTTTTGAGCAGGGGTCACCCACTACAAACTAATTTCATTTAAATCGAAGGTTAACAATAAATGTAGCAACACCATGAACCGCTGGGTATCAACAATGTACGTAACTCGTTACGGGCGCGGGCGGTGCTAGACAGTACAAAAAGCAAGATCGTAGAAGTGGCCTGCACCGCCGTTGGGCGAAGGTAAATGCTGTTTTTGAAGTGGCCCATCATAAGAAATGTAAGAATGTAAGAATAATAGAAAGTTCTGCCGCCCACCAGGGATAGGAAACGGAAAGACACTGTGGCCAAGGCACAGACCAGACAGAATACACAGGGATTGTGCCACGCCCCAAAACTACAGCGTCTATCCGTTGCGGATTATAGTGCCCGGAAAATAAAAAAACTCAAATGCCGCCGTACGCGTCCTCCTCATCATAGAGTGTGTAAACAGTGTCCCGCTTGGAAGGTTCAGCCCCGGTCTTGGGTCCACGGTGTGTGACGGCTGGTTGAGCCTGCGTAGGGGAAGGAGTGGCAAGTGGGCTGTTCTTATATTTCAATCCTGCCGGAGGTGGAGTGCGCGCGTCCGAAAACTCAACGCTGAATGGCGAGGGCGTTTCGCGGGCGCTCAGCGGAATAGGGAACTCGAGGGACGCGACGGGAGAAAAGGAGCGCTCAGGAACCTGTATCTCTGGCAGGGTTGGCGGACGTGACGCGACACGAGTATGCTCTACAAGAATAGGGGTTGGCAGCGGTACTTCGGTATCCAATTCATGAGAAGCATCAATATCCTGGTATTTGGTGCCAGGGTCAGCGAAGGGGGACTCGGTAGGCACATTCTGATCCTGCGGCGGGAGGTCGGTATGAGGGATAAGGGTCCGATCACTGGATGCATCGTCGCGAGGCACAACTAGGGGGAAAACCATAACCGAAGACATGGGTTCACGAAGCTTCTCGGAGATTTCTGCGTACTGCGCAGCCTGGAAGGGGGTCACACTAGAACGCGAAAGATCGACATAGTGAGGATCGGTAGCATCCGGAGAAGCGTCCGGAGGACTGAAAGATCCTCCAGTGACCGAATTCTGACGGACCACTGCATCTTGGCCCGATGGCTGTCTAGTAAGCGCCGAAGGGGGGAGAGCCGGACTGGCTGGGCTTGGCAGGTCATGGTAGTCAGGTATGTTGCTCGACACAGGAGACGTCATGACATCCTGTGCATAAGGGGAAATGAATGGATTGGCTGAGGTTGGGGACACGACGTCGCCAGGAGAGAACGAAGGTTGACCATATTGCGTCGCACCATAGCCGGCCCCATAACCATCATTGGAATATATGTTGGACGGTGTTTGATACGTAGGCATGGTTGGCGCTCTATTTAAGTGGCGCTCGATCATGGTCGGAGGACGAGGAGAGCCAGAACCCATAGCATTGTAAGACCGGACAGCCGGATCAAAATCATCAGGAAGTACGGTGGACTGCCTACGAGCCTCAGGGCGGTTCCAGATTTCTTCAGCCAGTGCTTCATCTTCGTCACGGCGACATTTCCTCTGAGTGAGATGTAAGTCATGGTAAAGCAGAAAACAAGTGTATATGGGACGAACCAGGAAATAAACAACGGCAAACACGACACCGGCAGTTCCGAGGATAGCCGCAATAATACCACCGGCAATGATGCCAGCAGTCGCGCCAGCGACGGGAGAGGATGTACTGGTTGAACTGGGAGTGGCCGAAGTCGCTACAGGCTGAGTGGAGATGGTCTGAATGAACGTAGAGGCGGGCGCCGAAAAGGACGAGGCCAGAGGCTAAAACTTGTTCAGAAAGCTAATTTAAAAAATAGTAGAAGGAAAGGCTCACAGTTGTGGTAGTGGTAGACGTCGTCGAGATGACGGACTCGATACTGGAAGTGGTCGAAGTGGTCGAAGTTGAAGAGGAGGACGAGGAAGAGGATATCGATGGGAGGACAGATGATACGCCAATGGCTGGACTGGTGTCAGCACGTGGAAGGCACTCCGAGAAAAGAGAGGAGCGTACAAGTGGTTGTGGAGGGAACCGGGTTTGGAGTTGGAGTGGTAGTGGTAGTAGGCGTAATGACAACAGGAGCCACAACGGCGGACGTGACTTGATTGTTGGGATCAAAGGTGTCTGCAGCGAAAAGATTGGTGGTAGATTGGTCACTGGCAGGTTGGTTTTGTCGGCCGTTCGAGTGGCCGTTACCTTGCCTCACGTCGAACGGGGCATGACGACGGTGTCTCCTGGGGCTGACAATGTGTGACATGATTTATAAAAGGAAAGAACGGAAAAGAAAGGAGGGTAAATGGAAAAGAGTGTGTAAGGACGAAGAGAAAAAAAAGGACGAAGACACAAAAAAGCGAGTGAGGTGTGAGGAGTTGAGTTGGTGGGTGGGTTGGCGTGAGGACGAAAATGGCTGACTAATACCGTCGCATTGCCTTGTCCCTTCCTCGGGCCTCGGGCCTCTCCGAGTCACCCCGGAATGTTGTCCGAAGTTCCCCGAAGTTCCCGGGTCTCCGAGAAAGAAAGATCATGATCCAGTTTTGTTCCCTGCTGACCTTTATATCATGCCTGCAAGCATCTCTCATTCCTCGTTTGATGCTTCGTCGAATATCATCTCGCGGGCGCCAATGCGTTCGCTGTCGCAATGGCGACACCCAGTCTTCTCAAATGATGCGTTAATGATGATTTGATCACCGTCCACTGATGTTCTCGACGCTCATCTCCACCACTCCACGCGCCTCTGCACTGCATGACAACGCCCCCCCGCTTGCCTCTGTTCCCCGGCTCAGCCCTCCGATTTGTATCCCTCCCTTATCACAAACTCCGCGTACTCGCTTACCATGATATTAATCAGGTCGCTAACACAATAGAGAACACTGATCCTCGTATATCGTATCTCCCTTCGGTTTGCAATAACACCGGGACTGTTCCGTCCTCAACATGTACTGCTCCGTGGTACGTATAAATTTGGACAAAAACTCGCTTCGTATCAAGGCATTGATCCGTTCTGTCCACCTATTCCAGGCAAGTAGTGGACCTCTCGGGCGCCACGAGTGGTACCGTGACGTCGACCTTTGGGCCTACAACCGCAGGTGGCAACCTCATCCCTCAATTCTTCCTCGTCCTCCGCGGTACCTCCTTCATCCTCAGCACTTCTGATGTCTCCAATGCTACCGCCAACGTCACTGTTTTGGCCTCACCCTCAAATGTGTTCGTCTCTACGACCTTCGACTCGTCTGCTGGCAGCATTTCGACCGTCGATCTACCGCCTGACGAGGACATCACCCTCGCAGTAACATATATACAATCGCCGGGCGGTGAGCCAACGAGGCTTGATATTGATTCCGTCGTTGTCTTCAATTCGAACAACAGGTGAGTTGAGATCCTTGTGACGTGTTTACAACTGTCGTCGACACGTGCCATCGCCTAGTCAGACGTCCGTGTCTCCCATACCCCTCCCTTCCTCAAGTTCCTTGCCCTCTTTTATTATCCCTGCCCCTTCCATATCAGCCGCTACATCTCGACCACAGTCTTCACTAGCGCAACCGAAAGGGACCATTGTGGGCGAGTCGCTCGCGGGATTTTTTGGCCTCATTCTCATCCTTATCTCCATATATGTGCTGTTCAGATGGAGACGCCGAAGAAGACTGCTGTCCGCGGAGATCGTTGAGATGCAAACGAGGGATAAGGGCAAAGAGGTAGTAACGGAAAGCCACTTATGAATTTTTATTCACGGTATGGACGAGCTACTGTAGTGCTACTGTTTTCATGTGCAGCATTCACGTACAGTACACTACTGTGTACCACTCCATAGTAACGAGACCATCATGTTCAAGTTGTGCCGATAACTCTCGGGCCGCTCAATGCCGGTTGATTCTCTCCTTGTTACTCGCCAATATGTCTGTCCGAGACCGAGAAGCGGACCGAATAGCATCAGCACAACAAACTTTGGACGGTATGTAGCGATCTCATTTTTATTTTCACATATATATCCTTTCAAAGTTCTCTTTGACATGTCCCAGCTTCTTGGTACGCAACTCGACAAAGAGACCCTGGCAACTTGCATTGGAATGATCGAAAGTGGTGTTAATCCGGAAGCGTTAGCGGTTAGTGTCTGTATTTTCTACTGAGTTAAATCATGGGTCCAAGCCTTCCACGCCAGGCTGTAATTCAAGAACTGAGGAGAGAGGGTGCGACAATTGCAGCAAGACTGAATGCTGATGGAAGGCAATCTCGAGCAGCAGGGACGTGATGCTGATTAATCAGCAGAGGGTGGCGTGAGAAGTTAACGTCGATTTGTCATACGTTGCTCTGTCGTGACTTGTGTCGCTCACTCGCTTGCACATTGCCACCCTCATACCATGTCTGCACCCAATTCGCCTCGCCTAGTCGACTCCTTCTCAGTTCCCAAAGATGTTATCAAGGAATTCGAAGAAATGGCTGAGGAGGAGAACGTCGACCCTTTTGCTGAGACGGCCTCAAAGCGACAGATCGCAGCTCGTCAATCCGACTATCATAACCGACGGTTTAGTCGCGTAGCGAATGAAAGCGCGGATGCGTTCACGCAAAAGGAGGATGGTCAATCCACAGAAGGCGGTTATAAGGAAGCAATGCGACTGCAGAGACTCGAGAAGGAGGAGCAGCGCGTACGCCGGGCCATTGAGGAGAAGGAGAAGCAGGAGCGGGAAGAAGACAAAGACAAGATGGACATTGACCGGACACCCCCTGCCGCAGAGCTCGAGGCTGCAGAGAAGGAGCTGGCTGCAGCCCAACCTCAAGAAACAAAGCGCAAGCGCCGTTGGGACGTTTCAGAGCCGGCCGAGAAGGAGGAGACAGCTGGTGGAGAATGGTCTCAAGAAGCCCTCGAGTCGTCTGCACCCAAGAAACGGCGCTCTCGCTGGGATGCCACTCCGGCCGATGTTGCCGAGACACCGAAACGCTCACGTTGGGACCAAACGGCTGCTTCTAGTCAGGATGCGCCTATGGTCCCCATCATCATGAATGCGCCAGGTATCATGATGGAGGATAAGCATAACCGCTACCTTAGCGACGAGGAGCTCGATGCAGTCCTTCCTGCGACGGGTTATGTCATCGTGCCGCCGCCGCCAGGGTATGCTCCTCTCATCGCCCCGAGGAAACTCATGGCGACACCCATCACAGACGTCGGCGGGTTCCAAATCCAAGACGGCTCGGATGCTGCCGCTGCCGCCGCTGGCCTCGCTCCTGAATTACCTACCGAGATTCCCGGCGTCGGTAACCTTGCCTTCTTCAAGCCCGAGGATGCGCAGTACTTTGCTAAAATTCTCAAGGAAGAGGACGAGACTGAGTTATCGGTCGAAGAGATGAAAGAGCGCAAAATCATGCGCTTGCTGTTGAAGATCAAGAACGGCACACCGTCTGTGCGTAAGACCGCATTGCGCCAGATCACGGATAAAGCCCGCGATTTTGGAGCTGGGCCACTCTTTGATAAGATTCTACCGTTGCTCATGGAGCGGACCCTTGAAGATCAGGAGCGTCATTTACTTGTCAAGGTCATCGACCGGGTCCTCTATAAGCTCGACGACCTCGTACGCCCGTATGTGCACAAGATCCTCGTCGTCATCGAACCACTCTTGATTGACGAGGATTACTACGCGCGTGTCGAGGGCCGCGAGATTATATCAAATCTTTCCAAAGCAGCCGGTCTCGCACACATGATCTCGACTATGCGACCTGACATCGACCATGCCGACGAGTATGTCCGTAACACGACCGCTCGCGCATTCTCCGTGGTCGCATCAGCTCTCGGCATCCCATCCCTTCTTCCTTTCCTTAAAGCCGTCTGCCGCAGCAAAAAGTCATGGCAGGCGCGACACACCGGCATCCGCATCGTACAACAGATCGCGATCATGATGGGTTGCGCGGTTCTTCCTCATCTACGGAATTTGGTCGATTGCATTGCCCATGGTTTGTCAGACGAACAACAAAAAGTCCGGACTATGACTGCACTGGGTCTTGCTGCCCTTGCAGAAGCCGCTGCGCCTTACGGTATCGAGTCGTTTGATAACGTTCTCAAGCCGCTCTGGTTAGGTATCCGTCTCCATCGTGGCAAAGGCCTTGCGGCGTTCCTCAAGGCTATTGGCTTCATCATCCCTCTCATGGACCCCGAATATGCGTCATATTACACCAAGGAAGTGACTGTCATCCTCATCCGCGAGTTCCAAACGTCCGATGAGGAGATGAAGAAGATCGTGTTGAAGGTAGTCAAGCAGTGCGCTGCGACTGAGGGTGTCACCCCCGCGTACATCAAACAGGACATTCTCCCGGACTTCTTCAAATCGTTCTGGGTGCGCCGCATGGCGCTTGACCGGCGCAATTACAAACAAGTCGTCGAGACGACTGTCGAGCTTGCGCAGAAAGCGGGCACATCCGAGATCATCGGCCGCGTCGTGAACGAGCTCAAGGACGAGGCAGAGCCGTACCGCAAGATGGTGATGGAGACCATTACGAAGGTCATTGCGTCTCTTGGCGCCTCGGACATCGACGAAAAGCTTGAGGTTCGCCTTGTGGACGGTATCATCTATTCCTTCCAAGAACAGACGACGGAGGACCAAGTCATGCTCGACGGATTCGGCACTGTTGTTAACGCCCTCGGAATCCGCGTCAAACCATATCTCACGCAAATCGTGTCGACGATCTTGTGGCGGTTGAACAACAAGAGCGCGAAGGTGCGACAACAGGCGGCAGATCTCACCACGCGCCTCGCTGTCGTGATCAAGCAGTGCGGTGAGGATCAGTTGCTCAGCAAGCTGGGCTTGGTGTTGTTCGAGCAGCTAGGAGAGGAGTACCCAGATACCCTTGGCAGTATCATCGCGGCTGAGGGTGCTATTGCCAACGTCGTTGGTATGACGCAGATGAACCCTCCAGTGAAGGATCTGTGTAAGTATCTATCACTGAATTTCAGAAGAATCTTCTGTTTTCTAACACCATTTACTCTAGTACCCCGAATGACCCCCATTCTACGTAACCGTCATGAAAAGGTGCAAGAAGCATCCATAAACTTGATCGGTCGTATCGGTGAGCGTTATGTTTGGTTCATGCTACAATCTCTGTTGTTAATCGAGTATGTGCCTTCAGCTGATCGCGGCGCTGAATTCGTACCAGCTCGCGAGTGGATGCGTATCTGTTTCGAGCTCCTTGACCTCCTCAAGGCACACAAAAAGGGTATCCGGCGTGCGGCGGTCAACTCGTTCGGCTACATCGCAAAGAGTCTTGGTCCACAAGACGTGCTTTCAGTGTTGCTGACGAACCTGCGGGTGCAGGAGCGCCAGTCCCGAGTCTGCAGTACGGTCGCCATCGCCATCGTCGCGGAGACGTGCGGACCGTTCACGTGCATCCCTGCGATCCTGAACGAGTACCGGACGGCGGAGCTGAACGTGCGTACGGGCTGTCTCAAGGCGCTCTCGTTCGTGTTCGAGTATGTCGGGCCGCAGTCGGCCTACTACGTCGACTCGGTCGTGACGATGCTCGAGGACGCGCTGACGGACCGCGACCTCGTACATCGCCAGACGGCCAGCACGATCGTGAAGCATCTCGCGCTCGGCGTTGCCGGACTCGGATGCGAAGACTCGATGATGCACCTCATGAACCTCGTGTGGCCCAACTGCTTCGAGACGTCCCCTCACGTCATCGGCGCCGTCATGGAGGCCATCGAAGCCATGCGCGTCACGCTCGGCCCGGGCGTCCTCCTCAGCTACGTCCTCCAAGGCCTCTTCCACCCTGCGCGCAAGGTCCGAGAGGTAAGCATCCCCATCTCTCGTCTATTTTTTGTTCCTAAAGGTTATCACTGACATTCACGCGCTTCCTTCCTTCCTTCGAATAGGTCTACTGGCGCGTCTACAATGCGCTCTACCTAGGTGCGGCCGACGCGCTCGTTCCGTTTTACCCCGACGTATCAGAGCTCGGCGAAGGCAAGAACGTATACGCCAGGCACCCGCTGCAGATGTTCGTGTAAATTCGGTTTGGGGTTGAAGGGTGGCCGTTGTTGTTCCGGAGCATTCATGTGAACTCATTCTCGAAAACCTTTTTTTTATGGCAGTGTCCTGTTATTATTCTCTCTTCCCCTACGATTACTTGTAAAACTAAAGGCGAGTTTATTATCTGTTTCTCTGGACTTGACTTCATGCATAATCAATGCCAGTGATCTATAATAACGTTCATGCGGCGAAAGGGGAAAGAGACGATTAACGCCCCAGGAGCTTCTTGCTTTTAATAGACGCCCAGTGCTAATAAGGACTACCAGCCACGAGCTGTTAGTGGCATACAGTATGGTCTAGAACTCGAGGCTGCGCATGGCCGCCGAGGCCACCAGCCAGAATTGATCGCACCCCCTTTGCCATATTGATAGCGTGATTTGCTTGAGGTCAGGACTGGGAGATGGTGGACAGTCGGTCGGGTGAATACACGCAAGCTGAGCCCTAAATGAGGGACTGGGAACGTATGACGGCTCTCGCGGCCACGGATTAATGTCGAGCCGGGCGAACGAGGAGGGGAACATGCGCGGAGGAAAAAGTGGGGGAAAAGTCTCCTGCTATTGCCTAGTCTTTCGACGAGGCAACGGTGCGGGCTTTATAATAAAACTCTATCTACTAACAATGTAGCGGACTCTGTACTAGGCTGAAGGAAAGTACAACGAGAGCGCGCGAAACGGAGGGTGATGTTCGGTATCGAGGCGAAGAGGGGTTCGGTCGGCGCGAGAGACAACACTGGGCCGCTCCAATGGCAGGCCCAGCGCGTACCCGTTCCTTACACCATGCACCCGTCCATGTATGCGACCAACATTATTTCCGATGGAGAAGTTGAGCGGGCGAGACGAGCAGAAGAACGAAGAGACGAGACGACCACAAATCCAAACCTCGGCAGCCAAGAGTACAAAATTTAAAGACAGATCGCAGAACTCCGTCGCCATCCTCACGTGGTCACCCCTGTCTTCGAGTGGCACGAGTTCAAACCCATTACAACTGAAAACTGTGCGCTGCAAGGCTTGGTAACTGCCCCTGGGCGAGCGTGTTGCACTCAATCTGCTCGCCCGGTCCAGCGGAATCGCAACCGTGTGTCGCGTGTGTTTAGTGCGGTGTGCGGTCTTTTCGTCGTAATCAACTGAACGACTCATCGAAGGTGTCACAACGTCTGGTATGTACAACACTTGGTCTTGCATCACCTAAGACACGTTACCTCTAGACTTTTGACTTGTTGAGAAGTACGGCACGCTTGTCAGTGGGATCCACCTTTCGAGCATGATTGCGTTCAAAGGCAATCACATCTGGTCGGCCGGTAGGATTTTCATGACTTACCGTATCTACCTCTTGATCACTTCCTCGCCGCGGCACAGGGTCTATCACCGCGGCGATCGCGTGCGCACGCTCGTGGGTGGCTTTTCCCTTCTCTTAGATGTCGAAGTACGGGACGAAGGCGAGGTCAACGAAGCCATTGCAACCGGCGCCGACGTCATCATGCTCGATAGCATCGAGGGCAGCAAGCTCGCCTCCGTCCCATGGCTCGAGCGCGAGCGCTGGGCGAGGTAGGGAAAGAAGTTCCTGCTCGAGACGAACAGGGGCATTACGGAAAGTAACTTGTGCGAGGGTGTCATTACCGGTAAGTGAAGTCCCCGTGCGCTGCAGCAGCGAGGATACACGATCATTATATGTGAGTAGAAATTGATATCCTGAGCACGAGCACCATGCACCATGCCGTGACTTTAGCCTG
>Ga0137397_10003926_pt1 | contig 10373 bp, 10 predicted proteins | sample czorhiz116metaG_FD_106658 | JGI IMG/M metagenome (GOLD analysis project Ga0137397, IMG submission 106658) | Vadose zone soil microbial communities from Angelo Coast Range Reserve, California, USA - czorhiz1.16 metaG | ecosystem: Environmental > Terrestrial > Soil > Vadose zone | place: USA...
ATGTATGGGGCGAAGGGGGTCGCGCTCAAGGGCAATTTCGATTCGGCGTTGGAGACCGTTCGCGACCTGACCAGCCACTACCCTGTGGCGTTGATGAACTCGATCAACCCACACCGGATCGAGGGACAGAAGACCGCCGCGTTCGAGGTGGTCGACGCGCTTGGCGACGCACCCGACTACCTGATCCTGCCCGTGGGCAACGCCGGCAACATCACCGCTTACTGGAAGGGCTTTCGCGAGTATCACGCGGCAGGACGCTCAACGCGACTACCTCGCATGGTGGGCGCGCAGGCCGAAGGCGCCGCTCCAATCGTCCACGGTCACCCGGTCGCCGACCCCAAGACGGTCGCATCGGCAATCCGGATCGGGAACCCCGCGTCGTGGGAGGGGGCCACGACCGCGCGAGATGAGTCCGGCGGACTGATCGCGTCGGTGACGGACATCGAGATCCTCAGCGCCCAGATCCGCCTGGCCAACAGCGAGGGCCTGTTCGCGGAGCCGGCATCGGCCGCACCGCTGGCGCTGCTGTTCCGGCTGGTCCGCGATGGAAAGATCGACAAACGCGCGACCACGGTCGTCGTCCTGACCGGCTCCGGCCTGAAAGACCCCGACGCGGCGCTTAAGAACGTCGAACCACCCATCGAACTCGACGGAGATGCGCGCACACTCGCTAAGGTCTTGAAACTGTGAGGGTTCGGGTTCCAGCCTCGATCGCCAACATCGGTCCGGGCTTCGACTGCATGGCGATGGCGATCGACCTTTGGCTGGAGGTCGAGGCGACCGAAGCCGACTCGCCCTCGTGGGACTACGAAGGCGAGGGCGCCGACTACCTCGCGGCGCACGAGAACCCGTTCACGCGGCTGAAGATGAAAGGTCGGGTGCGGAGCGAGATCCCCCTCGGTGTCGGCCTCGGCAGCAGTGCCGCGGCCCGGTTGGCAGCTTCAGCGCTCAGCAGCCCATGGGACGTGAAAAGCCATGTCATCGACGCCGGCGCAGACGAGGGGCATGTCGACAACGTGGCCGCATCCGCCGGCGGCGGGATTCGGATCGTGTCCGAGCTGGTCGACGAGAAGCTTCCGAACCCCGGCTGGGGACTGGCGCTGTTCGTCGCGCACCAGCCGCTGCCCACCGAAAAATCGCGCGCGGTGTTGCCGGACTCGGTGCCGCTCGAAACCGCTACGTTCAATGCCGCGCATGCCGCGCTCCTGGTGCGGGCCATCGTGTCCAAGCGACCGTTCTTGCTGGGCGAGGCGCTGCGCGACCGGCTGCACCAGCCACATCGTCTTCACCTCTATCCGTGGACTGCAGAGGTGATTCGTGTCGCCGAGGCGACCGGTGCTTACGGCGCCGCCATCTGCGGTGCAGGCCCGAGCGTGTTCGCTTTCTGTCCGCCGTCGCAGGCGGCGAGGATCGCCAAAGCGATGGAGTCGTCCTTTCCCCGGCATGGGAGTGCGCTCGTCACGCGCATCACTGACAAGGGCATGTTCCGGACGCTGTGATCATCGTCCAGAAATACGGCGGCACCTCGGTGGGGACCGCCGCCCGTATTCGGCGGGTCAGCCGCCGTATCGCCGCGACGGTGAAGCAAGGGCATAGCGTCGTCGCGGTCGTGTCCGCGATGGGCAACACCACGGACCGGCTGATCGCGCTCGCCCAAAGCGTCAACCCAGATCCGTCTGCGCGCGAGCTGGACATGCTGGTTGCCAACGGCGAGACGATCACTGCTCCATTGGTCGCGATGTGCCTGCAGGGCATGGGCGTGCCTGCGGTTTCGCTGTCTGGCCTGCAGGCAGGCGTGCGCACGAGCGCGCACCACTCGAAGGCTCGCATCCACGACATCAAGCCCGATCGCATCCTCGAAGCGCTGGGCGAGGGCAAGGTCGTGGTGGTCGCCGGCTTCCAGGGGGTCACCGAAGACCTCGAAGTCACCACGCTGGGCCGCGGTGGGTCGGACACGACGGCCGTTGCGCTGGCCGCAGCGCTGAAGGCCGAATCGTGCGAGATCTACACCGACGTCGACGGCATCTTCACAGCGGATCCGCGAGTCGTCAAATCCGCGCGCAAGCTCAGCCACATCGAGTACAGCGAGATGCTCGAGCTCGCTGCCGTCGGTGCGCGCGTGATGCATCCGCGAGCGGTTGAGATCGGCGAGCTCTACGGCGTGCCCATTCACGTCCGTTCGAGCTTCCACGATGGCGTCGGTACCATGATCGTCGCTCAAGTACCGATGGAAGACAGGCAGCGCGTCAGGGGAATCGCGGAGGAGTCGAACGTTGCGAAGATCACAGTGGTCGGCGTGCCTGACAAGCCGGGCATCGCCGCCGCCATCTTCGAGCCGCTGGGCGCCGCGGGAATTTCCGTCGACGTGATCGTCCAGAACATCGGCCGTTCGCGCCACACTGACCTCACCTTCTCGGTCGCGGAGACCGACCTCAAGGCGGCTGAGAAGATCGTCAAGGCGGCGGCCAAATCGATCGGTGCGAAGAACGTACTGTCGGCAGGTGGAATCGCCAAGCTCTCCATCGTCGGCACTGGCATGCTCGGCATGCCCGGCATCGCGGGTCGCATGTTCAGAGCGTTGGCGGACGCGGGTATCAACATCGAGATGATCAGCACGTCCGAGATCCGCATCACGTGCCTTGTCGAGCGCGCCCAGGTGATGAAGGGCGTGCGCGTCCTGCACAAAGCTTTCGAGCTGGAACAACCTTAGTTGCCGGTCAACGTCGCGATAGTCGGCCCGGCGGGGGCGGGCAAGACCACGCTCTTCAACGCGCTGACCGCTGGTCGTGGCGCCGACGGCGTGGGCATGGTTGACGTGCCCGACGAGCGCTTGACTCGGCTTTCCGACGCGGTCAAGCCCGTGAAAACGACCGCGGCGCAAGTGCGAGTCGAGGACACACCCCCCGGAAGCCGCGCTCAGCGCGTCGCGTTCGCCCGGCAGGCGGACGTCCTGGTCAAGGTCGCCCGCTGCTTCGGGCCCGAGCCTGACCCTGCTGGGGAGCTGGAGGAGTTTGCGCTGGACCTGGTGCTGGCCGACCTGGCCTCGGTCGAAAAACGGCTCGACGTGGTGGCGAAGGAAGCACGCGCTGGAAAGAAAGATGCCCAGGCCGAACACGACGTCCTGACGCTGGCCAAGCGCCACCTCGATGCCGGCCAGCAGCTCCGCACCCTTCAGCTGGAGCCGGACCAGCGCACGCTCCTGCTCGGCATCTTCCCGGTGACGCTCAAACCGGCGGTCTACGTCGCGAACGCTGCGGACGAGCTGCTGCCCGGGGGCGGAGATCCAGCCGCCAAGGTGGCCAGGCTGGCGGCGGCTGAGGGCGCTCCCGTGATCATCCTGTCGGCCCGGCTGGAGTCGGAGCTCGGCGAGCTAGATACAGCCGAACAGGCCGAGATGCGGACCGGCTATGGCATCGACGAGTCTGGGCTCGGCCGCATCGCCCGCGCTGTATGGGAGGCGGGCGGGCTGATCACGTATTTCACAGCGGGCGAGCCCGAGGTGCGCGCGTGGCCGTGTGAGCGTGACGCCCCCGCGCCGATCGCCGCAAGCAAGATCCATACCGACTTCGAGAAACACTTCATCCGCGCCGAGGTGACGTCGGTCGGTGAGCTGGTTGCGGCCGACTCGATGGACGCGCTCCGGGCGGCTGGAAAACTGCGAATCGAGGGACGCGAGTACAGGGTGAAGGACGGCGACGTTGTGTTCTTCAGAGTCGGCCGCTAGAGGTACGCCTCTAGTACCGGCCGAGGAAGAATTGTTGATACAGCTGGTTTCCCAGGAACACCAGGAGCGCCAGGAAGATGATGAGCAGCAGGTACTTCATTGTTCCATCTAACGACACCGCCGCCTGGTGACTTGCGGAGAGACCCAGGAACTGCCTCAAAATCTGACCATGTCACTGAGGTTCAGCGGAGCTCACTTCTGGGTGCGCGCGGAGGGGGCTGAGGCGGTGCTCGGCCTCAGCGACTACCTCCAGGACCAGATGGGGGAGATCACCAAGCTCGAGCTGCCGGACCTGGGCGATGTGCTGCGCGCTGGCCGGCGGATCGGCCAGGTGGAGTCCGAGGAGGCTTCCTCGCCTCTGGAGGCACCTTTGAGCGGTGAGGTGCTCGAGGTCAACGCCGAGGCGATCGATAACCCTGACCTGATCAACAGCGACCCCTACGCGTCCGGGTGGCTCCTTCGCATCCGGATGGAGGACCCGCAAGAGCTCGAGGACCTCATCGGCGAAGAGGAGTACGCGGAGCTCACGACCGAGGTCTGATCCTCGTGTTAAGACTATTGACAACAACTATATTCGGGGTTATAACTGCACGCGGGACACAACATGTCGTAGCCCACGTCTCAGCCGGTTGAGTCCCACGGCCCAACGACAGGCAGGCGGATCACACCCCGAGTTGCACCCCACGACCTAGAACTGGCTCCCCTATTCCGCCTGCCTGTTCCATCATCGTCGCGGCCTAGACGGCCGGGGCGCCTTCGGCAACTGAAGCCTGTGTCGCCGTCTCCGCGCGCTCGGTCGCGACTTGCGCCAAGCCTGGAGGGCGCATTGCCACCCCAATTTCGAGGGGACGTAGACTTCCCCTTCGATGAGTCGGAAGGGGAAGAAGAAGGGCAAGGGGAAGTTTCGGCCGCCGGTTCGGCCGGCCGGCCCGCTGACGCCAGTCGGCTCCTCACCGTCCGGGGTTGCGCAGCAAGGGTCCGTCCGCGGCGTGTCCCAGGCCCGGGTCGGTGGCGACCAGGCTCTGGTCCGCGCAGTGGAGATGTCGCTCGGCGCCCGCAACCAGGTCACCAAGGTCCGCGGGGGCCGCTACATCGTCGAGTCCGCCGATCCCTCGATCCCGCTCGACAGGGTCCCTTATTTCACCAAGGACCTCGTGCGCCTGGCCGTCGTCGGGCTTGCGATGCTCGTCCTGCTCGCCGCCGGATCGATCGCGGTGCCGCTCATCGTCAAATAACGCTTAACCAATAGACGAAGGCGGGGACAAAAACCTAGAGTTCGATTCGCCATGTCAATCAGAACCAGCGACTCTGGACGTGCGGCTCTCAAACAAGAGCTCACCCGGCGCAAGCTGAGCGTTGACGAGCACCAGCATCCTGTCAACGTCCTGCATCACGACGAGGCGACATTCGGCGAGATGCTCGCCGACAAAATTGCCTCAGGCATCGGCTCGTGGACTTTTCTCATGGTGCAGACGGGGGCTGTCATCGCCTGGCTTGTTCTCAACATCTATGGGTTTGTCCACCGGTGGGACCCCTTCCCGTTCATCCTCCTGAATCTTCTTTTCAGCGTCCAGGCTGCATACACCGGGCCTGTTCTGCTGCTGGCCGGCAACCGCCAGGCTCAGAAAGACCGGCTCACGCTCGAGCATGCCGCCTACGAGGCGGACAAGGCAGACGAGCAGAATGTCGAGATCCTCAAGGCGATCGAGAGGAACACCGAGGTCACGCTGCAGGTCCTGCGCCACGTGGAGTCGTTGGTCGAGGACCATATCGCCGAATCCAAGGGGACACTGGCCTGACCTTCGGGGCGACTCGCCCCACACGTACACTCAACCGCGTGCGGGTGATCCTGTTCACGGGCAAGGGCGGCGTCGGTAAGACCTCCGTCGCCGCCGCCACCGCGGTCCAATGCGCCAAGGCCGGCTACCGAACCGTCGTCATGAGCACCGACCCCGCGCACTCCCTCGGCGACTCGTTCGACGTCGAGCTCGGTCCCGACCTGACGGCGATCTCCGACCACCTGTGGGCGCACGAGGTGTCATCGCTTCACGAGATGCAGCGGCACTGGGTGAAGCTGCACGAATACGCAGTGGAGGTGTTCGCGACCCAGGGCCTCGATGAGGTCGTCGCGGACGAGGTGGCTAACCCGCCGGGGATGGACGAGATCGCCTCACTCATGTGGATCAAGCACTACGCCCAGCGCGCCGAGCACGATGTGCTGATCGTCGACTGCGCGCCAACGGGGGAGACGCTGCAGCTGCTCACCTTTCCCGACGCGGCGAAGTGGTGGCTCGACAAGATCTATCCGTGGGAGCGCCGCGCGATGCGTGTGGCGCGTCCGGTGCTCCAACCGATGATGGGAATCCCACTTCCATCCGATGAGGTCTATGCGTCGCTGAAAGACCTGCTCCTGGACCTCGGCGGCATGCGCAAGATCCTCACCGACTCCTCCATGACGACGGTCCGCATCGTGCTCAACCTGGAGAAGATGGTCGTCAAGGAGGCCAAGCGCGCCTATATGTATCTCAGCCTGTTCGGCTACGTGACCGATGCAGTGATAGTGAACCGGCTCCTGCCCGGCGAGCTGCATGACGAGCTGTTCCAGAAGTGGCAGCGGATCCACGAGCGCTACCGGGTCGAGGTCGAGCAATCCTTTACCGGTATCCCGATCTTCAACGTCCCACTGTTTGATCGTGAGGTGATCGGCGAGAAGATGCTGCTGCGGATGGCGCGCGAGACATACGGTGATCAGGATCCGTCTCAGCATTTCGCGACGTCGAGCCCTCAGCGCATCGACAAAGACGGCGCCGATTACGTGCTGACTCTCAAGGTTCCCTTCGCCGACCGAGCGGCGGTCGACCTCAACCGGCACAACGGCGAGCTGTACGTCACCGTGGGCAACTACCGCCGGGAGATCTCGCTGCCGCGCGTTCTCGCGCAGCGCGACACCAAGGGCGCAACCATCCGCGATGGCGAGCTTCGCGTTCGCTTCGCGCGTCGCGAGCAGAAAGCGACGGTACAAGGAAAGAAGACGTGAGCCGCGACGGGGAGCACGTAATCGAGCTCATCAACGAGCTAGGGTCGAGGATCGGCCATCTCCTTTCGGACATGGTTCCCCCGCGAGCGCAGGTGCACCTGTTGAACGCCCAGCGCGAGCTGATCACGGCGCTGATGCTCATCTACGAGCACCGGGTCACCGCGGCGCCCGGCGGACGCACGCGCAGCACGCGGGCCGCAGGTCAGGGCTCGCGTACTGCGCCGGCTCGGCGGCGGTCTACCAAGCGCGCTGGCAAAATCCCCATCGAGTGAGGATCGCCACGAAGTCAGAGGCTTCGCCGTGACTTCGCGGGGACTATGAGCAACTTCGTAGGGTTTCTCCTGGCGGCGCTGCTCCTGGTGCCCGCCGTCCTCATCGCCATCCCGGTGCATGAGATCGGTCACGCGGTGGCGGCCTACATCCTGGGCGACCGATCGGTGCGCTACTTCGGCTACCTGACGTTCAACCCGAGGCGCTTTCTCGACCCCCTCGGCGTGATTGCAGTCTTCGTGGCCCTGGTCGGCTGGGGCCGCCGCGTACCGGTCCAACCAAACCGGATCAGCACGACCGGACAGCGCGTCTTCCACGAGCTCGGCGGCCCGGCCGCAAACCTGGTGGTCGCTGTCGTGCTCGGCTTCTTCTGGCGACTGCTGTCGGCGGCTGGCTTGAGTTCGGCTTTCGAACTCACTCCGAGCCTCCTGGGCGCGGCCCTTTACGCCATCGTCTTTTTGAACCTTTCGATCTTCGCCTTCCAGCTGCTGCCGATCCCCGGTCTGGACGGATGGGCGGTGATCGAGGCGATCTTTCGCAACCGGAATCCGCGCTTTTTCTTCCAGGTCAACTCACGCCGGCAGCAGATCTGGGTGGGCTGCATCGTGGTCATATTCCTGTTCCAGCTATTCCAGGGCGCAAACCTGCTGTCGGTCGTCATGACCCCGTTTTATCTGCCGGCGAGCCTAATCTCATTAGGCGGATGCAGCGGTTACGCGATTCCAGGCTTCATCGGACTTCGTCCCTGCCCCCTGCCATAGGCGGGCTGGTGAACGAGCCCGCCTACGCAGAGCTCGTCAAGGAGTTCGGGCACGAGCGGGTGGTCGAAGCGCTGCGGGTGCAGGTCTCGGGCGAACGACAGGGCAAGGCTGCGGACGACGCGGAGCGGGTGGAGCGCGTGGGCGCCAGCCTGCGCATGGCGGTCGCGCCGCGGCTGCGCCGCGTCATCAACGCCAGCGGGGTTATCCTCCACACCAACCTGGGCCGGGCGCCACTGTCTCGTGCGGCGATCGATGCCCTTTCCGTGGCGGCGGGCTACAGCAACCTCGAGCTCGACCTGGAGACGGGACGTCGCGGCGAGCGGGCGGCGCTGGTGTCGGGGCTGTTGATGCAGCTTTTCGGAGCCGAGGCCGCGTTTGTCGTCAACAACAACGCAGCCGCGATCCTGCTTGCGCTGACGGCGCTGTCCAAGGGCAAGGAGGTCATCGTCTCGCGCGGCCAGCAGGTGGAGATCGGCGGGTCGTTTCGCATGCCAGACGTGATGCGCCTTTCGGGCGCGCGGATGGTCGAGGTCGGCACCACCAACCGGACCAGAAAGGAGGACTACGAGCAGGCCGTCACCTCGCGGACCGCCGCGCTGCTGCGCGTGCACACGTCGAACTTTCGGGTCGAGGGGTTCACCGAGACCGCGTCGCATGCCGACCTGGCCGCGGTTGCTCATGCCCATGAGCTGCTGCTCATCGACGACCTGGGCAGCGGGGCGGCCGAGCCGATCGGCGGAGAGCCGACCGTGGCCGAATCGCTGCAGCACGCCGATGTCGTGACGTTCTCGGGCGACAAGCTGTTCGGCGGTCCGCAAGCCGGCATCATTCTCGGCCGCGGGGATGCGGGAGCAGCTGCCGTGGCGAAGATGTCGCGTCACGCCCTTGCACGGGCAGTTCGCATCGACAAGCTCACGCTCGCCGCACTCGAGGCGACGCTGCGTCAGCGCCTGACCGGACGGCTTGACGAGATCCCGGTCGAGCGGATGATCCGCGCCTCAGTCGAGGACGTGCGTCGCCGGGCGGCCATGTGGTCGGTCAAGCTCGAAGAGCGTGGGGTGGCGAGCAGCCTGATCACTGGGGGGTCCGCGGTCGGCGGGGGTTCGCTGCCTGGGCACGCGCTGCCCACGGTGCTCATAGCGCTGCGCGGCCCTGCTTCCCGGTTGGCGGCCGCGCTGCGCGCCGGCGAGCCCCCTGTGATCGCCCGCATAGAGAAGGACGCGTGCTGCCTCGACCCGCGAACGGTGTTGAAAGGCGAGGACGAGACCCTGATCGACGCGGTGGAGGTCGCTTACAAGAAGGTCGCGCGGTGAGCTTCGTGATCGGTACGGCGGGCCACATCGACCACGGCAAGTCCACACTGGTCACCACCCTGACCGGGATCGATCCGGACCGCCTGGCCGAGGAGAAGCGGCGAGGGATGACGATCGACCTGGGCTTTGCGCACCTGCGCCTTCCAGGCGGAGTAGAGGTGGGGATCGTGGACGTGCCCGGCCATGCGCGGTTCATCCGCAACATGCTGGCCGGCACCCACGGGCTCGACGCCGTGATGCTCGTCATCGCGGCCGACGAGGGCGTCATGCCCCAGACGCGAGAGCACCTCGAGATCATCGACCTGCTCGATGTCCGCCGCGGCGTCATCGTGCTCTCCAAGATCGACCTGGTCGACGCCGACTGGCTCGCGCTGGTCACGGCCGAGGTCGTCGACGCAGTCACCGGCACCTCGCTCCAGGGTTCGACGGTGGTCCCGTTTTCAGCCGTTACCGGCGAGGGCAAAGCAGAGCTCCTCGCGGAGCTGGTCAAGATGCTTGCGGCCGCAGAGCCGCGTCCGGACCTCGGCCGTCCGCGGCTTCCGATCGATCGCGTCTTCACGATGAGCGGGTTCGGGACCGTGGTGACGGGCACCCTGGTCGATGGCGCCTTGAGCGTCGGCGAGGAGCTCGAGGTGTTTCCGGGTGGTCGGGCTGTCAGAGTTCGCGGGCTGCAGCAACACAACCAGACAGTCGAGTCTGCGTCGCCCGGCGGACGAGTGGCTGCCAACCTGACCGGCGCGGAAAAGCACGAGCTGCAGCGTGGCGACGTGCTCGCGCGGTCGAAGACGCTTGCCGCCACGCGTCGGGTCGACGCCAGCGTGCGCGTGCTTTCCTCCGCACCGCTGCCCCTTCGTCACGGCGCAGAGCTCCTGCTTCACACAGGCACGGCCGAGGTGGCCTGCCGGGTGATCCTCCTCGACACATCGGAGCAGATCGAGGCCGGAGGACATGGGTGGGTGCAGCTTTACCTCGACCGGCCGATCGCCGCGGCCGAACACGATCGGTTCATCCTTCGAGTCCCCAGTCCCGCGGCGACGATCGCCGGCGGAACGCTGGTCGACATCCACCCGCGCAAGCATTCGCGGCACGACGACGTGGCGCGCGAGTCCCTCGAGCGGCGCGCCGCGGGGGACGTGTTGCAAGAAGAGCTGCGCAAGTACCCGCGCGGAGTGACGGTGGATGCGCTGTTGAAAGCGACCATGACCCCAGGAGCTGATGTCGGCGCCCTGCACGCGAGACGCATCGGCGATTGGCTCTACGACATCGCA
>Ga0137397_10003927_pt1 | contig 10371 bp, 9 predicted proteins | sample czorhiz116metaG_FD_106658 | JGI IMG/M metagenome (GOLD analysis project Ga0137397, IMG submission 106658) | Vadose zone soil microbial communities from Angelo Coast Range Reserve, California, USA - czorhiz1.16 metaG | ecosystem: Environmental > Terrestrial > Soil > Vadose zone | place: USA...
GGCAACGCGGTCAACGCGATGGCGCGCATCGAGGAGTCCTCGCGCAAGATCTCCGACATCATCGGGGTGATCGACGAGATCGCGCGGCAGACCAACCTGCTGGCGCTCAACGCCGCGGTCGAGGCGGCGCGCGCGGGCGAAGCCGGCCGCGGGTTCGCGGTGGTGGCGACCGAGGTGCGCAGCCTGGCACAGCGCTCCTCGCAGGCCGCCAAGGACATCAAGGATCTGATCACCAACAGCTCGGGCCAGGTGAAAGAGGGCGTCGATCTCGTCAACCGGACCGGCGCATCGCTCCAGGAGATCGTCGACTCGATCAAGAAGGTGGCCGACATCGTGGCGGACATCGCCAACGCGAGCGCCGAGCAATCGACCGGCATCGAGGAAGTCAACAAGGCTCTGACCCAGATGGACGAGGTCACCCAGCAGAACTCGGCGCTGGTCGAGGAGAACGCGGCGACCGCAAAGACGTTGGCCGACCAGTCGACCGCGATGGACGAGCGGGTCGCCTTCTTCCGCCTTGTTCAGTCAGGTGGGTCGGGCCATGCGACACGCCCCGCGCCCGCGCGCGCGCCTGCTGCCGCCCCGAGGCGGGCGGGCCCGGCGCCGAGGGCGCCGAGCGCGGCCAAGCAGCCGGGCGTGAATGGTGGCGGTCCGGCCCGCCGCATGCAGGCGGCGCTTGCGACCGCTGTGAAGAGCGACCCGGACTGGAAGGAATTCTAGAAACATGATCCCGGAACATCCTGCCCCGGGACTTGCCCCGGGGTGGGAACTGGTTTTCGGACCAGGATCATACTCAAACAAAAGCTAGACTCGGTACGGCGGCGGTCGTTCAGCGTTCGCCGCCGTGCGGTTTTTGGCGCCGGCCGCGCCTCGTTGCGCCGGTCTAATCACCGAACAATCCTGGTGAATTTAACAGGGCAGTAACGTTCTTATTATACCTCTCTACGACGGAAACCCGTTCGCTGATTCCGGCCGAAGACATGGCCCGGGTCTGCGTCCGGAGGAGTGCCTCGCGGCGATCTGGCGTAGTAGGAGCAATGATTCACATGCAGGCTGCAACGGCCGAAATTTCTGTCGTCGACGCCGGGCAGCCCCCGTCGGATGAGCGGGCGAGTGGCAAGTCGTCGGCCTTGCCCACACAGGTCATCAGCTTTGCCATTGGCGACGACCAGTACGGCGTCGATATCATGGCGGTGCGGGAGATCAAGGGCTGGTCGGAGATCACTCATCTGCCGAAGCAGCCGGAATACGTGCGCGGCGTGCTCAACCTGCGCGGCGTCATCGTGCCGATCATCGATCTGCGTTGTCGCTTCGGCCAGGGAATGACCGAGGCCACGGCTTTGCACATCGTGATCATCGTGCAAATCGCATCACGGCAGGTCGGTCTGCTTGCCGACCGAGTGCTTGACATCGTTTCGTTCGAGACAACGCAGGTTCAGGCGGTGCCGCGGGTGGCCAATGGCACGCGTGTCGGCTTCCTGTCGGGTCTGGTGACGATCGAGAGCGGCATGATTGCTCTGATCGACTTGCCAAACCTGTTGACTCTTTCAGGCGAAGAGGCTCCCGCGTGAGATTTGACGTCGAGTGAAGGATAAGCGTAGCGGCCGCAAAATTGCGATTTGCGTCCGTTTTTTTGGAAGCCTTCAGACAACCTGACGGGGAAAATTTCATGTCCTGGCTGAACAAAACGTCCGGCGCTGCCGCAAGTACGCGTAAGGAAAGCACGCAAGACTTGCAAGGCAAGGTCGACGCGATCAGCCGCTCGCAGGCTGTGATCGAGTTCACGCTCGACGGCACGGTCGTGCATGCCAACGAGAACTTCTGCAACGCGCTCGGCTATCGGCTCGACGAGATCAAGGGTCAGCATCACTCGATGTTCGTCGATGCCTCCTATCGACAGAGCCCCGAGTACCGCGCGTTCTGGCAAAAGCTCGGGCGCGGCGAATTCGATGCCGGGCAGTACAAGCGGATCGGCAAGGGCGGCCGCGAGATCTGGATCCAGGCCAGCTACAACCCGATCCTGGACGCGAAGGGCAAGCCTTGCAAGGTTGTCAAGTTCGCAACCGACATCACCGAGCAGAAGAAGGCCGCCGCCGACTACGAGGGCCAGATCGCGGCGATCGGCAAGTCGCAGGCCGTGATCGAGTTCACGCTCGACGGCACCATCGTGCATGCGAACGAGAACTTTCTCAAGACGCTCGACTACACGCTCGAGGAGGTCAAGGGCCGGCATCACTCGATGTTTGCCGAGGCCAGCTATCGCCAGAGCCCTGAGTACCGCGCGTTCTGGGACAAGCTCGGCCGCGGCGAGTACGATGCCGGGCAGTACAAGCGGATCGGCAAGAACAACAAAGAGGTCTGGATCCAGGCCAGCTACAATCCGATCCTTGACGCGAACGGCAAGCCGTTCAAGGTCGTCAAGTATGCCACCGACATCACCGCGCAGGTTCTTGCGGACCGCATGATGAAGATGGCGGTGCAGCAGACTCAGGAGGTCCTGAGCGCGGCCAAGGAAAACGATCTCACGCAGCGCATTCCACTTGAAGGGAAGGCGGGCGAGATCGCGACCCTGTGCACGGGCATCAACGATCTCATCGATACCATGGTGACGGTCATTTCCGACATCAAGACGGCATCGCGCGAGGTGTCTAATGCTTCGGCGGAGATCTCCGCCAGCACGACCGATCTCTCGCAGCGCACCGAGGAGCAGGCGGCGAGCCTGGAAGAGACTTCCGCGTCGATGGAGGAAATCTCGGCGACCGTGAAGAAGAACGCCGAGAATGCCCAGCAGGCCAACCAGTTCACCAGCGAGACGCGCTCGGTCGCCGAGCGCGGCGGTGCGGTGGTGGGCAACGCGGTCAACGCGATGGCGCGCATCGAGGAGTCCTCGCGCAAGATCTCCGACATCATCGGCGTGATCGATGAGATCGCCCGGCAGACCAACCTGCTGGCGCTCAACGCCGCGGTCGAAGCGGCACGCGCGGGCGAGGCGGGCCGCGGGTTCGCGGTGGTGGCGACCGAGGTGCGCAGCCTGGCACAGCGCTCTTCGCAGGCGGCCAAGGACATCAAGGACCTGATCACCAACAGCTCCGGTCAGGTCAAGGAAGGTGTGGACCTCGTCAACCGCGCCGGCGGCTCGCTCAAAGACATCGTCGACTCGATCAAGAAGGTCGCCGATATCGTAGCAGATATCGCCAATGCCAGCGCCGAGCAGGCGACCGGCATCGAGGAGGTCGACAAGGCATTGACCCAGATGGACGAGGTCACGCAGCAGAACTCGGCGCTGGTCGAGGAGAATGCGGCGACCGCGAAGACCTTGGAGACCCAGGCGGGCGCGATGGACCAGCGCGTCGGTGTGTTCCGCCTCGACGAATCAGCGACTGTTCACACACCGCGGCTGGCGGCTCCCGCTCCACGGGCGCCCGCTGCCGCTTTCAAGCGGCCGGCTCCCGCGCCGAAGGCTGCGCCCAAGCGCGCAGCAAGCGGCGGACCGGTTGGCCGGATGCAGACGGCGCTTGCGACCGCCGTCCAGGCCGACGCGGATTGGAAAGAGTTCTAGGATCAAACGAGTATCAGAATGTCGGCGCCACGACAAAAGATAGCAGCGGCGGTTAATCTCATCGGCCCCGCCGTTGCCGATCCGGACCGCGAGTTCGCGTTCTCCGACGAGGACTTCAAAACCCTCTCGAAGCTCGCGTACGAGCATGCCGGGATCGTCCTGGCCGAGAGCAAGCGCAATCTGATTTATGGCCGGCTCTCACGCCGCCTGCGCGCACTTGGAATCACGACGTTCCGCGACTACCGCGCCTACCTGATGGGCGAGGGTGGTCCGACCGAGATGCAGAACTTCATCAATTCGATCTCGACCAACCTGACGAAGTTCTTCCGCGAGTCCCACCACTTCGATCATTTCCGCAGCACGGTGGTTGTGCCCTATGCCAACGGGCGTGGCCGCCGCAGCCCAAGGCTTCGGGTCTGGTCAGCCGGCTGCTCCACCGGCGAGGAGCCTTACACGATCGCGGTCATCCTGCACAAAGATATGAACGACATCGCGCGTCGTGACGTCCGCATTCTCGCAACCGACATCGACACGGAAGTGCTCGGAAAGGCGGCGCGCGGGGAATACCCGGCGAATTCGGTGGATGACGTGCCGAAAGTCTATCGAGGCTATTTTGAGCCTGCCCAGGGCGAGCGCGGCCCGATCGTCCGATTGAGTCAAATGACACGCTCGGTCATTGCCTTTCGGCAGCTCAATCTCCTGGAAGCCTGGCCGTTCCAAGGCCCGTTCGACGCGATCTTCTGCCGCAACGTGATGATCTACTTCGACGGGCCGACGAAGGCCGCACTGGTTGATCGATTCATAAAGAAGCTGATCCCGGGCGGCTGGCTCTATATCGGACATTCGGAATCGTTGCTCGGCTCGCATCCGGGCCTGAAGCTAATGGGCCGAACAATCTATCGGAGGGAAGGGTGAGCGCTACGCCGCAACGATCCGCATCCGCAGGCGGCGAGCAGGGCATCCATGCAGCCAAGAGTGGACGATTCTTTGATAACGCCAGCCAGTCGTGGATGGTCAAGGTGTTCCCCGGCGAATTCCACGTGACCAACCGACCGGATGAGATGCTCGTGACCATCCTCGGCTCGTGCGTTGCAGCGTGCATTCGCGACCCAGTCACCGGGCTTGGCGGGATGAACCACTTCATGCTGCCGCAGGGCCATTCCAGTGGCTGGGGCAATGATCCGCAGTCGACCCGCTATGGCAATTTCGCCATGGAGAAGCTCATCAACGAGCTGATCAAGTCCGGCTGCTCGCGCGATCGGATGGAGATAAAGGTCTTTGGCGGCGGCAACGTCATCGACACCATCAGCAACAGGCCGGTTGGCACCCAGAATGCCGAGTTCGTGCTGCATTTCCTCGAGGCTGAAGGGCTTCGTTGCGCCGTGCAGGATCTTGGCGGTCAGTATCCTCGCCGTATTCACTACAGCCCGGCCACCGGTCGGGTCGTGCGCCGGCTCCTGGGAACCGGGGACTCCCACGTCATTACGCGCGAGGAGCGCGAGTACGCAGCGCGACTGCTGGCGAAGAAGCCCGCCGGCGATGTCGAACTTTTTGTCTGAACGGGAACTCAGCCATGACTTCACCTCTTCGTGTCCTGATCGTGGACGACTCGGCGTTGATGCGCCAGCTTCTGACAACCCTGCTCGCTGCCGATCCGGAGATCGAGGTCGTCGGTACTGCGCAGGATCCCTTCGACGCGCGCGAGAAGATCAAGGCGCTCAATCCCGATGTCCTCACGCTCGATGTCGAGATGCCGCAGATGGACGGTCTCACCTTCCTGCGCAAGATCATGGCGCTGCGGCCGATGCCGGTCGTGATGTTCTCATCCCTCACGCAGGCGGGCGCGGAGGCAACGCTGGAGGCGCTCGAGATCGGCGCCGTCGACTTTGTCGCCAAGCCGAAGAACGACGTCGCCAACGCGATGGGCGAACTGGCCGAGACGCTGCAGGCCAAGATCAAGGCGGCGGCGCGCATGCGCTTTCGCCCGCGTCGCGCCGAAGCGGCCCCGCCGCCGCGTCCGCGCCCGAAGATCGGACGGCCGACCGGCAAGCTGCTCCTGATCGGAGCTTCAACCGGGGGTGTGGAGGCGCTCAAGGCGCTGCTGATGCAGCTGCCGGAGGATTGCCCGCCGACGCTCATTACCCAGCACATGCCGGAGCGGTTCACTGCCGCATTTGCGCAGCGGCTCAATCGCGAATGCCCGATGAACGTGTCTGAGGCCGTGGATGGCGAGCGGATCGAGGTCGGGCATGTCTATATCGCGCCGGGCGGTTCGCACCACCTGGAGCTCAGTCGCAACGGTGGCCATTTCGCCTGCAAGCTGATCGATGCGCCGCCGATGTCGGGTCATCGGCCCTCGGTCGACGTGCTGTTCCGCTCGGGTGCTCGGACGGCGGCCCGCAACATCGTCTCTGTCATCCTCACCGGCATGGGCAAGGATGGCGCTCAGGGCATGCTCGAGCTGCGCCAGGCAGGCGCGACCACGCTTGGGCAGGACGAAGCGTCATCCCTGGTCTACGGCATGCCGCGGGCGGCATTCGAATGCGGCGCCGTCATGCGACAATATCCATTGGCCAAGATGGGCGATGCGGTCGTCGAGGCCGTCAAGGGCGAGGGCGCCGCGGCTTCGGCAGCGAAGCGGCCCACGGCCCACAGCGCATAGCGGCTTTGCGGACACGATCTGGCGGACACGATCTGGCGGACACGATGCAGACAATGACAGGCGATAACGGATCGGATGGCGCATTGAAACTGCCGTCCACCCTGGATCTGGCGGCGGCCGAGGAATTCCTCGCCACCATGCGGGCGAGGGCGGTCGGCGCTTTGGAGCTTGATGCCTCGGGCGTCGAGGTGATCACGCTGCCCTGTGCGCAAATCATTCTGTCGGCAGCAGGCGGTCATAGCCAGTTGGCAATCCGGCGGCCATCGGAATCCTTTGTTAAGGCTTTTGTTGATCTTGGCCTGAGCTGGCCGGGCGATCAGGAGCCGATAGCGGCGAGCGACCTCGAACAAGCCGCAATGCCTCTCCCCGATCAATTTGAAGGCGTGGTTGAAGACGGCGGTGCCGAGGGCTTGGCGGGTGACGGCCAGGCCGCGGCACCGATGGATGAACAGACTGACAGTACTGATAAATCGATGCCTGACGGTGGAATCCCGCCGCAGACAGATGCCTCCGGGCAACAGCAAACGGATGCTCCCGCAATGTCAAAGCGTATCCTGACCATCGACGACTCGAAAACCATGCGTGACATGCTCCTGCTCACGCTGACCGATGCCGGCTTCGAGGTGCTCCAAGGTGTTGACGGCGAGGATGGCCTCGCCGTTCTGGGTGACCAGAAAGTTGATGTCATCATTACCGACATCAACATGCCGAAGATGGATGGCTATGAAGTGATCCGTCAGTTGCGCCAGAATCCGCGTCACAAGACGACGCCGATCCTCGTGCTGACCACGGAAAGTGACTCGGACAAGCGCACCATCGCTCGCAGCGCTGGCGCGACAGGCTGGATGGTCAAGCCCTTCGATCCGGAAGGTTTGATCGCCGTCATCAACAAGGTTTCACCCTAGTCGCTTCGCGACAGCCGGAGATCATCGGCCATGGCAAGTTTGGACGAGCTGAAGCGCACATTCTTCGACGAATGTGGCGAGCTGCTCCAGGACATGGAGACAGGGCTCACCGACCTGCAGGACGGTAGCGGCTCGGAGGACACCGTGCATGCGGTGTTCCGCGCGGTGCACTCGATCAAGGGCGGTGCCGGAATCTTCGGCTTTGAGGCTCTGGTTGAATTCGCCCATGTGTTCGAAACGGTGCTCGACTCGGTGCGGCACGGCACGCTCCATCAGACGCCGGAGGTCTTCACCGTCCTTCTGACGTCGAGCGACATGCTTGCCGATCTCGTGAGCATGTCACGTTCAGGCGAGGCCATTCCGGCCGGCCATGCCGGCGAGTGCCGGCAAGCGCTGGAGCAACTGCTGGGGAAGGGCCAGCCGGGCTCTTCGAACGGCGGCGAGGATACAGGAGACTTCGAAGGGCTTGACTTCAAGCCGGTGCCCGCCGGCGGTGGGGACGACGACTTCGGCTTCACGCCGGTGCGCTCCGATGGCGCGGACGCGCCTGCAGACGACGGCAAGCAGAGCTACACGATCACGTTCCGGCCAAGGCCAGAGATGCTGCGGAATGCCAACGAGCCGCTCTACATTCTGCGTGAGCTGCGTGGTCTCGGCGAGCTCAACCTTGTCGCTGATCTGAGCGGCTTGCCTCCACTCTCCGACATTCAGCCCGATCAGCCCTATGTCAGCTGGAGCGGCACACTGCGGACCGATGCCCCGCGCAAGGCGATCGACGACGTTTTCGAGTTCGTGGTCGGTGATTGCGACCTTTCAATCGTCGAGGATCAGCCACTGCCGCCACCGGTCACGGAAGCCGCGCCGCCGCCCGAAATGCACGATGATGTAGCCGTCGCAGCGCCTATTGCACCTGTCGCCGAGCACAAGAAGCCGGGACGGTCGCAGCCGGCGGCCGATGCCGAAGGCGGCAAGGGGGCGGCGAACAAGAAGCAGGCGACCACAACCCGTGTCGATCTCGACAAGATCGACCGCGTCGTCAACATGGTTGGCGAGCTTATCATCGCGCAGGCCATGCTGGGCCAGGTGGTGCAGGGCTTGTCCGAAGAGGTCAACGGCCGTTTGTCGCAGGTCCTCGACCAGACCATCCACCACACGCGCGAGCTCAAAGAGAGCGTCATGTCGATGCGCGCGCAGCCGGTGGGCTCGGTGTTTCAGCGCATGCCGCGTCTGGTGCGCGAATTGTCCATGAAGACCGGCAAGAAGGTGCGGCTGGAAATGACGGGTGAGTCGACCGAGGTCGACCGCACCATCGTGGAGCGGCTTGCCGATCCGCTGACTCATATCATCCGCAATTCGGCAGACCATGGCATCGAGTCGCCGGAAGACCGGCTCGCCGTCGGCAAGAGCGAAGAAGGCACGATCCATCTGTCGGCGGCCCAGCGCGGAGGACGCATCGTCATCGAGGTCAAAGACGATGGCGCCGGCATCAATACTGAGCGCGTGTTGCGCAAGGCCAAGGAGAAGAATCTGGTCGACCAGGATGTCTCCCTCACCGACGACGAGATTTGCAATCTCATCTTCCTGCCGGGCTTTTCGACGGCGGACACGGTCTCCGACATTTCCGGCCGCGGCGTCGGCATGGACGTCGTGCGCCGCAATATCCAGGATCTCGGCGGGCGCGTGACACTCAAATCGGAACGCGGCAAGGGCATGACGATCCAGCTCGCATTGCCGCTGACGCTCGCGGTGATGGACGGCATGGTCATCAAGGTCGGCGAGAACATCTATGTGATGCCGATGTCCTCGATCGTGGAATGTCTGCATCCGGGCAGCAGCGAAGCGTACAATCTCCTGAACACGCGCGGAATGCTGAAGTTGCGCGGCGAGCTCGTGCAGCTCGTCTACCTCAGCGATCTGTTTGACGTGAAGTCGAATGCGCGCGGGATCTTGGAGAGCGTCGTCATCATCACCGAGGCTGGCGACGGCGCCAAGTTCGGGCTCGTGGTCGACGAGCTGTGCGGCCACCAGCAGGTGGTGATCAAGAGCATCGAGGATTCCTACGGGCAGGTGCCCGGCATCGCCGCAGCGACCATCTTCGGAAACGGCAAGGTCGCGCTCATTCTCGACGTCGAGAAGCTGTCGGAGCTGTCGGCGGAGAGCATGATGCCGGGGAGTTCCGCACAACCACCAGTCGCGTCGACGACTACGCACTAGCAACGGAATCTTAGTAATCACGCGGCACTCCAGTTGCCGTTGAACATGAAGGAGTGAATGAGATGCCGGCAGCAGCAGCTCTCAAAGTGCTCATTGTCGATGACCAGTTCAGCGTTCGGCAGATGACCCGCATGACGCTGGAGCAACTTGGCATCCGCAACGTCTATGAATCGGAAAACGGCAAGGACGCCTTGAACAAGGCCTCGGTCCAGCCGCTCGACCTGATCATCTCGGACTACAACATGCCCGAAATGGACGGGCTCGCCCTCCTGCGGGCGGTGCGCGGCCATCCGGCGGTGCGTAAGCTTCCGTTCATCCTGTTGACCGGCCGCGGCGATCGCGAGCTCGTGGTGAAGGCGGCGCAGGCGGGTGTCAACAACTACCTTGTGAAGCCGTTCACGCAGGTCACGCTGCGCGAGAAGATCGAGCAGGTTATCGGAAAGTTGTCCTAGGACCACGCGAGGTGGCCGTGTGACGCGGACAAAGGTGGGCGTTCGTGACGGCGAAAGATTCCGCAGACAATGTAGGTGCGTTCCTGGCGGTGTTTGCGGCGCTCCTGCTGGACAACGTCCTGCGACTCGAAGAAACGGTCGCACGGGTGACCGATCTCATCATGAGCAGTGGGAGACCGGATCGGGAGCTGGTTGTCACGTTGCAGAGCTTCGACCGCCTGAAGCAGGAGTTCGAGGCGCTTGGTGATGCGCTGACGCGTTACGCGGAATCCACCAACGCAATTCCTCCGGACGGAGAGGAGCGGGTTCAGCTGGGTGAAGAGGTGATCAGTGCAATTACGGTTGCTGATCTGAAGGATCGTCTTCTCTATCGTCTCAAGGAGCAGCTTCCCGATCTGGCTAACATGCCGAAGGTCTTGGAAATGGACGATACGCAGGTTGATGTTGATGTCGTGTACTAGTGCGGCGAATTTGAAGTTCCTATCCCATCGCCGCAAACGCGTTTAGGAACTTCAAATTCAAAAGCCGCACTAGGAATCAATAAGTTGCTAGTGCACCTTTGATTCCGAAGTTCGCAAA
>Ga0137397_10003928_pt1 | contig 10371 bp, 8 predicted proteins | sample czorhiz116metaG_FD_106658 | JGI IMG/M metagenome (GOLD analysis project Ga0137397, IMG submission 106658) | Vadose zone soil microbial communities from Angelo Coast Range Reserve, California, USA - czorhiz1.16 metaG | ecosystem: Environmental > Terrestrial > Soil > Vadose zone | place: USA...
CGACGGCGCGCCCGTGCGACAAGGCGATCGAGCGGAACACGGCGAACAACAGGAAGCTCGACAGCAGACCCCCAGCGAGAACCACCCAGGGAAGCAGGGCGTCGACGCTGCCGATTGCGGCTTTGATCGGCGTGCTGAAATGGATTTCCCAGACTCGTCCCGCTATCTCGACCGGCAGCACCGCGCGAAAGGAAGGCTCCTCGCGCTCGGCGGGCTGGACGGCACTCTGGATTCCAGTCAATTCCCTGCTGTCGAACAACAGCCGATCAGCGTTGACGGCAACGTTTCGGGCCGCGTAACCCTCAGCCGGACCCGCCTCATAGAGTCTGACATGCATGAACGCCAGCGCTCCCGTGTCCAATACCCTGTCCATCAGTTCCCTGACGCGGAAGCCCGCCCCGACCGATCCGAGGTAGGCTGTACGGCGCTGCTCAACGGTCTCAAGAGGCATTCCGGAGCGGTAGACCGGGAGGCGCATCGACAGACCGGTGGAGCGTCCCGGTCCTTTGATACGAAGCAATTGGCCCGACGACGTCAGCTTGCCGCTATCGCGCGCCGCACTGAGCGCATTTGCGATAGCCCGCGGATTGGCTGCGGCGGGATTGGCCGAGATGTCGAGTCCGAAGACGGATTCGTTGCCGGCCATCGGTTCGAGAAACGTCAACACGTAATAATCCGGCCGCTCACCGGGAGGGATGATCTTGAAATTCGGGTAGCCGCGCGGATCGAGGCTGGTGTCTTTGCGCACGCGCGCCTCGAGTTTCGCTTTGGCGTTACTAGGGACGTACTCGGCGTAGTTGAAGCTCCAGAACCCGGGATATTTGTTTGAAATGTCCAAAGCGGAAACGTAGCGATGGAACTCGGTGCGGGTAACTGGAGAAGCGCTGAACATCGCCCTCAGGCCGTACATCACGTCGGCGTAGGAATGGATCCGCGCGGCGATCACGTGCTGCGCGTCGCTCGCTTGGCGCTCGAACCGAAGCTGCGCGTCGCCCTCGATGTTGTCCTTGGTGACGACGTGTAGCGCTATCGATAGCGCAACTCCTACCGTCAGCACTAGGTAGGGGAAAACCGTTTTCACGCGCGAAGCCTTGGCTTCGGACCCGGCCGTTTTCATCTCCCGCTCCTTGAAGCTCATGACAGACCTCAACCAGCGCTCACATCATAGGCTGGGCTGCGTTCCCCCGAAATAAGGGGATTTCCAGGTGCGCCCTCTCGAAATCCGGAAATATTGTAGGGCAGCTCCTGTAAGGTTTTCCGGTATACGTCCTAACCAGAGGTCTAAAGAGTATATCGGCTGATGTGACCGAAACCTGTGCTCGGCCTCGCAATAATTTCAGTGGCTTAGGACAAATTCACCCCTCCCAGACTGTCGTAATTCCCACAAGCGCCTAACCCGCCGCCCGCCGGCCAGACTCCAGCGACAGGCGCGACAGGTCAGGCGATCAGAATCGCGCGGTAGTCGTTGACGTTGGTGCGCGTCGGCCCGGTCACGACGAGATCGCCGAGCGCGGAGAAGAATCCGTACGCGTCGTTGCCGGCGAGCAGCTTGGCCGCATTCAGTTTGCGTTTCGCGGCGCGCTCGAGTGAATCGGGCAGGAGCACGGCGCCGGCGTTATCCTCCGAGCCGTCGATGCCGTCGGTGTCGCATGCGATCGCATGCACGTCGGGCAGGCCGTCGAGCCCGATCGCGAGCGACAACAGAAATTCCGAGCATCGGCCGCCGCGGCCGCCGCCGCGGACGGTGACCGTGCACTCGCCGCCCGAGACTATCGCGACGGGTGGTTTCGTCGGATATCCGCGTCCGGCGATCTGACGCACGAGCCGTTCCTGAGCCCTTGCGACCTCAGAGGCCTCGCCCGTAATCCGATCGCCAAGGTTCCTCGTCTGAATCCCGTGCGAGTGGAAGAAAATCTCTGCAGCGCTCAACGCGAGCCGCGCCGTCGCGACCACGCGATTTTCAACCCGCGAGAAGATCGGGTCTGCCGGCTTGGGCGTTTCGGCAATTTGGCCCTGTATGCCGCGTCTCAGATGTTCGAGAACCTCGTCGGGAGCTTTGATGCCATGGCGCTCGAGAACGGCGAGCGCGTCGGCGTACGAGCTGGGATCGGGTGCGCAGGGGCCGGAGGCGATGTGGGTGGGGTCGTCGCCGGTCACGTCCGAGATGATGAGCGCGAGCACCGGCGCGCGGCAAGCCAAGGCGAGCCGCCCGCCCTGGATCGCAGAGAGGTGCTTTCGCACCGTGTTGATCTCCTCTATGCGAGCGCCGCTCCTCAGCAGATCCCTTGTGGTCGCTTTCAGTGCTTCCATGCGCACGCCGTCCGCGGGAAGGCTGAGCAGGGCCGATCCGCCGCCCGAGATCAGCGCAAGCAGGAGATCGTCCGGCCCGAGGCTTTTTACCCTTCGCAGGATTTCCCGCGCACCGGCCTCACCGGCCTCGTCGGGTATCGGATGGCCGGCCTCGAGGACTTCGATACGCTCGGTCGGCAATCCGTGCCCATGGCGGGTGATGACCAGGCCCGAGAGCGGGGCGCCGGCGGACCAATGCCGCTCTACCGCGAGCGCCATCGATGCGCCGGCCTTACCCGCACCGACGACCAGCGTACGGCCCGAGGGAGGCGAGGGGAGATGCGCGGGCAGGATTTTGAGCGGATCCGCGGCGGCGACGGCTGCGTGGAAGCTTCGAACGAGCAATTCCTTTGGGTCCACGTCTTGTTCCTCTGCGGCCGCGGAGATCGAGCTACTGACCGATCAGATCCAGCGTCGATTTGAACAGACGGCTTCCCGAGTCGCAGAGATCGTCCAGTACGGTGAAATGATTTTTCCCCGCGCAAGGGACATCGGCCCGATGCACCTTGGCCCATTTCCCCGCGATGAGGCGATTCTGGATATGGAATCCCTCGTTTTCCTCCGTGCCCACGGCAGTGGTGAGCGGCGCGTCGGTCGCGGGCGGCAGGAGCGCCGGACTTACCTTGATGGCGGTTTTTCCGGTCAGACGTGCGTCGTTGTTGACTGAGGGCACTTTGACGATCTCCGTGAGATCGTACAGGCCGCTGATCGACAGTGCGCCGGACACGACTTTTTTCGGCAAGTCCCGAGCATACGTGGGCCAATCGCAGGCGAGCATCATCGCCGCGAGATGTCCACCCGCCGAATGCCCGAACACGCCGAGTCGATTCGGCGGTGCGCCGAAATTCCCGCCGTTGCGGTACAGCCATCCCGACGCCTGGACCATTTGCATCACGATGTCCGCAACCTGCACCGCGGGGCACAGTGCGTAGTTGACCACCGCAACGGTGACGCCGGCCTCCGCCAGCGCCGGGGCGACGAATGAGAAGCGCTTTTTATCGAGCGAGCGCCAATACCCGCCGTGGATGTACATCAGGAGTCCGCGGCTTGTTCCCTCCGCGCGGAACAGGTCCAGGGTTTCGGTAGCGGCTGCACCGTAGGGGACATCCAGATAGCAGTCCAGGCGTGCGCGGGCGCGCTCTGAATCGCGGTCCCAGCGATCGAACACTTCTTCGTAGCCCGTCACCGTCAAGCGGGGGTTGTAGAGCAGGTCGTAGTTGGTCTTTTCCGCGTTCATGCCGATCTTTCTCCCAACAAAAAGACCGCCCGCAGGCGGTCTTCTCTATGAAGCAGATACCTAGAAAGCCTCTCGCCAAAGATCGAGGGCCTGTTGCACGGGACGGTCGGAGAAGCTGAACAGCACGGCGTCTTCGTCGGCTTCGAGACCGTACGGCAGCCAGGACGGGCAGACGAATACGTCGCGAGGGCCGAAACTCAGGGCGTCCCCCGCGATGCGACAGCGGCCCCGGCCCTCGACGACGGCATACACGGTCGAATCGGTCGAACGGTAGTCCTTTCCCCTGAACCCCTTGGGCAGCAGCTGCATGAAGGTCCCGATGGTCGGCATCGCCCAGGTGCCCGTGACTGGGTTCGTATATTGAAGCTTGTGTCCCCAGCAAGGGTGCGAGTCCCGGCCTTGGAGCATCGTCTGGAGCGCTTCGCGGGTGCGCTCGTAGGGGTACCAGAACAGGGGTGAGGTCCGACTCTTCGCCCTGTATTCGACCGGCTTCATGGTATTGCCGAACTGCGCCAGGTTGTCGCCCTGAGTGAGGTGAGTGTGCTGGGTTTCGCGGGGGCCCTTTTCCATGAACTGGGCGTCGAGCAGTTCTACGAGAGGAACGTCCAGCCCGTCCAGCCAGACCATCGGCTCATCGGATGGGTTTCCGTGATCATGGAAAGTCCACGACGGCGTGATGACGAAGTCCCCCGTACTCATCGTGACCTTCTCGCCGTCGACCGCCGTGTAGGCCCCCTTCCCGAGCAGGATGAAGCGCAGCGCCGACTGCGAGTGACGGTGCGCCGGCGCGAGCTCGCCTGGCAGGATCAGTTGCAGCCCGGCGTAAAGGCTGTGGGTGATGCTCGACCGGCCACGCAGCCCCGGGTTCTCGAGCACGAGCACGCGCCGCTCTGCTTCCTGGGCGGTGATCAACCTCCCCGCCTCCTGTATCCAGGGCCACATCTGCTCCCATTTCCACAGGTGGGGCCTGCAGGGGGTGTTGGGGGTGGGGGTGATGAGGCCATGCAGCACCTCCCACAAAGGGGTGACGTTGGCCTTGTCGATCTTGTCGTAGAACGTTTTCCGCTCGGCGGCGAGGCTGGACTGCAACACGGCGGACATCAAATTTTCTCCGGGAATTCAACGCGGGTATGAACGCGATTGTCCGCCAAAGGCGCTGACCGCAGCAACCCTGGCGGCTTCTGGAAGGGCTGTGGGCAACCGCCCACTCTAGTCGAAACGCAGCCAGGTATCCGTTTCCCTTCGGCAGAAAATCGGCGGACGAGGTACGAGAGGGAATCTTTCGGTGTCTCAGATGAAAGATTATCAATAATATATTGATAATTAATAATTAATCAATGCAATTTGGCCGCGGTAAGCATCCACTTACATCTCGCTCGCCTTCGGTAAAATCCCAAGCTTCCCACAATCGGTCCCACTTTCGCGATGGGCGAGATTGTGGTTGACCCTAGGCATCAAGAGTCTTGTAATGAACGCAGCCGCAAATCGCTCATCTGAGGAGGGAACGACGTGACGGCTGAGCAGTTGCTGAACGAAATCGCCGACTATTGCCGGCGCGTGGGCATGGCGGAATCGACCTTCGGTCGTCGCGCCGTGAACGACGGAAAGCTCGTCAGTCGACTTCGGATCGGCGGCCGCGTGACGATGGAAACGGTCGAGCGCGTGCGCACCTTCATGACCGATCACGCGACCCTGGGGACCCGCGGCCTGCGCCTGCGCTCCTCGGCCGAGAGCTTGAACGGCAGCCCCGGAATCGCGCTCAATACCAACGCCCGACTCGCGCCCGGGATGCCGCAAACACCGGTTACCGGCTCCAAGAACAATTTCCGCTTCTACGACAACCGGCAGAAGTATCTGCTGTTCGTCAACACCTGCAGCGAAAAATGGGTGGTCGCGCAGCGCGTCGGCATGGAGCTCGCGAACATCCATCCGCGGCCACCCGCCCTGAGGGTGTTCGATGCCGGGGTCGGCGACGGCACCGTGCTCGCGCGGGTGATGCGCGCCATGCACCAGCGCTACCCGACCCTGCCGTTCCATATCGTCGGCAAGGAAATCAGCCTGGAGGACGTGCGCCTTGCGCTCGACCGGATGCCCGATCGTTTCTTCGAGCACCCCGCCACCGTGCTGGTGATGACCAATCTCTACTACTCCGAGGCACCGTGGCTCTCGCCGAAGTCGGTAACGGCTGCAACGACCCTGGTGTGGAAAGAGGTTGCCCTGTCCGGAGCGACTTCGAACGAGTTCGAGCAGCAGATCACCGAGCTGCAGCCGTTCCTCAACGAACATTGGCGCGCATCGGTCAGCAAGACGAGCGGCAACCCGGCCTACGCCAAACCGGTCGTGCTGGTGCTCTATCGGGCGGACCACAAGTTCCTGCTCGACCGGGTGCTGCCGCAGCGCGGCGTCGCCCGTGCCGACTACGATCTCGTGATCGCTTCGCAGCCCTATCGCGCTCGCGCTTCCGCCGAGTTCAAGGCTTCGAAAGTGCTGGCGCCGCTCGCGCGCAGTCTCGCTCCGGGCGGGCGCTTGATTGCGATTCATTCGCACGGGCGCGACCCGGGCTTGGAAATCGTGCAGCGCGTCTGGCCGGGCGAGAACCCGTTCCTCACCGATCGCCACCAGTTGCTGAAGGCGACCCGCACTGAGCTCGGCGCAGACGGCAAGGACCTCAATTTCAACGCTTACGCGGACAACAGGTCGATCTTCCGTTACCAGATGCACACGCTGCCGGAAGAGATCAGCGAGGCCATCGGCACATCGACCCTGCTTGCCGCCTGGAACGCCGCGGTGTACGTCGCGCAGATAGAGGATCAACGGCTTGCAGACGTGATGGGGGACCGCGGCTACCTCGAGGCGACGCGGGACATATTGCAGCGTCATTCCGGGCTGTGGTTTCTCGACGAGTCCTACGTGATTTCGCGCAAGCGCGATTGAATGCAAACGGACACCACAGTGGAGCGAGCCACGATGCCGGGGGCGGTTCCGACCTCCGAGAAGGAACGCAGCGGCATTTCCGCCTTCCTCGCGGGGGCATCGCTGGAGCTATCGTCGCGCGATCCGGCCGAGATCGACGCCTGCGTCGGGCTTCTCGAGCCGGGCACCGCGGTTTACATAAGCTTTCCGCCCGGGCAGACCTACCACGGCACGGTAGCGCTCGCCGCGCGGCTTAGGCGAGCCGGCCTTCGACCGGTACCGCACGTCGCCGCTAGGCGCATTGCGGGCCGCGAGGCGCTCGACGACTACCTCGCCCGCGCCGCCGGCGAAGCCGGCGTAGACAGCGCCCTCGTGGTCGCCGGCGACAGCGAGCGCGCGAGCGGCGGCTTCGACTCCAGTCTGGCGCTGCTCGAGACGGGCTTGTTTCAACGCCACGGCATCGTGCGCATCGGCGTGGCAGGCTATCCCGAAGGGCATCCGCGGATCGCGCCTTCCGCACTCGAGTCCGCCCTGGCGGCAAAGAAAACCTTCGCGCGCCGCGCTGGAATCGAGCTCGGCATCGTGACGCAATTCTGCTTCGAGGGCGATTCGATACGTTCGTGGGCGGCGAGGATGAAAGGACACGGCCTGCCGGTACGCGTGGGGCTCGCCGGGCCGGCCAGCCTCCCACGCCTGCTGCGCTTCGCCGCCACGTGCGGCGTGGGTAATTCCGTGCGGGCGCTGAAGGCGCGTCCAGGGGCGATCGCGCGCCTCATGGTCGAAGCAGGCCCTGAAATCGTCTTGAGAGATCTTGCGCATCTCGCCGAGCCGCCGGTCGCGGGCGTTCATCTCTTCTGTTTCGGCGGTCTCATTCGGACGGCGCGCTGGCTTCGCGCGGTCCGCGACGGGCGATTCGAGCTGACCGAGGACGGCGGCTTCCGCGTCGGCGCCGCTTAGGTTTATCAGAGAATAAAGCTCACCAGTCCCATCGCTCCGAGCTCCATGGCGTCGAGCACCGCCGCTCGCCGCGCGATCTTCAGGCCTCCGCGCTCCGCGCGCAGGACATACCGGTAGCGACCGACGTATTCGCGAACGCTGTCGTCGCGACGAAAGCGGTATATGACAAAGTTCGCCTCGACGCGCAGCTCCGAGTCGGTCCTCCCGACGATGCGCACGTTGCTGATCATGCGGCGCGTGTGCGAGCGCGGGGATTCGGCGTGTGCGTTCTTGTCCTTGAGGCGGGTGATGCGCCCGCGAATGCGGTCGATGTCGTCGGCGATGGTGAAGAGGGTGTTCGCGGGATCGGCGTCGGGTCGGTCATTCGACGGGACTTCGTAGCGCGCGTCCTCGGTGAGGAGGGCGAGCCAGTCGTCGAGACGCCATTCGTCGAGCAGCGCCGCCTCGTGAAAGAGGAATTCCTCGACCTCGGCTCGGGTGACCCGCGCGGCGGCGGCGCGAGCGGGCGTCTTCTTCTTCAATCCGGGCGCTCCGTCCGCATCAGCTTGTCCCATTGCAGCCAGAAGGCCCGCAGATGTAGCTCGTCCGAGTTGAGCTGGTCTCCCGCTTTCGACATGCCACGCGACATCACCGACCAGGGAACCTCGCGCCAGGTGGCGGCGATGCCCGACTGCACCATCTCGAGCGCCTCGACGTCGTCGGGAGTTGCGAGACCTCCCGGTCCGTAGAACGTGAGGAAAGCGTCCAGGCGGATCGCCCGAGCCGAAGGTGTTTCCTCTTTTGGCCCCAGCGCCCAGGCGCGCACGCGCATGCGATCGGGCGCGAGGGGATAGAAGGTGCGTATCGTCACCGATGACCCGTCGGCCAGCAGCAGGTTCGGGAAAATGATCAGGTTGCGGTTGGTGTCGGCGACGCGCGCGGCGCGCTGCTCGCCCAGGCGCGCAACGAGCTCGGCGCGGGCGCGCTCGATCTCCGGCTTCGCCGCCTCGCCGTACACCGGGATCCATTTCGCCACCGGCCGGCCGCGGAAATTCGCGTTGTCGGTGGTTCCGTGGCCGTTGCCCAGAGGCTTGCCGACGCCGTGCGAGGGCAGGAGGTGGTCCCGGTCCGGGCGCTGCATTTTCACTCCGGCGTTCTTCAGATAGTCGAGCCATGTCGAGTGGGTGGTGAGCAGGTGATAGTCGTCGAAGCTGTTCTCCACCAGCAGCTTCCAGTTCGCGCGGATGTCGTAGTCCTGCGTGCCCTGGATAACCTCCATCTGCCCCGAGGGCGACTGGTCGATCACCAGGTCGATGTACTCCTTCGCGCCGGCGAGATATTCCTCGAGAGGCACCGCCTGCGGATCGAAACTGAGAAACACGAAACCGCGATAGCTTTCAACGCGCGGCGGCTCCATCAGCGCGAAGTCGGATTTCCTGAAGCCGGGCGGATAGTCCTTTTCGCCGGGCACGCCGTCGAGCCTGCCGTCTCGGTCGTAGCTCCAGCCGTGATAGAAGCAGGTATGGATCTTCGCATTGCCCTCCGCCTCGCGGCACACCATCGCCCCGCGGTGGCGGCAGGTGTTGAGGAACACGCGCACGGCGTTCCTGCTGTCGCGGGAGAAAATGACCGGCCGCCCGCACACCGCGCGCGTCCTGAAGTCGCCCGGAGCGCGCACCTCGGACTCGTGGCCGACGTAGATCCAGCAGGCGTCGAACACGCGCCGCCGCTCGAGCTCGAGGATCTCCGGGTCGACCAAGGCCGCGCGGTTGACCTTGAAGCTTTGCCCTTGCGGGTCGTTGAGGACGAGCGGGCGGTCGTTCATGAGGAGGGGAATTCTAACACCCGCGAAAACGCCGAACGCCGCTGCGCTAAGAGGGCGAGTGCAGGAAAGACCGCATGCGCGCGCGCAAGTCCTCGGGGATCGGCGTGGACTTGAAGGTCGCGAAATCGATGACGCACATCGTCCACGCGGCACGGAGCCGCGGCTGGCCGGCGACGCCACCCGCGAGCGCGAGCTCGAACGAGCTGCGTCCCAGGCGGGTCACCCACAGGTCGAGGTCGAGAAACTCGCCCATCCTGCAGGGACGCAGGAATTCCGCCGTGATCGAAAGCCCGGGCACGCGCAGGTTCCGCTTCGCCATGAAATCGCCGCCGAAAGGGCTTTCGATGCCGCTCTGGAACCAGTCCTCGAGAGCGCTGCTGAACAGATCGAAAAAACGCGGATAGAAGACGATGCCCGCCGGATCGCAGTGCGAGAAGCGCACCAAGTGCCTCGAGCGGAAGGCGTTGGCCGGTACTGGCCCGTCGTACGCGGCGGGCTCGGGCGAAGCCCCGGTACCGCCTGCGGTCGCTGGCATGAGGAAGCGCGTCATGCGTTCGCGAAGCTCCTCCGGAATCGCGATGGCGCGCCGGCTCTCGAGCGACACGATCGCCACTTTGTGACGCAGGCGCAGCTTGTCTTCGCCCTCGCTGTGGCCGCGTATCGCCAGTACCGCCGAGCTGCGGCCGAGTGTTTCGACGGCCAGTTCGAGCTTCAGCGTTTCTCCCAGCCGGCAGGCTTTCAGGAAGTCCACCTTGGTGTTCACCAGAGGCACGCCCCAGCCGCGGTCGAAGTGGAATTCGCCGAAAGGCATGGCGAGCCCGGTCTCGAACCAGGATTCGACGAGGTCGTTGGCCATTTCCAGAAAGCGCGGGAAATAGACGATCCCCGCCGGGTCGCAGTCGGCGAACCGGATGCGGCGAGGCAGCGCGAAAATTTCCGGCAGAGTCGCGGCCTCGGCTAGGCGGGGTGGAGGCGGCTGATGAGGGACTTGCGCAAGCGCTCGGCGAGTCGATCCCAGGGATTGGGGTTCTGCACGATCTCGGCGCGGAAGAACGAGGGACACAGCACCGCCGCGTGCGCCACCTCCCCGCACAGGCCGCAGCCCACGCAG
>Ga0137397_10003929_pt1 | contig 10370 bp, 12 predicted proteins | sample czorhiz116metaG_FD_106658 | JGI IMG/M metagenome (GOLD analysis project Ga0137397, IMG submission 106658) | Vadose zone soil microbial communities from Angelo Coast Range Reserve, California, USA - czorhiz1.16 metaG | ecosystem: Environmental > Terrestrial > Soil > Vadose zone | place: USA...
CACCCGGCGCTAGCGCAACAGCAACAATACGGGGACACGCTCCCACGCCAGACGGCGGAAGGGGAGGAAGCCATGTGGCGGTCCGCACATCACGCCCCGACGGTGACTATGGTGCCCCCTGACTCCACCGCCGCCTCTCCTCCGCGCGCGCTCTACCCACCACAGATAATCCAGCAGCAGGACGCATATCCGCAGGGAGTCGGCACTGAGGGCGTACCGTGGGGCGCGACGAGCGGGTTCGTGCAAGGTGAGTGGGAGCGCATGTACACTGGGTTGGGGTGCCGCCTCCCCCACGAAGGCTAGGCGCTAGGCGCTAAGCGCTTCAATTATCGAGCTCTGTCCATGATCTAGGCCCGTCGGACATCATTCTGTTTTCTTTCTTACCCCCCATTCACTTGGCACGTATACGCTATCCGGCATCCTGTACAATCTCCGCTATGTATCGTAATACACACAATACAATAAGCAATCGTGGCTCTTTCTTCTGGGCGGCATGCGGTGGGACCTGGTATCTGGTGGACTGCGCAGACGGAGTCGGCCGAGGGCGACTGGCGCTCCCGTGCATCGCTTTATAGCATCATTTCGGGCAAGTTCCGAGTCCTTACGGAAGGCATTCCGGAGCTACGACATGATGCATGCACCGCGAGGACGAAGCTTGATGCAAGGGCCCACACCCACCCTCCGCAAAATTCCTTATTAACAAAATTTCTCAATTCGACACCGAGGCGAAATGGCGTTTCCCAATCGCAACGTGGGGATCGATGGCTTTTCCATCAGACCGACGCCATCTATCTGTCTCCGAGATAAACGTAGTATGTATTACTCGCCCTGAGTCTAAACTACAGTAAACACAACGGTGAACCAACCTTGACAGCCATATACACTATATAGAACCCGCAATACAAACACGCCTACAACGGCCCAAATTCACAAGTCCGTAAGTACAGAATTCGAAGTTTGAGAATGACGGACTGACTAGACCCGTGAGACCTGGGAACGCGATTGACCAAAAACAGATAATGTGGTGGCGCGAAGGTCTTGGTCCTCACACGGCTGCCTGACATCCCCGGTTATTGACTCGTCGACATGCACTGTGATATCAACCCTGCCCTGGGAGTTGTGGGCATGATCAGGTGGGTCTGCTTTCGAGGTCAGATCCTTATTGGGGGTTTCATGTTCCCTCCGTCCGTCAGACCGCCAGGCCGACGTGGTCGTGTTCCATGTTTGTGGCGCTGCTGCAATGGCTGACGACTGTTGCTCCCTTGCCTCTGCAGACATCATTGAGTTATCAGTCCCTGTCTGAGTGTGGTACGGTACGCACCGTGCGTGTGGATCAGGATCCGCTGGCTCATGATCCAAGTGAGAGCATACCCGAGCGATACGCTATATGGTACATTTGGTGAGATTCTCAGAGACGACCTAGACGAGGAGGAAGATATACCCAGTTGAACGGAAGGCATGACAGGAGGGTCGATATAGGACGGCATTCATCATGTTTACGGCTGTACAAGGGGTAGTTGGTAGAAGACTTCCTACCCGTCGAAGGGACGTACCCGTAAGTGCGACAAAATATCCCAGGCCATCGTACAGCAACCTTGGTCCGGTCAGACATATCGCTGCCAGTACCCGAAAAGACGTCTTACACATTCACAAGCTTCGAGACACTGCAAGGACTCGGAGTCAGTGCGGACGCCACGTGCTACAGGAACAACATATGATAGCTTACGCGGAGGCTGTGTTTGCTTTCGCCTTGAGAAGGTGATATGTCGAGATGGACAGTGTGAGTAGGTCGAATAGCATGGCCGCCAAGTAAAAGGTCCAGGAAGGGGCGAGTTGGCCTGTGTGAGGAGTCTTGATCAAGCAACTACATCTTTCGTCAGCACCAACGGCGAGTAGTAGGTGGTAGCAACGGCGGCGGACTGAACCTACGTTCCCGTTCCCTAATCAAAGACATAGCCCCACAGTTTTAGATACCCCCCACGAACACATGAAAGGAACTGCACTTACTACGCGCTCCACGTGGGCTAAGATAGAGTCGACCAGTCAATAACTTGAAGCCGTCTGTGGCACAATTGTTTTACTCACGAGAGCGGCCGTAGAATACAACGACCCACTCAGACTGCACATATGAGGACTGTAGTCATTAGATGAAGAGCTATGATGACGGACCACAACAACCGCGATATACGTCAACATAAGGAAACAACCTAACCGGGAATTTCGACGAGCAATGTTATAAGTCCTGCAGCTCGCTGTTGGAGTCGGTGACTTGGAACTGAATGACCAAGTCTTACCGAACACCCTGTATAGCGTCGGACACCATGATCTGGAGGACTGGAAGGCTTGTCAGCCTCTGGAGTCCAGACGTCTTAGGGCAATGGAACCGTACCTTTGAACGCAGGAGTGACATAGGCGTAGTGGACGCAAGTTTGTAGTGAGAAGTGGTGATAGAAGAAGCCCGTATTACTGATGACGATTAGGGCCATACTTATATATCTACAGGACACGTGAGCAACTCCAAGAGCAAGCGTCCCCAGTGAAGACAATGTTAATTGACATACCGGATGAGGACGAATAGTATGAAACCCAAGCTATTCAGCAGATATGTTCCAATCAAACTGTGATCCTCGTAGTATCCTGACATCAACTGTCTTACCTACGTGGACTTGTAGTCTTGTATAACCGAAATTCAGAAGGGATAGTGAGGAGATAACTGGCCGAGGGTAGGTCACGATGACCGTCATCGAGACTTTACAGACAACATACTCATAGGCAGCGATGGCCATAGATGCAACACGCAAGTAATCAGCTGCTTTGAGGGCTCCATGATTCGGGCCGATATCTCGGGGAGGAATCGCGACGCCGTCTATGGTAACCATTCCGAACGCCGAGGAGCAAGAGAGATATTGACGTGCAAGGGACTCGGAGAGAGAGGAAGGGCAACCGTTCACGTTCCAACGTTCAGTGGATATGCAGTACTTGTTTTATTGGTCGTGTTTCATCGAATGAAATGAGGCCGTCCCCACATGTATGCGCTCATTGCATGAAGGCGAAATTCAGGGGTGACCGTTACCTAAAAGTCAGCAACGTTTTCCAGCTCTGATTCAAATTCCCTCCTTGTGCGGGTTTTCAAGGCCGAATCAACTTCCACGTACCGGGAATAGCTCCCACAGTAATGGTCGAACAGCAACGGGCATCGCTAGCAGTACGCCTAAGAGGTCCTAGAGCAATCCAAGTAACCTTTAGATTTGCATGGCATATCAAGCCGTCAAACAGAGACTCGTCGAATATCAGGCACAGTAGGATGACATGATGACATGGAGACGAGCGTCAGGTTATTGCTTATTCCTCAGGCACGGCCTGAAGACCTCACTGATTGGCGCACAGAGATTCGGGTTGGCCCTGTTTTGTACAAGCATGACGCAGATCGGTTGGTTGAGCACCGAGGTGGCTCGGCGGAGTAGCGAGAGACGTCCAGCTGTCGACCCGACCGTCGGACAAATGGTTCCGAGTTGCCAGTGTGACCGCCCCACTGCAGCTGCAATTACAACGAGAACCTGTCAGTCACGACTCGGATGGAATCATACAGGCACCAACGTGCCTTGTTAACAATGCCAAGTCGGCCGGCAGTACAGTACGTGGTACTGACGGCAAACGCAAAACCAAGGATCACGTGATAAATGGAAAGGGCCCAAAGCACTGTCAACATTACTCGGTTTGTAAATTCAAAAACTCTAAGTAATTCACAAAATGAATATAAGATCTTTTTGTTGTCCATAATTGGAAAATATGTCGGAAAAACATTTGAATTTTATACCAAAACTTTAAGTTTTCTTTGTATTCACTGGTATTCTATTGTGTTAACCGAAGAAACTTTAAATTTAATCAGACGTATTTTCCAATTATGGACAATGAAAAGATCTTATATTCATTCTGTAAATTACTTATAGTTTTTAAATTTACATACCGGGTAATGTTGACAGTGAAGGCATAGCATACGAACTTCCTAACCACCACGCAACATGCGGACAACTTGATGATCTGCTTCTTAACTTTCGTTTATGGACCAAATTTGAAGAATTGGACGAGAAAAAATGACACTCAATAGGATGCACACGCAAATACGACTATCAGGCGCGGGAACGACTCGGAGGGAAACGAGGGTAAACTTCAAGCTGAAGAGGTATTTTTTTTGCGGTGTAAGGCGCGTGTGCGCTAGGCCTGGAATGGACTCCGAGTCGGCGCCCACCACTTTCTCCTCGTCTGGCACCCCTCCTTGACCTCGGCCGACAGCCGCTTTCATTCGGCCAACGATGGCCTCTGCAAGATCACTGTGCCCTCAAAATCCTTCGGCCGCCGGCCTTGACTCAAAATGCCACAGGGCTGCCAGCACGCACTTACCATTCTCACAAGGGTCCGTCATACGCTTCATTCTTGACCGTATGTTAAGGGCCCGACGTCACGGTCGGGTTTCTAAAACACAACGATGAACCTTGACACTCGTATACACTATATGATAGAGCCCGCAATACAAACACGCCTACAACAGCCCAAGTCACAAGTCCGTACGTACAGAATTCGAAGTTTGAGAATGAAGGACTAGACCTGGGAGACCTGGGAACGCGATTGACCAAAAACGGATAATGTGGTAACGCGAAGGTCTTGACCCTCAGATTCCTCACACGGGTGCCTGACATCCCTGGTTATTGAGTTGTCGACATGCACTGTGATGTCAACCCTGCCCTGGGAGTTGTGGGAATGATCAGGTAAGTCTGCTTTTGAGTTCAGATCCTATTGGGGGTTTCATGTACCCTCCGTCCGTCAGACCGCCAGGCCGACGTGGTCGTGTTCCATGTTTGTGGTGCTGCTGCAATGACTGACGTTTGTTGCCCGCTTGCCTCTGCAGACATCATTGAGTTATCAGTCCCGGTATGAGTGAGGTACGCTACGCATCTCACGTGTGGATCAGGATCCGCTGGCTCATGATCCAAGTGCGGGCAATACGCTATACGGCACGTTTAGTGAGGTTCACAGAGACGATCTAGACAATGAGGAAGATATACCCAGCGGTATGAAAGTCTTGATGAAGGCTTCGATATAGGATGACGGTTATGACGTTTATGGCTACACAAAGAGCGGTTGGCTGAGGACTAACGACCCTTCGAAGAAACATACTCGTAAGCGCGACAAAGTATCCCAGGCCATCATACAGTAATCTTGATCTGGTGAGACAAATCGCTACCACTACTCAAAAGATAAAGTACATATTCACGAGATTCGAGGCACTGCGAGCAGTCAGTGCTGACGCCACATGTTACAAGAACGGAGCTCACGCGGAACCTGCGACGGCTTTCGCCTTGAGAAGGTAACATGTTGAGATGGACAGTGTGATAAAGTCGAATAGCATGGCTGCCAAGTGATATGCCCAGGGGGGGAGGGAGCGGTGTGGGTGAGAACTTGAAGGTTGGATCATGCAACTAAATCCTTCGTCAGCACCGTCGGTAACTTGTAGGTGGTAGCAGTAGAAGCGGAACTGAATGTACTCTCCCTGATCAAAGACATAGGCCCACAGTTTTAAATACCCCCCACGAACACAATAAAGGAACTGCACTTGCGGACTTCACATCAACTAAGATAGAATCAGCGGGTCAATAAGTCGTCCGTGGCGCAATTGTTTTATTCATACTCACGGGAACGATCGTGGAATACAACGACTGACTCGAACTGTACATATGAGGGCGGTAGTCATCAGATAAAGAGCGATAATGACGGACCACAACAACCGCGATATACATCGACAGAAGGAAACAACCTAACCGGGAATTTCGATGGGCAATGTTATAAGTCCTGTAGTCTGCTGTTGGAGTCGGTGACTTGGAACTGAATGACCAAGTCTTACCGAAAACCCTGTATGGCGTCGGACACCATGATCTGGAAGACTGGAAGACTTGTCAGCCTCTGGAGTCCAGACATCTTAGGACACTGGAATCGTACCTTTGAGCACAGGAGTGACATAGGCGTAGTGGACGCACGTTTGGAGAAGTGGTGATAGAAGAAGCCCGTATTACTGATGATGATTAGGGCCATACTTATCTATCTAGGACATGTGAGAAACTTCAAGAGCAAGCGCCCCGCCAGTGAAGACAATATTAATTGACATACCGGATGAGGACGAATAGTACGAAATGCAAGCTATCCAGCAGACGTGTTCCAGTCGAACAGTGATCCTCGTATCCTGATCAACTGTCTTACCTACGTGGACTTGTAGTCTTGTATAACTGAAATTCGGAGGGGATAGTGAGGAGATAACTGGCCTCGGTAGGTCACGATGAGCGTCATCAAAACTTTACGGACAACATACTCATAGGCAGCGATGGTCATAAATGCAACACGCAAGTGATCAGCTGCCGTGAGGCCACCCTTATTTGGACCGATATCTCGGGGGGAAATAGCGACGCCGTCCATGGTGATCATTCCGGACGCCGAGGAGCACGAAGAGATATTGACGTGCAAGAGACTCGGAGAGAAAGTATTCAAAGGAAGGGCAACCGTTCACGTTCCAACGTTTAGGGGATATGCAGTACTTATGGGTTGTAAGTCGTGCATTGTTTCATCGAATGAAATGAGGCCGTGCTCATATGTATGCGCTCATTGCATGAGGGCGAAATTCAGGGGTGACCATTACCTAAAGGTCCAGCAACGTTTTCCATCTCTGATGGAAATTAGCCTCGCTCTTCGTGGGGGTGACAAGGCCCAATCGACTTCCACGTGCCGGGTATAGCGCCATTCAATGGTCGAACAGCAATGGGCATCGCTACCGTAGCCGTCAAACAGAGAATCGTTGAATATCAGGCAAGACATGGAGATGAGCGTCCGACTCAGGTCATTGTTATTCCTCAGGCACTGTCTGAAGACTTTCACTGATTAGCGCACGGAGATTAAGTTTGGGCCTGTTGTGCACAATGACGCAGATCGGCTGGTTGAACACGGAGGTGGCTCGACGGAGTAGCGCGAGAAACGTCCAGTTTGGGTCACCTTGCAATGAGCACTGAGTCGCACAGCTGACGACCCGACAAATGGTTCGTGACACCAGTGACCGCCCCAGGTGCAATTGCAGTGAGAACCTGTGATGGAAGTCATACAGGCACCAACGTGCCAATGCCAAGTCGGCAGTCGGCAGAGATTCCACGTACTGTAGTGACGGCAAACGCACGCAAAAGCCAAGGATCACAGGATCTATGGGAAAGGGACTCGGTTACGGTCACTTCAGGGTGAGGCTGGTGAGGACTTGTCATCAGCTAATTGACCTATGACAGTTACTTCCTAAACACGCAACATGCAGACAACACGCCACAAATTGATATCAGCTTAACTTTCGTTTATGGACCAAACTCGAAGAATTGGACGAGAAAAAACGACTCTCAATAGGATGCACACGCAAATACGATAAACAGGCGCGGGGAAATTTCAAGTCGAAGAGTTTTTTTTGCGGTGTAAGGCGCGTGCCAGGTGCGCTAGGCCTGGAATGGACTCCCGGGCCGACCGCTTTCCTTCGGCCGACAATGGCCTCTGCAAGATCACTGCCTGTGTTTCCCCCCTTATCTTCCTTCCTCTTGAACTCACAAGTGTGGTCTCCGGACCAACGCTACACTGGCTCACATCGAACCATTTTAACTAGGATGGATCGTACGACGAACACCTTGTAGTGTGTGTACATCTGAAAAGCAAAGGCCATGAGAACATGAGGGAGATGACGCAATCACTGCGACACGGCTCAGGCACGGTGGCATCGTCGTCTGGCATTGGCCCGGGTACGTTGAGCACCAAAACAAGTCTGAGCGCGCAAGGGCACACCCCCACGGATACAATCACAACAACATACTCGTAATAACACGGAATACATCCTGCCAGGCATGCTACCAGCAAGGGGGACCCGGAATTGACTTCTGGGCTTGGACACTGCTCCCAGCGATAATGCGGTTGGGGCAACAGCAAGTCAGATATTTCACATTTCGGGATTTAATCAACGCTTGAGTTACTCCATTCGGGGATATATTTATGAGTCACAAAACTGCTGAGACATTGGGAATTGTGTAGGTTACGAATCAAGAATTAGGCGGGGGCACGCACTTGGGAGACGAGGACATGGTATGGGTTCATTGGTGCTTCTTAGACGGAGAAATGCAGCAATTGATCGGTGATAGGAAGAATGGATGTATGCACTGAACTTAGATATCATTTGGCTCGAGTGTCGGTCGATCCCTGGTGCCGCACTCGGGCACGGTGACACTAGCCAGTCCAAAACACCCATTAAATGAAAACTGGTGTCTGTAATGCTGCCGCGGCCGGGCCATGCGTAGTTGTGCCTTTTATCCTAAGACGCTGCAAAGACAAAAACACAAGCAAAAACAATGCCAATACGGCAGTGGGAAGACCTTGCGCAGAGAAGTTTTTCTTTATGAACCCAGGGTAAGGTAACTTGAACTTGCCCACGTGATGGCGGTATGTGGTGGGCCGACGCCACACCTTCATCTTATCTTCCCCTTCATTCATCACCATATCTTCAAGTCGACGTTGACTCATCCATGCCCCAACCACAACCACTTCCCCCGACGATCCCAGAGTCTCCAGATACCTCTTTGTACATATCCTTGGCTTATTCTAAGATTTTGCGGCTTGAGAAAGCTTCTGACTACCATTCCGATCGCGACATTCGTGGGAACAAGCTCATACACGCAAGAATCCTTGGGTATCTCATTCGAGAAGGCCCTTCAACCATGGCAAAGGAACGTGTAGCCCAAGAGGTGAACTCCTGTCAGAATGATGATGAAATGGACGAGCTCGGTAAAATGTATTATAACCATTATATCCGCGTTTGTGAGTCGCCCTCACTCGCCGTCATTGCCTTCTTTCTGATGGCCTCTTGACAGTCAAGAAGAACAAAGGCGCCACCCCTGCGGCGTCCTCCCATCCCTCCCGCCCTTCTTTTGAAGACAGAAAGGATATGATTGGGGCCACGCTTCGTGAACCTCCTCGAGACCATAGCGATGCTAAGCAAAATGTGAGAGCCACGTCCAAAAATTCACGGCTACAGCCATTTTGAATACGAGACTATTTCCAAGGCACTTATCAGGGACGGTTTTCGGTGCGTTGTTACCGGAAAGTACGATGCTCAATCTGTGAGCAAGAACCTCCAGCTCAAGAAGGAGGTATTGAAAAAAAAAAAACCCGGTGCGGCAATGGTTCACACGCAATGCGCACACATATTTCCTGCATTGATCAACAATAACATTTCTGGTTCTAACGAAGGCGGCTCCAAGGTTCGCCTCACGTACCCTCTTCCATCGTGGCTATCGCTTATTGTCCGTGTCCTTAGCACGAGTATGCTGCGACTAAATGGGCTATCCTGGAGTGTTTCGGTTACGGAGATCTTCGTGAAAGGCTGAACAGTGACGGCATCCACCGCCTTGATAATGTCATGACACTAGACCCCGGAGTTCATGACTTTTTTGATAGGCTAGAAATCTGGTTTGAAGCAGTTGTGAGTGATTTCAAATTCTTAAGTCCTCTTATGCTAAACATGCATAGGATGGCATGGAAAATACCTATGTTATTTGTGCTCCTGGAGATGAATACCTTCTTGAGTTCCAGACAAACCCAATAACATTCCAAACAGAATCAAATCTCCCCTTACCAAACCCTGAGTATCTTAGGATCCATGCTGTGTGCTGTAGAGTTGCCCATCTATCTGGGGCTGCTGAGCAAATGGACAAGATTTTAGAAGATCTAGAAGATATGCAAGTGCTGTCCAAGGATGGCTCGTCTGCACATGCACTGTCCTTTGCTCTACAACCTTTTAGCCAAGTTGTTGTCATTCGTTGATACTCGAGATGGCCTTTACATTTTCGTTTACCATTCACATACATTTCCTGTGTAAACCACATACTGGTTTATGGTTCCTGCAATATTACACACTTTGTTTGATACTAGCATGTTGCATCTACAGTATGCACATAGACTATAGTCTGGGGTGTGTGGATCTCGAATCCGAGTCGGAGCTGGGGCATCCGAACATACTACTATACTGTAGTAATCGTCTGTGACAGACGCCGAAATGCACCCGCCAAACCCGTCACGACGACACCCACGCCGCCACCAACGAAACCCATGCTCCTACCCTTAGCTCGGACCGGCGACAACCCATACAAATTGAAGCCCCGTCTGAACGGACGGCCGTCTGCCCACCACCCGCCCAACCCTCACACCCACCATAGCCTGGGCCCAACCGAGCTCACCTATGTCGCGAAAGCCGCCGCCCAGAACGCCTGGCGCATTACATCTCGGAAGGGGAAAGGAAAACAAAGTGGCCA
>Ga0137397_10003931_pt1 | contig 10365 bp, 9 predicted proteins | sample czorhiz116metaG_FD_106658 | JGI IMG/M metagenome (GOLD analysis project Ga0137397, IMG submission 106658) | Vadose zone soil microbial communities from Angelo Coast Range Reserve, California, USA - czorhiz1.16 metaG | ecosystem: Environmental > Terrestrial > Soil > Vadose zone | place: USA...
TTCATTCATCAGTCGCAGAATTTCTTCAGTCGTCAGCGAACTGATTTCGGCCGTGCGCGGATTTTCCTGTTCAGTTATCGGGGTCGGCTCGGCGGTTTCTGACATGGTTGAGAAAGGGAAGGTTGGAAATCTCGCTCCTTCGCGCTTGCGGACGGCCAAGCTTCATACTGCCAGCGGCAACCTATGTAGTTGCTCTTGCGCCATTCGCCCGGCGGCGAACGTGGGAGAAAACCGGGGCTCCGCAATGAACGCCTTCCTGGCAACTCGGGCAATCTCTTCCCGCAACGGCGCAATTACTAACTCCCCCGCGCTGAAAACGCCGCCGACAAAAGAAACCTGGAAACGCTCTCCCTCCATCTTCAGTTTACGAATGACGGAGACCGCGGTCTTGCCCAGTTCTCTCCCGGCTTCAGTCAAAATATTACGGCCTACGGTATCTCCGGCCCGGGCGGCATCAATCACGTGCTTGCTGAATCCAGCGATCCGATCGTTGGTCATCGTCGGCGCGTAAATAGCGGTGGACAGATCCTCCGGGGCGTTCACCTGAAAATAATTGCAAGCCGCAGCCGCCAAAGCGGTCTTTGGTCCGCGCTCGTCCGTAGCATGGGCGACCGCCTGTAGTGCGCGCCGCGCGATCCAGGATCCGCTTCCTTCGTCCCCGGCAACCGGGCCCCAACCTCCTGCATAAACTCGCTTGCCCTGCCGGTTGACTCCGCACGCGACTGATCCGGTGCCCGAAATCACGACGACTCCCGGCGCTCCGTCAGTGGCACCGTAAAGGGCCATGTCGGCGTCCGGCCACAGCTCGATGTTCTCGATACCGAGTGTTTCGACCAGCACTTCGCGCATTCGAGTCCTGATGTCTTTGCGTCGGACTCCAGCAAGCCCGATTCCGGCGGCGATAATGTCGTCGCGCTGCACCAGAGCGGCCGCGCAGGCCTTGTCGATAGCCTCGCGGATGGCGGCCGCTCCGTTGGCGACACCGACACGCAGTGGATTTGATGGTCCCGCAGTGCCTTCGCCCAATACCCGATTTCCATCAAGAATCGCCGCACGAGTGCGCGTCCCGCCTCCGTCTACTCCGACCACGAGTTTGCGCAGGGTGCTGAGTCGCCGCGGCAGAATGCCGATCGAGATTTGCGATGGGGCCATGGATTTTCGATGCCAGGCAGACCTATAAAGATTTCTATTCTAGGAACGGCCCAGCTATAATGGAAACTAAAAGATCTTATTCATGTAATAATCCCTGTTGATGTAGTATCGGACCATGGACATTCGCCAGATAAAAGCTTTCGTGGCAATTGCTGAAACGGGCACATTCACGGCCGGCGCCGTGCGCGTCCATGTGACGCAGGCCGCGATCAGCATGCAAATCAGACAACTGGAAACCGAAACTGGCGCCAAGCTTTTCATCCGGGCGCCCCGACGAGTGATTCTGACGGAAGCGGGCGAGAAGTTGCTCGAGCGCGCTTACGTCATCCTGCGTGAGCATGACGCCGCGCTGGAAGAACTCGCCGCCCTTACCGGGGCCCATCGGGGCCGTTTGCGGATCGGCAGCGCTTCGGCGATGGTCAGCGCCGATCCCTTGCCGCAAATTCTCAGAGAATTGCGCAAGTCGCATCCGGGCGTGGAAACCTCAGTGGCTTCGGGCACCAGCGAGTCGTTGGTGCGGCAGGTGCTCGCAGGTGAGCTGGACGCCGTCTTTGTGTCGCTGCCGGTGGAAGCACGGGGAGTGCAGACCGAAATCTTGAGCGAGGACTCTTTGGTCGCGATTGCTTCGCCAAGACATACGTTGGCAAAGCAGAAAGTAGTTAGTGCCTATGCGCTGGCCGGCGAGAAGCTGATCCTCGGAGAGCGTGGCGGAAACACGCGACGGCTGATCGACCAATTTTTTGCGCATGCCGGTGTGACTTTGAAAGTGGCGATGGAATTGAGCCGGCTGGCGGCCATCAAACGCATGGTCGAAGAAGAGATGGGTGTGGGTATAGTGCCGTTGCAATCCGTGCGTGAAGAGGTTGCGAGGGGAACTCTGGTGCGCTGGTGGATCGAGGGCGCGCAAATCAACTGGCAGCTCGGTATCGCTCGGCTGGTTGGCGGCTATGAATCACCAATCCACCAGACGTTCTTGCAGCTTTGCCGCAAACATTTTGGAAACGACGCCGCGAGCCCCGCGGCAAAACAGACCGCAAAACCGAAAAACAGGCAGAAGAAGAAAGCCGCCAGCCGCTAGTTGCGGGCACTAGCCCGACCGTGAGGAAGGGCTCACTATTAACCCACGCATCGTTCGACCGCCATCGATGCATGTGTCGAAACTTCGGCTCATTTTCATCCGCGCGTCTCATTCAATCCGGCAATCAACCTCTCAATATCCTGTTCGTCATTAAAGAAATGCGTGGCCACGCGGAGGCCCTCCGGCTTTTCCGTCACCACAACGCCGCGACGGAAGAGGCCGCGCACGACTTCGCCGGGCTTTTCGACTTGCACGAGTGTTTCTGCTGAGCGCGCCGTTTCGTTTTGCAGCGGTGAAAGAACATTCCAACCGTTTTCCGTCAGACTTGAGGTAAGCAGGCCATTCAATTCCTGCGCGCGGGCCTGGATGTTGGCAATGCCAACTTCATCGATCAAATCGACGGCGGCACCTAACGAAAATATGCCAGCAAAGTGCGGGCAACCAAGCTCTACCCGCGCGGCCGCGTCGTGACGCGGACGAAACTCGTCGTTGCGCATCGCGAAAGGCTCCTCGACGCTCAGCCAACCAAGCGAACGCGGCAACGAACGCTGTTGCAGCTCGCGACTCAGGTAAACAAAGCCCGAACCGTATCCGGCGAGCATCCATTTATGTCCCGTCGCGCACAGCGCATCAATCTTCATTCGCTGCACGTCAATTTCGAATACGCCGGCTGACTGGCTGGCGTTAATGACCAGCGCATGGTGGCCTTTGATGTTTCCGAGGGCTTCAGCATCGATCCGGAAACCGTTCGAGAATTGCACATGACTTAGGGCGATGATTCCCGTGTCGTGCGTCATGGCGCTGAGCACGTCGTTGATGCGCACTTGCTCTTCGATCGCGGGCAGCAAATGAACGGGAATCCGGCGATTCATCCACGGCAAAGTCGTCACCGGAAACTCGAGCTCGCTCGATATAACTTCGCCGCGATCTTCCAGAGCATCGACGATCACGTTCATGCCTGACGAAGTGTTTGTCGTAAGACCGATCTCGTCCGGCTCGGCGTTGATGAACCGCGCAATCTTCAGTCTGATTGCTTCACGATCGGCGAGCCAACGATTCCAATGGACATCGCCATCGCGCATCATCTTTTCGTAATAGCCCGCCGCAGCTTCGAAAGACGCACGCGACACTGGCCCGGCCGCGGCGCTGTTGAGATAAGCGAGGCGCTCAGTTACCGGAAATTGTTTGCGGATTGCTTCCCAGTTGATCATGATGTGACAAATAAGATACACGATTATCGAAACCCAGCGGAAGAGGCTTCGAAATCTTCAAGATGCGATACAATCGCCGCCTGGTATCGTGACCTAAACGATGGCGAACAACATAAGTAGGACTCAGATTGATAAACTGGGTGACCGGCTCAGAAAGGGTGATATCACCGAAGCCGATCTACGGCTGCTCGATGAATATCGGCGATCGTTCACTGAGGCTTATGACTTTGTAGTCATAGCTATTCGAAACGAGCTTGGGCTCGAGCCGACGGGAAGACCTGCAAAATCGACTACCTCCATTTCCGAGAAGCTGCTTAGAGAGAGCATTCGACTGACTCAGGTCCAGGACATAGCAGGCTGTAGATTGATTGCCAGGGAGATCATAGACCAAGATAAAGTAGTAAACTCTCTAAGACGACTATTTAAAAATCAAGTGGTCGTTGACCGACGCAACCAACCAAGTCATGGTTATCGAGCTGTACACGTAATTGTTCGGTATGGTGAGAAATTGGTTGAAATACAAGTACGCACTGCTTTGCAGCACGCATGGGCGGAATTATCGGAAAAACTCTCGGACTTGGTGGATCCTGCAATTAAGTATGGTGGGGGAGATCCGAAGAATCAAGAGGTTCTGACAGAATATTCTGACCTAATTGCTGACGAAGAGGCATTAGAGTCAGAGTTAATGCGCGATAGGAATAACTTGTCAGCTTTGCTCTCGCGGGATAATCTTTCAAAGGAAGAGCAAGACGCAGTATTGGCATCCAGGAGAAAAACCGAACAGACGGAACGGAGTGTTATATCGATCAGGGAGCGGATGCTTGGAATGCTTCGAAACGCTATCGATAAACTACCAACAAGGAAACAATAGATCGAAATGCTTTTTCTAATCGAATATGATCGTGGCCGCGGCGATATCGTAACCTTTAGATCGTTTCCCGATTCGGAACGAGAAGCTGCTGGGAACTCTCGGCTCGAATTAGAACTCGAACTTAGCCGTCAGGGCCAAGAACGTGAAGTCGTGCTTTTGGAAGCTGCGAGTGAAGAAGCCCTGCGGTTAACTCATCGCCGCTATTTCGAGAATCTCTCCGAACTCGTTAAGGCCTCCTGATTTTATTTTCGCCGTCCAGCCTCCGGCGCTTCAAACCACATCGTCGCCAGTGGCGGCAGACAGATCTCAGCGGAATAATCGAGTCCATGCGCCGGAACCTCTTCAGCCTTGATACTCTTCACGACTCCAAATCCGCCGCCACAATATTTTTCATGATCGGTGTTGATTAGTTGCTTGTAAGTTCCCGGCCCCGGTAAACCTAGACGATGGCCTTCGCGCACGACGGGTGAAAAGTTTCCCACGAAAATAATTTCTTGCCCGGTTGAAGGCGAAATGCGACGAAACGCGAGCACATTCTCAGCGGCGTTATCCACTTCGATCCATTGAAAGCCGATCGGGTCGCTGTCAGCTTCCCACAGCGCGTCGTGCTTCCGATAAAGCTTGTTCAGATCCTGAATCAGCTTCTGCACGCCTTTATGCACCGGTGTTTTCAGCAAATGCCAGTCGAGACTCTCGGTCTCGTTCCATTCGCGCCACTGGCCAAACTCACCGCCCATGAATAGAAGTTTCTTGCCCGGATGTGCCCACATGTAACCGTAAAGCGCGCGCAGGTTCGCAAATTTTTGCCACTCGTCACCCGGCATCTTGTTCAGCAGCGCGCCTTTCATGTGCACCACTTCGTCGTGAGAGAAGGGAAGGATAAAGTTCTCGCTCCACGCGTACAGCAAACCAAACGTAAGCGAGTTGTGATTGCCGGCGCGAAAGAACGGATCGGTTTGAAAATACTTCAGCGTGTCGTGCATCCAGCCCATGTTCCACTTGAAATCAAAGCCGAGCCCGCCGGCGTAGACCGGATGACTCACGGCCGGCCACGCAGTCGATTCTTCCGCGATCATCAACGTGCCGGGACACTCGCGATGAACAACTTCGTTCAGCTCCTTTAAGAAGGAAATGGCCTCCAGGTTTTCGCGTCCGCCAAACTCATTCGGCACCCACTCGCCTTCTTTGCGGCTGTAGTCGAGATAGAGCATAGAGGCGACCGCATCGACGCGCAGCGCATCGAGATGAAACTCGCGCAGCCAGTAAAGCGCATTGTCGATCAGGAAGTTGCGCACCTCGTTACGGCCATAGTTGAAAATGTACGTGCCCCAATCGGGATGCTCGCCTTTGCGCGGATCAAGGTGTTCGTAAAGCGCCGTGCCGTCAAACCGAGCCAGGGCGAATGCGTCTTTGGGAAAATGCGCCGGCACCCAATCCATGATCACGCCGATGCCGTTTTGATGAAGATGATCGACGAGAAAGCGAAAATCGTCCGGCGTGCCGTAACGCGAAGACGGAGCGAAGTAAGCGCTGACCTGATAACCCCATGACGGCCCGTAAGGATGCTCTTTAAGCGGCAGGAACTCGACGTGCGTGAATCCGTTCTTGACCGCGTAGTCGGCCAGCAACGGCGCCATTTCGCGGTAGGTCAAAGGGCGATTGTCTTGTTCCGTGATACGCCGCCAGGAGCCGAAATGCACTTCATAGATCGACAGTGCTTCGCGCCACGGCTGTCGTTTCTTTCGTTGAGCCAGCCACGCGCGATCGTGAAACTTGTAATTTGATTTGAAGACGATGGAAGAAGTCTGCGGAGGGACTTCCATCATCGACGCGTACGGGTCGGCTTTGAGAAATGTCAGCAGTCCGTTCGTGATCTCGTACTTGTAGAGCTCGCCGGCTTTGAGACTGGGAATGAACAACTCCCACACGCCCGAATTGCCTAGCCGGCGCATCGGATGCTTCCGGCCATCCCAACCGTTGAAGTTGCCCGCCACGCCGACGTGATCCGCGCTTGGGGCCCACACAGCAAACGCAACTCCGCGCTTGCCTTCATGCGTAATTACACGGGCGCCGAGCTTTTCATAGATGCGTTCGTGCCGGCCTTCGTTGAAGAGATGTAAATCGATGTCGCCAAGCGTTGGAGAGAATTCGTGGAGAGACTTATGGGCCGACATATCCCTGCTTACGCGCGCGCTTTCGACAGTCTGCGCCTTTGCGCCTTTGTTGGAAGGTCTGGTCCCGGGGGCAGCATTGGCGATTTTGCCGGCGACCGCCCTGCTCTTTCTCTGTTTGGATTTTTCCTTGTCCACCGTTGCTCTTTACGAAACGCGCTACTGGAATGCTGGGAGCGCGGACGCCCTCGTCCGCACAGCGCGCAAAGCGCGCTCAGTCTGTCGCCCGCTAAAGCGGGCTCGCAAATCAAGCGGCGCGTGATCCCCGGGTTCCGCTGCGCTCCACCCGGGGCTAAACTCTGCCGTCTGCTCCGCAGACTCGTTGAGTGGCAACGTCGCCAAAGATTCCAAGCTACGGGTGGGAACCTAGCTACGTCACCAACACTCCCTCGTTCGCGCGGTTAGGTTTCAGTGGTTCAACGAACCGTCGATAGATGTCTGCGCCTGTTCCCATCTCAGGCCGATTGCTTTTCGCCTGCGCGAGAATCTCCAGAAAACGTTCGCGCACTGGTGGCAATCTCAACTGCGCCATTAAATCGATCGCCCGGCCAGCGTACTTCAAAATCTGAATAGTTTCGATTCCGGAGATATCGTTAAAGAACCAGCCGCAACTCGTGTACATCAGCAACAGCATCCGTTGCAGTTCAAGATAGGTGAGCGCGCGCCACAGTTCATCCATCGCTAACAGACGTCCGGCGTGATTGCGAAGAAATTGCTCGCGCAACTGATCGGGATCGAGCACTAGCGCAATGCTGTCATCGCGTGCCTGCCATGGATCCAGGAACAACTTTCCGCGCGTGGCTTCAAAGTGTGCCACGTTCTCGTCGCGCAAAAAGTCCAGAGCCTCTCTCAAAGGCGCGCGCCACTGTTGGTTCCATCCCGGCTCTCCTCCGGTGTGACAACCACAATCGCGAATCCAACGACCCACACCGTGCGGACAACTCCAGGAAGTTCCTTCGCCTTGCGGGCCATTGTTAATTTCAACTTCGTATGCCGGAGGATGCTCGTCAAGATACTTCGCGTAGTTCGTGATCCGAAAGCCGCGGGCCGGCGCCTCAACTTCCAGCGCATGCGCCAGGCATACGTCGCCAAACTTGAAATGGTGGCCGTAAGTCTCGCCGTCAGTCGCGACGTTGACCAACTCGCGGGCGCTCAGCGACGCGAATCGGTCGACAAACTCACGGCTCGACTCTAAAAGATTCTCAAAGGCAATTGCCCGCGATATCGGTCCGTCATAAAAGAAAATCGCGATCGATCGGCCGGAGCCATCGCGGTGAGAATAGCGATAGGCGACAGTGGTGTCGATGCTTTGCTCGTCGACATCACGCCACATGTCTGAGTTAATCGCCCGTATTCGCGCGGCCTGATGCGGCGCCAGAATGACAAATCTCATTCCTTCATCAATCAGCGCGCCGAGTACTTGATCATTACACGCTGTCTCCGGCAGCCATAAAGCTTCCGGTTCACGCCCGAAGCGTTGGCGAAAGTCGGCTGTGCCCCAGCGGATTTGCGTGCGCCGATCGAGTTCGTTGCAAAGGGGCAGAATCGCGTGGCCATAGGCCTGGGCGATGGCATTGCCGTGTCCCCCACGCAGGGATGCGCTGAGACGATCCGCATCGAGTATGCGCTGGTAGGTCTCACTGTGATTTCGCTCCAGCCAGCTCAGCAGAGTCGGACCAAAGTTGAAACTAATATTTGCGTAGTTGTTGACGATGCGTCTTTCACCGGTCGCGGGATCGACAATCGAGGCGAATGCGTTGGGGCCATAACACTCGGAATGAATGCGCTCGTTCCAATCGTGAAAGGGCGCGGCGCTGGGCTCAGCCTCAACGATTCCAGTCCATGGGTTTTCGCGCGGTGGTTGATAGAAATGGCCGTGGATGATTAAGTTGCGCATTAGCCAATCAAAGCACAGAGCCACGAAAAAGCTCAAAAGGTAGAAGAGAGAAAAGAGCAATGCAAAAAAGGAACTAAAATCTCTTGTGCCTTCTGCGCCTCTTCGTGGCTTGTCAGTCTCGATTGCTGCCGACTATGGCTCGCGCTTCCGTAACGCGTCGAGGGCGGCGCGAATCTCGCCGTTGTTAGGGCGCTCGCGGTAATTCTTCTCGATCCTGGCCCACGCCACGCGGCCTTTCTTATCGATCAGATAGACGGCCGGATGCGGGATCCCTTCCAGGCTTTGTCCCTTGTAAGCCAGATCACGCAAACCATAAGCATCGATGACGCGACTGTCCCAATCAGACAAAAGTGGGAAGGCGATCGTACCCTTGCCGTCCGCGGCAATCTTCTCGGCCATCTTTCGGCTGTCAGCATGATTGTCTACGCTGATGCCGTACAGCCGCGCCGGTTCATTTGCTTTCAAGAGCGAGCGCAATTCGGCTAACTGCCGAACACAGTAGGGTCACCAATGGCCGCGATAGAAAACCAGCACCACCGGCGCCTGTCCGCGGGCCGCTGAAAGAGTAACCGTGCGCCATTGATCGTTTTCGACCCGGAAATCTTCGAGAGTAAAATCCGGAGCCGATTCACCGGCTTCCAACGGGGTCGTGCGCGGGGACGATTGAGCCCGTTCAGCTTGGGCGATGCCTGAAGAAACGCTCAGCAGCAAAACGAAGAATAAGAGCGAAAGGCGATTCATAAATTGTTGGTTAATCTTTTCGTGGCGCCTCGATCGAGGGCGCAGGTGGATTGCTTTCTGCAAGCTTGGCCGACGCGCTAGGTTTTTCTCCGCCCATACATGTCAAAACCCACCGCGGTGACCAGCACTCCGCCTTTGACAACGTACTGCGCCCAGTTCTCAACATTCAGCAGCGACATGCCGTTATCCAGGCTAGCCAGAATAAGCGCGCCGAGCACTGCGCCAAAGACGGTGCCGCGACCACCCATCAGACTGGTGCCGCCGATGACGCATGAAGCAATGGCATCCAACTCCATTAATGTGCCGGCGTCCGGTGAAGCACTACCGACGCGAGCAGTGTGCAGAATCGATGCGAGTCCCGCCAGGGCGCCCATCACACAAAAGGCCGCCAGTATGTAGCGCTTGAGATTTATTCCGGAGAGTCGTGCCGCATCGCGGTTTCCACCAATCGCGTAGAGATAGCGGCCAAAGGTCGTGTTGGCAGTTAGAAACGCACCGGCGATGGCGACGGCCAGCAGAAAGATTACCGGAATCGGTATGCCGCCGGCCTTATTCATCAGAAAAATGAAAGCGACGATGACAACCGACGGAATCAGAATCCGAGCGGCCATCGCGCCGGCGCTGAACGCCGCCAGACCGTGCCTTAGGCGTGCGCGGCTGCGCCGAATATTTGTCAAAACAATTGCCACGATAGCCACCGCGGCCAGGCCGAAACCTATGCGCGGATCGATGAAGTCGCGGCCCAGGGAACGAAAGAAGGGAAGTTCGATGGGAATAGTCGCGCCCTTAGTCAGCCTCAGAATCACGCCGCGCCAGGCCTGGAGACCGCCGAGGGTGACAATGAACGCGGGAATGTTCGCATAAGCCACCAGCGTTCCCTGTAACGCTCCGATGAGCAAGCCGACTATGATCGCGGACAGGAGCGCAGGAACCAATCCGTATCCTTGCGTCAGCGCAGCGACGCCTCCTGCCAGCCCGACCACGGCGCCTACCGATAGATCGATGTTGCCGGACACAATCACCATCAGCATCCCCACGGCCAGCACGCCGGTGACCGCCATTTGCTGCAGCAGCTTGGAAAAATTTGTCGCGCCCAGGAACAGTCCGTAGGGATGGTGTTGATCGATCGTGGCCCATTGAAAGAAGAGCCAGATCACGATCAGCGCCGCCAGCATGGTGTAAGCGCGTAGCGCTGAGGTGCGAAGTTTGAAACGGCCCGTACGTGAAGTTTCAGTCATAAGGAA
>Ga0137397_10003934_pt1 | contig 10364 bp, 10 predicted proteins | sample czorhiz116metaG_FD_106658 | JGI IMG/M metagenome (GOLD analysis project Ga0137397, IMG submission 106658) | Vadose zone soil microbial communities from Angelo Coast Range Reserve, California, USA - czorhiz1.16 metaG | ecosystem: Environmental > Terrestrial > Soil > Vadose zone | place: USA...
ATTTGGCCGGCGTAGTTGGAAAGGATGTTGTGTCTTAAGGACATGGTCTGCATGGATGCAATGAGCGGCTACGCGATGAGTCTCTGAACGGGCGCTGGTTCACGAGCCTTGCCCAAGCCCGGCACGTCGAGGCTTGGCGCAGGGACCTACAGGGAGCACCGACCAAAGAATGCCCTCGCCGATGCTCGGCGGATATTCATGCTTTTTCCGCAGTCGAGACGTTGAGCTCCATCACATTCAAGTAGACTTTTTCGCAATCTCGGACCATCCGCGCCGGATTGCCCGATGTCTCGTGTATGCGCTCCTTGCAAATTCTCGACATCTCATTTCTGTATTCGTGGTCAGTCAACAACTTATTCAGCAGATTGCCCAATTGAACAAAATCACCTCGATCAACCAATAGCTCGGGCACCCCCATGAACTCTTCTGCCGGTGACCAGTCTGTCTGAGAGAACGTTCTCATGTAGTTGTTCTTGAAAGACACCACCGGGATCCCTATCGCCATGGCATCGACCACCGTCATGCCCCCTCCCGACGGATAAGTATCTACAACGACGTCCGCCATGCTCAACACAGAGAGAAAATCCTTGACTCTGCCGATTGTCCTGACTCGACTGAGTATGTCCGGAGTCAGAAGCCGCTGAAGAAATGGGGGCGGGGCTCCAAGACCTACTGCCACGTAATGAGTATCCGGATGAGCACGAAGGACGTTCAATATCGAGATCCAGATGTCTTGACTTTGGAATTTGAAAGGCCGGCCGCAGCTCATGACCACAAGTTCATTCTCGCGAATTCCAAAGTTGGATTTGGCCTCCCTGGCGGTGACTGTCCGTTCCGGCAATGCGACCGCGCCCCCCACCAGAGTGCAACCAGTGGGGCAATCCATCATCGGATGCTTGGTCCACGAAATGCTCCAATCGAAGCTCGGCGCAATGTATTGCGGGGGAGGGCCCTGACATAACCCGACGACCAGGGGAGCCGGTCCAAGGGCCGTAATATAGAAGTGTCTGAAATCCGCCAACGCGGCGTTTGTAACCAGAATATCGGGACTGGCTTCATAGATGGACCTGGCGAATTCGTGCAGACTTTTCATTTCGGAAAATGAATCTGGCGCTATCACGACCTTCCAACCCGCCTTCTCTATCCTCTTGATGTTTTCAACTGCCTCCTTCCGCTCGAGTACCGTTGTTGCCTGATCAGGGACATAGAAAGTCACGTCAAACCTGGACGCATCGTGAAACGTTGCGAGGGTCACGCTGTTTTTGACGATAACGGAGTTCAAATGCGTCATGCCGAACATCAGATAGGCCAGACGCACTTTTCTATGCTCGAATCGCGTCGGCTTACGCGAAGGAAAGGCATGCTGCTCGGCCAATCTTGAAATGCAGGCAAGCACCTCAAAATCGTAAAAATAATCGTCGACTTTGTTGTGAATGGCGTATGCATACTGCCAGGCGTTGAAATGGTCCAATGCTTCCGAGACTTTTCCGGCGCTCGCTTTTTTCATGCCAAGCGCCTTGTATGCGCCCCGGACCGACTCCACATCGCCACCTGCCACATGGACGGCCACAAACAGCGGTAGATATTTCTCGTCTTGCCCGGACAGATTCCAGACACGTTGAATAAATACGATTGCTTGCCCGTTGTTGCCAATTTTGTGAAATGCATCCGCCAGGCTGTAGTTGACCCACAAACGATCCTGCTTGGAATCCATGCATAAATAGGGCAATAGATCGTCCGGATGGATCGATGATCCAATTGAAATTGCCTTGAGCAATCTGTCAAATTCGGGCACGCTGATCAGCCGCCATCTGCCAATAGCGGACAATTTTGATCGTTCATAGAACAAACGGGAGGCGCGAAGCAATTCTTTCCCTCCTCGTTTGACATATCTACTGAACAATATTCGATCTAATAGTGAGGCTGACATACCGAACATCGGCTCGCTTTCGCTCTACGGCGTCTTCAAATTGCAAGTGTGAACGCCTTACCCGGCTCCGGCAATCCGTTCACCGGCCACGTGAGGTCAATTGAATGAACAACGCCGTTCCCATCACAAAAGCGGTTGAGACCCCAGAGCGATTTCTCTCCAGAAATTCGTTCCCGACCCTTTGGGGGCCACTTCCAAAAGGCCAGATATAGTCATCGATAATGATCCAGCCTCCCCCGATAACCAACTTTTCCCAGGATTCGACATCTGTCTTGGCGGCTTCGTATGCGTGGTTTCCATCGATGTGGAGGATTGATATTTGACCTGTGTATTCGGTATGCCCGAAAGCTTTTGTGCTGACTGATCCGGTTCTCCTGTAGTACGCTGCCGCTTCAACAGAAGTCATGCGTAGGTAATTTATGTGGTTGGAGTTGAACGGCAGCAACCCAATTTGAAATACGGTCAACGCTTCACCCGCATCGACTTGCTCCGAACCGCTGTCCACCATCTTCTCACCCTGGACCAGATGCTCGTTTGCCCAAGGATCGACGCACAACAACTTCCCGATGTCAAAACACTGAGCCAGTCTGGCCAAAATGAAAGCGGACTTCCCCCACCAGCTGCCGATTTCAACTATGTCGCCCTTCACCGAGTAACGCGCGATCTCAAGCAAGGCGTGGAATTTATCGTCATCACACATGCCCGGGATAATGTCCGCATATCGACTCAAAGCAGCCACTTCGATTTCGGAAAGCAAGGGGCGTGGGGAAACATCCGACGTCAATGACAGCTGATTGTCCGCAAGATACCGAGCCTTGACCAGGGCCGTGCGGTACCCGCTCAATGCTTCATCCACGGGAGATGTATTTGCCAAAGCCACATTCGGATTCAGCTTGCCGAGTGTTTGGTTTAAATGATTCCAGACGACGATATTGGGTGTGTAGATTTCACCAATATCGAACTTTTCTACCGCTTGCTTGAGTGCCTGGTTGAACTCCGGATCGGTAACATAGGGCAGATGCACCCATGCAGGATATTTTCCCTGTGACGGATCGTATCCCAGGGATGATGCTCCAATAACGCTTCGCTCTTCACGTAGGCATTTTTGCAGGTAATCGAGCGCGCGAGGCATCCCGGCAGGAAAAATTAGAACCGGTTTCTTCATGATGCATTTCTTCCAGACTGGTCAGTGACCGCGCTCGCACATCAAATAGATGCTCGAACACAGATCCGGGTGCTGCTGCCCCAGTTTGTAGCACCCCTCCAGATACTCCTTGGAGACGATATCCGTTTTCAGCAGGCGGTCCCATTGGAAGTTCGCCAGCGCCTTGAAGAAGATGCCGGATCGGTGAACCACCCTCAGCCCCGCCTCCACGGCGTCCCGCTCCAGGGTATCCAACGTGTAAGTGCGGCGGTGTCCATGCTCGGCTTCTGCCGGGGTGACCGCCGCATTATGCGGGATCAATCCCATCTTGACGGCGATCTGCCGGGAAGGCGCGTTCGCGTTTGGACATACCAGAAAGAATCTGCCGCTCTCGGCCAGCCACTCGTCGTTGATGCGTTTCAGCACCAGCACTGGATTGTCCAAATGCTCCAACACATGAGTCAGCACGATGTTGTTATAGCGCTTGGGCAGAGTCGCTTTCTCGAAGGGCGAATTGACGAACTTCACCTTGCCGCCCAGTTTCTTTCTGGCTTCCTCGATGGCGACATCCGACGCTTCGACACAGGTGACGTCATCAAAATAGGGCAGGAGTCTTATGGTGAAGGCTCCCTTGAAGCTCCCTAGTTCGAGCAGACTTCCCTCGTTGAAGAAAGGCTCGAACGACTTGATCATGTAAGGATGCATTACATCGAAATCGAAGTCGTAAGCATACTTATGGTCGCTGGTGTCTTTTATCTCGACGTTGTAATCACGTTTGCTGTTCATGTTCTTCCCCGTTTTCAAACGTAAGAACCATGGTGACCAATGACGCATCGGCCCTACCGGCGATGAAGCCGCTTTCCTCATACAACTTGATGGCGAGCGCATTACCGCCGGCCACCTCCAGGCTGATCTGCCGCATGCCAGACGCCTTCGCGTGTTCGACGCACTGGCTCAGCAAATGCGCGGCAATGCCCTTGCCTGTCCACTCGCGCAGCACGCTGACGCTGGTGATGTAGGCGATGCGCTTGTCCCGATCGTTGCAGTAAGCCGCCACCAATCCGACCAGGGTGCCGCGCGACCAGGCTTCGAACCGGGTCGCTTTGCTCGCGATCTTCCTTGCATAGTCCCCTATCTCGACCCGACCGCTGAGGGGCGGCACGAAATCGGCATCGCAGCGCGAAAGGTGTTCGGCGATCTGCGCCACAGATGCCTTGTTCAGCAGATACCCGATCGTTGCGTTCATCGCTCCAGTACCGATAGTCCGAAACCGTAGCGTCCGAACTCGTTGCCGTTATAGAGCAAATACACCTCGCTGTCGCACTCAAACACATGCGGATAGCACAACATGTCCGAATCCCAGTCGCCCGGTGTGACATCGAGGAGCGGATTGTCGTCGTCCCGCTCCCAGTTCGCCAGATCGTCCGAATGGGCATGGCCGATACGATAGCCCCGTTCCTTGTTCGTTCTGAAGTCGAAAGACTGGCGATAACAGAAGAACATGTGATACCCGCCATCGATCCCGATCACAGTCGGCAGCGCCTGGCTTTCTTCCGCACCCAGGCGGTCGGCGATGATCTGCCGCGCTTCTTCCTTCACCCATTGGACGCCGTCGCTCGAGACCGCATGAGCGATCTTGTAGGTGCGATCCGGCGGTGCGTCCGCCGAGGACCTCTTCCAACCGGTACCGAAGATGTACCACATGTGAAATACCCCGCCGATGACCTTCACAAAGCCGTCGCCGACAAGACAGGGTTCGTGCGGCGATGCCGCCAGCACCGGCCCATCGCCGATGCGCTGAAAGGTAAGGCCCTCATCGCGGCTGATGGCCAGACCGATGGCCGTATCGACCGAGACCGAGACTCTGCGATTCCAGCCGCAAGTGTAGCCATATACGGAGTCGCCGTGACGCATGACGTTCATCGGAAATATCCCGTGCTCGTCGAAACAGCCGAGCCCGCCTAGCGGGATGACCGTCTTGTCGGATACGCGGACTACATCCCGCAGGTTCTTCCGCATGTCGACGAAGGCGATATGGCTGAGGTACTTGCCGTTGCGCTTGTCCACCGAACGGGTGGAAAAATAGATGCGAACGAAATCATCGAAGACCAAGGCTTGCGGCGCCTGGGCGAATTGCACGCAGTCGTTCGGCAACTTGTGCTGCGTCGGGTCGAATATCTTGCCGAGCTTGTTCCACTTCATCGCGCTCGTCGCCTATTCCAGCTTTCCATGCAGCACGGCGAGACCGAAGCCGTGCCGGCCGACCTGGTTGCCGAGGTAGGCCAGATACGTATTTCCGTCCAGCTCGAACACGTGCGGATAGCTGATCATCTCGGCATCCCATCCTTCCTCCGATACGTCGATGCCGGCCTTCGCATCGTCGCGTACCCAATCGATCAGGCTGGTGCTGGACGCATAACCGATGCGGTAGCCCTTCTCCTTGCCCCGGTAATGGCTGCTGTAGCGGTAGCAGAAGAACATGTGATACTTGCCGTTGGCGTAGAAAACGTCCGGGCTCGCTTGTGCCTCATCCGCCTCGATGCGGTTCTCGATCAGGTCTTTGTTGACCTTGTTCCAATGGATGCCGTCCGAGGAGGACGCCATGCGAATCTTATAGACCGGCTCCGCCCGGCCATCCACCCTCTTCCATCTACGTCCGGCGATGTACCACAGATACCAGGTATCGTTGAAACGCCGGATCTTCGGCCCGCTCAACACGAACGGCTCGTCCGGTGAATACGACAGGACCGGGCCGTTGCCGAGCTTGGAGAAGGTCTCGCCCCCGTCGCGGCTGGTCGCCATGCCGATCGCCACGTTGAACGGCACGGACTCGCAACGCGTCCAGCCCCCATAGTAGGCGCGCACTTCTCCGCCGTTGCGAATGACCGAGACTGGATAGATGCCGAACTCGTCGAACTCGCCCAGCCCGCCCAGGCTCAGGATGGGTCGCTCGCCAACACGCCGCACTTTGAAGAGATCGGCACGATCCAGGTCGACATAGGCCGAGTAGCTCACGTACTGGCCGTTTTCGTCCGCCGGCGGGCGGCAGGAAAAATAGACGCGCAGGAAATCGTCGAACAACAAAGTCGCCGGGGCCTGCGCGAATTCCTTCAGCCAGCTGCGCCCCTTCACTTCTTGCGGCGTGAATACCTTGCCTAATTTTTCCCACCGGAACACGGCTCAAATCAACTCATAGTTGGTCGAGATACAGGTTTGGATCGTATCGAGTGGATTGAACATCATCACGTCGATAATCGACAGCCAAGGCACGAATGCGTCGCCGAATTGCGAATATTCGAACGGTTTCGATTGAATGAATTTCAACTCGAAGCCCTTCTCCAGAAACGCTTCTCTTGAATACAGCTCCTTGCCGCCGATGGCGTTCACATAGGTACTCGCTCCGACCGCTTCACACAAGGCCAGCACCTTGTCCTGATTCTTCAGCTGATGGTCGATCGCGATGCCCGAAGAGATCCTGATCTCCGTCGTGATGCCCAAGTGCCCGCAGGTTTTGACGACGGAGTGGTGCAGGAAGCGAAACAGGTTCGTATCTGCATGACGCACTGTCTGGTCTACCAGCGGGAACGTCTGAGAAAAATACGGCGCACGCCGGTATGCACCCTCGATCCGGTTCAGCAATTTGTCGCGGTTGAAATCCGCCGCCAGTTCACGATCGCGGACGTCCAGATGATCCGAATCGCTCCTCAACGGCAGCGAGAACATCACGTCCTTGCCGTTCTGCAACATGCGATTGCGGCTGATCCAGCCCTTCTTCGTGTACTTGATGTTGTCGTACACGATGAACAGGTCCACCGACGCAATCAACTGGAAATAGCCGATGTAAGGGAAGAAATACGGCTGCATGATTGCCAGCCTCATCCCGCCTCCCCCTGGAGCTGCCTTGTGCCCACTCTTATTGAGCCGCGATGAACTGGGTGATTTCCTCGACTACCGACATTTCCAGATCGGGATAGATCGGCAGGCAGAGAATTTCCCGTGCTGCGGCTGTTGCTACCGGTAGGTTCTCGCTACGGGCGGAAGGCAAGCCGCGATACATGGGGAAGTCGGATATCAGCGGATAGAAATAGCGGCGTGTATGGATGCTCTTGGCCTTGAGTTTCTGGTAAAGGTCGTCCCGGCTGATCGGGTAGTCGGCTCCGACAAAGATCGGGAAATAAGAATAGTTCGCGATCTTTTCACCCGCGTCGTTCAAACAGCGGATCCCTCTCACGCGCTCGAGCCGTTTGCGATAGGCGACATCGATCTCTTTGCGCCGCGCGAGGGCTTGGTCGTTGTATTTCAACTGCAACAGCCCCAGGGCCGCATTGAATTCGCTCATCTTGCCGTTGATTCCTACGGCGACCACGGTCAATTCATCGACAAAGCCAAAATTCTTCAGGCGATCGATATGCTGTTTTGTCTTGGCATCCGGACACACGATGGCGCCGCCTTCAAAGGTGTTGAACACTTTGGTGGCATGAAAGCTCAACACTGACAGATCGCCGTGCCTGAGGATGCTGCCCGTGGCGTCTTCCACACCAAATGCATGCGCTGCGTCGTAGATGACTTTGAGGTTGTAATTGTCGGCAATTCTCCGGATGGCCTCGACGTCACAGGGATGTCCATAGCAATGCACCGGCATGATGGCTGTTGTTTGCGGCGTAACGGCCGCTTCGAGTTTTGCCGGATCGAGGTTGAGCGTGTTCGGGTCGACGTCCACGAACACCGGCTTGATGCCGTTCCACAGCAAGGAATGGGAGGTGGCGACGAACGAATAGGGGGTTGTCATTACTTCGCCGGTGACGCGTAGCGCTTGCAGCGCCGTGACCAGGGCAATGGTCCCGTTGGTAAACAGCGCGATGTGCTCGACGCCCAAATATTCGCAAAGAGCCTTTTCCAGCTGCTGGTGAACTGGCCCGCTGTTGGTCAACACCTTGCTGCCCCAAATCTCTTCCAGATAGGGAATAAACTCTTGCAGAGGGGGCAGGTAGGGTTGCGTGACATAGACAGGCTTGTTCATGCTTTTCCTCCGGCGTGTGCGCCTTGATTCAGTCCCACGTAGCACGCTTCCAGGCAGCTTTCCCACTGCGGCAGTCCGATTCCGAAATGCAGGAGCAGTTTTTCGTTGGACAGGCGCGAGTTTTTCGGCCGGCGCGCCGGCGAGTGATAGTCGCTGGACGCAATCGCTACGAGGCGGACAGCAGGAACGGGTCGCTCGAGCCGTGCGATCTCCGTCGCAAACCCGTGCCAGGACGTGCATCCGCCGGCCGTGGCGTGATACACGCCGCGGGCGTCTGCGAGCGCAGCCCCGTCATGGCGCCGCAGGAGCTCCGCAGTCGCCTGGGCGAGCGCCCAGGCGGAGGTCGGCGCGCCGACCTGGTCGGAAACCACGCGTACTTCATCCTTTTCCCGCAACAAGCGCCGAATAGTCAGAAAGAAATTCCTCCCGCGCATTGCGTACACCCAGCTCGTGCGCAGTATCAGATGGGGGCCGTCGATGCTGCGTATCGCCTGCTCCCCCGCGAGTTTGCTGCGGCCGTAAACGTTGATGGGATTGGGACGGTCCTCTTCAACATAAGGAGTGTCCTTGGCCCCGTCGAAGACATAGTCAGTCGAAAAATGGATGAGCAGGGCACGGACACGCTTCGCCTCTTCGGCCAAGATGGCGACCGCAGCGGCGTTGACAGCGTGGGCGGCGTCCGGTTCGCCCTCCGCACGGTCGACCGCGGTGTAGGCTGCGGCGTTGACGAGCACGTCTGGCCGCACCGAGCGAACCGCCCCGACGATCTGATCCGGAACTGCGAGATCCAGACCCCCACGATCAAAGGCGATGACTTCGCCGAGCGGTGCGAGGGCGTGCGCGAGCTCCCAGCCGATCTGCCCGTTCTTGCCGGTCAGCAGAATCTTCACTGGAACACTTCGGCATCCTGCAGCGGGGTCCCTGCGGCGTCTTTCGCCGATAGTACGGGCGCCCCGGGGAGGGGCCAATCGATATCGAGTTCCGGATCGCTCCAGAGGATGCAGCGCTCGTGTTCGGGGGCGTAGTAATCCGTGGCCTTGTAGAGCACCTCGGCAAATTCACTCAGCACGCAGAAACCATGTGCGAACCCCGAGGGAATCCACAGCATCTTGAACGATTCGGCATTCAGGCGAATGCCTTCCCACCGGCCAAAAGTGGGCGAGCTGCGGCGGATGTCTACCGCCACCTCAAAGATCTCGCCGGCGACTACCCGGATGAGCTTGCCTTGCGGCTGGCGGATCTGATAATGCAGCCCGCGCAGCACGCCGCGTCCCGAGCGGGAGTGATTGTCCTGGACGAAACGGGCGCGGATCCCCGTGCGCTCGAGCTCCCGTTCGTTCCAGCTCTCGAGGAAGAACCCGCGCGCATCGCCGAACACCCGGGGTTCGAGAATCAGCACGTCCGGAAAGCGGGTCGGGATGACCTTCATGCGTTGCTCGGTCCGTCCCGCAACAGCGATAGCAGGTAGTTCCCGTAACCGCTGTTCCTGAGCGGCGCCGCCAGCGCCTCGAGCTGGGCGTCGTCAATCCACTTCTTGCGCCAGGAGATCTCTTCGGGGCAGCAGATCTTCAGTCCCTGGCGACGCTCCAGCGTCTCGATGAAGTGGCTCGCCTCCAGCAGCGATTCGTGGGTGCCCGTATCGAGCCAGGCGTGTCCGCGTCCGAGCGCCACGACCTCGAGCTTTCCTGCGTCGAGGTAGTGGCGGTTGACGTCGGTGATCTCCAGCTCACCGCGAGCCGATGGCTTGAGCGATTTCGCGATGCCCACGACTTGGCTGTCGTAGAAATAAAGCCCCGTCACCGCATAGTGCGACTTGGGCTTCGCCGGCTTTTCCTCGATGCTGAGGGCCCGGCCCTTCACATCGAACTCGACCACGCCGTAGCGCTGCGGGTTCTGCACCCGGTAGGCGAATACCGTCGCGCCCGAGGATTTCCTCACGACCTGCCTGAACGTGGGTTGCAGGTCGTGGCCGTAGAAAATATTGTCCCCCAGCACCAGCGCGCAGGGTTCCTTCCCTACGAAGCGCTCTCCGATGAGAAAGGCCTGCGCAATGCCGCCGGGGTTCGGTTGCACCGCGTACTGGAGATTGAGTCCCCAGCGCTCGCCGTCACCGAGCAGCTGCTCGAAGCGTGGGGTGTCCTGTGGCGTGGAGATCACGAGGATATCGCGGATGCCGGCGAACATCAGCGTACTCAAGGGGTAGTAGATCATCGGCTTGTCGTAGATCGGCAGGAGCTGTTTGGACACGACCTGAGTCACCGGGTAAAGCC
>Ga0137397_10003936_pt1 | contig 10361 bp, 11 predicted proteins | sample czorhiz116metaG_FD_106658 | JGI IMG/M metagenome (GOLD analysis project Ga0137397, IMG submission 106658) | Vadose zone soil microbial communities from Angelo Coast Range Reserve, California, USA - czorhiz1.16 metaG | ecosystem: Environmental > Terrestrial > Soil > Vadose zone | place: USA...
GCGTGGTGTTCTGGCGGTTGTCCTCGATGCGCTCGCGCAGCACGGGCACGCCGTAGAGCTGGCCGGCCATGGCGGAGGCGATGGCGGCGATGGTGGCGTCACCGGCGGCGAGCTCGGCGGCGCCCGCGGTGGAGTTGGTCTCCTCCACCGGCACGTCGGGAAGATTGGCGGCGAGCCAGTTGCGGCACTGGCCGAGGCCCTGCGGATGCGAAAGCACCCGCTTGATCTCGCGCAGCTCCGTCGCGCGCGAGAGCAGGCACTGGCCGATCTCGAGCGTCGTCTCACCGCAGATGGTGAGGTCGGACTCCAGCAACCGGTCGAGGGTCATGTTGACGGCGCCCTCGATGGAATTCTCCACCGGCACCACGCCGAACTGGGCGCGGCCGCGCTCGACGTCCTCGAAGATCGAGGCGATCGAGCGCGAGGGGTGATAGTCGACGGACTCACCGAAGCGCTCGCGCGCGGCCTGGTGGGTGTAGGTGCCGGGCGGGGCCAGATAGGCGACCTTCAGCGGGCCTTCCAGCGCGCGGCACGCCGAGAGGATCTCGCGCCAGATCGCCTGCACCGCATCGGCCGGCAGCGGCCCACCGTGATCCGCGGTGAGACGGCTCAGAATCGCTGCCTCCCGCTCCGGGACATACGACGGCGCGTCCTGCCGTCGTTTGAGGTCTCCGATCCGGAGGGCGGCCTCGGCGCGCTGGTTGAGGAGGTTGAGGATCTGGTTATCGAGTTCGCTGATCCTGGAGCGCCAATCGCCCAGGTCCATAGGGACTCCTGCACACACTCTCTACTGAGTACCGGGCATTATAGGCGCGCCCCCGGCAGCGCGCAAGGAAGCGATTTCCCGAGGCGTGAGCGCGCGGCAGCCGCCGGCCGGCAGCGCACCGAGCGCGAGCGGCCCGAACGCGATCCGCCGCAGGCGCTGCACGCGATGGCCGAGCGCCTCGCAGTAGCGCTTCACCTCGTGCTTGCGCCCTTCGGTAAACGTCAGGCGCATGATGCTGCTCCGCGCCCCGCTGAGCACGATCTCGGCGGCCAGCGGCACCGCGGGCCCGTCGTCGAGCGTGACGCCGCGCCGCCAGCGCGGCAGATCCGCCGCGCTCACCCGCCCCGCCACCTCCGCCTCGTACACGCGCGGCAGCTCGTAGCGCGGGTGGAGCAGCCGGTGCGTGAGCGGGCCGTCGTTGGTGAGGAGCAGGAGGCCTTCGACGTCGGCGTCGAGGCGGCCGACGGGATACACGCGGGCGCGCACCTCGCGCGGCAACAGGTCGGTGACGACCGGACGGCCCTGCGGATCGCGCACGGTGCTGACGATACCGCGCGGCTTGTGCAGCATCAGGTAGTGCAGCGCCTCGGCCGCCGGCAGCGGCCGGCCGTCGACCGCGATGGCGTCGGTGACGGGATCGGCGAGGGTGCCGAGCTCGCGGGTCACGACGCCGTTGATGGCGACGCGACCGTCGAGGATGAGCTGGTCAGCCCCGCGGCGGGACGTCAGCCCCGCCTGCGCCAGGATCTTGTTGAGTCTCAGCTTCGCCATGGCCCTCGGCCGCCGCCGCCAGCTCCGGCGCCAGGTCCGGGATGGCCAGCTCGCCCTCGATCTTCGGCAGGTCGTTGAGATCGCGCAGGCCGAACGCCACCATGAACTCGCGTGTCGTCTCGTAGAGGAACGGCCGGCCCGGCGCTTCCTTGCGCCCGCCGATGCGGATGAGGCGCCGCTCGAGCAGGTTCTCCAGCACCGCGTCGGAGTTCACGCCGCGGACGGCGTCGAGCTCGGGCTTCGACACCGGCTGCTTGTAGGCGATGATCGCCAGGGTCTCCAGCGCGGGGCGCGAGAGCCGCACGCGCGAGCGCGCGCGGGCCAGCCGCACGAGCCACGGCGCCAGCTCGGGCCGCGTCACCATGCGGAAGCCGCCGCCCACCTCCACGATCGACAGCCCGCGTGGCGCGGCCTCGTAGCGCACCATGAGCTCGGCGACGAGCTCGCGGGCGGCCGCGCCGTTCTCGAGGTCGAGCACCTCGCGGATACGCTCGGGCTCCAGCGGCACGTCGGAGGCGAACAACATGGCCTCGACCACATCGATCGGGTTGGGCACGCTGATCCTTTCTTTATGTAGGGGGGGAGCGGCGCCGCTCCCCCCCTAGACCCCCCCAGCTGAAGCGGTCGTGGGGTTGGTGGTTTCGGGACCCCATGGTTCGTTCGGCGTGGTTCCCGCCGTTTCATTCCCCGTGATTCCCGGCGTCTCCGCGGTCTCGGCGGCTCGGCCTTCGATCACGATGTCGCCGAAGAGTTCGGTTTGTTGGGTGCGGATCTTGCCTTGGCGGCAGAGCTCCAGCACGGCGAGCAGCGAGACGACGACTTCGGAGCGGTTGCGCTCGCCGCCGACCATGGAGCTGAAGAGCAGCGACCATGTGTCGCGCAGCAGCGAGAGGATCTCGGTCATGCGCTCCAGGACGGACGGCGGGTTGGCCTCGATCTCGCGCGGGCGCATCCGCTGCTGCTCCTCGATCAGCCGCTTCATGCTGCGCTCGAGCCAGTGCACCGAGAGGTCCTCGAGCGGCACGTCCTCCAGCGGCGGCAGCGTGCTGCCCGGGCGGCCCCAGATCAGGAGCTGCTCGGCCTCGCGCTGCGCGAGCCACACGCCCTGCGTCTTCACGCGCGCGTACTCGCGCAGCCGCTCCTCCAGCTCCGCCTTGAGGGCCAGCGCCTCCTCGTCGAGCTCCTCCACCGCGTTGGGATCCGGCGGCACCAGCAGCTTCGATTTTAGATAGATGAGGGTGGCCGCCATCACCAGGTAGGCGCCGGCGAGCTCCAGGTTCTGGAACTCCATCGCCTCGAGGTGCACCAGGTACTGGTCGGTGATCGCGCGCACGGGCAGCGCGGCGAGATCGATCTCGTTGGTGCGGCAGAGATGAAGAAGGAGGTCGAGGGGACCCTCGAAGTCCCCCACGCGAAGCCGCAGACCGCCGTCCGCGGCGTCCAGGATCGGCTCGGTCATGGAAGCAGCTTCACCGCGCTGCGCACCTCCGCCATCGTTTGCTGAGCGATCGCCCGCGCCCGGCGCGAGCCCTCGACGAGGACTTCCTTGATGGTGTCCGGCTTCTCGGCGAACGCCTGCCGGCGCTCGCGGAGCTTCTCGAGCGGCGGCAGCATGTGCGTGAGCAGCACGTCCTTGCAGTCGAGACAGCCGAAGCCCGCCGTGCGGCACTTCGTCGCGCACATCTCGCGGTCGGACGGCGGCGTGAAGATCTTGTGAAGGTCGAACACCGGGCAGATGTCGGGATTGCCGGGATCGGTCCTCCGCTTGCGCGCGGGATCGGTCACCATCGGCCGCACCTTGGCGCGGATGGTCTCGGCGCTGTCGGCCAGCTCGATGTCGTTGTTGTAGGACTTCGACATCTTGCGGCCGTCGGTGCCCGGCACCTTGGGGATCTCGGTGAGCTTGGCATCGGGCTCGGGGAAGACCGGGCCGAACGCCGCGTTGAAGCGCCGCGCGACCTCGCGCGTCAGCTCGATGTGCGGCACCTGGTCGATGCCGACGGGTACCCACTTGGCCTTGTACTTGCGGATGTCCGCCGACTGCAGCAGCGGATAGCCCAGCAGGCCGTACGACGGCGAGGTGATCCCCTGCTGCTCGATGCGCTCCTTGTAGGTGGGCACGCGCTCCAGCCAGCCGACCGGCGTCACCATCGAGAACAGCAGGTGCAGCTCGGCGTGCTCCGGGACCAGCGACTGGATGAACAGCGTCGAGCGCTCGGGGTCGAGACCCGCGCCCAGCCAGTCGGCGCCCATCTCGATCGTGGCGGCCGGGACGTCGCTCACGTCGGTGCGGTCGGTCAGCACGTGCCAGTCCGCGGAGAAGTAGAAGCAGTCGTAGGCGTCCTGGAGCTTCACCCAGTTGGCCAGCGCGCCGAGATAGTTGCCCAGGTGCAGCCGCCCGCTCGGGCGCATTCCCGACAGCACACGCTCCTTGCCGGTCATCGCCGCCTCGCCCTCTCCCAGATCTTGGCCGATCGCATGAGCACATAGTAAGCATAGAGCGTCGCCAAGAGGAATCCCCTCCAGCCATCGAGGAACCCGGCGCGCGCGACGTACATGCCGAGGAAGCGCCCGACGGGCCGCGCCACCAGGTCCAGCACGGGCCGCGACGGCCGCCCGGCCGCGATCCACTCCTCGGCGGCCAGCGAGGTGTAGCGGTCGGCGCGCGCCATGAAGTCGGCGACGTCGCGGTACGAGCGGTGCTCGAGGTGGGCGCGCAGCCGCGCGACCGCGCCGTCGATGGTGACCGACTCGTGGACGGCGCGCTCCACGAAGCGCCCGCGGCCGCGGCGGAAGAGGCGCACCTGCCAGTCGGGATAGAGCCCGCCGTGGCGCACCCAGCGTCCCCAGAAGACGTTGCGCCGCGGCACCGCGTACCCGGCGGCGGCCTGGCTGCCGGCCAGGATCGCCGTGATCTCCTCGCGCAGCGCGGGCGACACGGTCTCGTCGGCGTCGAGCGACAGCACCCACTCGCCGGTCGCCCGGCCGAGGCCGAAGTTCTTCTGGGCCGCGAAGCCGGGCCACGGGCGCACGATGACGTGGTCGGTCAGCTCGCGGGCGATGGCCGCCGTCTTGTCCTGCGACTCGGCGTCCACCACGATGATCTCGTCGGCCCAGGCGACCGAGTCCAGGCACTCGCGGAGCCGCTCCTCCTCGTTGAGCGTGATGACGATCACGGACAGCGTCGCGCGCGTCATCCGAGGCGCTCCATGACCGCGGCCAGGACCGGCGCCGTTTCGAGCGCGTCCATCGCGCCGTCGGGCGCCGCCAGTGCGACGTGGCCGGCGCCGTACGGGCCGTTGCGCGCGGCGGCCGTCGGACCGTAGAGGCCGACGCACGGCGTGCCGAGCGCGGCGGCGAGGTGCAGCGGCCCGGTGTCAGCAGCCACCATCACGCTGGCCCGGCGCAGGAGCGCGATCAGCTCGTGCAGATCGGTCGGCGGCGCCAGCAGCGCGCGGGGGCCCGCCGCGCCCGCGCCCTCGACGATCGCGCGCGCCGCGCTCTCCTCGCCCGGCCCCCACGCGACCACGACGTGGGCGCCGGCATCGTGGCCCAGCCGCGCCGCCAGCTCGGCGAAGCGCGGCACCGGCCAGCGCTTGTCGGCGCGGCCGGCGCCTGGATTCAGCACGACCAGCCGCTGGCGCGCCTTGAGGCCCGCCGTGGTGAGCCACTCGTCCAGGCGCAATTCCGCCGTGGCCACCGCCGGGAGCCGGAATTCCAGCCGCGGCGTCGTGATCCCGAGCGGCTGCAGCAGCGCCAGGTACTGCTCGACCACGTGCCGCGCCGCCGGCGGCACCACGTGCTGGTTGGTGAACAGTCCGCCCACCGGCTCGCGGCGCCACTTGCGGTCGAAGCCGATGCGCGCCGGTGCGCCGGTGGCCGCGGTGAGAACGCCGCTCTTGATCAGCCCCTGCAGGTCGATCGCGACGTCGAAGCGGTGCATCCGCAGCTGCCGCCGGGCCGCCCGGATATCCCGGACCACCGAGAGCAGATCCCTGGGGCTGCGCGCCCGCCGCCAGCGGCGCGTGTCGACGACGATGACCTCGTCGAGGGCGGGATGGTCGCGGAGCACCGCGGCCTCGCGGCGCTCGACGATCCACGCCAGCCGCGCGGCGGGCCGCGCCGCCTTCAGCGTCGCCGCCACCGGGAGCGCGTGGACGACGTCGCCCAGCGACGAGAGCTTGATCAGCGCGATGCGCTCAGCGGCCATCACCGAGCTTCCGGATCTGCGCGATGACGTCGCGCGTGGCGTGCGCCTTGGGATCGCCCACGATCTCGACGCGCCCACCCGCCGCCTTCACGCTCGCGGCCTCGGGCACGGACGCCGGCGTGTAGTCGGTGCCCTTGGCGTGTACGTCGGGGCGCACCAGCGTCACCAGGCGATCGGCCGTGTCCTCCTCGAAGAGGACGACGTGGTCCACCGGCCGCAGCGCGCTCAGCAGCTCGACGCGCTCGGCCGCGGGCATCAGCGGACGCCCGGGCCCCTTGAGCCGGCGCACGGCGGCATCACCGTTGACGCCGACGAAGAGCACGTCACCCAGCGCGCGAGCCGCGGTGAGATAGCGGAGGTGACCGACGTGCAGGAGATCGAAGACGCCGTTGGCGAGCACGATGCGCTGGCCCGCGCCGCGCAGGCGCGCGGCCAGCGCGCCCGCCGCCTCCGGGGTGAGCGCCCCGGCCCTCACGCTCCGCCGAGGGCCTGGGACAGCTCCGCCGGCGACACCGTGGCGGTGCCGCGCTTCATGACGACGATGCCGCCGGACACGTTGGCCAGCGTGGCGGCGTCGATCGGCGAGGCGCCACCCGCCAGCGCGGTCGTGAAGGTCGAGATGACGGTGTCGCCGGCGCCGGTGACGTCGGCGATCTCGTCGGTGCCGTGGATCGGAATGAACGTGGTCGCGCCATCGCGCTCCAGCAGCGCCATGCCGCGGCTGCCGCGGGTGACCAGCAGCATGCGCGCGTCCAGGCGCTCCAGGAGCTGGCGCCCGGCCTTCTCCACGCCGCGCTCGTCGTCGCCCACGCCGCCGGCGAGCTGCTCGAGCTCCGCCTCGTTGGGCGTGGCCGCGGTGATCCCCGTGAAGCGCGGGAGCTGGTAGCGGCTGTCCACCGTGACGACGGCGCCGCTGCGGCGCGCGATCGTGCGCAGCCGCTCGAACACGCGCGGCGTGACGGCGCCGTAGCCGTAGTCGGAGACCAGGAACGCGTCGGCGCGCTCGGCCAGCGCGGTCAGCCGCGTCACCAGCGCATCCTCGGTGATCGTCTGCAGGTCGCCGCTCGGCTCGCGGTCCAGGCGCACCACCTGCTGGCGCGTGGCCTGGTAGCCGCCGGCGTTGATGCGCGTCTTCACCGGGGTCATCCGGCCGTTCTCGGTGACGATGCCGTCGGTGGGAATGCCGGAGGCGTGAAAGAGTCCCAGCAGCTCGTCGCCCGCCGCGTCGCGCCCGACCACGCCGACCGGCAGCACGCGGGCGCCGAGGGCGTGGACGTTGTGCGCGGCGTTGGCGGCGCCGCCCAGCGACACCTCGCGCTCGGTGAAGCGCAGGATCAGCACGGGCGCCTCGCGGGAGATGCGCGCCGGCTTGCCGAACAGGTACTCGTCGGCGATGAGGTCGCCGACCACCACGACGGTGCGGCCGCGAAAACCCTCGACGGCGTCGTGTAGCCGGCTCATGCGCGGGCTAGGACCCACTCGACCGCGTCGAGCAGATCGTCGGCGACGTGGTCGGGCTTCACCTCGAAGGTCTCGCGCCGGTACTCCCACTCGCCACGGCCGTAGCCGGTCAGCACGAGCACCGTGGCGGCGCCCACCTCGCGGCCGGGGAGCAGGTCGCTCGGCTTGTCGCCGACCATCGTCGAGCGCGCGAGGTCGAGGCCGAGCTCGGCGGCGGCGCGACGCAGGAGTCCGGGCTTCGGCTTGCGGCACTCGCAGCGCGCGTGGTACGGCGCCTCGCCCTCGGTCGGATGGTGAGGGCACACGTAGATGCCGTCCAGGCGTGCGCCCGCCTGCGCGAGCTGCGCGACGAGCGTCTGGTTGACCGCGCTCAGGACGTCCTCGGAGAAGTAGCCGCGCGCAATCCCCGCCTGGTTGGTCACGACCACCGCGGGCACGCGGGCGACATTGAGGCGGCGGATGGCCTCGGCCGAGCGCGGCAGCAGCCGCAGGCGAGACGGATGGTTGACGTAGCCCACCTCGTCGGTCAGCGTCCCGTCCCGGTCGATGAACACGGCGGGGCGTGAAGTCACGTAACGCAGTCTAAGGCCGATGCTAGCGATTTCTCAAGGAAATACGCTTGTAGATTCGCTCGAAGCCCGCCACCTGGCGCGCATAGGTGAAGGGCTCCGCCGCGGCGCGGGCGGCGGCGCCCAGCGCGACGCCGTCGGAGGCGCGCAGACGGTTCAGGGCGGCGCTCAGCGCGTCGGGATCACGCGGCTCGACGATGGCGCCGCACGCGGGGCTCACGACCTCGGCGCCGCCGGCCTGGGTCGTGGTGACGACGGGCAGCGCCGAGGCGAGCGCCTCCAGGTGGACGTTGCCGAAGGGCTCGTAGCGTGTCGGCAGCGCCAGCGCGTCGGCGGCGGCGTACCAGCGCTCGATGTCGGGCCGCGGCCCCAGCCACGTCACGCGCGCGGCGACGCCGAGCCGCTCGGCGAGCGCCTTGTACGGCCGCGCATCGCCCTTGCCCACGACCACCAGGCGCGCGTGTGCGTCGTCGAGCCGCGCCAGCGCCTCGATGGCCGTCATGAGCCCCTTGCGCTCGAAGCCGCTGCCGGCGAACAGGACGAGCCACGTGTCCGCGGCAATGCCCGCCTCGCCGCGCGCTCCCGCGCGGAGCTGCGCGCGGTTGTCGGGGTGATAGCGCTCGAGATCGACGCCGTTGTAGACCACCGTGAGCCGCGTGTCGGGCACGCCGTAGAGCTTGGCGATCTCCTCGGCGCCGCGCCGCGAGATCGCCACGATCTCCGGCGTGCGCGTGAAGACGCGCCGCTCGAGCGCCAGCAACAGCCGGTGATAGGCGGCACGCCGGTGGTAACGCGGTCCCATCGCCGCCATGTACGCGCGGTGGCAGCCCTCCCCCGCCCGGTAGAGGTCCTGAGAGAGCGTGCGCTCGTGGCTCTGCACGGCATCCCACGCGCCGCGGCGCACCGCGAGCCTTGCTGCCAGCGCCAGCACGAGCACGCGAGCGGGAGCGGGAGCGGGCGGCAGCGCGAGCGTGTGCAGCGTGACGCCGGCCATCGGGCGCTGGCCGCGCGGGCTCAGCAAGTGGACGTCGTGGCCATGGGCAACCAGCGCGGCGAGAAAGCCCGCGGTCGCGCGCTCCACGCCGCCGTGGAAGACGAACGGGCGCGAGACGACGAGCAGCTTCAGCGACGGCTCTCGGCGATCGCCCGCTCGACGAGCGGAAAGAGCGCGGCGCGCGCGGCCGCGAAGCTGTAGCGCGCGTGGCAGCGCTCGCGCGCGCGGCGCCCCAGCTCGGCCGCGGCGTCGGGGTCGTCGAGCACGCGGCGCAGCGAGGCGGCCAGCGCCACCGCGTCGCCGGGCGGGACCAGCACGCCGCAGCCGTCGAGGATCTCGGGGATCATCGAGACCGCGGTCGAGACGATCGGCCGCGCCAGCGCCATCGCGTCGAAGATCTTGGCCGGCACCTGGCCGATCGTGTCGGTGGTGGCGCGCTGGGGCACCGCCACCACGTCGGCGGCCACCAGGTAGCGCGGCACGTCGTCGAACGGGACCTCGCCGAGCACGCGCACCCACGGCTGCGACGCCCAGCGGCGCGCTGCCTCCGCGCGCGTGTCGGCGCCCACCACGAGCAGCCGCGTGTCCTTGCCGACGAGGCCCACCGCCTCCACCAGGTCGTCCACGCCCTTGTGGCCGCGCGGGGTGCCGAGGAACATCACGACCGGCTCGCTGCCGAGCCCGAGCCTCGCGCGGGCCGCGGCGCGATCGAAGCGCGCGGGGTCCCACGCCTCGGTATCGCGCACGTGTGGGATCAGCGTGCCGCCGAAGCGGCGCTCGAGGAAGCGCGAGGCAACCGTGAGCGCATCGGCGCGGCCGATGCGCCGCTCCATCAGCCACGTCCACGGCAGGCCGTTGGGATTGGCCAGGTTCAGCGCGCGGCCGAGCGTCCCCCAGGCACCACTGCGCCGGAAGAAGCCGACCTCCCAGTCGTCCACGTCGAGCAGCAGCGGCCGCGGGCGGCGGCGTCGTGCCGCCAGTGCCACGCCGTAAGACGTCGCGCGGGGCTTGGATGCGTAGAGCACGTCGCCGTCGGCGAGGGCGGCCAGCCGATTCCACGTGCCGGCGAAGCGCGGGTAGCGGGCGGCGCCGCCGACGGGCAGCTCGCGATAGGCGACGGCGCCGCCGCGGGCGGGACGCCACAGCGCCTCGCCGAAGCGCGGCCCCACCACCTCGACCTCGCCGAGCGGCGCCAGCAGGCGCGCGAGCAGGTCCGCGCGGCCCGTCGCGTTGTCGGAGAGGTCGAAGGCGAGGATCGAGATCTTCACGCGGCAGCCAGCCGCGCGTAGTGCGTCTCGAGCGCCTCGGCCAGGCGGGCGCCCGAGTAACGCTCGACGACCAGGCGGCGGCCGGCCTCGCCCAGACGAGCGCGGCGCGCGGGATCGTCGAGCAGCGCGGCCAGCGTGGCGGCCAGCGCGTCGGGATCGCCGGCCGGCACCAGCGCGGCGTGCTCGCCGTCCGTCAGCACCTCGGCCACCACGCCCACGCGCGCGGCGATCAGCGGGCGGCCGGCCGCGAGGTACTCGAACACCACGCGCGACATGCCGTCGGACTCGAGCGGCACGTAGAGCCCGACGTCGAGCGCGGCCA
>Ga0137397_10003940_pt1 | contig 10354 bp, 9 predicted proteins | sample czorhiz116metaG_FD_106658 | JGI IMG/M metagenome (GOLD analysis project Ga0137397, IMG submission 106658) | Vadose zone soil microbial communities from Angelo Coast Range Reserve, California, USA - czorhiz1.16 metaG | ecosystem: Environmental > Terrestrial > Soil > Vadose zone | place: USA...
CTACGACATGTTCTGCCGCCAGTCGGCCAAGGGTCACGCGCTCACGATGCTGGGCGTGCAGATGACGCGCCCGTCCGTCTACGAGCTCGAGGCGGCCATGGAGACGCTGACCGTGCCCACTCTCGTTGTCACGGGCGACGAGGACGAGCCCTGCCTCGAGCCCGCGCTCTTCATGAAGCGCAAGATCCGCTCGTCCGGCCTCGTGGTCATGCCCAAGGCCGGCCACACCGTCAACCTCGAGGACCCCGATGCCTTCAATCGGATCGTCCTCGATTTCCTCACGGCCGTGGATGCCGGACGCTGGCCGCTGCGCAATCCCGCGTCCATCAGCGCCTCCGCCATCCTGCCCCCCGACCCCGCCCGCCAAGGAGCGCCGTCACGATGAGCCTGCCCCTCGAGCCCTATACCGTCATCGATCTCACGCGCGCGCGCTCGGGCCCGACCTGCGTGCGCCAGCTCGCCGACATGGGCGCCAAGGTCATCCAGATCTGGGCACGCGAGGACACCGGGGGCGACTTTCCGCGGCGCGGCTTCGACTCGCTCAACCTCCACCGGAACAAGCGCTCCATGACCCTCGATCTCAAGTCGCCGCGCGGCATCGAGATCCTCAAGCGCTTGGTCATCCAGGCCGACGTCGTCGTGGAGAACTTCCGGCCCGACGTCAAGCACCGGCTCGGCATCGACTACGACACGCTGTCGAAGCTCAACCCGCGGCTGATCTACGGCAGCATCTCGGGCTTCGGCCAGACGGGGCCGTACCGCGACCGGCCGGGCTATGATCAGATCGCGCAGGGCATGGGCGGGCTCATGTCGATCACGGGCCTCCCGGGCCAGGGGCCGGTGCGCGTGGGCATCCCCGTCGCGGATCTCACGGCCGGGATCTTCCTGGCCCAGGGCATCCTGGGGGCGCTCATCGAGCGCGAGCGCTCGGGCAAGGGGCAGTGGGTGCACACCTCGCTGCTCGAGGCCATGGTGACCATGCTCGATTTCCAGGCCGCGCGCTGGCTGATCGACGGGACCATCCCGCCCCAGGCCGGCAATGACCACCCGACCTCCATCCCCACGGGGGTCTTCAAGACGGCCGACGGCCACATCAACATCGCCGCCTCGGGCCAGCACATGTTCCGCCGGCTCTGCGAGACGCTGGGCACGGAGACGCTCCTGGACGACGCGCGCTTCAAGACGGCGCCCGACCGGTCGAAGAACCGGACGGCCCTCGCCGCCGAGCTCGACAAGGCCTTCGTCACCAAGACGAGCGCGGAATGGGTGGAGCTGCTCAACGCCAAGGGCGTGCCCTGCGGCCCCATCTTCAACGTCAAGGAGACCTTCGACAACGAGCAGGTGCAGCACCTGGGACTGGCCACGACGGTCAAGCACCGCGAGCTCGGGGAGATGCGCATCCAGCGCCCGCCCGTCACGCTGTCGCGGACGCCCAGCTCGGTCCGGACGGCGGCGCCGGACATCGGCGAGCACACGGAGGAGATCCTGGGCGAGCTCGGATTCTCTCAGGCCGACATCGAGACGCTTCGACAGGCCAAGGTCGTCTAGTGCCATGAGCGCGTCCGGCCCCTACGAGCCCGAGCAGGTCGCCGCGCTCCTCGAGAGCGCCGTCACCACCATTCGCGCGGAGGTGGAGGCGCTCTCGAAGCCGGTGCACGTCTGGCACCCCGCCGAGGGCGAGTGGTCCATCAACGAGATCATCGGCCATCTGATCGAGGCGGAGCGGCGGGGCTTCGCGGGGCGGATCAAGATCCTTCTCGCCACCAAGGATCCCCAGCTCGAGGGCTGGGACCAGAACGAGGTGGCGAGAGGTCGCCGCGACGACATGAAGCCCGCCGCCAAGCTTGTGGCCGAGCTCGAGCGCATGCGCGCGGAGAGCGTCAAGGTCGTGCGCGGCCTCGCCGCCGCCGACCTCAAGCGCGGCGGCCAGCATCCCAAGGTGGGGTGGCTTCGCGTGGAAGATCTCCTCCAGGAGTGGGTGCACCACGACCGGAACCACATCAAGCAGATTCTCTCCAATGTGCAGGCCTGGGCCTGGCCGCACATGGGCAACTCGCAGAAGTTCTCTGGAGAGTGAGGGCGGCGCCGTCTCCGCCGCGCCGAGTGCGCCGAGAAGGAGCAAGAGCATGCACGAGCTCGATGCCGACGACGATTACTCCAGCAGTGGCGATCCCGAAGAGCAAGCCATCAGCCCCGCCGTCTTCAACGACACGGTGGCCACGCTCGGCCCCGCCGATCCCGTGCTCCTGCGCGAGACGGCCTCCGTGGCCGAGGCGTGCCAGCGTATGGTCCAGGCGCGCCAGGCGGCGGTCCTCGTCGTGGACGCGGGCGGCAAGCTCGCGGGCATCTTCACCGAGCGCGATCTCTTGACGCGCGTGGTGGGGCGGGGGCTCGATCCAAAGGGGACCGCGCTCTCCGACGTGATGACGCCCAATCCCGAAGTGCTCTCGCTCCGCGACCGCGTCGCCTACGCCGTGCACTGCATGAGCGTGGCGGGCTACCGCACGGTGCCGCTGGTGGACGCTCAGCACAAGCCCGTGGGCATCGTCACGGTGAGCGATGTCATCCGCTGGCTCGCCAGCCTCTTCCCCGCCACCGTGCTGAACCTGCCGCCAGGCGGCGACAGGCTCAAGCGCCCCGGCCAGGTCGACTCCGGCTAGGCTGGTCACCGTCCCGGACTTCCTCGCGGAATGGCGGGAGGGGCTGGGGGGCACCCTCACCAGACCACGCTGACTCGCATCGCGCCGCGTCCTCTCTGATCGGGCCACGAGATCCTGGTTTGCGGCTTCGTCAACGCGCAGAAGATACGGGTCTAGCGAGGGTGCCCCCCAGCCCCTCCCTCACGGTGCGCCTGCCCGGTTTGCCGGCAATTCAACTCGCGGGAGCCGGGTGGGGCAGGGGGCGCTTCCCCCGTGGACCCATATCTTCTGCGCGTTGCCGAAGCGAAGAACCGACATCTCGTGGCGCGATGGAGGCGGATGGCGGGATGCGAGTCAGTGTGGTCCGCGGGGGAAGTGCCCCCTGGCCCACCCGGCGTGTCAGCGGGATACCTCCAGCACCGTGCGGCTAGTTGGAATTGAGCTCGCGGACGAGGGCGGCGAAGCGCGGGTCGTCGAGCGGGGGCTGGAAGGACGGGTAGAGCTGGGTGCGGTCGCAGATGCCCTCGTAACGCTCGCGGAGCTTCGTGCCGAGCGTCTCCCAGGTCGCCGTCACCGCGAAGTGCTCGAGGGCCTCGTCGCTGATCAGATCGGCCATGCCTTTCCAGTCGCCCTCGAGGCTCTTCGCGTGGAGCTGCGGCACGAGATGGTCCAGGCCGTGGACGGCCAGCACCGCCTGATAGGTGCGCGTGGAGGCGTAGAAGGCGACCTGCTGCTTCACCGCCTGCTTGTTCCGCTCGAGCTCCTCGGGCGTGTCTCCCAGCACCACCATGGTCGAGGCGCGGACGGTGAAGTCGCGCGTCGAGCGCCCGGAGGCCCGGCGGCCCTCGGCCACCGCGGGGTGAATGACCTCGCGGAGATACTTCGCGCTGTGAAAGGAGTGGATGTGGATGCCGTCGCCGAGCTCGCCGGCCAGGCGGCACATGTACGGGTTGACGGCGGCCAGATAGATGGGGATCCGCGGGTGGTCGATCGGCCCCGGGTTGAAGAAGGGCGTCATCAGGTCGAAGCGATACGAGGCGCCGCGGAAGTCGAGCGGCGTGCCGTTCTGCCAGCACTCCCAGATGGCTCGCAGGGCGAGCACGACCTCGCGTAGCCGCGGCCCCGGCGGCTCCCAGGGCACGGCGAAGCGCCGCTCGTTGTGCGCCTTGACCTGGGTGCCGAGGCCGAGCATGAAGCGGCCGCCCGAGGCCTTCTGCAGGTCCCAGGCCGTGTGCGCCAGCACCATGGGGCTGCGCGGGAAGGCAACCGCGATGGCGGTGCCGAGCTGCAGGCGCTCGGTGTTCACGGCCGCCACGGCCAGGGGCAGAAAGGGGTCGTGCTTCGTCTCCGCCGACCAGAGGCAGCCGAAGCCCATGGCTTCCGCGCGGCGCGCCTCGTCGGCGACCGCGCGGAGACCTATGGCATGAACGCCGAGGTCGAGCCTCAGCGACACCGGCCGCTCAGTACTTGAAGATCGAGAACTCGATCTCCTTCTCCGTGATGAACTCGAGGAGCACGGGCACGCCCTCTTCCGTCTTCTTGATGCCGCGCTGGATGGCGGGCACGATGTCGCCGGGCTCCGTCACGCGCTCGCCGTAGCCGCCGAAGGCCTTGGCCATGTCCGCGTAGTGGCCCGAGATGTCCGTGCTCCGATATTCCTACGTGGCCGTCTTCATGATGGGCAGCTCGATGGCCATGGAGAAGTTGTTGAGGAGCACGGAGAGGATGGGGATGCGCTCGCGCACCGCCGTCTCGAAGTCCATGCCCGTGAAGCCGATGGCCGCGTCGCCCCACACGTTGACGCAGAGCTTGTCGGGATGCGCGAGCTTGGCGCCCATGGCGAGGCCCAGGCCATAGCCGAGCTGGGTGGTCTTGCCCCAGCCGATGTAGCTGAGCGGCTCCGTGCATTCCCAGAAAGGGGAGATCTGATCGCGCGGGCTGCCCGCGTCGTGGGTGATGATGGTCCGCGCCGGGTCCACGGTGTGCAGGAGATCGTTGATCACGCGGTACGGCGAGAGCGGCTTGGCGCTCGAGGTCAGCTTGGGCATCCACTGCGCCATCCACTCGGTCTTGATCCGCTTGATCTCCGCGGCCACCGCCTGCGCGCGGCCGCGCGGCTTGCCCTTGAGGCGGTCCTTGACCTCGAGGAGGAGCGCGTCGAGCGTCAAGGCGGCGTCGCCCACCAGCGCCCGCTCGACGGGCACGTCCTTGTTGATGTCGGCCGCGTCGAGCGTGGCGTGGATGATGGCCTTGCCCTTGGGCATGGCCACCCCGTAGTTCGTCGTCGAGAAGCTGCAGCCGATGCCGAAGATGACGTCGGCGTTCTTCAGGAACTCGTGGAGCTGCTTGGACACGGAGCGGCCGCCCGATCCCAGGGAGAGGGGGTGGTTCTCGGGGAAGGCGCTCTTGCCCTGGAGGCTCGTGGTCACGGGCGCTTCCAGGAGCTCGGCGAGCTGGCGGAGCTGGCTCCATGCCTGCGCGTAGTGGACGCCCTGGCCCGCATAGATCACGAGGCGCTCGGCGGCCACCAGCGCGGCCGCGACCTCGGCGACCGCCTTCGGGTCCGGGCCCGAGCGCATGCGGGGCGCCGCGGTGTAGATGAGCGGCTCGGGGATCTCTTCCTGGAAGACGTCGGTCGGGATTTCCACGAGGACAGGCCGGGGGCGCCCGTTCTTGACCTGGGTGAAGGCGCGACGGAGCGCATCCGGCACGGCGTCGGGCATGATGACCTGCTCGATCCACTTGGTGACGTGGCGGTAGTTGAGGAAAGAGTTGAAGTTGGGCGGGATGTTGGTGATGCGCCGCGAGTAGCCGCCCGGCAGCACCACGATGGGCACGGAATCGCCATAGGCCTGGGCCACGCCGCCGAAGGCGTTCTCGGAGCCGGGACCGTGCTGCATGGTGAACACGCCGATCTTCTGGCCCGAGGTGACCCGGCTCACCGCATCGGCCATGTGCAGGCCCGTGCGCTCCTGCCGCACGATGATGGTGCGAATATCGGCCTGGGCGGCCGCCTCGATGATGGGATTGACGGGGTAGCCGATGAGGAACTTGACGCCTTCCCGCTTCAGGATCTCCGCGACAGCAGCGACCGCCTTCATGGCGCTCTCCTTTGATGGTGGGGGACGGGGTGAGGACGCCGGCCATGCTACCATGTCCGCCGTCCTCGCTTCTCCCGGATCCATGGAGGAATGCGGACGGAAAAGCCCATGTCTGACACTGAGATCATCTGGCGCCCCACCCCCGAGGTCATCGAGCGCGCGCGCCTGACCAAGTTCATGCGGGCGCACGGGGTCGCCTCGCTCGAGGCGCTCCAGCGTCGGAGCGTGGACGACGCCGAGTGGTACTGGGACGCCGTGTCCACGTACCTGGGATTCCGCTGGATGAATCCTTACGGTCGCGTTCTCGACACCTCGCGGGGAATCGCCTTTCCGCGGTGGTTCGAGGGCGGCCTCATGAACCTCTCAGACAATTGCGTCGACCGCCACGTGGACGAAGGCCGCGGCGAGCAGCCCGCCATCATCTGGGAGGCCGAGGACGGCCACGTCCGCACCCTCACCTATCGGGAGCTCTCCTCCGAGGTCAACCGGCTCTCCAACGTGCTGAAGCGCCTGGGCGTCGAGCCCGGCGACGCGGTCGGTCTCTTCCTGCCCATGGGCCCGGAAGCGGCCATCGCCATCATGGCCATCTGCCGGATCGGCGCCATCTACTCGCCGTCCTTCTCCGGCTATGGCGCGCAGGCGGTGTCGGCCCGCCTCGTGGATTGCCAGGCCAAGGTGCTGCTCACCGCCGACGGCTTCCCGCGACGCGGTCAGGTCGTCAAGATGAAGGAGACCGCCGACGAGGCGGCCGCCCTCTCGCCGTCGGTCAAGCATCTCCTCGTGCTTCGCCGCCTCGGGCGCGAGGTGCCCTGGACACCGGGGCGCGACGTGTGGTGGCACGAGGCGATGTCGCGCGAATCCGCCGAGTGCGCGGCGCTCCCCGTCGAGGCAGACCGGCCGTGCTGCATCACCTACACGTCCGGGACCACGGGCAAGCCCAAGGGCGTAGTCCTGACCCAGGGCGGATTGCAGATGAAGATCGGTCACGATGCCGCCTTCTTCTTCGACCTCGGCTCGAGCGATCGGTTCTTCTGGCTGACCGACATGGGCTGGGTCATGGGCACCATCCTCATCCTGGGCGGGCTGACCAATGGCGCCACCCTCGTGCTCTTCGAGGGCACGCCCGACTATCCCAAGCCCGACCGGCTCTGGGCCATCGCGGAGCGCCATCACGTCACCGTCATGGGACTCTCGCCCACCGCGGTGCGGGCGCTCATGCCCTACGGCCCCGACTGGGCGCGCCAGCACGAGCTGACCCACCTGCGCATCTTCGGCTCGACAGGCGAGCCGTGGAACCCCGAGCCCTATCGCTGGGTCTTCGAGCACGTGGGCCGCTCCCGGGTGCCCATCATCAACTACTCCGGCGGGACGGAGATCTCGGGTGGCATCGTGACGTCGTTTCCCATTGCGCCCATCAAGCCATGCTCCTTCAACGGGCCCGCCCCCGGGATGGCCGCCGACGTCTTCGGCGAGGACGGCAGGCCCGTCAGAGGGCAGGTGGGCGAGCTGGTCATCACGAGGCCCTGGCCGGGCATGACGGCCGGCTTCTGGAAGGATCCCGACCGTTACCTCGAGACCTACTGGTCGCGCTGGCCCGACGTCTGGGTCCACGGCGACTGGGCCTACATCGATGAGGACGGCTTCTGGTTCGTGACGGGCCGCTCGGACGACACGCTCAAGATCGCGGGCAAGCGGGTGGGGCCGGCGGAGGTCGAGTCGGTCCTCGTGAGCCATCCCGCCGTCGCCGAGTCCGCGGCGGTCGGCGTGCCCCACGAGGTCAAGGGCGAGGCGGTCATCTGCTTCGTGGTCCTGCGCCCCGAGACCGCTCCCGGAGAGGAGCTCCGGGCGGAGCTGTCCGATCTCGTCGCCCACCAGATGGGCAAGGCGCTAAAGCCCGAGCGCGTGCTCTTCGTCGCCGACCTGCCGAAGACGCGCAGCGCCAAGATCATGCGGCGGGTGATCCGCGCGACGTATCTGGGCAGGGATCCCGGCGATCTCTCCTCGCTCGACAATCCGGCCGCCCTCAAGGCCATCTCCGAGTCGCGCTAGGAGGCTGTCAAGAATTCCCATGCTCTCGCGAGCAAGACTGTTCCGCTTCGAGCGCCGGCTTCGCCGGCGCAATCCGTTCGGGGATAGGCTTCGGAAGGGGGGCAGAGCCCCCCTCCGAGTTTGACCACATGGACGCCATCGCGTTCTTCCTGTCGCGCTACAACGATCTCCACGGCGGCCTGGTCGACGGCCTCTTCTCCAAGCTCTCGGAGGCGCAGCTTCGGGGCCGCCCGCATCCGGGCGTCAACACGGTGGCGTGGCTTCTCTGGCACTCCGCGCGCATCGAGGACGTCGGAGTGAACCGCTTTCTCTCCGACCGGCCCCAGGCCCTGGACGAGGGATGGCTCGAGCGTCTCCGCGCGGGCCGTCGCGACGTCGGCACGGGCATGAGCGATGCCGAGGTGGACGAGCTCAGCCTGCGCATCAATCTGGAAGCGCTCCGTGGCTACTGGGAGGCGGTGACGACCCGGACGCTTGCCGTGGTCGAAGCGTTGAAGGGCACGGATCTGGAAGCGATGGTGCCGGGGGAGCACGTCAGGAGCGTGGTGCTCGCGGAGGGTGTGGTGGCGCCCGGCGCGGAGTGGCTCACGGAATTCTGGGCCGGGGGACGGAGCCGGGCCTGGGTGCTCGCCCAGATGGGTCTCTTGCATCCGTACGGTCACTACTACGAGGCGCGCGTCGCCTCCGGTCTCTGGGGAGTCCGCAGTCCATGAGGAGATGCCCATGACCATTCGCTTCGATCCCCGCGGTCCCTACGAAGTCGAGGAGCGCGACGTCCCCTTTGCCCGGCCCGCAGGCATGGAGCTGCAGGCGCGCATCTATCGCCCCAAGGGAGGGCCGGCCGCGCCCCTCGCCGCCCTCGTCGACGTGCACGGCGGCGCCTGGACGAGGCTCGATCGGACCATCGGCGTCTTGCACGGGCGCGGGCTCGCCGCCTGCGGCCTCGTCGTCATCTCGCTGGATTTCCGTCAAGGCCCGGACCATCAGCATCCGGCGGGCAGCGCAGATGTGGCGGCGGGTGTGCGCTGGGCGCGCGCGAACGCGCGCGAGCTCCAGATCGATGCCGGCAAGATCGGGCTCACCGGCCATTCGAGCGGCGGCCATCTCGCCCTTCTCGTGTCCGTCACGCCCGGCGCCGAGGCGCACGCCGGCGTCCCCATCCTCCTGCCCGACGGATCGCTCGACGGCGGCCACCACGACGACACGGTCGCCTTCGTGCTCGCCCTCTATCCCGTCACCGATCCCATCGCCCGCTACCGCTACGTGCTCGGCCGGCAGGCGGAGCCAGCTTCACCTGGCGGCTTCGACGCCCAGCGGCTGATCAATTCCCATCACGGCTACTTCAAGGACGAGGCGGCCATGGCCGATGCCAGCGTCACCCGCATCGTGGGCGCCGGCCTCGCGCGGGTCCTGCCGCCCGTGTGGCTCGCCCAGCCCGAGCTCGACGACAACGTGCCCGCTGCGATCACCGATGCCTTCGTGGAGGCGTACGAGAAGGCGGGCGGTCGGCTCGAGCGCGAGCGGTTCCCCGGCGCGCGCCACGGGTTCATCCAGCGCGCGGGGGCGGACACCGACCGGTGCATCGCGCTCATGCGTGATTTCATCGGCCGCCAGCTCGGCCTCGCGAAGAGCTGAGCGGAGATCGCGTGTCGCCGATGCGCCTCGGCATCCTCATCCCCACCCGCGGCGTCATCATGCAGTCCGCGCGCCGGCCGCCCGTGGAGGAATGCTGGACCATGGCCCGGCTGGCCGACGAGGCCGGCTACGACGCGGTCTGGGTCGGCGACAGCGTCGTGGCCAAGCCGCGGCTCGAGCCGATCACGACCCTCGGCTACATCGCGGGCATCGCGCCACGGGTTCGCCTGGGGACGGCCGTGCTCCTTCCCGCGCTACGCCAACCCGTCGTCCTCGCCCATCAGATCGCCAACGTCGATCAGATCTCCAAAGGACGCGTGGTCCTCGGGCTCGGCGTGGGCTGGAGCCTGCCCTCCGCCGAGCGGGAGTGGGCGGCGTGCGGCATGGACCACAAGCGGCGCGCCCGTCGACTGGAGGAGCACATCGAGATCTGGCGCATGCTCTGGCGCGGCGAGCCGGTGACCTATCGGGGCGGCGATTTCGAGCTGACCGATCACACCATCGGGCCGCTGCCCTGGCACGACGCCGGGCCGCCCGTCCTGATCACGGCGGGAAATCGGGGCGAGATGCTCGCGGCCTCTTTCGACCGCTTCGGGCGGCTCGGAGACGGGATCATCACGACGTACGTCCACTACGACGAGTGCCGGCTCGTGCGCGAGCTCGGGGAAAAAGCGCTGGCCCGCTACGATCGCGCCCGCCCCGACTTTCCCCTCTGCGTGTACACCACGGTGCGGCTGGAGGACGACGTGGCGACCGCCCAGCGCGTGACCACCGAGTTCCTCGCCACCTACTATGGGGGTGGTGTCCACGAGCGGGGCGCCATGGGCCTGGGCCCCCCCGACGCGGCCATCGCCTCCCTGAGCCGCTACGCGGAGGCCGGCGTGACGGACCTCTGCATCCGCTTCGTGGGCGACGATCAGCTCGCCCAGC
>Ga0137397_10003941_pt1 | contig 10351 bp, 6 predicted proteins | sample czorhiz116metaG_FD_106658 | JGI IMG/M metagenome (GOLD analysis project Ga0137397, IMG submission 106658) | Vadose zone soil microbial communities from Angelo Coast Range Reserve, California, USA - czorhiz1.16 metaG | ecosystem: Environmental > Terrestrial > Soil > Vadose zone | place: USA...
GCCCGACCGCGCAGCCCGACATCAGCATCGCCGTACACAGCATCAGATACGACGCGCGCGCTCCCTTGGCGCCCATTCGGTCACAACAAACACCGGCCGCGAACCGGCGCAGACCCGGAGGAAATCGATGTGTCGCCACGGGCATGACGTGACAGGTCCCAACAAGCTGCGGCACTCAAATGGGCATGCATTGCGGGTCCCCGCTGTGCCGTCGCGAGTGCGTTGATTCGCTCTTTGGAACGCTAGTCGCTCCCGCGACTCGCGACGAGCGGCCCGGCAACAAGTCTGTGGATGAGACCGAGATAAACACAGATTGGTGGCAACCAAAGGCCGCAACCGTCATCCCGATACGGCCGCGGCCTGCGCCTCGCTCGCACGCGCCCGCTGTTCCACCCAGCGCTCGATGATGAAATAGAATGTCGGGACAATGAATAACGTTAGGAACGTCGCCAGGATGAGGCCGCCCGTGACGACAGTGGCAACGCTGCGCTGTACATCGCTGCCAACCCCCGTCGCCAGCGCCGCCGGCAGCATCCCCACCGTGGCGACGGCAGCCGTCATGAGAACGGGCCGCAGCCGCTCGCCGGCGCCAGCCAGCACCGCCTCGAACAACGGTCCGCCCTGCTCGCGCATGCGGTTGAGGTTCGCCACCATGATGACTCCGTTCAGGACAGCCACGCCGAACAGAGCGATGAAGCCGACCCCCGAGGCGACGTTGAGAGTATTGCCCGTGAGATACAGGGCGATCAGCCCGCCCAGCGTCGCCAGCGGCACGACGCCGAGGATCAACAGTGTCTGGCGCAGCAGCCCGAACGCGGCGTAAAGCAGAACCGTCATCAGCCCAAGAACCAGGGCCATGACCAGAATGAAACGCGCCTCTGCGCGGCGCTGGTTCTCGTAGTCTCCGCCCCATTCGAGTCGATATTTCGTCGGGTCGTAGGAGACTTTTTCGGCGATCTGCTTCTGGGCGTCCGCCAGGAGCGACAGCAGGTCGCGACCGCTGTAATTGAGCTGCACGGTCACGACACGCTGATTCATCCAGCGGTTGATCGTGCTTTCGCCCGATTGGAACTGAATACGCGCGACCTGCGACAGCGGGATGAGCGCACCTGAGCTCGACGTCAACACCAAATTGCCGATCGCCTCCGGTTTGTCGCGCCAATGTTCGGGAAAGCGGACTGTCGTGTCATAACGCCGCTCGCCGATGAAGACCTGGCTGACGGCGGCGCCACCGACCCCGATCTGGATCAGGTCGGAAATATCCGCGACATTGATGCCGTAGCGCGCCGCGGCCGCGCGATCGACTTTGATGGTGATCTGGGGAAGCGGCGGAAACTGATCGATATCGAACACAACGTCGGCGGTGCCTGGTACATCCTTGAGAACCCTGATGACGTCCTCGCCGATCCGCCGCATCTCATTGAAATCGTCGCCGAAGATTCTCACGATTAGCTGGCTGTGCACGTTAAAAATGGAATCGGTGACGCTCTCGATGATGGGCTGGCTGACGTGGAAGTCAAAGCCCGGCAGGCTCCGCAGGCGCGCCTCCACCCTCTTGATCAATTCAAGCGTCGTGCCGCCCGATGGCCAATCGCGCTGCGGATGCAGCAGGACATCGGCTTCGATGTGAGAGGGCGTGAACGGCTCCGTGCCCTCGTCGTCACGCCCGAGCTCGCTCACGACATGAGTGACCTCCGGAAATTCCCGCAGGGCCCGACGCAACTCGGCGCCCATCTCCATGCCTGTCTCAAGCGAAATGCCGGGCGGCAACCTGACGTGGACCCTGATCGCCCCTTCGTCCAGCCCCGGAAGGAACTCCCGCTTGACCGTGACGGCGAGCCACACGACGGCGACTGCCGAGATGGCGATGAGCAAATAGGAGAACTTCGGCCAACCGAGCGAGCGCTGCAGCGCGTCCCGATACCGCACCTCTGCCCAGGCAATCACTGGATTGCGGAAGACGGGCCACGGCTTTCGGTAGGCGTAATAGGCGAGCCCCGGAATGAGCGCGAGCGTCAGCAGCAGCGCGCCGAATTGCGCAAAACCGACCGCATAGGCCATCGGCGCGAAGAATTTTGCTTCGATCCGCTGAAAGGCAAACAGCGGCACGTAGGCGGTGATAATAATCAGCGTTGCAAAAAATATCGGCCCCGCCACTTGCAGGGCGGTCTCGCGAACATCGTCTTCCGTCAGCGGCTCGTCTGGCCTCGCCTCGCGCCGGCGCAAGATGGCCTCCGACATCACGATTGCCCCGTCCACGATGATGCCGAAATCGATGGCGCCGAGCGACAGCAGGTTGGCGGGGATGTTCGTGAGATGCATGAGGCTGAAAGCCACCATCATCGCGAACGGGATGGTGATGCCGACGATCAAGGCGGCGCGCGGACTGCCGAGGAACAAGATCAGGACGATGAGGACGAGGCCGACTCCCTGGAACAGGGTATGGGAGACTCTGTCAATGGTCGCATCGACCAGGTTCGAGCGGTCGAGGTATCCCACGATCTTCACGTCTTCAGCCTTCAGCCGCTGATTGAGCTCGGCGACTTTGGCGTGGACGGCCTCCATCACCCGCGACGGATTCTCCCCCCGCAGCAGCAGGAGGCCTCCCTCAATCGCGTCGTTGCGGTCATCCACCCCGAGGATGCCATGGCGTTCCTGGATCCCGAGCTTCAGCTTGCCAAGATCGCTCACCAGGATGGGCGTTCCGTTCCGCTGAGTGACGACGATGTTGCCCATGTCTTGGAGCGTTTGGACCAGGCCAATGCCTCGGATGACGTAGCCGAACTGGCCCCGGTTCAAAACGCTGCCGCCGGCATTGGCGCTGTTGGCTTGGATGGCATCGGTGATATTTTTCAGTGACAGACCAAACCGGATGAGTTGTTGCGGATCGAGCTCAAGCTGAAATTGCGTCGTGATGCCGCCGAAGTTTGCCACCTCGGCCAACCCCGGAACCTGTTTCAGCGCGGGAATGACGATCCACTTCTGGATCTCGGAGAGCTCGCGCAGATTCTTGCTGTCAGACTCGAGGATGTACTTGTAGATCTCACCAATGGCCGTGCTTAGCGGCCCAAGTTCCGGCGTGAGCCCCGCCGGCAGCTCCACGGTGCCGATCCGCTCCAGGACGCGCTGACGAGCCCAATAGCTGTCGACTCCGTCGCGGAACACGAGCGTGATCGACGACAGTCCGAAGGTGCTGACGGAGCGCATGGTCAAGAGACCCGGTGTCCCGTTGAGCTCCCGTTCGAGTTGAATCGTGACCTGCTGCTCGACCTCTTCCGCCGCCAAGCCGATCGCCTGGGTGATGACGTCGACCGTGACCTCCGCAATGTCGGGATAGGCTTCAATCGCGAGCTGCTTCCACGAGTAGTAGCCGTAGGTGCCGATGAAGACGCAGATCATCGCCACAACTGTGCGCTTTCGCAGAGCGAGACTGACCAGCCAATCAATCATTGAGAAGAACTCCGCCCTTCACGACGGCACGCTCGCGGGCGGTCAGGCCGCTCTCGATGACGGCAGAATTGCCTTGCTGGTAGCTGATCTCGACGTTGCGCGGCTGAAATATCCATGGCGCGACTTCGACGAAGACGCGGTCGCCGTCATTCTTCATGACCAGCGCGGTTGCCGGCACCGTCGCGACCAGCTGCGGCGCAGCGAGGAAGTTGACATTGGCGAACATGTTGGGCTTCAGCCGAATCCCGGGATTTGGGAACGCAATCCGCACCTTGGTGCGCCGTGTGTCGGCATCGAGAACGTCACTGACAAAGAGAATCTCGCCTTTGAAGGCCTCGTTCGGGTAGGCGGCGAATACGACCTCGACCGGCTGCCCCTTCGCAACGAGCGCGGTATCCTTTTCTGGGACATTCGCCGTCACCCAGACCGAGCTCAGGTCGGCAACTGTCAGGAGGGAGGCATTCGGATCGTTCCAGAACGCGCCCGCCCCCACGTCGAGCTCAATCACGCTACCTGCGATCGGCGCCGTGATGGTCAACGTTTTCGAAGGGTCCGTCGTCTCCGGATTGACGCCGATCTGCTTCAGTCGCGCATCGGCCCGGTGATGCTCCACATCGGCTGTGACGTAGTCGGTCTCGGCCTGCTGCAGCTCCCGCACCGCCGCGCCACCGATCTTGGACAAGTCGCGAGCCCGGTCGCGATTCTTGCGAGCGAGTTCCACCAGCACCGTCGCGCGCTCATGGTCGGCGTAGGCAGTCCCCAGATCAGGCGAATCGAGGATCGCGAGCGGCTGCCCCTCCTTCACGCGCTCGCCGAGCTGGACCTTGAGCTGGGTGATGCGGCCAGCCAGCGGCGGCAGGACCTTGACCAGCCGACTGGGATCGGCCTCCACGATCGCGGGCAGAACCAACGACCGCCGGATTTCCTGCTCGGCCACGGCTTCGACGGTCAGCTTGGCGCGCAAGGGAGAGCCTTCCGGCACAATGATGCGGTCGCCCTCCCGGACGAGCAGCGGTCCGCTGTCAGGCTTGGCCGGTCCTTGGGCAAGCGCCTTGCCCCAATAGGACGTGACGAACTGCCGATAGGCGCCGGTCCCTAGCACGACGGCAAGCCCGAGGAGACCAAGCCCCATCGCGATAGAGGTGAAGCCAAGCTTTGAAGGTTGAGAGCTGGAATGCTCAGGTGGCGATTCGGGCTCGCTCATCTGCTGTCCCTCATCCGCTGTCCGCCAGGAAAGCCAGGAAGATTGGCCGGAGCCCTGGGCGGGGTCCCCCCCAGTTGTTGCGACTTGCTCGCATCCATCCAACGGAGCTGCGCCCTTGGCCACACGGGCGAATATCGGGGGAATCTCATATGCCGAAGCGCGCCTGTGTCAACGGCCTAGCCCCCTCCCGACCAGGCTGATCGGCTCACCTCGGCATTAAGATTAAGGGACATGAAGACCAAGAGACATGAAGACTAAGAGACATGCCCGCAAGCGCAAGAGCAGGGCAAACGGACCATGGTGATCAGATCGGCAGTTTATTGCTCGTCGCTCTTGGACGGTGGAGCGGGCAGCTTCACGTCTCTCAACAAGCCGTCCACGATCTCATGGAAGGCTTCCCAGGGCGCCTCGCGGTCGCTCTGGTTGCGCACCACCAGTGAATTGCCGGCGTAGAACTTCTCATAAAGCATGTGGCGCCCGGCAAACTCGGTCCCCACCAGGTCCCAGGCGAGCTTGTAGAGCTTGTGGCGCTCGGCCGCCGCGATCGAAGGCGTCTTCCACCAGCGCTCGAAGGTGTTGCGCAGGCTGGCGTCAGCAAGGACGTCGATCGAGGCCGGCATCAGAAGCGGAATGCCGCCGAGAAGCGTGCGCAGCATGTCGACGATCTCGGAGTGGTGCTCCTGACACCAGTTGAGCGCCGCATACATGATGCGCCGGTTGGGCGTGGCGTAGCCTGGCGGCCATTCCTCCCACGCCTCGATCTGGCCCTGCACCAGCCCGCCGATCGTCGCCTCGAGCGCGGCCAGGCGCCCGAGCGTCTCACGCACCGCCGGAAGCTTGTCGATGCCGTTGGCCTCACAGATGCGGCTCGCCACACCGACAATCAGTCCGAGCTTCGACCAGAAGCGGATGTTGGAATGGTGGTTCTGGTAGCAGTTCGCCGGCGTCTCGATATAGATGCGCCGCGACATGGCGCCGTTGTCATGCAGGAACACGCGCTCCCAAGGGATGTGAACGCGCTCGCAGACCAACACACTGTCGGTCTCGTCGAAACGGTAGGACAACGGATAGTCGGCTTCCTGCGTGACGCCGGCCGCGTAAGGCTTGCGCGACCAGAGCGACACGCCGGGCGCATTCAACGGCAGCGCCGCCGTGATGCTCTCCTTGCCGAACTTCTCGTCGAGCGGCGTGAGGTTGCCGATCCAGACCTCGTCCGCGAACACTGCGCCGGTCGCCAGCATCTTCATGCCCGATACCACGACGCCGGAGTCATTCTCGGCAACGACCTGCAGACTCGGATCGTCGCGCTCCTGCCCGGGAAACAGCTCGCGGCTGCGCAGGCCAGTGGGCGGCACCACCGCGAAGCAGAGATAGAGATCATCGCGGCGCGCGCGCTCGTAGTAGCGCATGAGGTTGTCGCCGAAGCCCACATGCAGGCTCTCGAGCACCAATGGGTTCATCGCCAGGCCGGTGATGAGGCCCGCGACCTGCTCGGGCGAGCGGCCGATCAGCCCATAGGTGAAGTCTGCGCTGGCCTTGAGGGCGCGCATGCGGCGCGCGAGCTCCTCGCGCGTGCGGCAGCGCAGCCATTGCAGCGCGTAGCGCTCGCCGTTCTCCTGGTAGGAAAACAGATCGTGCCTGGCCGGATCGGCTTTGAGATCGTAAAGCGCCGCGATGGTCTTCGCCCCAGCCCGGAATCCCGGATGGGTGGTGACGTCGTCCACTCGCTCCGCGCCAACATAGACAGCACGGCCATCCCGCATGCGTTCGAGCTTCTGGCGGCCGGTCGCGAGCACGCGTGCCCCGCTTCTCGTGTGAGGTTCCTGATGAGTTTAGAAACTGCAAATCGGTGGCACTAGAGCAAAAGTGGATTTGATGCATCCGCAGTCTCTCCCGGCCTCATGGTGAGGAGCCGCGTGCTTCAGCCTACGCGGATTCCGCAGTCTCGTGCGCGGCGTCTCGAACCATGGGGCCGCCCCATTCTTCGAGACGGGCGCCACGCATTGGCGGCGTCTTCCGAAAGCACGGAAAGCTGGCGCCCTCCTCAGAATGAGGCGGACAAACCGACAGCGTCTGCAGCGAGATCTGCCGTTAGCTCTATTGTTTCATGAGCAGCAGCGGATCGGTCGACAGCGGCGTGCGCTCCCAGGTGGTGGGATCGCTTTCGGTAAAGCGCCATGTGCCGCTGCGGCCTGTGAGCACAAGCTGCTCGCGGTCGAGCCGCCATGTGGTGGGCCCAAAGCCCGCGATGCGCGCGTCGCAGCCCGGCTTCACCACGATCTTGTAGGTGTTCTCCGCGCCGGCGGACGTATCCGAGAGCGTCAGGCGGCAAAGCGGCTTGTCGAGCTCGCGCACGATCTGCCATTCGCCGAAGAGCTGATCGGGATTGCGGTTCTCGGCCTTGATCGCGGCCTGGGTCTGCATGAAATAGAGGCCCTCGCCCTTACGCTCGGCCTCGAGAATACCGCTCTCGACCTCGGCAAACTCGAACACCGGAGTTTTGTTGCCGTCAACGAGCCGCAGCACATCCTTGGGGCCGAGTACCCAGGCCACGACCTGCTTGAGCGGCACGATGGTACAGGCTGGATCGAGCTCGAGCTTGAAGCCGCCACCGCCCGGCGCCGGATCAACGCTGAACGTCACCGGACAGCGCTTGTCGCGATCGGAATTGGAGATCTCCCAGCCGGTGCCGACGAGGTCTTTGGCAAAATCACTCAAGGGCGGCGTGCCTTGCGCGCGCGCAAAGGCGGCCGTCAGCGCCAGCACTGCAAGCGCCAGCACCGCACGCGACATGATTCCCCGGAACCCAGTGCCCGTTCCAGCTGTCATGGAAGAATGCTAGCACGCCGAGGATGGCGCCGTCATGGCGACCTACCACTGCCCTATGTGCGGCCGCCGGGCCGCCACGGCGTCTCGGGCACCGGGGTCAGCGGCGGCTTGCCGGCCGCCCAGGCCAGAAGATTGTCGACCACGAGCTGATCCATCTGGGTGCGGGTGTGGACGGAGGCCGAGCCGAGGTGCGGGAACAGCACGACGTGATCCATGGCGGTCAGCTCCGGCGGCACCTCGGGCTCGCGCAGGTAGACATCGAGCCCGGCCGACAGAATGACCTTGTCCTTGAGCGCCTGGATCAGCGCCTCCTCGTCGACCACCGAACCACGCGCCATGTTGATCAGGATGCCGTCGGGCCCGAGTGACTTGAGCACCTCGGCGTTGATGAGATTCTTGGTCTCGGCACCGCCCGGCGTGATGACGAGCAAGACAGTCACGTCGCGCGCCATATCGAGAAGCTTGGGATAGTGTCGATAGCTCACGCCCGCGGCCGGACGGCGCGAATGATAGACGACCGGCACGTTCATGGCATCGAGCCGGCGCGCAATCGCCTGGCCGATCGCGCCCATCCCGACCATGCCGACGGTGCGGTTGCGCAGCGTCGCCTTGCTGAGCGGATAGCCGCGCTCCAGCCACTTGCCGGCGCGCAGGTAGCGCTCGGCCTGCGGGAATTCGCGCACGGTGGAGAGAAGAAGCCCGAGCGCAGTGTCGGCGACCTCCTCGGTGAGAACCTGCGGCGTGTTGGTGACGGTGACGCCATGCGCGGCCGCCCATTGAACGTCGATGTGGTCGTACCCGACCCCGAAGGTCGCGACGATCTCGAGCCGCGGCAATCTCTCCAACAGCTCGCCGCCGATCGGCTCGGCGGTGACGCTCGACGCGATCGCGCGTACGCGCCCGCCGATCTCCTTGAGCAGTGCGTCGCGGTCCTTGGCTTCGCCGAGGCGATGCAGCGTGAGCGACCCCAGGCCGTTCACAATCGTGGGCTTCGGTGGCCCGATCAGCAGGACTTCAACTTTGTCACCAGCCATCACTCACACCAGCATCGTTACCGGGGTTTCGACCAAACTCTTGAACGCAGCGAGGAGCTCGGCGCCGAGCGCGCCATCGACCACGCGGTGATCGCATGACAGCGTCACCGTCATCATGCTTGCGAACGCAACGCCGCCGTCGACGGTCTCGACCGCCTGCCGGCGCGCAGCGCCGATCGCCAGAATGGTCGCATGCGGCGGATTGATGATGGCGGCGAACTCGCGCACGCCGTACATGCCGAGATTCGAGATCGCCGATGAGCCGCCCTGATATTCATGCGGTTTGAGCCGGCGCGAGCGCGAGCGCTCGGCCAGCTCGCGCATCTCGGCGGAGATCGCCGTAAGCGACTTGGTCTCGGCCTGCCGGATGATCGGCGTGATCAGCCCGCCATCGATCGCGACCGCGATGCCAATGTCAGAATGTCGAAAGCGCAGGATGCGGTCGTTCGCCCAGGCCGCATTCGCCTCCGGCACGCGCTGCAGCGCGACGCCCCACGCCTTGATGATGAGATCGTTGACCGAAAGCCGAAACATCGGTTGCCCGTCGGGATCTTTGGGTGCAGCGGCGTTGGCTTCCTCGCGCATCGCCAGGAAACGGCCGATCTCCACATCCGCGGTCAGGTAGAAATGCGGAATGGTCTGCTTGGCCTGGATGAGGCGGGCCGCGATGGTCTTGCGCATGCCGTCGAGCGGCACCTCGACAAACGCCGCATCACGATAGAGCGCCATCACTTCGCCGGCGCCGGCGGCCGGCACCAATGCGCGCCCAGCATGTGACGCAGACTCACGCGACGCGGATTGAACGTCGCGCGCCACGATCCGGCCATGCGGACCGGACCCCGTCACGCGGGCGAGGTCGATCCCGGCATCGGCCGCCAGCCGCCGTGCCAATGGCGTCACCACGGCGCCACCGGGCAGCTTCGCCGGGCCATAGTTGCGGTCGGGCGTGCGCACCTCGAAGAACGGATCGAGCTTGATGGGCGCGGCGGTCGCCGCCGCAGTGGGCGACGGGCTCGTCCGCGGTGCGATGTCCTGCTTCGGCGGCGTTGTGGCCGCTGGAGCAGGCGCGGCAGCACCACCTTCACCCGCGATCACCGCCACGATGGCGCCGACCGGCGCCACCTCGCCCACGCCGACGCGGATTTCCGACAGCACGCCGGCTGACGTTGATGGCACCTCCATCGACACCTTGTCGGTCTCGATCTCGAACAGATTGTCGCCCGGCTTCACGGCGTCGCCGGCCGATTTGAACCACTTGGTGATTTTGCCTTCCGAGACGGTCTCGCCGAGCTGCGGCATCAGGATGTTCATCGGAATTTCGCTCCTGAAACTGTCCTGAGTGCCGCATATCCTCCGTTCGTCCCCGCGAAAGCGGGGACCCAGAGCCAAACACGCCGGAAGCAAGATGTCTGGGTCCCCGCTTTCGCGGGGACGAACGGAGAGCAACTGCGCTGCCTTTGGTCCACGCAGCTCACCAATTCACCGAAACGTATTGCGTCTCGAGGAACTCCATCAGCCCCTCGTGCGCGCCCTCGCGGCCGATGCCGGATTGCTTCATGCCGCCGAACGGCGCCGCCGGATCAGAGACGAGGCCACGGTTGAGCCCGATCATGCCGAAGTCGAGCTTCTCGGAGACGCGCATGCCACGGCTCAGATCCTTGGTGTAGAGATAGGCGACGAGGCCGTATTCGGTGTCGTTGGCACGGCGGATGACCTCGTCCTCGGACTTGAAGGTCTGCAGCGAGGCCACCGGGCCGAAGATTTCCTCGTTCAGCATCTTGGCGCCGTCCGGCACGTTGTCGATCACGGTCGCCGGATAGAAGAAACCCGGGCC
>Ga0137397_10003942_pt1 | contig 10351 bp, 7 predicted proteins | sample czorhiz116metaG_FD_106658 | JGI IMG/M metagenome (GOLD analysis project Ga0137397, IMG submission 106658) | Vadose zone soil microbial communities from Angelo Coast Range Reserve, California, USA - czorhiz1.16 metaG | ecosystem: Environmental > Terrestrial > Soil > Vadose zone | place: USA...
CGGGGGGATTCCGAGCTAATAGGAAAAAAAACCCGAACTCCCTCGCCTCCCATTCTCCGTACGCTCCTCCAAGTTCCGTATCCCGCAAATCCTTTGTTTGTCACTCTTACGAAAACTACCGGGTGTGTTCGAACAATTACCATTCTGGAACCCATCCCGCAACCTTCAAATCGAAGCTCCACTCCGCGGAGCCGAGATGCCGCCCCGCCCCGACCATATCGGGGATCCCGTCGGGGCGCTCCAACCTTCAAATGCGCCCCTTGCATCCCGAATGGGGCTACGGGACGTTCCAGCGTTCAAACGATTTCTCGACGTATCCCCTTTCTTTTCACATTCTTCCGCACTCTTTTGCACTTTTTTGCGGCCAGCGAAAACTCAACTTCCTTCTTTTCAAACAGTTCTACACTCTTTACCCAAAAACACCCGGGGGTGGGGTAGGAATACTTTGAACTCTTCAGCCAAAACAAGGCAGAGACAATGGGAAGCCAGTCGCTTCTCCACCGCGGCCAAACGCGCTCCTTTCCCGCTTCCCTCTACGTCCTGTGCTAGGCTAACTGTGGCCACACCCATGAACCGCGGATCAGGCTTACGCATCGGCAAAATTCTTGGAATACCCATCTATCTCCACTCCACTTGGGTCTTCATATTCGCGGCCATCACCTACATGATTGCGTTTCAGTTCAAGCAGCAACACCCGCTTTGGACGGAAACGCAGCATTGGACCGTTGGCGTCCTGACCAGCCTCCTCTTCTTCGCCTCGGTTCTTTTCCACGAGCTCTCGCACAGTGTCGTGGCCCAGCATTACAAAATTCGTGTCATTTCCATCACCCTCTTTCTCTTTGGAGGTCTGGCGCGCATCGAGCGCGAACCTTCCAAGGCCATTCAAGAATTCAACATTGCGATTGCCGGACCGCTGGCCAGCGGATTGCTCTCCGGCGGATTTTTTGTCTTGACCAAGCTCTTCCCGTATAGCCAATCGGTCGGAGCGCTAGCCACCTTGCTCTGTGTGGCCAATGGGTGGCTCGCCGTTTTCAATCTGTTGCCCGGATTCCCCTTAGATGGGGGAAGAATTTTCCGCGCCATCGTTTGGGGAATGACGAAGAATTTCGAGAAAGCGACGCGTGTCGCGGGCGCCAGCGGAAAGATGATCGCCTACGCGATGATTCTTTTTGGCGCGTGGGGCGTCGTCAATGGCAAAGTGCAAATGCTCTGGACGGTCTTGATCGGCTGGTTCATCTTAAATGCCGCGCAGGAAAGCGTCGCTCAAGTCGCTATCCGGCAAGCCCTCGTTGGCCTCAGCGCCGCCGACGTCATGAGCAAGGAAGTGCCCACGACTCCGGGGCACATCACTCTTGAAGAATACAGCGCCGAAGTGCTTCGCACCGGCCGCCGCTGTCATCTGGTGGTAAACGGCGACCGACTCCTCGGCATGATGAACGTCCACACCCTAAACTCTGTCCCGCGCAACGAGTGGGCCCACAATTCCGTGCAGGCCGCGATGATTCCGCGCGAGAAAATCCTCTGGACCTCGCCCGAGGAACCTCTTCTGCGCTTGCTTGAGCGAATTCTGACCGCCGATGTCAATCAGATGCCCGTGGTGAGCGGCGCCGGCGATGGCGCACCCCAAATCGTCGGCATCGTCACCCGTGACTCCATCCTCCGCGTGATGCAGACGCGTTCCGAACTCGGCCCCCTCGCCACAAGCAGATAGCTGGCTCTGTTTTGTTGAAATGCTTTTTGCAACTTCTGAAGGAGGAAAAAACTCAATCCGCGACGGCCGATTGTTCGCCAGTAAGAAAGTTTGCCGCTTGTTTTTGCTGCCGCGCTTCCAATACGACTCTCACTCCGTGCCGCGGCCGCAGCGTGATCGAAGCCAGCGGCACCACTGGATGATTCGCCACTAGCCGCAATCGAAACTTTCGCGCGATAGTCGCAAGAATCAGCGTTGCTTCCATTAGCGCAAACGTATTCCCGATGCATTGGCGCGGCCCGCCACTGAACGGGAAATAAGCGAACCGCGGCAATCGTTTCAATAAATCATTTTCCCAGCGCTCCGGCCGGAATTCTTCCGGCGCGTCATACCATCGCGGGTCTCGATGCACCACCCACTGCGCCATCGTCACGCCCATTCCCTTTGTCACGGGATAGCCCGCAATTTCATGGTCCTCGACCGCCAGCCGCGCCAATCCCCATGCTGCCGGATACAGCCGCAGCGATTCCGTGATGACGTGTCCGGTGTAAACAAGTTTTGGCAGATCATCGAGAGTCGGAGGACGATCTCCGAGGACAGCATCCAATTCCGCATGCAGTTTTGCTTCTGCTGCAGGATTCTGCGCCAGCAGCCACCACGTCCAGGAAAGTGTGCTCGCCGTGGTCTCATGGCCCGCCAAAAACAAAGTGATCGTTTCATCGCGAAGCTGCTTGTCCGTCATGCGCGAGCCGTCTTCGTCTTGCGCCGCGAGCAGCATCGAGAGAAGATCGCCTGCATCGCGGCCCGAAGCGCGGCGCTCACCGATGATTCGATAAATAATCTTTTCGATCTGCGCCACTTCCCGCTTCACCCGCAAATTCGCCAGCGTCGGCAACCAGTGCGGCACAAAAATGGTGCGCCGGAAATTCGCGCCGATTTCCAACAGGAGTTCCAGCGATTTCCCGACTTCTTGGGCGTCGCGCTCGACGTCGGCGTCGAACAGCGTTTTTCCCACGATTTGCAGCGTCAGGCGCAGCATCTCCCCGTGCGCGTCGCGCTCTTCTCCGCTTCGCCAGCCGTCCATCATTCGCTGCGCGTACTCCACCATCGTCGCGGCGTACGAAGCAATTCGCGCGCGGTGAAACGCCGGTTGCGTCAGCCGCCGCTGCCGCAGCCAGAAATCTCCTTCGCTGGTGAGCAGGCCCTCGCCAAAGACGTGCCTGTTCGCTCGCAGCACCCTGCCTTTCGAATACAAGCGCGCATTAGTGACCAGAACTTCTTCGATCAAGTCGGGATGATTGATAAAAATCGTTTTGAAATTCAGAATGCGCAGTCCCGCGATATCGCCATACTCGCGGGCGATGGTGGTGAAATATTCCAACGGATTGTTATTGAGCGGACCGAATGACCATCGTTTGAGCACTTCGGAGGGCCCGGCGGGAAATTTTTTGCGCGTCGCGCGCCACATCTTATGATGCTATGCCCGCATTTTCGCTGGGTCAACGCGACATCCGTGTGAAACGCTCAAGCCTCCCGCGCGCGGAGTGCCCGTATTCGAAAGCCTCCGCGCCGGATATCGACAGTTACCTTTGAGAATCCCGCAGTCGTCAATCTTGCAAACGCCGACGCCGGCACGACGGGCACAAACGTGCTCCGGATGTGCGCCACACGGTGCAGCCATCCGTCCTGAATCTCAAACGCGAGGAACACCCCGCCTGGCTGCAGCGTGCGGCAAATTTCCGCAAAAGCTCGATCCTGCTGCTCACTGCATCGCAAGTGATGCAGCATGAGAACCGCAACCGCCGAAGAAAAACTCCCATCCGCGAACGGCAACATCGCCGCATCGCCTTGAATCACAGCCGCATTCGAGCCATTTACTCGGACACCAAGCTTCTTCGCAAACGCGTGATCATATTCAAGACTCGTCACACGACCAGCGAGGCGCCCCAACTCTTCCGTCGCCGCTCCTGGCCCCGCACCCAACTCAAGCACGTGTCCGCCTAACTCGGAACCTTGCAGAATCCACGGCAGAAGCTGCCGCCGCGTCACCCATCGCCACACCCGCGTTCCGCAAAACCACGTCTCATATCGATTCATTGGGAGCTCGATAGAATTCGAAGGCAGGCAATTCTACCGTGAACGAAGTAGATTACTGAAGTAAAGTGCGAATGCGTCGCAGTGCAGAAGCGAATTGATCAGCGTTGTACGACGAAGGATTTTCAAGCTGCTGAAACAGGGCGTTAATCGCCGCGCGAACCTCCGCGGCGTTCGCAGGCTTTGCGTCCTTACTGTAAGCGATGTACAGCGAATCCATCGCCATAACCGCCTGCTCGGCTGCGCGTTCATCCGCAAGCGCGATATTTTCTGCATCATCGGGAATGCGCTGAAGCATTCGCAGCGTAACGGCTTGATCGTATTGCATGGCTGCCAATCGCGCGGCAATCCGCTGTGCCAACGGAGCCGCCGCCGATGCTGCCGCCGCCACCGCGTTGCGATCAGGATTGAGTTTGCTCATCTCGTTGGAAACAGCAAGCAGTTGACGATCCAGCTCTTGCGCATTCGCCGAGTCAATCTGTTTGGCCAGCAATCGGAACACCGCATAACGCGAGCTGTTCCATGCCGGATCGCCGGGACGACGCCCGATGTATCCATGCTCCTGCCGCCAACTGTCTTTCGCCGGCCCCAGCGCATGGTGGCATGCAAAGCAGGAAAGCTCGGAATATTCCGGCCAAACGTCTTTTTTGTCGAAGCGCTCGTTCTTCGCGCGCCAAGTTAATCGCTCCATCGCGGCACGCAACTGCACCGCCTGGCCCGCGCTCCACTCGCGCATCCCAACCCACGCGGCATCCTCGACCGGCTTGCCCGGTTCCGATTCGCGCGGCGACTTCCAGTGCCGCGGCATCACCGCCGAAAACGAATCCAGCTCGAAATAGAGATCGGGATGCCCCGCCGCGATCATTTCGTGATCCACGAACTTATTTTTCGTTCCCAGATGGCATTCCAGGCATTTCTCGGTGCGATGAATCACGTCTCGCGTGTCGTACATTCCCAGCGCGACCGATTTTTCATGCCCCCACGTTCGCGTTGTGTGCGGCCCCAGCCAGCCCGATGCCGGCCCGTGGCAGTTCTCACAGGATACGCCCTCCGAGATTTCAAACCCTCGTCCGTGCTGCTCAGGAGGGGGACTCAGCGCGTGGCATGCCAGGCACTTTGGCGCTTCTTGCGCCTTCGCGCCCAATTTCAGGATCCGCGCCATGCGTTCGCTCACATCACCGGTCAACGCCTGGTACGCCCGGCTATGTTTGTCCTGGATGATCCAAGTCGAATATTCATTCTGCAGAATCCGGCTACCCGCAATGGGCTTAACGCTGCCATGACAACTCGTCGCCGCGCATGAACCTGGCCCGATGTATTTGCTAGGTTCCGTTTGCGCCGAGAGCAAAACAGGAAGCGCCATAAACGAAACGCAGAAAGCCATAGGGAGCACGCAAGAGTTGGAAGTGTCGCGCATTCGGTTCGTTGTGAGTCTGCTTGCTTATATCGTTTGCGCTGCAATGAAGTCAACGGGCCACGTTGTCTTTTTCGCGCCGCGCCGCGAAAAGCCAAACGCATCCTATTTACACCTGCCTTCCCTGCCAGTAGTATGCAAAGGATTCAGCACGCCACTTCGCGCCGCGCGTCTTTTGATTAGGCTGCCCGGCGCTTTTCGCGCGAGACGGGGCGCCGTGATCTTCGACGACCTTCGGGCCATCCAGCTTCGCCACGGCTTCTTGCCCAAAGCGGAACTCGAAGGTCTTTCCCAACGCACCCAGACGCCGCTCTACCAAATCCACAGCGTCGCAAGTTTCTATCCTCATTTTCATCTCGCGCCGCCACCCAAAGCAGAGATTCGCGTCTGTGCGGACATGAGCTGCCACCTCAACGGCGCATGCGAGTTGCGTGCCGATCTCGAGCGCTGTTTCGCCAATTCACGGCCCGAAGACGTGCAGATTCGCGACGTTTCCTGCTTGGGCCGTTGCGATCACGCTCCCGCAATTTCCATCAACGATCACATTTTCACGGATGTCACCGCTGCGCATGCCGAGGAAATCGCACGCAGCGCCATTCGCGGCGAAGAGGTTCAGGAGCCGCATCCCGAGCAGGCGCGGATCGCTTGCAAAGCCGATCCCTACATCGATGGCGAAAAATACGTCGTTGCGCGCAAACTCATTCAATCCAAAGCCTGGGACGATGTCCTCGCGCAACTCAAAGCCGCCGAGCTGAAAGGCATGGGCGGCGCCGGATTTCCCACCAATGTGAAATGGGACCTCGTTCGCAAGCAGCCTGATCCCGTCCGATATATTGTCTGCAATGCCGATGAAAGTGAGCCCGGCACCATCAAGGACCGCTTCATCATGACCAATCTGCCTCATCTCCTCATCGAAGGCATGATCATCGCCGGCCTGGTCACCGGCGCGAAGCGCGGCATTCTCTATATCCGCCACGAATACCATCTTCAGGAAGAAATTCTCGGCGAAGAGATTCGGCGCTGCTATCGCGCCGGGCTTCTTGGCAAAAAAATTCTCGGCAGCGATCTCGACTACGATCTCGAAGTCTTTGTCAGCCCCGGCGGCTACATCTGCGGCGAAGAGAGCGCGCTCATCGAAGCCATCGAAGGCCATCGCGCTGAGCCGCGCAACAAACCGCCGTTCCCCGGCCAGATCGGCCTGTGGCAAAAACCTACCGTCATCAACAACGTGGAGACCTTTATCAATGTTCCACAAATCCTCGCCCGCGGAATTGACTGGTTCGTCGCACAAGGCGCGGGAGGTACACGCGGATTGAAATTTGTCGGCGTCAGCGGCCACGTCACTCGCCCCGGCATTTTCGAAGTCCCCATGGGCGTACCCATGCGCGAAGTCATTTTCGATCACGCCGGCGGTATTCGCGGCGGCCGTCAACTCAAAGCCTTCGCGCCCTCAGGGCCCTCTTCCGGCTATCTTCCCGCTCCCATGATCGATGTTCGCCTCGATTTCAAAGCGCTCGCTGAAGCCGGCTCGATGCTCGGCTCAGGCGCCGTCGTCGTCTGCGACGATACTACCTGCATGCTGGACATGGCTTTGAACGCCGTGCGTTTTTATCGCAACGAGTCCTGCGGCAAGTGTGTTCCGTGCCGCGTCGGCTCGCAGAAAATGGCGGACATGCTCGCGCGGTGGACGCAAGGCGGCGTAGCCGAATCGCAGTATCGCGCCGATCTCGCGCTACTCGACGAACTGTCGCAAGCGATGAGCCTGACTTCGATTTGTGGCCTCGGCCAGATTGCGCCGGCACCGATTCAATCCGTCCTAAAACATTTTCGCGCCGAAGTGGATGCGCACGTTCTAAAAAGCCAGTGCCCCAGCGGCATCTGCTTCACCGCCGCTTCGCGTGCCGGTGAAGCTCAGCGGGTTGGCATTCGCCCATAATATGACGACCGCCACCACACCTCCCGGCCTCATTGATATCACCCTCGACGGCCAATCTGCGCGCGTCCCCGCCGGCACGAGCGTTTTCGATGCCGCGCGCATGAACGGCATCACTATCCCCACGCTTTGCCATCTGCAAAACCAAACTCCTGTCGGTGTCTGCCGCCTTTGCGTTGTGGATACGGGCGCGCGCGTTCTCGCGGCTTCCTGCGTGCGCCCGGTCGAGCCGGGCATGAAAGTCGTCACCAATTCCGAGAAAGTTTTGAACGCGCGCAAGACCATCCTGGAACTTCTGATGTCTGATCATCCTTCTCCGTGCGCGCGCCAGCAGAATTCCGGCGACTGCGAATTGGAAACGCTTGCGAAAGCCGCGGGCGCTTCTCAGGCACGCTTCGCAAGACGCACCGTCGCCCGCGGCAAAGATGATTCCTCCCTCGCGATCGCCGTCGACCACGACGCCTGCATTCTTTGCGACCGCTGCATCCGCGGCTGCGATGAAATCAAGAATAATTTCGTCCTCGGCCGCATGGGCAAAGGTTACTCCGCCGGCATCGCCTTCGATCTCAATTCACCTATGGGCGATTCCACATGCGTTTCCTGCGGCGAGTGCATGGTGTCCTGCCCCACGGGTGCGCTCACCAACAAAAGTGTGGTGGGCACCGCGATCGCTGTTGGTCCGGACGCGCAGGGATTCGAAGCCGAGGATCTCCTGCGGATTCCGGTTTTCAAAGGCGTCTCCGGCACGTTCCTCGAACTCAATCGCGGCGCCATCGTCAAACGCCGCTTCCGCAGAGGCGAAATCATTTGCCGCGAGGGTGAATTCGGCTCCACTGCCTTCTACATTCTGGAGGGCCAAGCCAAAGTCTCCATTTCCACTCCCATCGCGCACGTCAAAACTCAGGGTGGCGCCAAAGGATTTTTCAAGCGGCTGACCAGCACCCTCGTCGCACGCGAAGAAGACAAGCGCGAAGAGGAAGTGCGCGACCGCACCATTCCCATCGACGCTTCCGTCGATCTGGCTTACGGCAATCCCGTAGCTGAACTTGTACCCGGCGATCTCTTCGGCGAAATGACTTGCATGAATTTCTATCCCCGGTCCGCCACGGTGGCTGCGGAGTCCGATGTCGTGGCGTTCGAAATGCTGCGCAACGTTCTCGACATCATGCTCAAGAACAAAACGTTTCGCGCGCAGCTTGACCAGACCTATCGCCGTCGCGCTCTCGAGAATCATTTGCGCGGCGTCCCCATGTTTGCGGACCTTTCGCCGGAGTTCATTGCGCATCTCAAAGAAAGCGTCGAGCTACAGCGCTTCGCTCCCGGCCAGATCATCGTTCAACAGGGCGCTCCTGCGGACAGCTTCTACCTCGTGCGAATCGGTTTCGTGAAAGTTTCGGAAAACTATCCCGGCGGCGAGCTTGTCCTCGCCTATCTCTCGCGCGGCGACTACTTCGGTGAAATCGGCCTGCTCGGCGGCAGCGTTCGAACCGCCACTTGCACCGCGCTCGATCACGTCGAGCTCGTGCGAATTTCCGGCGACGATTTCCGTGACATGGTCGCGCGTTTCCCCAGCGTTCGAACCGGCCTCGAAGCCGTTTCCGCCGAACGCCGCGCCGCCAATCAGCAGCGCATGCAGATGGTTCACAATGTCCCCATCGATCAATTCCTCTCGCAAGGATTGATGGAAGCGCAAAGCCTGCTGATTCTGGATTTGCAGAATTGCACGCGCTGCGATGCTTGCGTGAATGCCTGCGCCGACGCTCACGACGGAATCACCCGACTCGTTCGTGATGGTCTGCGCTTCGATCAATACCTCGTGGCCACGAGTTGCCGCCAGTGCCGCGACCCGCTTTGCATGGTCGGCTGCCCCGTAGGGGCCATTCGCAGGCGCAATTCGCTCGAAGTCATCATCGAGGATTGGTGCATCGGTTGTGGCCTCTGTGCGCAGAATTGTCCGTACGGCAACATCAATTTGCATCCATTCGAAGTGATGGTTGACGATCCCGAACGCGAGGGCCGAAAAAAAGCGGTCATCAAACAAAAAGCAACTTCGTGCGATCTTTGCACGCACTTGAAAGAACCAAGCTGCGTCTACGCCTGCCCGCACGACGCCGCGCATCGCGTCGACCCGCGAACCTTTTTTGCCGACATGCTCGGCCAGGGCTCGGCAAAATGAGAATGGACAAGAGCCAACGCGGGTGGGCTTTCGGATCACTGGCAATCCTGGCGATTTCCGCCGTTGTGTACGTCCTCTGCGCTCTCAAATCACCCCAAGGCCCTCGGGGCGGGAGCACGGTCGGCCTCGCTTTCGGTGTGGTGGGTTTCGCCTTCATGATTTTTGCCGCCCTTCTTGGTGCGCGCAAACGCGTCCCTACGTGGCGAATCGGACGCGCGCAGGCCTGGATGCGCGGCCACCTCTGGCTCGGGTTTCTCGCGCTGCCGATGATGCTTTTTCACGGCGGATTTCATTTTGGCGGCACGCTCACGCGCGTGCTGATGTGGCTGCTCATCATCACGGTGTTCAGCGGTGCGTTCGGTGCAGCCCTGCAACACTACATTCCGAGGGTGATGACGTCCGACGTCCCGCTTGAAACGATTTACGATGAAATCGGCCGCGTTCGTATGCTGCTTCGCGAAGAGGCCGACTGCTCCATCGAATTTCTGTGCGGCAACTTGGGACTCATGAATCGTTTGGACGAGGAAGGCCAACGCGCGGGTGGGTTTACGGCGTTGCGCACGATCGCGGCGTCCGCCGTTCCACTGCGCACTTCTGCGGCGGTGAGCGCCGGCGCGAGCGCCGCTGTCGCTGCGGCGCCTGAAATCATTTTGTTGAGTGAAGAAGAAAGCGCGCCGCTCCGCCGATTTTACATGAGTGAAATGCGTCCGTTTTTGGAGCGGCCGAAACAACGGGGCCAGCGCCTCGGCGATGCCGCGAAAGCGAGCAGTGCGTTCGCCGGACTGCGCACTCTGTTGCCGGCCGCGGCGCACGTAACGCTTGCGGACCTTGCAGATATTTGCGACGAAGCGCGGCAGTTGACACGCCAGGAGCGCTTGCACCACTGGCTGCATGGCTGGCTGCTGCTGCACATCCCGCTTTCGTTCGCACTGATTTTGCTCGGCGCCGTTCACGCAGTCATGGCGCTGCGCTATTAAAGAAGTGGCGAGTAACGAGTGGCGAGAACAAGAACAACAAAAAAGCTCGCGCAGCGCATCGACCTCA
>Ga0137397_10003943_pt1 | contig 10343 bp, 8 predicted proteins | sample czorhiz116metaG_FD_106658 | JGI IMG/M metagenome (GOLD analysis project Ga0137397, IMG submission 106658) | Vadose zone soil microbial communities from Angelo Coast Range Reserve, California, USA - czorhiz1.16 metaG | ecosystem: Environmental > Terrestrial > Soil > Vadose zone | place: USA...
CACATACATCGTCGCCCCGCTCTTGAACCCGCGTCCGGCAAGCAGGTGAATCCCGGGATGGATGACGCCCCACAGCAGCGCGACAAGGCCGTAGCCCACGATCTGAAACACCGGACGTCGGGGCGGCCTGCCGAGGATCCTGTCCCAGAGAAGGAGCACGGGGAACGCGGCAATGGCGGGCTCCTTGCAAAGCACGCCGGCGGCCGCGCACGCGAGCGCCGCGATGTCTTTGCCACGTTGCCGAAGGAGAAAGGCCGCGACGACGAAGAGCATCGCGAAGAGATCCTGGCTGCCGCTGATCCAGGCAACCGGGCCGGGCACATTCCCGTAGCTCGCGAAGAGAAGGCCCGAAAAAAGGCCCGCGCGAGGGCCGCACAATCGCGAGACGAGCGTGACGAGAAGGACAACCGTGCCCACGAGCGCGGCGAGATTCAGGAGGTGCCCCAGGGCTCCGTTCCGGGGATCGAGGAGTGCCAGGATCTTGAAATAGACTCCCAGCGGGATCGGCCGGTAGAAGGTGCCCTGCGCGGCGGGAAGGAGATGGGCCCGGAGGCCACCGTGATCCTGGAACGACAGGAAATAGAAGTCGTCCCAGAAGTACCCGAGATCGATGCACGGGAGGTTGAGCACGAGCACGAGGAGGACCGGCAGGAGGACGATCCAGCGATGGGGGGCACGGGATTCGGGTGGCTTTCGAACACCCGCTCCCGCACCCCCTTTGCGGTCCCTGGGCATGGGGCCGCAGTATAGACGACGGTCAGTATTTCACGCTGCATCCGTAGGGCTGCGTCGCGGCCACCTCGACCTTCTTCCCCGCCATGGAGGCGTCGAGCGCCGCGGACAGATAGTTCCGAGCGGTCTCGATGTCTTGGCGGTCCGTCGACGGCTTGTCGTCGATCGCGCCGTTGTAGACGACCTTGCCCTTGGGATCGATCACGAAGATGTGCGGCGTGGTCTTGGCACCGTAGGCCTTCCCCACCTTCCCCTTGGGATCGAGCAGGAAATCGGTCGGCGCCGCCTTCTCTTCCGCCATCCACTCCTTCGCCTCGGGGCCCTGCACGTAGCCCTGCTTCCCCGGTGCGGAGGAACAGACCGAGAGCCACACGACGCCCTTCTCGGTGTACTTCTTCTGAAGCGACTGCATGTTCCCGCTGCCGTAATGCTTGCGCACGAACGGACACTGGCGATTCACCCATTCCAAGACGACGTACTTGCCCTTGTAGGCATCGAGGCGGACCGTCTTTCCATCGGCATCGCGCGCCTCGAGCGCCGGCGCCGGCTTGCCAACGATCGCCGCGGCGTGCGCATCGAGAGCGGGCGTGAGAAGCAGGAGGCAAGCAAGTGTGGCGATTCGATTCATGATCGTTCTCCCTGTCGGTTTCTGTTGGAGGGTTTCGTGGGTGCTCGATACGCGGGGTTCCCCCGGCTCACGGGGACGTCCACGTTCACGCCGATCCGCGATCTGGCGTGTCCTGCATCCTCGATAACCAGAACGCCGCTCAGCCGCGCCAGGTTCCCCGCGGCGTTCGCGGCCCTGGCGAGCGTGACGCGGTACCCGCGCTTCGTGCGCTCGAGCCCTTGCGGTGTCGCATGCTCGGTCACGAGCGGCTTGTCGACAAAGAAGTACGCTTCCCGTGGAGCGATCCCCTTCGGCGGGACGAAATCGAGGGCGATTGCCCGTGGCCCGGCCTCCGCGGAGAAAGCCCATCCCTCGGGCCCGGCGGGCAGACGGGCGCGTGCCGCGGCGATCACCGCCGCTTCCGGGGTGCGAACACCGGGCCCCGGCGACACCGGCAGGGAGCGCCAGAGCCTGGCGGATCCCGGCAGGCAGATCTCCGCACATTCCAGCCAATCGAGCTTCCCTGCGATCGTGATGGAAGTGGCGTGGATGGTAGCCGGGGGCGTGATCCGGACGGAAAGGATCACGTCGCGATCGTATCCGTAGGTCACGAGGTTGTTCTCCTCGGACCGCCCGGGGATCGGCCACTCGATCGGCCCCGCCGCGAATCCCTTCGGAAGCGTCCAGGTGATCCGGGGCGGCAGCCCGGAGTCGCCCGGATTCCTCCAGTAGATGTGCCATCCGCGGCGGATCCTCATGCGGATGCCGACGTGGAAGGGCACGCCGGGAGCGACCGAGGGGCGTTCGGAGATGAGGGAGGCCTCGACGTTGGCAGCCGAAGCCCCGGGAGGATTCAGCGACAGGGCGAGCAACATCGTCGGCGCCCACATCAAGAAACCAAGCGCCTGTCGAGCGAATCGTATCGGGATTGCTGGGATGAATCCTCCGAGGATCGAAGCCGACTGAGTGCGTAGCATACTACGCGACTGCCGCTCCTCGGCCAGGCGACTGCGGTTTCCCTCCTCACTGGCAGCACGCGGCTCCAGCCTGCTACAATCCGATGATGGAGCACTTCCAGCACGCGCTGGCGGTCGTCGAGACCCCTTCCGTGGGGAAAGGCACCCGCGTCTGGGCATTCGCCCACATCCTCCCCGCGGCGAGGATCGGCGCTGACTGCAACATCTGCGACCACGTCTTCATCGAGAACGATGTCGTCGTAGGAGATCGGGTCACCGTGAAGTCCGGTGTCCAGCTGTGGGATGGAGTGCGCCTGGAGGACGACGTCTTCGTCGGCCCCAACGCGACGTTCACCAACGACATGTTCCCGCGCAGCCGGGTGCGCCCCGAGCGATTTCCCGAAACCATGGTGAGGGCCGGTGCCTCGATCGGCGCCAACGCCACCATCCTGCCCGGCCTCACCATCGGCCAACGTGCCATGGTCGGTGCGGGATGCGTCGTGACACGCGACGTGCCGGCGAACGCTATCGTAGTCGGCAACCCGGCACGGATCATCGGCTACGTGGATGAGGAGACCCGCTCCCCGCTTCGGCCCACCACCACCGGGGCCGGGATGCCGAGCGCCGGCGTGGCGGCCGGCTTGGCCGAAACGGGCAGCGTCGCCACCGCGGTCCGGGGCGTGACGCTGCACCGTCTCAAGCGCGTGAACGACCTGCGCGGCTCGCTGGTCGTCGGCGAGGTCGCTCGGGAAGTGCCGTTTGAGGTTCGGCGCTTCTTCTTCATCTTCGATGTCGCGGACGAGGGGATCCGGGGCGAGCACGCGCATCGCGACCTGCACCAATTCCTGGTCTGCCTGCGGGGACGGGTTTTCCTCATGGTGGACGACGGCACGGCCCGCGCCGAGTTCGTGCTCGACTCGCCGGCGCTGGGGGTTCACCTGCCGCCGATGGTGTGGGGCAGCCAATTCCGCTACTCCCCCGACGCCCTGCTCCTGGTGCTGGCTTCCGATTACTACCGGCCGGAGGATTACATCCGCGACTACCGCGAGTTTCTTGGTGCGGTAGCCGGGGGACCTCCGCCGAAGCGGTGAGCGCGCTCGCCACCGCCCGCATGATCCTCCTCAATGATTTCAAGCGGCAGTGGGCTGACTGCGGCGAGGCGGTGCTCGACGCGGTGCGGCACGTCGGCGAGAGCGGCTGGTACATCCTCGGCGAGGAGGTGCGACGATTCGAGGAGGCACTCGCCGCGACCTGGGGACGCCGCTTCTGCGTCGGTGTTGGAACGGGGCTCGATGCGATCGAAATCGCTCTTCGGGCGCTCGGCTTGAGCCCCGGAGACCGTGTCGTCACCACACCGAACTCGGCCTTTGCCACCACTCTCGCCATCCTCCGGATCGGCGCGATTCCGATCTTCGTGGACGTGGACGCGGGCGGGCAGATCGACCTCGGCCAGTGCCGCGAGATTCTCGCCTCGCGGAGCGAGGTGCGGTACATCGTGCCGGTGCACCTCTACGGCGAGCCGCTCGATCCGCAGGCGCTCGCCGATTTTCGGGACCGATTCGACTCGAATATTGTCGAGGACTGCGCTCAGTCGATTCTGGCGCGAAGAGGCGGGCGTCCGGCCGGAACCATCGGCCAAACCGCCGCGACTTCGTTCTATCCAACCAAGAATCTTGGAGCCTATGGGGACGGGGGTGCGATCCTGACGGACGACGCGGTTCTGGCCGATGCGGCGCGGCAGCTGCGCGATTACGGCCAATCCGAAAAGTACGTTCACACGCGGCTGGGCACGAACAGCCGCCTAGACGAGGTGCACGCGGCCATCCTCAGGCGCGCCCTCATGCCGCGTCTGGAGGCGTACACGCGTCGGCGGCGCGAGGTCGCGGCAGCCTATCGCGCCGGGATTCGGCATCCGTGCGTCCGAGTCCCGGAGGCGGCGGGAGAAGGAGTAGGGCACCTGTTTCCGATCGTGGTTCCCGCGAAGAGTCGTCAGAGTTTTCGGGCATTCTTGAAGGAGCGCGGTGTCGCCACGGGCGAGCACTACCCGTTGGCGATCCCCGACCAGCCGGCGATGCGTGGAGTTCCGTTCGAAACGCCGTTCGGCCTGACGCGGGTCCGAGAGTTCTGCGCGTCGGAGGTGAGCTTGCCCATCCACCCCTATCTCCTGGACGACGAGGTCGCCCGGGTGATCGATGCAGTCAACACCTGGGCGGGCTGAGATGCTCTCGATTGTCATCCCTGTGTACAAGAACGAGGAGAACCTGGACCGGCTCCTTCGGGAGGTCGAGCGGGTCACGGCGTCGTGCGAAGATAAGGTCGAGGTCGTGTTCGTGGTGGACGGTAGCCCCGACCGGAGCCTGGAAATCCTACGCGAGCGCCTGCCGCGCGTCCGTTTCTCCTCACGGCTCGTCGCACTCAGCCGAAACTTCGGATCGTTCAATGCGATCCTGGCCGGCCTGGATGTGGGGTCGGGCGAGACCTTCGCGGTTCTCGCGGCGGACCTTCAGGAACCGCCGGAGCTCGCGCTCAAGTTCCACGGTATCCTCAGTCGAGGAGAGGCCGATATCGTCTTCGGCGTGAGGGCGAGCCGTTCGGATCCCTGGATAGATGAAGCCGCCTCGCGTCTGTTCTGGGGGATCTACCGCCGTCTTGTGTTGCCCGAGCTACCGCCCGGGGGCGTGGACATGTTTGGTTGCACCCGCACCGTCCGAGATCGGGTGGTCGCGCTGCGCGAGGCGAACACCAACCTGATCGCGCTGCTCTTCTGGGTGGGCTTCCGGCGTGCCTACGTCCCCTACGAACGCCAGCCGCGGCGGGAGGGCACGAGCGCGTGGACGCTCGCGAAGAAGCTCCGCTACTCCCTAGATAGCGTCTTCAACTTCACCGACCTCCCCATCCGCCTGCTGCTCGGGGTCGGGATCGTCGGCACCACGACCGCGCTTGCATACACCATCGTGCTCCTGGTTGCCCGGCTGACCGGTCGGATCGACATTCCGGGCTACACCGCCACCGCGCTCGCGATCGCCTTCTTCGGGTCGATTACGAGTCTGGGGCTGGGAATCGTAGGACAGTATCTCTGGCTGGTCTTGCAGAACAGCCGGTGCCGGCCGAGCTACCTCATCGAAAGGGTGGACGATTTTCAGAACTCATGACCAAGAAGAAACCCCACCCCGCTGGAGCAAAACGCCGTCCGTCAGCCCGCCCGCAACAGCCGATCCCGCGCCGCTCCTCCCTCGAGGACCGGCTCAAGGGTAAGATGCTCTGGTTGTTCGCGGGCGTACTTGTACTCGCCATCCTCGGAGCGTTCTGGGACTACCTTCTTGGGAACAAGACCTACCTCTTCAAGGACATCGGTAGCGACTCGCTCAACGGCTTGTACCCGCAGCTGGTTCACACCGCGTCGCAGATCCAGCGATGGCTGATCCCGGGCTGGTCGTTCAATCAGGGTTTGGGCCAGAACGCCTACCCGAACACACTCGGCGAGCCCTTCACATGGATCCTCTACGTCCTCCGTCCCGAGATGCTGCCACGCGGCTTGGCCTGGGTGGAGATCCTGAAAGTCGCGACGGGCGGCTTCCTCTTCTACTGGTTCCTGCGGCTTCGGAACATGAGCGCGTACACGGCGACCCTCGTCTCGCTGTGCTACGCCTTCTGCGGAACCATGATTGTCGGCGGTGGGTGGTCAATTTTCTCCACCCACACCGTGCATGCGGCATTACTCCTCGTGGCTTTCGAAATGCTGCTCCAGGGGCGCCGGATATGGCTCTTCCCCTTGGCAGTGGCACTGATCACGGCCTTCAATATTTTCTACGCGTACCTCTTCGGAATCTTTCTGCTGGCCTACCTTCCGGCCCGCCTCATAGAGGCCGGCCGGAGCGAGACCGGGAAGCTCTCCCGGCTCCTGGCCAGGGTCGCCGTGCTGGGCGTAATCGGCTTCGCGATCAGCGCCGTGTTCTCTCTCCCATCGCTCGTGGAGATTCTCCAGAGCCCCAGGGTCCACGGCGAGGCATCGCATGCCGGCCAACTGCTTCAGGCCTCGCCCTTCCGCCTGGGCGACACGAACTACTACGCCTCGTTCGTACTGCGGTCGTTCAGCAGCGACATGCTCGGAACCGGTTCCCAGTTCCGTGGCTGGACGAATTACCTGGAGGCCCCGATGCATTACTGTGGGCTTCTGACACTCTTGCTCGTGCCCCAGGTGTTCGTGGGGCTCAGCGGCAAACGGCGCAAGCTCTACGGGATCGCGGCAGGGATCATCCTGGCCGTCCAGTTGGTGCCGTGGCTGCGCCACGGATTCTGGCTCTTCACGGGCGATTACTTTAGAACTCTCTCCCTGTTCTTCTCGATTCTCTTGCTGCTTTACTCCGCGCGAGCCCTGGACGGCATCCTCAAGGGGAATGGTCTCAACCTAATGTTGCTCCTGGGCACACTGGTCGTGCTCCTGGTGTTGCTCCACTTCCCCTATTACCCTCGCGAATACGCCGCACGGATTGATGCCACGCTGCAGGCGGGAGCCGCCGGCCTCCTCGTCGTCTACACCGCGCTCCTCATCGCTCTCACCAAGCCCAACGTCAGCATGTACGCCCAGGCCGGTCTTCTGATCGTCGTGGGGCTTGAATTGATGCTATTCACGAGGGTATCGGTGAGCCGGCGCGATGTCGTCACGACAGACGAGCTCCAAGAGAAGATCGGGTACAACGACTATTCCGGGGACGCTTTGGAAATCATTCGCGGGCAGGACGCGGGTTTTTTCAGGGTGGAGAAGAACTTTGCATCATCGCCAGCGATGCACTCGAGCTTGAACGACGGGAAAGTACAAGGGTACTTCGGCACCAGCTCGTACCACTCGTTCAACCAGTTGAACTACATCCGCTTCCTGGCTGGAATGGGAGTGATCAACCCGAAGGACGAAACACAGACACGCTGGGCCCCGGGGTTGCGGCAGCGTCCACTCCTCCAGACATTCGCCAGCGTGCGCTACTGGCTAGTCCGGGGCGATTATACGGGAGAGCCCTTTCTCGTGAATGGTTACACGCTCCTCGGAAAAGCAGGCGACCTGAAGATCCTAAAGAACAAATTCTTCGTCCCCCTTGGATTCGGAGTGGAACAGTACGTCCGAGAAAGTGTTCGCAGGGAGCTGGATCCAACGCTTCGAGACGCCGTGCTGCTCCAGGCTTTCGTCGTCCCCGATAGCGTCGTGGGAGAGTATCCAGAGTTCGCCGAATGGCGGCCTCTCGCAACCCCAGCGCCTTATGGATTGGACAACTTGTCCGCGGACACACGCCGATCAGCCGATAATGCCATGACGGTGGTGAAGGTCGACCATAACCGCGTGGTAGGGAAGCTCAGCAACGCGAAGCCGCGGATGCTGATCTTCAGCTTCCCCTTCGACATGGGCTGGGAGGCTTTCGTGGACGGGAGGAAAGCGCCTCTGAAAGTGATCGACTATGGGCTGAATGGGCTCGCGGTGAGCCCCGGCGGGCACACGATCATGCTTCGCTACCGGCCACCCATGCGCGCCACCGGCCTGCTCGTTAGCCTAGCTGGTTTGATTGCCCTCGGCGCGATTGGAATTGTCTCCAGGGTTTCTAGGCGGAAGGGGCATCTGGCTTCCCCGTAGCAAGGGGGCATCACTCCTCCACTTGGTTTCGAACGATGGCTCATGAGTTGGAGGAGCGGTAGTCGGCACCGGCCGGACTGATGTCGTCGGCTGACCCGAAGCCGAGCTCCGCAGCTGCGTTCCGGACGTCTTTCGACCCGAATCCCAACTGGAGTCCCCATGGGTGGAGCCGAGCAGGCTGGCAAGAAGAGCGAGCGGCGGAAGGTCTACGTCGTCCTGCCCGTGTACAACGAGGAAGGAAGGATCGGGAGCCTGCTCCATCGACTCGACGAGGCGATGGACGACGCCGCCATTCCCTACCAGGTGATCCTCGTCGACGACGGCAGCCGGGACGCCACCCGCGAGATCGTGCAGGAGCACGCGGCGCGGATGCCCATCCAGATGATGCGGCACGAGGTCAATCAGGGGCTGGGCGCCACGATTCGCGACGGTCTGGTCGCCGCCTCGAAAGTCGCGGGCAACCAGGACGTCATCATCACCATGGATTCGGACGACACGCACGCTCCGGGGCTCATCCTCCGCATGATCCGAATGATCTCGGAGGGACACGACGTCGTCATCGCCTCTCGGTACCGGGAGGGATCCCGGACCGTGGGGGTGCCGTTCCTCCGACTCGTCATGAGCACCGGGGCGTCCTGGCTCTTCCGCATGGTCTTCCCGATTCAGGGGGTCCGGGACTATACCTGTGGCTATCGTGCGTACCGCGCCCAGGTCCTAAAAGACGCCATAACCCGATACGGGGATCAATTCTTCGATCAGGACGGCTTCCAGTGCATGGTGGACATCCTTCTCAAGCTCAGCCGGATGCACCTCATCTTCGGCGAGGTGCCGTTCATCCTGCGCTACGACTACAAAGAAGGTGGCAGCAAGATGAACGTGGGCAAGACCGTGCGCGATACGCTGGGCCTGATGTGGAAAGCGACGGCTTGGAGGATGAGCCCGGCGGAGGAAGGTCGCTTCGAGCGGGAGTACTACGAGACCGTCTATCCGAACTATTCCCGGCAGAACCCTCCGCGAAAGCTCCATTTCTACCGGCGGCTGGTCGAGGGCGTCGCCGCGCGCGATCGCGTCCCGAGGATTCTCGACATTGGATGCGCCTTTGGGGCCTTCCTCTCGGCCCTGAATCCGGAGTGGCGGCGTTTCGGCACCGACGTGAGCCAGTACGCGACGGATCAAGCTGCCGCCACGGTCCCTGGCGCGACCTTCGCCCGCGCGGGCGTCAACGACATTCCTTTTTCCGATCCCTTCGACATCATCACTTCGTTCGACGTAATCGAGCACATCCCGTCGCTCGAGGACGTCGCCTCGGCCGTTCGTTCCCGCCTCGTGCCGGAGGGGCACTTCATCTTCGTCGTGCCGGTCTACGATGGCGTCACGGGACCGGTCATCCGGCTCCTCGACAAGGACGAGACGCACGTGCACAAGCGATCGAGGGACTTCTGGCTGGCGTGGGCGCGGGAGCATTTCGTTCTGCTCGAATGGTACGGAATCTATCGCTATCTTCTGCCCGGCCTCGGATACGCGCACCTTCCGACGAAACTCTGGCGCCGCTTCACCCCGGCGATCGCCGTGGTCGCGCGACGCCGGCCGCGATGAGGGCCGGCCACCCTGCCGATGCCGGCCGCCCCTAAGAACCGGCGCAAGCCCTCCGCTCCATCCGTGCGCTCCCGGCAGATCCGCCCGCACGATCGAAGGCGCGTCTGGACCTTCGTGGCCCTCGGCATCATCGCGCGACGAGGGAGAGTTCGGCTACATCGCCCAGGAGATGCTGCGGGGCGTCCCGATGTACGTGTCGGCCTACACGCAGAAGCTGCCCGGCACCTATCTCTTCTACGCGCTGTTCCTTTCGGTATTCGGGGAGTCCATCACGGCGATCCACCTGGGGCTATTGCTCGTGAACGCCGCCATCATGGGGCTCATCTTCCTCATCTTGCGAAAGACGCACAGCGGGCCGGCAGGGTGTCTAGGGGCGCTCGCGTTCGGGGTGATGGGGTCTGCTTCGGGCTTCGCCTTCTGGAAGTGGGCGACGATACAAAGCGCCCTCCGGATAACGACCTTCGGTCATTTATGGCAAATCCACCGGGACTTGTTCTCCTTTGGTTCAGTTTTGTCAATGTTTAAGGCGCTTTTGCGGCAGCTCAGCACGAATTCGTCGAGAACCTTCCGGGAATGTTCGAGAAATTCGCTGGGGAGCTTCCCCAAGAAGTAGGTGCCCCGTGCGGGGTTACGAGTCCTCGGATCGGACTTCGAACCCTCGCCGCAAATTCAGTTCTTTACTTCCCGGCCAGACGCGGTGATACTGTCGTTCTGCAATGCCTGACGGTCGTCATCCATATGGAAACGTTGCCGCGGGAGCAGATTACCTGCGGTTTTTCTGTATCCGGGAAGGATTCCTTCCCGGCACCCGACCAATGAGGCCGGGTGGCCG
>Ga0137397_10003946_pt1 | contig 10338 bp, 12 predicted proteins | sample czorhiz116metaG_FD_106658 | JGI IMG/M metagenome (GOLD analysis project Ga0137397, IMG submission 106658) | Vadose zone soil microbial communities from Angelo Coast Range Reserve, California, USA - czorhiz1.16 metaG | ecosystem: Environmental > Terrestrial > Soil > Vadose zone | place: USA...
AAGATGCGTCGACGGGTCTCGCGGATATAGTCGATCCGGATAAAGGTCGTGCGCGGCATCACGATGATTTCCATCGGCTGGTAGGCCGTCATCGTTGCCGGCATGCCGGGCGGCAGACACGTTCGTCCTGGCCAGGTGGGTGGGACGCCGGCCTCACGTTCGCGCAGGTTCGCCTCGAAGACCGCCTGATACTCGGGCGTCAGCGGGGCCTGCTGTCCGCGGGCGGGAGGTTTGCTGGGATCGAATGACGTATCGGGAGTGGCGCGCGTCCATTGCCCCTTCAGGTCGGGGTAGAGCGAATCGTCGAACGCATGCGCGCTCCCGATCATGATGGTGAGCGCGATCACCTGTGCCGTGATCGAATTCCAGCGATGCATCGCTGTTCCTCCCGGGCGACGTTATTAATTTGCAGTGCGAAGCAGATGTTGCCTGCCGACGGCATGCGGGCTGCCATGGAGCGGGACCTCGGCACATCCCGGAGTGGGCAGCTTCCTGGCTAGGCTACTCCGCCCGCGTGAGGATGGGGAAGGGGGGTGTGCTCCCCTAGCGCCAATCCGCCACGGTATGAATCACAAAACGCTCAAGCGCCGCGACCTGGCCGGGTAAGAGTGTGCGGGCCGGGAACAACTCGTCCGGATCGGCGGCGGCGTGCCGGTACGCAAGGGCGCGCCGAATAAGGCTGGCATCCAGGTCGGGCGGGCAGAACTCCTGCAGCCGGACAACCGCATCGTCGTTCGACATCATCGCACCGGTCATGAAGCTTGCCACAAAGCGAGCGGGATAGAGCATGGCTCGCAGGTACGATTTTCGGTCTTGTGGCGCGAGCGCTTCGCTTGCCGCAAAGGCTTCGGCGCTGTGGATCCAATTGGTGAATGGCGCGCCGGCGAGATAGCCGCGGATCTCATCGAGCGACGGCCGCGATGGTGCAATGTGCTCGCGCTCCATGAGTGGCACGGCATGATCCAGATAGTCGGCTCGGTCGAGCGGTGGGAAGCGGCCGCCCCCAAAGCTGCGATCGGTCCAAAATACCGACACTTTGGAGCCAAGCTCGCTAGATAGTGCGAGCGCCTGCGCGCACAGCCCATTGAACGCCGCCTGATCAAGCCCGCGCTCGGTGATGAGCGCGAGGTCGATGTCGCTGTAGCGGCGGCTGAAACCGCCATGGGCGAGGCTGCCGATGAGGTAGAGGCCGATGATCTCGCCCGCTAGTTGTGACTGCCACTGCGCGCCCAAAACGCGCGCGAAATCGCGAGCGGTAGTGGCGGCAACGAGGTCATCAGGGGACGTAGTCATTGCGGGAAGAAGGACTCTGTGAGTAATATTAAAATCTAACATGGCCTGTAGCAGCCGCGCAGTGTTGCCAAAAGGACGCGGTCGAGCAGGCGCGGCAAATCGCAGCTAGGCACGGCACGGCGTTAGCCTTAAAAGACCGGCCAAATGCGCTTGCGCATGGTGCGTCGCACCAATATAATTGTGCGTCGCAGTATGGAATTGCCGCCATGGGAGGAGAGCGCCATGAGCAAGGTCTGGAAAACCAAGTATGGATCTCGCAGGGTGCGCGTTGAGCCCCCCACGCTTGATGAGGCGGTCTTTGCCGCACGCGGGCTGACTGATGATCCCAATGAGCAGGCCGAGATAGCGGCGAGCCTGATGGGTATGCCGGTCGACAAGGTCAAAGTGGCCGTGCTCAAGGCCTCCCAGCGCAAGGACGTCAATCGCGTGACCTTCACCAAGCGCGGCAATACCGAGCGCGCCGTCATCGTCGAGCGCAAGGTGACGCGCCGGTTCGGGGTGCGGCCTGGCAGCTACCGCCCGCTGGGCTAAGCGCTATTTTCAAAAGCGCGGGCACCCCGGAGCAGAGTTCAAACCCGGTTTCAGAGGTTGACCGCGCCGGCCTCGATGGCGCGCCGGATCACCTTGCGCACCCCGGCATTAGTGAGGAAGGCATCGTGATTGACGATGCCCCCGCTGTCGCTGGCATCGATCACGTTGAGGCCGAGCCGCTCGAGCTGCGCCTTCTCGGCAGCGCCCACGCGGGTAATGCCGCCAGCAATCCGGCGCGAAATCGCGAGCGCGCGATCATTGGTGGCGGTCACGATGGTGATCTTGCGCGCGAGCGGGCCGAGCCGCTCGATTGAGGACTTGAATACGTCGATGTCGATATCGGGTGAAGCGAACACCACGGCGCCGATCTTATCGGCGGCCGCATCGCCGTAGCGGGCGTAGATCTGGCGCAGCGCTTCGAGCGTGATCATCGTGCCCATGCTATGGGCGACAAGATGCACGCGGCTGCGGGCGGGCGACAGCATCACCGCGTCGAGCACGCGCTCAAAGGGGTCGCGCGACCACATCGCGCTTTCGCGGTCGGAGACATAGTCGAACAGCCCCGCCTTGGACGGCCAGGAGAACATCATGGTGTCGCCATGGAATCCGGCACTGTCGGAGATCTGCGCGGCATCGAGCACAGCCTCCTCGAAGGTGTACCGGAAGCCGTGAATGTAGAGGAGAATGCTGCGCTCCTGCGCCTCCGCGATCAGCTCGCCGAGCTGGCCCCGCATCGGCTCGACCTGTTTGATCGCCCATTCGCCCTGTCCGATCGCCGTAAACGAGAAGCCTTCGCTGTTGGGCGCCGTCAGCTGCACGCGGGCGATGCTGAGCGCGCCGCGTTCGGCGCCGTACCAGGGCTTGACGCGGCCGCCGCTGACGGGCTTGCGGGTGGTGGCTGCGAGCACGGTCGGGTTGGCAGCGATCCGCGAGCTGTAGAACTGCGCGGTCTCGGCGCCGAAACTGGCGCAGCCGCCGAGCGCCAGGGCGCTGCCGGACACGCCGAGCGCGCGCAAGAGCGCGCGTCGCGATACGTCCCCCTGTCTGATCGACCCCTGCCTGATCATGTCACCCCATTGAACCACCAGATATCTACAAGATCATGGCGGTTTCCATGGCTTTGCCCCTGAACAAGGCAATAACACGGCGAGGGGCTACCTGCCGCCGTTGTTGTGACCAGCCTGGGGATTGCCGGGAACCCGGCTACCTGAGGCGAGTAGTGCCCTGGTGGCCTGCTGCCATATGGTTAAGGAGGGAACTATGCCCGTGACACTCTATTCCATGTCGGGCTCACCTTATGCTTGGCGCGCATGGCTCGCGCTCGTTCACAAGGGCGTGGCGTTCACGCACCGGACGATGTCCTACGACGCCGGCGATTTCAAAAGCGAAGAGTTCCGCAAGCTCACCCCGCGCAGGCGTGTGCCGGTGCTGGTCGACGACGAGTTCGCGCTCTACGAAAGTGCCGCGATCGTCGAATATGTCGAGGAGCGCTGGCCGCAGCCCTCCTTGTTTTCCGCGGACCTGCGCCAACGCGCCGTTGAGCGCCGTCTTGTTCGCGAGGCGGATTCCTATTTTGCCGAGCGCATGGAACGGCTGGTGGAGGCGGTGCTGTTCACGCCGGAAGCCGAGCGTGACTCTGCGCACATCGCTGGCGTTTGTTCCAGACTCAAGTCCGAATATGCGCTTTGGGAGACGTTGCTCGCCGGCGACTATCTCTCCGGTGCGCTCTCGGCCGCCGATTATGCGCTCTATCCTCTGACCGCACTGGTCGCCAGGATGGCGAGCCGCAATCCGACGCTGATTCCCGCCGATCTCGCAGGCCCCAAGGTCACAGCCTGGATGCGCCGCATGCAAACGCTACCGATCGTGCAGGCGACGTGGCCGCCGCACTGGAAATAGTCACACCGAATCAGTGTCTGCGGGTAATAATCTACAGCGATTGTTCTTTGTAGGGGAGAATACGGCTGCGCACGCGTCCACGCCGTTGCCTTGCCGGATGCAATAGCGTCTAGCTCATGAGGCTCTGATTGCCGTGCGTCGCGCAGGCACCCCGGCGCGCACAACGGGACCTGGACGGGAGCGGGACCTGGACGGGAGAATGCGGCAAGGCGACCTGCACGGTGAGTGCCTGCGCAGGATGAAGGGCTGGAAGACTGAGTTGTCACGTGAGCCACACTATCATTCTGCTGGCGACAGACATGCTGGCGACAGACATGGAGGCATGACACATGGCGTTGGCGCAGCTTAACCAGAATGGTCCGCAGCAAAGTCCGCGGCGGGACTCCGCGGCGGATGAGTCCCTGAGCGGTGTGGAGGAGCGTGTGATGCTCGAAGGCCATAAGGCTTACATCATCATCAATGCGATCGGCGCAATCGTGCTGTTGGTGTTTCTGCAGGCGATCTGGCCGAGCCCGGGCGCGCTGCTGCTGAAGAAGGGCGTGCTGTGGGGCATCGTCGCCTTTGGGGCAGGTGTCGCGGTGGCAACGCTCGGCTATGCGGTGCGGCTCTGGACGCTGCGCAGGAGCGGTCCGAGATTCATTGCGCCGCTGGTGAGCCTGGTGAACGGGGTGATCCCGCTGCTGGTGGTCGGGAGCTTTGTGGCGGGTGTGATGTTGCCGGTGCTGGGCGGTTTTGATTCGCTGCCGCCGTCGCCCGCCGATCGCGCAGCGCAGGCGAAGGACGCTCCGAGGGACGCCGGCAAGGACGTCAGCAGGAAGCGGTGATCATCGCAGATGGCCAACCCCGGGCTCGCGAGACACCGGGGTTGCCGTCGGGCTAGTGCCCCGTTTCCGAAGTTCGTGATACACCTCAGCACACTCTGACACGAACTTCGGAAACAAAGGGGCACTAGCAACTTTATGATTCTAGTGCCGCTTTTCGATTTGAAGTTCCTAACAGAGTTTGCTGCAGGTGTTGTGGAACTTCAAATCGGCGGCACTAGCGGCGTTCAAGCCGCGGAACTGACGATCAGTAATGGTAGCGGTAGTTCCTCCAGCCCGCGTGCTTCCAGGGATGGAAGTAGCGCGGGTAGACATGGTGCGGCTTGTAGAAGTAGCCAGGCCCATAAGCGTAGCCCGGCCCATAAGCGTAGCCCGGGTAGCTGTAGTAGGAATGGCCATACCAGCCATAGCCGCGCCAGGTAGCGTTGGCCGCGCTCGGAGCGAGCGCAGCAGTGCCGACCACTGCGGTGGCGGCGAGTGCAACGGTAAGCTTGCGGATCATGCGGATCACTCCTCTCATCACGGATGTCCTCTTTGACATCCGTTGATTGATACGGAGGCGTAGAACCGCGGTTGCAGAGCGCGTCGGAAAAGTTTGCTGAAGATCGGTTCAGGATCTCGACTGAAATACGGCCATCGAAATCATCACATCGTCATCATCACATCGTCGTCATCACTCAGTGACGATCTGCGGCGAGCGTCGCCGACACGACGACAAGGACGCAAAAAAGGGCGCGCCACAATGATGTGGCGGCGCCTTTGGAACCTTTGCCTTGTGTCAGATCACTTTGACGTCAGATCACTTTGACGTCAGATCACTGCTTGACGTCAGATCACTGTGGGCAGCAGGCCATCCAGATGCGCATCCCGCTGTACCAGACGATGCCGACGATGGCGCCTGCGGCCGCCTGGACCACATAGCCGACGGTCGCGGGCGGCGGCAGCCACCACAACATGCCGATGGTCCACAGAGCTGCCATGGCCATGGAAGCGGTAATCAGCGTTTGGTGAGGCGACATCGGCATACTCCATCGATCGTGGCGCGCTGCGCCGTTGAATGGGCGGGACGGCATCGCCGTCGCGGCCCAATCTAGGCGGATCGGTACAGTCGACTGTGATGGCGATCACGGAATAGCCGAATTGGATACGCCGGATGGCGGATGGGCTACGCCAAGTGGCCTGACGAGCGGCCTGACGGGCTGCGCCGGCTTTGGCAATGCTCTATGCTGATGCTTGCAAAATTGCTGCCGATGGAACTGCTATGGCCAAGAGCATCGTCAAGCCGCGCACTGCGGTCCGGCCCAAGACCAAGCGGCCGCCGCTCTACAAGGTCATCCTGCTCAACGACGACTACACGCCACGCGAGTTCGTCGTGCTGGTGCTCAAGGCGGTGTTCCGCATGAACGAGGACGAGGCCTACCGCGTGATGATGACCGCGCACCGGCGCGGCGCTTGCGTGATCGCGGTCTACGCCAAGGACGTTGCCGAGACCAAGGCCAAGGAAGCAACCGAGCTTGGCAAGTCGAAAGGCTATCCCTTGTTCTTCACCACCGAGCCCGAGGAGTAGGCGTCACTCTCCGTTCGTCCCCGCGAAAGCGCATGCGCGGGAACGAACGGTCGGCTGATCAATCACGACGCTATCGGGGGTGACATACCATCCAGGACGGATAGGCGCTCGCGGCGCTCTCATCGCCGCCAACGCAGTGCTTCTTGCCCGACTTTGAATTCTCGTACGCGCGCCACCACTCCTGCGGGTTCTGCTGGGCATAGCTCGCGGAGCCGAGCGCCGTCACGAGGACGACCGCAGCGCCGAGCGCGATCACTGTATTCTTGAACATGGGAGGTCTCCTGTTTTGTTGCTCGCACCGCGATTGGTGCTTGTGGCCATACTGTTGGGATGCGAGGGCTCGGTAAATCAGCTGGATGTCCCGGGATTTGTGCCTGAGCGGCGCCGTTCGAGGGGCAAGAAAGGCCCGCCGACTGCGGATTTCTTGCATCGCTGCGCAATTGTGCGGCAATGCTTCGGTCCTGGTTATGAAGTATTCGGGCGCGCTTATCGCGCGCTGTTGCGTCCCGCCGCGCCATTGTATGGTGACTTCGAGCCGCGCCGTTGAAGCGCGACATATTGTGGGAGGAGATCGATGAAGACCATCGCCTGTGCACTGATGCTGGCTGCGCTGCCGGCCGTGGCGGCCGCTGCCGAGCGGCCGGACTGGGCGTTTCCGCCGCCGGGCGTGACCGGGGCGCCGCGCAAGCCCGAGACCGGCGAGCTCAAGCAAGTGCCAGGGAGCAGCAAGACCTACACCCAATCGCAGATCGATTCCTTCAACGAGCCACCGGACTGGTTCCCGGACGAGCATCCGCCGATGCCTTCGATCGTGGCGCATGGGCGCGGAAGGGAGGTGCGCGCCTGCATCAGTTGTCATCTCTCGACCGGCTATGGCCATCCGGAGAACTCCCGGCTGCCGGGCGCGAGCGCGGGCTACATCGCGCGCCAGCTCGCCGAGTTCAAAAGCGGCGTGCGCAAGGGCGCAGCCAATATGCTCACCTTCACCAAGGCGATGAGCGATGAGGAGATGAAGACCGCGGCGGAATACTTTGCTTCGCTGCCGGTCAAGCGCTGGACCCGCGTGGTCGAGACCGAAACCGTGCCGAAGACCTACTTCCTCGGCACGCGGCGCATGCCGCTGCCGGAGGGCGGCACCGAGCCGATCGGCATGCGCGTCATCGAGGTTCCGGAGGATGCCGAGCGGGTCGAGCTGCGCGATCCCAAATCCGGCTTCATCGCTTATGCGCCGCCCGGCAGCCTTGCCAAGGGCCTGAACCTGGTCGCCACCGGCGGCGACGGCAAGACCATTGCCTGCACGATCTGTCATGGGCCGACACTCAAAGGCATCGGCGAGGTGCCGGGCATTGCCGGCCAGTCGCCGGTGACGATCGCGCGCCAGCTTTATCTGATGGCGACCGGCGAGCGCGCCGGCACCTGGGCGCCGCTGATGAAGGGCGTGGTCGAGAAGCTCACCAACGAGGACATCGTGGCGATCGCGGCCTTCGCGGCCTCGCAGGAGCCTTGAGCCTCAGCTCGTTCATTTCGCGTCAGCGGGAATCCAACGAACGCCGATTGCCCTAATTTCGCCCACCACCTGGGGCGTTCCCGTAACGCACTGATTCGCAAGATTTTTTTGCAGGGGAGAACGTGCCCGCCTGCGTTGCCATGGCGGACGCAATGTCGTCTAGCTGGCGCTATGTAGCGGGTGATTTGGGAGGATGCAGCCTCCGCGGCGGGTAGCGAAGGAGATGGGCGATGGACGATCCGAAGGACCGTATGCTGATCGAAGGCCAGAAGACCTTCATCATCATCAATGCGATCGGCGCGATGGCGCTGTTGGCGTTCCTGTCCATGATCTGGCCCTATGGCGGCTCGACCGCCCTCAAGAAAGGCGTGCTCAACGGCATCGTGGCTTTTTCGCTCGGCGTCCTGCTGGCGGCGCTCGGCTACGCGATGCGCGATTGGGCCGCGCGCATGAACCCGTCGAAGTGGCTGGGGCGCATCTTTGGGCAGATCCGCATGTGGATTCCGGCCATCGTGGCGGTGTGCTTTCTGGCCGGCGTGATCCTGCCGGTCCTTGGCGGACATGACTCGCTCTCGAACTCGTCCGGGCAGGCCTCGCTGAGACGGCGCTGAGCGGAGGCGAGATGTAGCCCGGATGGAGCGAAAGCGACATCCGGGAACAGCAGTACGGACGACATAAGGCGATCCCGGATTTCGCTCCGCTCAATCCGGGCTACACGTTCTTCTACTCAAATCCCGAAGATGTCCTTGAGGAAGCGCGACGTGGTCGCGATCGACTGCGCGTTGGCGCGCTCCTCGTCCTTGTTCTTCGGCACCGAGAAGCCGTGGCCGGCGCCGCTGTAGAATTCCATCTGGAACTCGACCTTGGCCTTGCGCAGCTCGTTGTAGACCTCAGCGACCTTCTCGAGCGGATAGGGCACGTCCTCGGCGCCGTGCAGGATCAGGAATTTGCCCTTGGCGCTTTGCGCCCAGCCGGCCGAATGATCGAAGAACGAGCCGTGGATCGCGATATTTCCGGCGAGCGGCGCGCCGGTTGAGCCGAATTCGACGCCGACCATGCCGCCGAAGCAGTAGCCGATCAGCGCCACTTTGCTGGCGTCGACCATCGGGTTTTTGACGAGCGTGTCGTAGCCCGCCTTGGCGCGCGCCTTCATCAGCGCGCGGTCCTTGGTGTAGATGCCCATCTGCGCCTGCATCTCCGGCACCTCTTTGGGCAGCACACCCTGGCCATAGCCGAAGAAGTCGGCAGCGAACGATACATAGCCAAGCTTGGCCCAGGTCTCGGTGTGGGTGAGCGTATAGGGCTGCATGCCGGCGCGATCGTGGATCAACAGGATCGCGGGCCGCTTGCCGGTGATCTTGTCGTCGTAGGCGAGATAGCCTTTGAGCTTGGTGCCGTCGTGGCTGTACTCGACCCACTCCTTCTTCATCTCGGCATGCGACGGAAGCGCGGTGAATGCCAGCACGGTGGCCGCAATGGCGATGCGGATTGGCGTCATGGTCGTCCTCCCTAGCGTTGATTTTGGCAAAGCTTGGCGCAGCCGGGAGGGGAAGTCGAGGGGATTCAACGCGCTCACTTCCGCGCCGAAATTCTCACGTTGCGGGCATCAACGGTCAGCTTGAAGCGGGACAGAAAGGTCATGCCGAGCAGGCCATCAACGCCGTCCCCATAAGTGCCTTTGGCGTCGTCCTGCACGACGATCGGCACGTCCTTCGCCTGCAGCGTGCGCAGCTGAATGGTCTCGGCGCGACCGCGCTTTCCCGTGGTGACCCCATTGGCGGTATGCAGGCGCACCGTGCTGTCGGGGTCGACCTGCACCTTGGCCTTCTGCGCAAAGGAGTTCTTCATGCTCACGAAGGTCGCGCCGGTATCGAGGATGAAGAACCCGCGCGCTCCGTTGATCGTGACCGGCAGCTTGACGACGTTATTGGGCCGCGAAACCGGGAACACCTCCTCGCTGGGCGCGGCGGCGGCCACGCATTTGCCCTTGCTGCGATAGGTCGCGATGATCGAGCGGGTCTGGCTGGTGTCGTTGCTCGCCGGATTGAGCGCGACCCAGGTCTCGATCGGCAGGATCGCGTCGCAGAACTGGCCGAGCTTCTCGTAGCTGCGCGCCATGCCGAGATAGCTGATGCTCGATATCGTCTGCTTGTTTCCGAACAGCTCGATGGCGGTGGTATAGTCGTCGATCGCCTTCTGCTGCGCGCCGCTGCGGTCGTAGGCCACGGCGCGCAGGAAATAGCCGTTGTCGTTGAATGGCTCGAGCTCGATCAGCTTCGAGGACACCACCACCGCGGTCCCGTAGTCGGTGAGCATGAGCAGCATGTTGACAGCAGTGCGCAGCGACGGCGCGTGCCCGCCGCAAGTCTCGGAGTAGCGCGTGAGCGCGGTTACGGCCTCGCGCCGGTAGCCGGCGCTTTCGAGCGCCTTGCCGAGGTCCGCGATCGCCCGCTGGTCGCAGCGCTCGCGGGCAAGCTCGCCGAGATGGCGCCGGATCGGATCGCGCGCGTAGACATTCATCGGCAGCTTGAGCGAGAGCCGATCCATGGTCGCGATGAGGTCGTCCGTCCAATGCGCTGGATGCGTGTAGAGCAGGCGGATCCAGAAATCGCCTTTGAGCGCATTCAATGCCCGGAGCAACGTGCAAATGGTTGTGGCATCGGCAGCGAGCGATTTGGTAGCGGAGGAAAATTTCTCCGGCGACGAAATTGTGCGACTGT
>Ga0137397_10003949_pt1 | contig 10337 bp, 16 predicted proteins | sample czorhiz116metaG_FD_106658 | JGI IMG/M metagenome (GOLD analysis project Ga0137397, IMG submission 106658) | Vadose zone soil microbial communities from Angelo Coast Range Reserve, California, USA - czorhiz1.16 metaG | ecosystem: Environmental > Terrestrial > Soil > Vadose zone | place: USA...
CGCGAGGCTTATTCTCCGAAAGTTCTTTCATATCGGGATAGATGGCGAGATAATGAGGTGGAATCCGGCGGAATTCCATCATGTTTATGGCGTTTTCTAGTTCTGTGGAATCGCCCCATACGCCGGTCAAGGCATCGCGTTCCGCGTCAAAGTGACCGTTGAAAAATACAGGGCCACGACTAGCATATATGTCGAACGATATCTTAAGCGTGATCTGGATGATGCCATTTTCGCCCTTGGACCAAGACCGAGTGATCGAAGAACGTCCTTGAAGTGACCAGGCTTCGGCCTTGATGTCTTCCTCAACATTTCCGGGCACCAGAACGAACGTCATCATCGAGCGCACTCCCTTCGCACGGACCCCTTCATTACCGTAAAGATAGCCATGCCAGTGCCCTAAACTGCAGCGCATTTGGAGATTAGAAAAAGCGATTGATGCGGATGAAACGCAAGGCGTACATATCTTTCAACGGCGGCCCAACATCACGATAGTCTGGAATATCATCGATCGAATGACCATCATACACCCAGTTGTCAAGGGATAACTCGTCCTTGTACTCCCCGTTCAAAACATCCCCTGGTTGGACATTTTGGTCTTCGTTGTCGTCGTTGTAGTCGTTGTACAATATGACTTCCGAATCAATGTTCCGGATGTAGTCCACCGTCCACAGAGCATCTAAACTACGCAAGTGCTTGAACTTTAAGGCACTTGCATTAGAAGGCAGAACTGCCCAGAAGAGAAAAATGGCTCACAATCCCGTAAGCGAAGCCCTCAAACTGTTTCTCAAGATCGAGTCTCTGTTGACGGAAGTTACCTGAGAGTGGTTTGATCAAGTTAACGTAGCAGGCCAAAGTTGATGACGAAACTGACGCACTGGCAAGGTCCCCAATACGGTATACGATAGCATCATGAACGCGATAGATACTGCCCACCGCCTCGTCAGGGTCACAATGATCTACCACCTTGGTCCGCATGATTCGCATCATCTCGTAGTGGCGTTTCATCAACAAGTATAGCAGTGGAAAGACGGTCTAAAATTGAATTCTGGTGAGTCCAGGACGGTATAAAGTGCGTTGCCAAATCCCGACCTTCTCGATACGGCCTCCCCCTGTGATAAGCATAAGGGTATCAATTCCGTCGATAACATAGTTTACCGCTCGGAGGTTGGTCTCTAGCCGTGTCTCCTCCGCTTCGAGATACAACTTGAATTTTCCCGAATCGACGAGCACAGAAAACAGAGAGTTTGCGGCAGTGGTGAGTGTGTGGACAATCTCCCAAACAACTCCGAAGTAGCGATCAACGCCCTTCCTGTTTGGAGGGAGCACCGTAGTTCGCACGCCTTCCATCTTTGCAAACAAGTTTTCTATCTTCTGCGCGTAGTCGATTATCGATCACTTAAACCCTGCAATGATTGAGCGGAGTGTCGCAAACAAACAAATGTTCGGCTCACCAACAGCCCAGAAAGCTAACCAATGGGGCAAGCTAGAACTGATGAGATCGCATACATTTCGAATGACGAGAAACTGACCTCCAGTTGACTGGTCGAGAACTCGTAAAGGTATTCACCTCGGAGATAGTGATGAATCCCGATGCATCATCATCAAACGCCTCCAAAATTGGCTGCACCCACATAACATCGATGAACTTGATGGCCCACGCATCCGGGTTGGATGAGGCTCCCAGATCGACAATGCCTTTAGAGTCCGAGAGCTTCTCAAGGTAATGGTCTTGAAGGGCCAGAACAAAGTGTCGAGCCTTCACATGCCCCCGCCAGCCCTAGTAAACAGGTCATCAGTTTCATGCATTCGACGGAGGGGATGGCAGGCATCGTATCTACCATTTCTACCCAGATCCCGTGAATTGACTGCAGAGAACATCAGGTGGTGGTTATAGGTAGAGCAAACCGGTAACTGAAAAAAACGCACCCGATCGCGGATACGTTCGTGGGCACTACCTTGTACCTCTCGAATGACCCGGTCACTCTCCCGTTGAACAACAAGGGTGAGTTTATCGATGACCTGATTCCTCTGTGCGTCAAACTTGCGAGAGAACACCCTCCAATTGTTGTCCGCGGCGGCATTAGGGTCCTCAAAGATTTCGTTTCTAAGGTTGTCAACCTCTGGATCAGCATCACCCAGCTTCTCCTGACGCGTGCGAAGCCCATCAAGACCGGCTTGACCTGATGCATTGCTTACGGCTTTCTCTAGATCAAGAAATGCCCTTTCGTTTCCCCGGAGAGCCTTTACGCCGCCTTTCTTTGCCACAAGCTCCGAAAGCTGTTTCTGTTCGGGGCTGACAAGCTGCTGAAACAGCGCTTTCATTTCGTTCATTCTGTGACTTAAAATCAGCACCTAATTAGGACAGACGGATAGGTATCTGAACTGTTTGTTGAGTTCTCTCGTTGCATCTTCGATGGCATCAAGTTTTGTATTGGCCTTGTTGACACCCTGACTCGTGTGTATAGTTATTTCGAACTGGAATTTTTGGCGCCGCTCGGTGAAGAGCTTCGTGAAGTCGAGCAACTTCACATCCCAGACTGAGCTGAGCATCACCTTTGCCAGGGGCCTTTTCTTCATGTAAGCGTCGCACACATTCGAACACACTTTGATGTCATCTGTAGTGCGTTCAACAAGTGACTTCAAGCGATCCTTGATGCTTATGTTATCGGGCGCGGTCAGTTCATCATTCGTTACGTCCTTTAAGCTGGGAGATGTGAGAGACTTTGCGGTAGATAGAAAGAAACCCATACAGAAGCAAAACACCCATAATATCCTTCATTTCAACGAACAATGAAATAACCTTCTGATCGTTGTCGCGACGCTTTTGCTGGAGGGTATAGGCCGTCTTGAACGCCATGACAACGACTATTTCCTCGGTTATTTTGTATGTGTATCATCGGTGTATACCGAAGGATAGACACACCTCCAATAAAAGGGTGCAAGGTTTTCAGTTCATCCAGGGCACTCATGAGGAGCGGGATACCCTCCGAAAACTTATCAATTTTTATCCCTCATGGCCTTGCCGAAGTTGGTTTGCTCCGCAACTGCGATGGCAGCCTTGATAACAGGTGTGAATGGCGTAGCATCACTTTGTGCGCTACACGACAACACCAGGGATGCAGCATCTCATTTTCTCTCGCAACTTAACCATGTACTATACCCCCCTCCCCTAAGATGACTTGTATGAACATCTGCATTCAAGGATATGGACAGAGACTCTTTATACACGATTCGAAGCACTGTAGCAGTACGAATGGCTATTCGAGAACTACAAATCTTTCAGTAATCGTACGAGCATACTGGGAGTCAGAGAAACACAGGAATTCTAAATATCTGAAAGGAAGTTGAGTCTAGTAGGCTGGAGAGGAGTGAAACAGAGATAGGCAAGGCGAGCAGTGGTACACGAGTGCTGAGATTAGGGGAGATCGATGCCTAGACTAGTATAGTACGAATGTCAAACAAAGAGAAACGATAACTTCGGGGGTGAGACAAGCAATTGCAGAGCGTGGAGGTGGAGGGTAGGTCGAGGATGAGGCCTTAAGGGTTGGTGCATAGATCTTGGGACAACAGGAAGTGTCGTATGGAGGGGCGATCAAGGGGCATCGGATCGGGTAAGTAAGCGGTGCAAGGCATCGGGAGTGGGATGGTTGACGTGCGAGAATGGTGGATGTTGAGAAGATGGCATGGGAGATCGAAGTTATCGGAACCGAGATGAGATGGGGAAAGGACGCGATGTGTAGTGCTCGCGGGGATCGCTTCGGTCACCCGACTCACCCCCTTGCGCGGGGGCCTTCCGCGGGCAACGGCCGCGGCGGGGCCTACCTTACCGCTTGGCCCCAAACCTCGTCGCTCCCTTAGCCTCGCGTAAATTCTACGCTTTTCGTTCCACGGAGACCCGAATTCATACCCATATGTCAGTTAGACTCGGTTCTACGGCCATTGGGGCGACATAAGTTGTGGGTGTATCGGAAGAATGAAGACAATCGATGGCAGCGCTGATTAATGTTGGCGACCCTTGGGCATGACTGGCGTCTGTGGTGATTCGAAAAACAAAAAAAACCGCACTGGGAAGAGCCTGAGTATGGCATCATACTGGTTCGGATAGAGAAGCGAATGGTCACCTAAAAAATTACTGTCCGATCACATCGGTACCACTAGCCAAAACCATGGATGGCTGAGACGAGACTTTTTTTATTTGCGCGGCCACGAGGAAAGTACGATGCATACGGTACCTGCGCCAGCGTGGAATCAGGACAACAACCAACTGACAACCAGGCTGAAACACTGGCAGGGCCCGGATCGACCCGACGATTGTGCGTATGCGTATGCGTGTGCGCGCAGCGTGCAACGAAACTTTGGTGTTTGAACCGCGCGCTTACGCGGGAGCAGGGTCGTAGCGGGAGACGCACAAAATGCCGGAAAGAGACGGGGATGGTGTGACGAAAATGGAATGATGCAACGTCATCTTTGTCATAGTAGGTCCCCCGTGCCGAATTGCGGGCCGGGGTTTTGCTGACTACGTAGGCGCTTCAAATTGTGGTCGACGGGTACCACAGCGGAATCAGGCAAGATCATCGTCATTACGCGACTCGTGATCGGCCGTTTGTAAGCGGCGCCGCGTCACCGGCTTCTGACTCCCCATATGGTATCTCCGGCCACACATTCTGGGACTAGACGTTTGTCATCAGACATTTCTTACGGCGCGACGTTCGATGGGTGATTAAGCCTGGCCCTGGGCCTTGGGATTAATAACCCAGGAATTTTCACAATCCTCACTGTTCTCTTGCACTCCCATCTCGTCTCTATCCACCATGTCTGACCTAGAGCGAATCACGAAGAGAGACGAAAGTGTCGACTCGCTGCCGGCCGCTCCTGAGAGTTCTCAGCCTAATGATCTCCCATCGCCCCCTGTTCCTCGTAGACTCTTCGGCCGGGCCAGCTCGCGCGTTACCGTGGGTTATTTCGACAGGGCAGGTGTCGACCAACTTCGACAAACCCTCACTCGCCTGTCCGAGAACCGGGATCCCGAGAATCCGAATGCGCTCTCCTCCGAGACGCTATCTGTGCCCGCGACGGGGCCCTTCGACTTTGAGAGAACCCTCCGGAATATAATGAAGAAGTACGTCATCCTTCCCACGACTTCCATTATCCATCACTGAGTCTGGCCATCAGGCGCGACCGTGCCGGCATTCAATCGCGCGAGCTCGGTGTAATGTTCAAAGATCTCCGCGTCGTCGGCTTGGGGGCCGCTGCTAGTTATCAGCCAACCTTTGGCTCGATGTTGAATCCCAAGGCCATTCTAGAGAACATTCAGACCTTACGCCATCCTCCCCTGCGCGATATTTTGACTGGCTTCGAAGGCGTAATTCGACCGGGAGAAATGCTACGTTCGTAATCTCCACTCCTGCTAGACCTGCGGGACTGGTGTTCTAATTGGTCCCAGTTGTCCTGGGAAGCCCCGGCTCTGGGTGCAGCACGTTACTGAAGACACTTGCCAATCAACGTAAAGAATATCATCTGGTGGAGGGTGACGTACACTATGACTCTTTGAGCCCGAATGATATCTCCAAAGAATTTCGCGGAGATGTCATTTACTGTCCAGAGGATGACGTTCATTTCCCGACTCTCACAGTCGATGAGACGCTGCGATTTGCGGCCAAGACGCGTGCACCACATAATCGCTTCGAGGATCGTTCACGTAATTACTACGTGACCTCCATCACTGACATCATCGAGACGATTTTTGGACTACGCCACGTCAAGGACACCCCAGTCGGCGATGCTGCGATCCGCGGCGTATCTGGAGGAGAGAAAAAGCGTGTATCCATTAGCGAGGCTCTCACGCTTCGTGCCACGATTACTGCTTGGGACAAGTGTGTGTTTTCCCAACTCTGAGCGTGCTATCCCTGATTCCGATTCCCTTTTCATTACTAGCTCCACTAGGGGCCTAGATGCCTCGACAGCCCTTGAATATATCCGAGCCCTACGGATTGCAACGGACGTCGCGCGTTTGTCCACCGTCGTATCCATTTACCAGGCTGGGGAATCCCTATACCAACACTTCGACAAAGTGTGTGTGATCTACGAGGGCAGGATGGCCTACTTCGGTCGTGCTGATCAAGCCCGGCAATACTTTATCGATCTTGGGTACGAGCCAGCCAATCGGCAGACCACCGCGGATTTTCTTGTTGCCGGTTCGTTGCCATGCATGTTGTATCTGTTCTCCCTCACAGGTTTACGGGTTAGTAACGGACCCCACCGCGCGCAAGGTTCGCGAAGGCTTCAAAGGACGAATCCCGCGGGCACCAGACGAGTTCGCCTCGACCTTCCTTGCGTCGGGTGTTGGTATCGATAATCGTGCTGACATGGACTCCTATCGGACGGAGTTTGTTGGAAAACCTGAGCGCGTTGTCGCATACCGGGAGAGTGCATACGCAGAGCATGCCACTACAAGTCGCAAAGGGAGTGCTTACACGATATCGATTCCCATGCAGGCCCGTGCTGTCATGTTACGCCGCTTGCAGATTCTCCGCGGTAATATCACGACAGAATTAATTATCCTCATGTGCGCCTTATTGATCATTGATTTTCTCCATTTGGGCAACTGAACTGTGACCGTCTAGTACCTTCATCGTTCAGGCTCTCATCAACGGTTCGGTCTTCTTCCGACTGAAGGAAGAGACGTCGGCGTACTTCTCGCGCGGAGGTGTTCTGTTTTTGTATGTCGATATAGATATTATGTCCCCGCCTGTGCTGTCCCTCTGATCCATCCTTCTCTCCAGTTCACTGCTTTGGTCCGCATTATCTGCCATGGCCGAAATCCCTGCCCTTTTCTCTCAGCGACCCATTGTGGTGAAACATGCAAAGGCCGCTATGTATCACCCATTCATCGAAGCAGCTGCCCTGACGATTGTCGATGTTCCAATAACGTTCTTCACGATCATGATGTTCTCCATCATCATCTACTTCATGGTTGGGTTACAATCTTCCGCAAGCCAGTTTTTGTGAGTGATCGTCCCACCGCTCGAATTTTTTGCACTCATGGTTGATTCTATCGCAGCACGTTCTTCCTGTTCATTTTCACCATTGCATTGGTGATGAAGGCGTGGTTCCGCGCCGTCGCCGCGGCCTTCGGAGATCCGGCACCCGCACAGACAGTCGCTGGTCTCATGCTACTTATCCTTGTTCTGTACACAGGATATGCAATTCCCAAGCCATCGATGATCGGTGCATTAAAATGGATTTCGTACATCAACGTGAGTGTGATAGACCCTTTTTTCCTTGTGTCGTGCTCACAGTACTGTAGCCAATTCGGTACGGCTTCGAGGGCCTTATATCCAACGAGTTTCATACACTCAACGGAACATGTACAAATCTAATACCACGCGGTGCTGGGTATGAGGGCGTGTCTCTCGCAAACCAAGTCTGTGGGACACTTGGGGCTATTTCTGGCGAGAATACCGTTAACGGCAACCGCTTTATTGCGCTGTCATATGACTATTCGTACAGTAACCTATGGCGGGTAAGTCATACAAACCCGGCAGTATTTTGGTTCAGAGGATCTGACCCGCAAGCAGAACTATGGCATTGTCATCGCTTTTGGCGTAGCATTTGTCATTGGCCTCCTCTTGTTCACCGAGTACAACACCCACATCCCCGGTGAGAAGAGTATCATGCTTTTCAAGCGTGGCACGCATGTTCCGGTTGTTCGCGAAGCTAAAGAGAAGGCCGGGGCGACTGACGAGGAGGGCGGCGCCGTTAAGCCGGGTGGCTCGGAAGAAAAACCGCGTAATGATAGTGGGGACTCGATAGTCGTGCCCATGATGTCGGACGTCTTCACGTGGAGACACATGCAGTATGATGTCTCCCTTGGACACGGCGAAACACGTCGCCTTCTCGATGACATTTCTGGCTTCGTTGCTCCGGGAAAGCTTACAGCACTGATGGGCGAGTCTGGGGCAGGCAAGGTCTGTACGAATGATGAACCCATGAAGCAATGACGCTCATCAAGTTCTTCTAGACGACGTTGCTGAATGTTCTGGCTGAGCGCCAGGCGGCTGGTGTTATCCATGGCGAGAAGCTCGTGAACGGATATCCTCCACCCAGCGATTTCCAGGCTCAAACGTCAGTACAGGCGTCCAGCTTTGTCATTGCGGTTTGATGCTGACATACATTTTCTAGTGGTTACGTGCAACAGATGGACACGCATTTGGCCCAAACTACCGTACGCGAAGCCTTGCTTTTCTCCGCGAAATTGCGGCAGCCGCCTTCGGTACCTCTCAAAGAAAAGGAAGCATAGTGAGTGGTTTCTGAATGCTAAGCGGAGCTGGGTTACTGAGCTATGAGCAGCGTTGAAACTGTACTCAAAATGTGCGGTTTGGAGAGGTATGCCGACGCCATTGTGGGAACGCTGGGCGTTGAGCACAGAAAACGAACGACCATCGGAGTAGAACTCGCGGCAAAAGTAAGTACAGCAATGCTTCGATCTGGCTTGTCTAATGGCGACGCTCTCCAAGCCCAAATTGCTTCTGTTTTTGGACGAACCAACTTCCGGTCTTGATTCAGAGAGCGCTTGGGCCATTGTGAGCTTCTTGCGAGAATTAGCTGATCACGGCCAAGCAATTTTGTGCACGTGAGGGTTATGTCCTTATATCATGTCAACGGAGGGCGCTCATTTTCAAATCTCCGTTCAGTATCCACCAGCCTTCAGCGGAGTTGTTCCAGGAATTCGACCGACTTCTACTTCTTAAGAAAGGAGGCCAGACTGTTTACTTCGGCGATATTGGAATCAAATCGACGACCCTTATCGATTATTTCCAGAACAATGGAGGCCAATCATGCTCTCCTGACGCGAACCCGTAGGTGGTTTGTTTACCCAAGGCATTCCTGGCTCATATATCCTACACAGAGCCGAGTACATTCTAGATGTCATCGGTGCAGGTGCTGCAGCAACTACAGATATAGATTGGCAGCAGGTATGGAAGAACTCTCCAGAAGCCAGAGCATTGGAGGAAGAGCTCGACGCTCTCCTTGAAGATGGCCGAAAGCGTCACGCAGTGGACACCGAGCAACACTCCGAGTTCTCAACGTCATGGTTATTCCAAGTCAAGACCCTATGGGAGCGTGAGATCATCCGGCACTGGCGAGACCCCACGTACATGATCGCTAAACTCGCTCTGAATGTCGTTGCCGCACTGTTCATTGGATTCACGTTCTTCAAGGCGAAAGACTCTATCCAGGGCACACAAAATAAGATCTTTGTAAGTCCCCTAGCAGTCGTGTTCCGCCGGATTTTTGGTTGTTAAGGTGTTCGTGCGAACAGGCTGTCTTCATGAGTATGGTCGTGAGCGCACCCTTGTCAAACCAGATTCAGGGCCCGTTCATCGACACCCGACACGTGTATGAGATCCGCGAGCGCCCCAGTCGGATGTACAGTTGGACAGCGTTCATTACCGCACAACTTCTTGGGGAACTACCCCTCAACATCACCGGATCGTCCATATACTTCCTTATATGGTACTGGATCGTCGGCTTCCCTTCAAGCCGCGCTGGGTTCTCCTACCTGATGCTTGGCATCGCGTATCCCATGTACTATTCCACCTTCGCACAATGGGTCGCCGCGATGGCACCGAATCCTGCGATTGCTGCGCAATTGTTTGGCTTCTTCTTCGGCTTTGTCATCACCTTGTGGGTTTACACACTGTCTTGTCTTGGATTTGTCCACTCAAATTTGATGAACAGCAATGGCGTGCTACAACCGTACCAGCATCTAGGCTGGTGGAAGTGGATGTACCGCGTATCGCCTTACACCTACGTCGTCGAAGCACTTATTGGCCAAGGTAAAGCAGCGCCTTCCTTCTATGCCAGAGTCTCTGCTGACGCTATCAAATTCAGCTGTCGGGCACTCCGAGATCACCTGCGCACCCGTCGAATATGTGACCATTGAACCACCTTTGGGTCAGACTTGTCAACAGTACCTAGGCCGATTCATCAACGATTTCGGAGGCTATGTAACGAATCCAGACGCCTCGAGCAGTTGCCAATTCTGCTCGTACCGGACAACAGACGAGTTCCTACAAACGAATTCGAATATCTTTTATAGCCACCATTGGCGCAACTTCGGACTCATATGGGTATACATCGGATTCAACGTAAGTTGCCAATTTCAGCCCTTTATCCGCCTGCGGCCAACTCATCTCGGCTACTAGGTATTTATTCTCTTCGCCATGACATATATCTTCCGTATTCGTGGACCTGCGAATCTTTTCTCTCGCAAACATTAGTCGTCTCATCATGATCACGTGGACTAGTTACTAGTAGACTGTTATGAACTATCC
>Ga0137397_10003951_pt1 | contig 10334 bp, 9 predicted proteins | sample czorhiz116metaG_FD_106658 | JGI IMG/M metagenome (GOLD analysis project Ga0137397, IMG submission 106658) | Vadose zone soil microbial communities from Angelo Coast Range Reserve, California, USA - czorhiz1.16 metaG | ecosystem: Environmental > Terrestrial > Soil > Vadose zone | place: USA...
GATTTGCACACGCGCGAGCATGGTTACGAAGAAATGAGCCCGCCTTTTTTGGTGCGGCGCGAATGCATGATCGGAACATCACAGCTCCCAAAATTCGAAGCCGATATGTACGGACTGGAAAATAATCAACTTTTTCTCGCCCCAACTGCGGAAGTGCCGGTAACAAATTTTCACCGCGAAGAAATCTTGAGCGCGGATGAACTGCCAAAGAAATACGTTGCCTACACACCTTGTTTTCGCCGGGAGGCGGGTTCGGCCGGTCGTGAAACGCGCGGGATCATTCGCGTCCATCAATTCGACAAAGTGGAATTGGTCAAAATCACCACCCCGGAAAGTTCCGGCGAGGAACACGAGAGTCTGACCGCCGATGCCGAGAAAATTTTGCAATTGTTTGGGTTGCATTATCGCGTGATTGAACTTTGCGCCGCCGATCTCGGCTTTGGTGCCACCAAAACCTACGACATCGAGGTTTGGTCGCCGGGACAAAATGCCTATCTAGAAGTTTCGAGTTGCTCGAACTTCGCCGATTTTCAGGCGCGGCGGATGAATCTCCGGTTCAAGGATGCGGAAGGCAAAAACCGTTTTTGCCATACTCTTAATGGTTCGGGCCTGGCCTTACCGCGATTGTTTGCCGCGCTGATCGAAACGGGTCAGCAGAAAGACGGTTCGGTGCGGCTGCCGGAAGAATTGCTGCCTTATTTTGGCGCGGAGCAGATTCGGTAAGGATACAGGTGCGCCACCGCCGCTCCTTGGAATAAGTTGGGCAGTCGTTCCCGTCTGCCGACTAATAGACCGGCAACCGGCGCGGTTGCCCTACAATTGAAGATCGAGTTGCTTGCGATCTTCCGCCGAAGTTTGCGCTTCAGTGGAGGGCAAAGGGAGCTCGTACCCCAGACGCTCGGCCAGTCGTTGTGCACTCTCCAGAGCAAACCCTTCGAAATGATTGTTCACGTAAGCGTAGACGGCACGAACATCCGAAAGTTGTCGCTCGATCTTCAAGGCCCAGCTTTCCATCGCGGCTTCGCGTTTCCAAAGCAGTTTTCTGTAGCGATGCCGGTGTTTGCCGTCCCGGTCATATTTAGTGGTGTAATCTCCGAGCAGCCGGACGTACAGAAAGTCGGTCGTCCGCGGCTGAAATTCAAAAGGCGCCAAATTGCGCTCATTGAGCGGCGAAGCGTCCGCCCAAACCCAGCAGATGCGATGTTTTTCCAAAAGATGAATGAATTGTGGTCGATGCCAGCCGGGATGGCGAAATTCGATGGCAAAACGAAAATCCCGCGGCAATTGTTCGACGAATGAACGAAGCGGTACTTTCCCTTCTTTTGGAAGAAACGACGGCGGCAATTGGATGAGGATAATGTGTAACTTGGGGACGAGCGGTTCAACCGCGCGCAGAAACCCGCTCAACTCTGCCGAGCAATCGCGCAGTTTGCATTGGTGCGTGATCTCGCGGGGCAGTTTGCAAGAAAAACGAAAATGCGAAGGAGTAAGGTCGAGCCAGCGCCGTACCGAATCCGCGCCCGGAGCCGCGTAAAAGGTCGAATCGATCTCAACGGTCGGAAAATAGCGCGCATAAAATTCCAGCCACCGGGATTGGGGCAGGTCGCGCGGATAAAAAATCTCGCGCCAATCCTCGAAGCTCCAGGCACAAGCCCCAATCCGGATTTTTTGCTGCTCATTCAGGTTCACTGCCTTCAAGTTACTTCAGACTTGAGCGAACGAAAAAGCACCAACGTTGTCTAAAAACCCGCCATCCCGAGGCTCATTTTTGGGCCGGCTAAGCTTGACTGGATGCCGGAGGCAAATACCCTGCCACGTTCCATGCGATTACGATTGTTTATTACTGTAATGGGAGTGCTCTGTCTCGCCGGTGGCGGACAGGCGTCGATCATTTTCCGACCGGGAGAGAAAGTGAAATATGTCGGTCCCGGGGAGGAGGAAATCAGCGGAAACGCGCAGCAGCTTTACGACAAGGCGCAAGAGGCGGAGAAACAGGGAAATATGGGCCGCGCGATCAAGGTCTATACTCAACTTTTGAAGAAGCACCCCAAGGACGCCCTGGCTCCAGGCGCCACTTATAGAGCGGCACAGTTGCTCGAGTTCGAGGGTGACTATATGAAAGCAGCCATGACCTATCGCTGGTTGGTGGAAAGATATCCCAGCAGCCCCAATTTCGACGAAGCGATCGAGGGGCAGTTTCGTGTCGGTGAAATGTATCTTTCCGGAAAGAAAATAAAGATGCTCGGAATTCCAATTGCGACCTCATTGGATCGTGCGGTTGAAATCTTCGCTGCGATCGTGCGGACCGCGCCCTTCGGCAGATATACCGCCCGGGCTCAGTTCGATATCGGTCTGGCCCGGCAGAAACAGTCTGCAAATGATGCTGCGATTCAGGCCTACCAGGCCGTGATCGACAAATTCCCCAATGATCCGATTGCGGCGGACGCGCAATATCAAATCGGATATATTTGGTACGAAGCGGCGCGTCTCGGGACTAATGATCAGGCCGCGACCCAAAACGCCAGGACGGCATTCGAAGATTTCCTCTTTCGTTATCCAAAGAGCGAGAAAGCACAGCAAGCCCGCGAAAATCTTGAGCGTCTGCAGCAGAAATCGACCGGCGATGCCATGAAGATTGCCAAATTTTACGACAAGGAGAAAGCTTATCGCGCGGCCGTCATTTACTATGGGCAAGTAATTCGGGAGCACCCGGGAACGACGGCGAGCGCAGAAGCCCAAAAACGGATCGATCAAATTCGCGCGAAGGTGGGTCCAACGGCTTTGACGCCCGCCGTTGCGGTGAGCGAACCGAAGAAAAAGCAAGTGGCTTCACGAGCTCCCGCCGGCAATTCCAGACCCTCCTTCCGCAATGGCGACGCTGAAGTTGCTCCGCTCCCACCACCGGAACCAGATTCGAACTTGCCGCCGCCAGCCTCGCTTTTGCCACCGACAACGACGGCGCCTGAGCCGTCCCCAAGCCCGGAGTCATCGCCTGCTCCGGAAGCCGCTGCCACGCCCGAGCCCTCCGCCTCGCCTGATTCTGCCGCTTCGCCGGCGCCGTGAAAAACCTCCTCACCGCGGTCTGTTTGCTTCTTACCAGCTGCCTTGGCTATCACGTGGGGCCGGTGAAACCCGGTGTTCTGCGCGATGTCCACCTTGTTGCGGTGCCGACGTTTGAAAACAAAACCTTACTGCCGCGCGTCGAAGTGCTCGTTACCGACAGTGTTATCAAACAACTGCAACAGGACGGTACTTACAAGATCGCCGACCAGGGTAATGCCGATGCCGTCTTAAAGGCTGAGATCACCGAAATTAATCGTACTCCCGCGCGATCGGTGCGCGGCAACGTCCTTGCCACGACGGAGTTTAACCTCACCATGCACGTAAGGTATAAACTTGAAGCGCGCGGCGGTACTTTGCTCATGCCCTATGCCGACGTCGTGGGCACCACCAGTTTTTTCGTTGGGACTGATGTTACGACCGACGAGCGACAGGCTTTGCCCCTGGCAGCCGAAGAACTCGCGACCCATCTTGTAACGCAATTGAGCGAAGGCTGGTAATTCCCAATGAAAGGCGAGGAGCACCTTTGGGGAGTCCTCAATGACAAGCTTGATACTCTGAGCGCGACCAATCACCTGCCCGAAGCGATCCGGGTAGGGGAAAGCGCGCTAGAAATCGCCAAACGGAGCTTCGGCGCCGGTGACGCCAGGCTGGCGTTCAGTTACGAAAAACTTGGTTTATTGCATGAACAGAACGGGAATCGCTCGGGAGCGAAGGCTTATCTGGTCAACGCTCACCGGCTGCTGGCCAGGATGCGACCCGCCGATGATGAAGCTGTTTTCCGCTCTTCCCGGCGACTGGGGCAACTCTGTAATGAGCTTGGCCATACTGAAGAAGCGATCGATTTTTTTGAGCAGGCGGTCGCAGCGGCTCCGCAGGTGCCCGGACTACCGTTTTCTGATCTCGGCGCCCTGCTGAACAATGTTGCTCTTATGTGCCGCAAAGCCGGCCGCGGCACCGCCGCTGAACCATACTACCTCCGTGCTCTTCAAATTTACGAAAGCCAACTCGGGCCGGAACATCCCGATGTCGCTTCCGTACTGAATAATCTCGGCGTCTTTTATACAAACGAGAAGCGTTTTACGGAGGCGGAGCAGGTTCATCTCCGCGCGCTCGCCATCCGCGAGAAAGTATTTCCTGCCAGCCACCCCGACATCGCCCAATCGAAATGCAATCTCGCGGTCGTTTATCATTCGCGGGGCGATTACGAGCGGGCTTCAGAACTTTATCGCGCTTCACTCCAGGCTTGGGAGGAAGCGACGGCCAAGCCGCCAGAGGAATACGAAGTCGTGGCGGCGAACTACGCCGATCTTCTCCGTTCACTCGGTAAGGCCCGTAAAGCGCACGCGCTCGAAAACCGGGCCCGCAAGAAACGACGCGGTTGATTGCGGTTGCGCAGGCTGCGCGGATAAGTCAGCTTCCCTCCGCCAATTTTTCGAGCTCACGTGGCGGAACTGGCAGACGCGTACGGCTCAGGACCGTATGGGGCAACCCGTGGAGGTTCGAGTCCTCTCGTGAGCATTGCTGATCCTAGACCAGACATGCAGCAAAGACGATGCGACCAAGGTCCAATAGTTTCCCATCCCGCGCTTCAACAGAATCTGGGCGGGGTGCGACACCCGCGTTCGGCGAACTTTAATCTTTAACCGAATCGGGAATGCGTTAAAACAGCTTGTGGGACATTGCACATGCCAAAAAGACTTAAATATTTCGTGAATGTACAGCTCAAAGTGGATCGGGTCGGTCCCATCATTTCGCCGCTGGCGCACCCGCTCGGCGGGATTCTTGCTCTGTGAGAAGGGGTCCGATGAAAATCTCCGTCGTTATCCCCTGTTATAACGAACGCGATACTATTGCCGAAATCGTGTCCGCGGTCCGGACCGCACCTCTCCGGGACATCGAGATCATCGTCGTAGATGATGGTTCGACTGACGGCAGCCGCACGATCTTGAAACGCAATGTCGAGCCAATTGCCGATCGCGTCATTTACCACGGTGTTAATCGTGGCAAGGGCGCGGCCCTGCGCAGTGGTTTCGCAGCCGCTACCGGTGATATCATTCTCGTCCAGGACGCCGACCTCGAATATAATCCGGAGGAATACCCTCGCTTGCTCGAGCCGATCTTAAGCGGCAAAGCAGATGTCGTTTTCGGTTCGCGTTTTATGGGCGCCGGCCCACATCGTGTAGTTTATTTCTGGCACATGATCGGCAACAAACTGCTCACTTTGCTCTCAAACATGTGCACAAACATCAATCTCACTGACATGGAAACTTGCTACAAGGCATTCCGCACTTCCGTCATCAGGACCATTGATCTGCGCGAAGATCGCTTCGGATTCGAACCCGAAATCACGGCCAAAGTAGCCCGCGCCCGCTGCCGAATTTACGAAGTCGGTATCTCTTACGACGGCCGTACCTACGAAGAAGGAAAAAAAATTACCTGGCGCGATGGAATCCGCGCTTTCTACGCCATCATCAAATACAACTTTTTTGTTCGCGGTGGTAGCGCCGTTTTCTCTAACGAGAATTCGCCGAGCGAATCGACCGAGACTGTTGAATTGGGACCGCGCCTGAAGCATTCCTGATGACGGTCCGCTTTTCCTACGGGCGCATTGCGCACGTATTGCTTTGGGGCGGGTTGGCCGTCGCGTCACTTGGGATGAGTATCCCCAAAATTTACTCCGGCGTGACCCAGTATCCGCTTCGTCCTACGGGCCCGCTCCATACTTGCGATAGCTACCTTAAATTTGCCACCGGCGCATCGGGCGCATCGAAGGACCTGATCTCGATCTTTCAATCGATGACCGCGTCCAAGCGCATCATCATCTTCACCCGCAAGGACGACGCGTTTAGTTCTGGATTGGGAATGACGACTGCATACCTCGCTTCGCCGCATCTTGTCCGTTTATTCGAAATCAGTGGAACGCATCCGGACAACGAACTCTCGAAGATGAACCCCGACGAGCTGGCAGCGGTGGTTTTTTGTCGCGTTAACCGTCCCAATTGGTTGCCTGCCGGGAAAGTAATCGGCTCGGGGCTGGAAGTAGTCTCGACGTCGGAAAAAAAAGTGCGTCGATGAGTGCGCTCGCTTTGCTCGGCGCATTCGGGACCCTCCTCGGCGCCGGCTATGGTCTCCTAACCTTGCTCGCTCGTAAGGAGACACAACTTAGTCTTACGGAGCAAATCGCTTTCTCCTGGCTCCTTGGAACTGGGGCGGTTTCACTGCTTCTGTGGATTTTTGGTCTTTTTGTCCATGGCGTATTGCTGCCCGGTCTCGTTAGCATCATTTGCCTTTCCCTGGGACTCGTTGGCTGGAGACGAATGGTGCCGCGACCGCTTCGGCGTAAGCCGAACCTCTTCGAAATTTTTCTCGGGATAATTGTTTTTCTAGAAATTGCGATCGTCTTTTATCTTTCATTCGTTCATACCCTTGGTTGGGACGGGTTGCTCAACTGGGAAATCAAAGCTCACTACGCCTTTGCCAACGGCGGCGTTATTCCCACAACCTATTTTAGCGACAGCGGTCGCGCCTTCAGTCATCCGGAATATCCGCTAGCCATTCCGTTCACCGAGCTGTGGCTTTATCTTTGGCTCGGTGAAGCCGACCAATTCTGGGCGAAAACCATCTTTCCAATTTTCTATGTTATCGGAACATTTTTGGTCGTCGCATTGGGCAAGCGTTTCACCGGAAAAACATGGATTGGGCTGCTCATGGCGGCCTTTCTGTTTTTTGTCCCACAGATTACGGTTGAAGTCGGGAGTGCAATCGCTGGTTACGCAGATTTCCCGCTGAGTATCTTTTATCTGGCAACAATCGGGTGCCTTTTCTGCGCCACCGAACCAAAGAACGATGCCTTTTTCCGCCTTTACGCCGCATGTCTCGCCCTGCTGCCGTGGGTAAAACGTGATGGCCTCATTTTATGGATCGTCGCGGCAGCTTGCGGAGTATTCGTCATTTTACGGACGAAAAGATCATCTCGGCATTTTTTGGCATTGTTCCCAGGGCTTCTGATCATTTGCGGCTGGCGCTTTTATCTATCGGCCATGCACGCGCCACAGGCCGCCGACTTTCTGCCGATGAATTTGGAGACCTTTAGCAGTCATCTCGACCGTATCCTTCCACTTTTTTCCGCACTTTTGGCCGAATTCCATAATCTTCCTACCTGGAGTTTGTTTTGGTTTGTTGTCGCGGTTGGCGTGGCCTACTTGCTGGGTCAAATGCGCAATCCAGGTACACCGGTATTGCTAACTGCTCTGTTCGTTCCCATCGTGCTGTATCTGTTGATTTATGTCTTCAGCAGCTGGCCCAACTACCTCGAGCATGTAGGTCTTTCGATTAGCCGGCTGTTACTGCATGTCGCTCCAGTTGGATTTCTGATCACCCTGCTCGCGGTTTCTCGCCGAAGGGTGAAAAGCCCGGCGCCTGTCCACGAGCGCGGCGTTACTTGCACAATGGCGGTTTCCGAGCGAACGCCGGTGGTTGAGCTCGCCTGAGGAAAACGCCCGTGCGCGTGATCCCGAAGTTGTACGGGAAATGTTTGATCGCGTCGCGAGACGATACGACCTCGCGAACCACCTTTTGAGCTTTGGCCGGGATTTCTTCTGGCGCAGACGGGCAGCCGAGATTGTCGCGAAATGGAATCCGGCTTGTGTGCTCGACCTCGCCACGGGCAGCGGCGATCTCGCGCTCGCCCTTCAAGACAAAATCCCTCGTGCCCAAATAGTCGGTCTAGATTTTTCCAGTGCCATGCTCACACTCGCGCGCAGCAAGGGAGTTCGCCAGCTTATTGCCGCCGATGCTGCCCAATTACCGTTAGCGGAACAATCGTTCGACGCCATAACCGTCGCGTTTGGCCTGCGAAACGTGCGCGATTGGGCGGCGGCGCTGCGCGAAATACGTCGTGTTCTGACCTCCGCCGGTCATCTGCTCGTGCTCGATTTTTCTCGGCCGCCAAATCCGATCCTTCGTTTCCTTTACCGATTTTACCTGCGCCGAATCTTGCCCCTCGCTTCCGCACTCATTACGCGTGAAAAGGAAGCCTACCAATATCTCGGCTCTTCTATCGAAAATTTTCCCAGCGGTCGTGCGATGTGCGATTTGATTGAAGCCAGCGGATTTCAAAATGTCATAGCCGAGCCACTTACCGGCGGTATCGTGACGATTTACGCCGCGGAAGTGTAGCTGCCGCTGTCTCAGCGGCACTTCGGAAGTTCTGCCGCCGGCGGCAGCTAGACGTTCAGGGCGTTGGCGCGGTCATGGGGGAGGTCGCGACTGAGGGCGACGCACTGGCCGAGGGTGAAGGTGATGGCGGTTGCACCAGCTCTGCTCGCAACGCCCTCAAGTCCGAGTTACTAATCACAAAGGCGCCTTCCTGTTCGTCGGCTCGCGCCATCGATGTTCCATCAGGCGAAGATCCGCCGATTGTCAGCTTGTGTTGGGCCTTTTCATCCGGCGAAGTAGTAAAACTGATGACGAGCGATGGTTTATCGAACGTTCCCGGCGGAACATTTGCGATCCAGCGAACGGCATGCAGCGAGGCGAGCGTGTTCAGCAGCGCTTGCACCTTCACGGTGTTGATCGGCCCGCTACCACTGACCCATTGCCATTGATTGTTCGTCCCGCGGATCAAGCTTTGTTCGTGATCGGTGAAAAGCGACAACCGGTGGATTTGTTCCGGTTTGAACTTGAAAATTGCCAGTTCCTGCCACTGCAAAGGATCGGCAAAAATATTATCGAGTGTGGAGTGGCGAACCGCTACTACGAATGGTTCCTCTCCGACACGCGCGAAGATATTTTCACCATCGATTTTTCCGAATGCGATCGTCGCCAAAGGATGCTCACCCGCCTGCGTCTCGGCCGTGTTCTCCGATGCAAATGAGCTGAGGGTGACCGTTGATTGCGGCTTATCGAGACCATATTTCGGCAAATCGGATGCAACGTCTGTGACGAAATTCGTTACTTGCTCACCGGCAAGCAACTCAATCAACCGGCGTGCTTCTGCTGCATTGGCCGGGCGATTGTTCCGATTGATGATCGTCCAGTTTTGATCTTTGCGGGCCAGCACCGTTTTTGTTTTTCCGGGAGCATCAATGGTGATGCGGTCCAGCTGATTTTGATCAAAACGCACCAGGTGCCGGTCACGTAAATCGTTTGGTTTGGTGCCCAAAATTGCTTCAATCTTGTTCGGCAGGGTGTAAACGAACTTGCGCGGCGCGAATCGGACGTAAACCTGGTCCTTTTCTTTTTCGGGCACGCCGCCTATCTGCAAAATCTGGCCCTGCTTGTCGTTGTCGGTAAAAATCGTCACCGTTCCCCGGGGCTCGGTCAGGCCGTAGGGGTGCAAATCGCCGGCATCGTCGGCCACAAATTGGGCGATTCGGCTGGTCGTGATCTGCGCAATCAGATCGTTGACCTTTTGATCGTCGGCTCGGGCCCGCAACGGTTTCACGATTTGCCAGTGATCAGCTTGTTTTTGCAGTTCCATTTCGCCAGCGGCGGTTTTGAGTGAAAGCCGTGCGACCTGTGTCGCAACCGTGTCGGTTAATTTGCGGTCCCGAAATTCCTCGGGCTTTTTTGAAATCTGGTTCTTGATCGACTGCGCGGCGAGAAAGACATCCTTCGAATTCTCCAACCGCACATAGGTCTTGCCTTCCAGAGCGGCGTTGTTACCGAATAAAATCTCCGGCGGTGCGTTCGCGCCTTGGAGCTTGAGCCGAAGCTTCGCTTTGGCCACACCGTATTCCGCCATCCGGCTCTTGTCGGCCTCGATTTCTTTTCCGCTGATAGTTGCGTCTTTTTTCCAGTCTTCCAGATCGAACAATAAACTGTCTACGGTACTACCATCGGCCAGATCTTTGACCGGCGATTCCAGTCGCCATTTTTTATCTGCGCGTTTTAATTCGATTCGCTCCTCGCCGTTTTGAATGACAACTCCGTCGATTTTATCGCGCTCGAAATTGATCACGTTCTGAGCGCGACGATTCGCTTCTTCGGTGTTCGGGCGCTTGGTTTCGTAAAATTTAATGAAAACGACAAGCGCCGCGGTGAGGGCAAAGAGGATGAGGGTGGTTCGGAATCTCATAGCGCGATCAGGCCCGCCGCTTCCACCACACCGCGGAGCCGATCAATGCCGGCACCAGCGGCATCAATACCAGAACGATCCAGCGTAAATTCCGCAGCGCCGTTTGATCGAGGCTGAAAGTAAGCGTTTTCGGCACCTTGGGCGCGATACCGATCATTTGCTCGCGACTCATCAGCCAGTTAATGGAGCCCGA